>Ga0187784_10001405_pt1 | contig 19061 bp, 14 predicted proteins | sample 1015_SJ02_MP15_2_FD_132964 | JGI IMG/M metagenome (GOLD analysis project Ga0187784, IMG submission 132964) | Tropical peat soil microbial communities from peatlands in Department of Meta, Colombia - 1015_SJ02_MP15_20_MG | ecosystem: Environmental > Terrestrial > Soil > Wetlands > Peat | place...
CGCTGCATTTTTCGCGCGGAAAGGTCGGCGCACGCGCCCGCGCCTTTTGCCCACCCTACGGGCGCTACGCGCGCAGCCCCTCCCACACCTCGGCGGGATCGTCGGGCGGCACGGCGGCGAGCAGCGCGCGTGTATATTCGTGCGCCGGCGCGGCGAACACCTGCTCGGTCGGGCCAGCCTCGACTACTTCGCCGCGCGTCATCACCAGCACGCGGTCGCACAGATAGCGCACGACCGAGAGGTCGTGTGAGATGAACAGCATCGCGAAATGCCGCTCGCGCCGCAGCGCGGCGAGCAGGTTCAAGAGCTGCGCCTGCACCGAGACGTCCAGCCCGGACACGATCTCGTCGGCGATCAGGATGCGCGGCAGCGCGCAGAGCGCGCGCGCGATGTTGACGCGCTGGCGCTGTCCGCCGGAAAGCTGCGCCGGGAAGCGCAGCGCGGCGTCGGCCGGCAGGCCGATCTCGCCGAGCAAGAGGCCGGCGCGCGCGAGACGTTCCTCCCAGCCGATGTGCCCGGCTGCCTCGAGCGGCTGCGTCACGATGCTGGCGACGCGGCGGCGCGGGTTGAGCGCGGACTGCGGGTCCTGGAACACCATCTGGACGTGGCGGCGGCGATGCGCCGCGAAGGCGGGATCGCTCGCCTCGACGCCGGCGATCGCGATGCGGCCCGCGCTCGGCGCCTCGAGCCCGACGATCAGCCGCGCGAGCGTGCTCTTGCCGCTGCCGCTCTCGCCGACGATGCCGACGAACTCGTTCGCGCGCAATGTGAAGCTGACGTCGTTCACCGCCGTGAAGGCGGAACGGCGCAACAGCCCGCCGGAGGTGAAGCGCTTGGTGAGGTTTGCGACTGCGAGGATCGGCGCCGCGGCGGCGACGGCCTCGGGCGGCGGCTCCGCCGGCGCGGCGATCTGCGATGTGAGCGGCGCACGGATGCAGGCCGCGACATGCCCGGTAGCGCCCTGCGCTGCGCCGACCTCGACCAGAGGCGGCGGCGCGGCACGGCATGCATCGACCCCGTGCGGACAGCGCGGCGCGAAGGCGCAGCCGGGGATGCCGGCGTAAGCGCGCAGGCCTGGCATGCGCTCGGGCAGCGCGTAGAGGCCGCGCCGCGCGTGCATCGCGGGATTCGCGAGCTGCAGGCAGCGCGTATAGGGATGGCCGGGCGCGGCGAACACCTTGCGCGCCGGCCCGTATTCGACCGCGCGGCCCGCATAGAGCACGAGGATGTCGTCGCACACCTGCGCGGCGAGCCGCAGGTCGTGCGTGATGAACAGCACCGCGGTGTCCTCGCGCTCCTGCATCTCGGCGATCAGCCGCACGATGCGCGCCTGGATGGTCACGTCGAGCGCGGTGGTCGGCTCGTCGGCGATGACCAGCTTCGGATGGCTCGCGAACGCAAACGCGATGAGCACGCGCTGGCACATCCCACCGGAAAGCTGGTGCGGATAGCGCGTAAGCAGCTCGGCGCCGCGCGGCAGATGCACCGCGTCGAACGCCGCCAGCATCCGTTCGCGTCGCTCGCGCGCCGCGACGCCGATCCGCGCCAGATGCTCGTTGAACTGCGCCGCAATCGTCAGCACCGGGTTGAGCGCCGAGAGCGGCTCCTGCGGGATGAAGGCGATCGCGCGACCGAGCAGGTTGCGCCGTGCCTCTGCCGCCATGGCGACGAGGTCGGCGCCGGCAAACGCAAGGCTCCCGCCGCTCACCGCAAAGCCGGCGGGCAACAACTGCGCCACCGCGCGCCCGACCATCGACTTGCCGGCGCCGGATTCGCCGACCAGGCCGAGCACCTTGCCGCCCTGCAGCGAAAACGAGAGGTCGCGCAGCACCGGCACGTGCGCGCCGTCGAGCGTGGTCGACACGGTGAGCTTGTCGGCAACCAGCAGACTCACGCGAAGACTCTTTGGTGGCGCATGATCTTATCCGAAAACCGGTATCCACTTTTCGGGATCATGCGCGGCTCTCCGTCAGCCGCACGTCGAGCGTGCGGCGCAGCCCGTCGCCGAGCACATTGAAGCCGAGCACGGTCACGAAGATCGCGAGGATCGGGAACGTCAGGTTCCACGGCGAGTCGTAGATGAACTGCCGCGCGTCCGCGATCATCTGGCCCCAGGTCGGAATGGTCGGCTCGACGCTCATGCCGACGAACGACAGGATCGCCTCGACGATCACCGCGATGCCCATTTCGAGGCTGACCAGCGTGATCAGCAGCGGCAAGGTCGCGGGCAGGATCTCGCGCGTGATGGTGCGCCAGTGCGAGAAGCCGACGAGGCGCGCGGCCGCGACGTAATCGCGCCGCGTCACCACCAGCACCTCGGCGCGCAGCACGCGGCAGAAGCGGGTCCAGTCGACCAGCACGATCGCGAGGATCACGTTGCGCAAGCCGGTGCCGAGCCCGACCATCAGGATGAGCGAGAGGATCACCGGCGGAAACGACATCCAGACGTCGACGGTGCGCCCGATCAGCCAGTCGGTCGCGCCGCCGAAGTAGCCCGCGATATGCGCCAGCACGGCGCCGATCAGCATCGCGCCGAGCGAGGCGACGATCGCGACCGTCATGGCGATGCGCGCCCCGTAGATCAGCCGCGACAGCGTGCAGCGGCCGAGCGAATCGGTGCCGAGCGGAAACGCCGCCTCGCCGCCATTGGCCCAGGCCGGCGGCAGGAAGGTCGCGACCAGGTTCTGCTCGTTCGGATCGTGCGGCGCGAGCAGCGGCGCGGCGAGCGCGATCAGCGCGATCGCGCTTACGACCGCAAGGCCGGCAAGCACGCGGGGCGAGCGCAGCCAGGCGGGCCAGGCGCTTTTCGAAGCGCCCCTCGAAGTGCTCGTCCAAGCGCTCACGCGACCCTCAGCTTCGGATTGAGCACCAGATAGAGCGCATCGACCGCGGTGTTGATGACGAGCACGACCACGCAATAGGTGAGCCCGACCGCCTGGATGATCGGCAGGTCGGCGTTGCGCACGGCGTCGACCATCAGGTTGCCCATGCCGGGATAGGAGTAGATCACCTCGATCAGCAGCGTGCCGCCGAACAGGAAGCCGAACTGCACGCCCATCAGGCTCAAGGTCGGGAGGATCGCGTTCTTGAGCGCGTGATGGAGGAGGATGCGCCGCTCCGACAGGCCGCGCAGCCGCGCCTGATGGATATAGTCCTCCTGGTAGACGTCGATCAGGCTCGAGCGCAGCACGCGCATGATGGTCGGCGAGAACGCGATGCCGAGCGCGAACGCCGGCAGGATCATGTGCTTCATGGCGTCGACGAACATGTCGGGCCGGCCGATGAGCAGGGTGTCGATCAATAGAAAGCCGGTAATGATCGGACGTTCGAAGCCCGCGGAAAGCCGGCCGGTGAACGGCAACAGCCCGAGCGCGACGCCGAACAGCAGGATGAAGAACAGCCCCCAGAGGAATTCGGGCAGTGACAGGAGCACGATCGAGCCCGCATCGGCGATCGGCTCCTTGCGCGTGCCACGCACGTGGAACAGGGTGAGCCCGCCCGCGATGCCGAGGGCGCCGGCGATCAGCATTGCGAGCGCCGCAAGCTCGACCGTCGCCGGCAGGGTCGAGCCGACCAGGCCGGCGACGCCGCGGCGGAAATGGATCGAGGCGCCGAAGTCGCCGCGCAGCACTTCACCAGCCCAGATCAGGTACTGGCGGAACAGCGGCAGGTCGAGCCCCATCTCGCGCCGCTTCGCCTCGATCTCGGCAAGCGTCGCGTTCGGCGGCAGCGACATCGCGGCCGGGTCGACCGGCAGCAGGCGCAGGATGCAGAACAAGAGCGCCGAGACGATAACCAGAATGACGAGCGAGACGAGGATGCGGCGCGCGATCAGCGGCAGGATGGAGGTCATGGGCTCTTACCCTCCCCCATAGCCCGTCCTAAAGGACGTACACGCCCGTCTTCGACGGGCTTTGGACGGGCGTGAACGCCGTTTCGCCGGGGAGGGTCGATCGCTGCGCGGAGCGCAGCGATCGGGGTGGGGGTCGGTGTTTGTCGAACTGTCAGCGCCACAAACTCCGACCCCCACCCCTACCCCTCCCCACAAGGGGGAGGGGAACATGCCGAGTTCGCGGCCCGCTACACGGGACGAGCGGACATCAACTCCAATCCATCGTGTTCGCCAGAATCCAGCCATTGGCATATCTGGCGTAGCTCAGGTTCTTCCTACGCACCACCGTGATCACGCTCTGCAGCAGCGGGATCGTGGCGCCGGCCTCGACCGCGGTTTTTTCCAGCGCGCGATAGCCCTCGATGCGCTTGCCGTAATCGGCGACGTTGAACAGCTCGAGCACCTTCTCGCCGACGTCCATGCCCTTCCAGGCCGAGAACGGCAGCTTCGGATTGAGCAGGTAGCCGGAATAGATCTCCGGATCGCCGGTCGCGCTGTCCCAGCTGTAGAGCGTCGCCTCGGGCAGCTTGGCGCCGCGATTGAGCTCGAAATATTTCGCATATTCGATGGTCTCGAGCTCCGCCTCGATGCCGACCTTCTTCCACATCTGCTGGATCGCGCGCGCGATGTCGAAGTCGCTCGGGAAATGCCCGTTGGTCGAGGCGAATTTGATTTGCGCCGGCTTCTCGGTCGAGAAGCCGGACTGCGCCAGCAGCGCCTTCGCCTTCTCGACGCTGTAGTCGAACGTGTAGTCGGCGAGATAGCCCGGGCTGCCGGGCGTCGCCGGCACCGAGAGCGTTGCGGCGGCGCCGCCATAAAAGGCCTTCGACAGCGCCGCCTTGTCGATCGCGTGGTGCGCGGCGAGCCGCACGTTCGGATCGGCAAAGCCGAGGTCGTTGCGCACCTGCAACAGGATCACGCGCGTGATCGGGTTGATCTCGGCGGCGAGCGTCGGCTCGCGCTTCAGGCGCTCCACCTCGCGCACCGGCACGTTGATGGTGAGATCGGCCTGGCGGGACTGGATTGCGGCGACGCGCGCCGACGGGTCCTTGATGATGTCGAAGGTGACGCGCCGGAGCTTCGGCTTCTCGCCCCAATAGCCGTCATTGCGCTCGAGCACGATGCGCGCGTTGAGCTGGTATTCGACCAGCCGGTACGGCCCGCTGCCGACCGGCTTCTCGCGGAACGCGTCCTGCCCGACCTGCTCCATATAGGCCTTCGGCACCATGAAGCTGCCGAGGAAGGCGAGCCATTGCGGCGCGGTCGGCGCCGGCGAGTTGAACTTCATCACCGCCTTGGTCGGCGAGGCGATCTCGACGTCGGTCACCTTGCGCCAGGAGTTCGCGGTGTCGACCTTGTGGCCGGCCTTGATGCGGTCGAAGAACGTGTATTTGAAGTCCTCGCTCGTCATCCTGTCGCCGTTGTGGAAGCTGACGTCGTCGCGCAGCTCGACGTTCATCGAGAGCCCATCGGGGCTAAGCTCCCATCTGGTGATCAGCTTCGGGATCAGCTCGAGCTTCTCGTTCTGATCGAGCGGCTGGTCGAACACGAGCTTGAAGATCGCCTGCGCGTCCGGATTGAAGCGCTGGTTCGGGTCCCAGGACGGGACGTCGGTCGGCCAGCCGATGGTGACGGCGTCCTTGCTCTCTGCCCGCGCGACCGCGCCGAGCAGCGCGCTGCCGGCGCTGCCGAGGCCGAGCTTGAGTGCGGTCCTGCGATCGATCCGGAGCGTCATGATCATCCCCGCCGGTTGAGGTCGTGATTTATTTGAAGCTTAAAATATCGGGGTCGACGCCGCAACCGCGGCGCACCGCCGCGCTGGCGATTCTTTGGGCCCGTCGCCGCTCAGTCTGCGGGCAGTACCCGCCCGCTTGGCTCCGTTCACCATCATGACGACCGCACCTCCCGACGCCTTGCTTGCAGCGGCCCAACCATACAAGATCGATCCGCGGCTTGTTGTGCTGGGGTACCCTGATGTTTTCCTTCGGTGCGCTGGGGCTTCGCGCCCGCTTGGCGCGCGGCTCGCCGATCGGCGCGTTCTGGATGTCGACCGGCTCGACCGCCGTCATGGAGATCGCCGCGGAGGCCGCGCCCGACGCGATCGTGATCGACGCGCAGCATGGGCTCTATGATCGCGTCGGCCTCGAGCACGCGGTCGGCCTCGCGGCGCGGAGGGTGCCGGTGCTGGTGCGCACCGCGAACGCGAGCGCGATCGCGATCAGCCAGGCGCTCGACACCGGCGCCGAGGGCGTGCTCGTTCCGTTGATCGAAACCGACGAGCAGGCGGCCGCCGCAGTCGCGGCCGCGCGCTTCCCGCCGCACGGGTCGCGCTCGGGCGGCGGCGTGCGCCCGCTCACCCATGATTTCGCGCGCTACTATGCGGCGGCGAACGACCGCACCGTGGTCGGCGTGATGATCGAGACGCAGCGCGGCGTGCGCAATGCGAGCGCGATCGCGCATACCAAGGGCATCGACTTCGTCTTCATCGGCACCGGCGATCTCGCGGTGTCGCTCGGCGGCTTCCCCAATGTCGGCGCGCGCCACGAGGAGGCGTGCCAGGCCGTGCTCGCGGCATGCCGCGGGGCGAACGTGCCGTGCGGCATCTTCACGATGTCGGCCGAGGCGGCCGCTGAGCGGCGCGCGGAGGGGTATGCGTTCGTCACCGTGGCGGACGACATTGGCGTGACCGCGCGCGGCTTCAAGGCCGCGATCACGAAATTTCAAGGCTCAAGCGATGCGTCGGCGCATCGCGCCGCAACAAGGAGCAGCGCAATGTCCACTCAGCTTCTCGCCCAGTTCGCCTCGGCCCTCGCGGACGGCAGCATCAAGGTCGTCGACCTCACGCAGACGCTCAAGCCCTCGACACCGGTCATCCAGCTGCCGCCGCCGTTCGCGCAGTCCGACCCGTTCCGCATCGCCGAGATTTCCCACTACGACGAGCGCGGACCCGGCTGGTACTGGAACAACCTCTCGCTCGGCGAGCACACCGGCACGCATTTCGACGCGCCGTGCCATTGGGTGACCGGCAAGGATAACGCGGCCGGCTATACCGACACTCTCCCGGTGCAGCGCCTGGTCGCGCCGGCGGTCGTGATCGACTGCAGCAAGGAGGTCGCGGCCGACGAGAAGTTCACGCTCGAGCCGGCGCATATCGCGGTGTGGGAAGGCAAATACGGCCGCATCCCGCAGGGCGCCTGGGTGCTGATGCGCACCGACTGGTCGAAGCGCGACGATCCGGCGCTGTTCCTCAACGCCAAGGAGGACGGCCCGCACTCGCCCGGCCCTTCGGCGGCGGCGATCAAGTTCCTGATCGAGCAGCGCGACGTCAACGGCTGGGGCGTCGAGGCGGTCGGCACCGATCACGGCCAGGCCTTCGCATTCGAGCCGGCGTTTCCGGCGCATCATCTGATGCACGGCGCGAACAAGTTCGGGCTCGCGAGCCTCTGCAACCTCGACAAGCTGCCGCCGACCGGCACCTTGCTGATCACGCCGCCCTTGAAGATCGAGAAGGGCTCGGGCAGCCCGCTGCGCGTGCTGGCGCTGGTTCCGGCGTGAGGTCGTAAATCGTAGGGTGGGTTAGCGCGGAACGCGCGTAACCCACCATTTGCCGCGGGTCGGTCGGCGGATTACGCCTTCGGCTAATCCGCCCTACAGTCCGCGCATCGACCCGCTAGCCAAAAATTACTTTAAGCCTATAATAATTTTCATAAGGGCGTTCACGCCCCGTCCCTGGCCCGTCGAAGACGGGCGTAGAAAGCCCTTTAGGCCTCAGGAGGCCCCGCATGGCAGAGCGATCCTTCAAGGAAGAAGTCGAGAAGCTGAAGCTCGGGGCCGGCGCGGAGTTTCGCGGCGAGGGCATCCTGGCGATCACCAAGGCGCTGCTCGAGTCCGGCGTCTCCTATGTGGCCGGCTACCAGGGCGCGCCGATCTCGCACCTGATGGACGTGCTCGCGGACGCAAACGACATCCTCGAAGGGCTCGGCGTCCATTTCGAGAACAGCGCGAGCGAGGCGACCGCGGCGGCGACGCTCGCGGCCTCGGTGAACTACCCGCTGCGCGGCGCGATCACGTTCAAGTCGGTGGTCGGCGTCAATGTCGCCTCCGACGCGCTCGCCAACCTCGCCTCCGGCGGCGTCACCGGCGGCGCGCTGGTGATCATCGGCGAGGACTACGGCGAAGGCTCCTCGATCATGCAGGAGCGGGTGCACCCGTTCGCGCAGAAATCGCAGATCTGGCTGCTCGACCCGCGCCCGAACCTGCCGAGCATCGTGAAAGCCGTGAAGCAGGGCTTCGCGCTCTCGGAAGTCTCCAACACGCCGGTGATGCTCGAGGTGCGCATCCGCGCCTGCCATGTGCACGGCCGCTTCGAGACCGCCGACAATGTGCGGCCCGCGTTCACGCTGAAGGACGCGATGGAGAACCCGCGCCGCGCGACCGACCGCATCGTGCTGCCGCCCGCGACCTATCTGCACGAGAAGGAGAAGATCGAGAAGCGCTGGCCGGCGGCGGTGAAGTTCATCGAGGACAACGCGCTCAACGAATTCTTCGACGGCGACCTCTCCGACATCGGCATCGTGATGCAGGGCGGCATGTACAACACCACGCTGCGCGCGCTCGAGCTTGCCGGCCTCGCCGACGCGCTCGGCCGCTCGCGCGTGCCGCTCTACGTGCTCAACGTCACCTATCCGCTGGTCGACCGCGAGCTCATCCGCTTCGCCGAAGGCAAGCGCGCGATCCTGATCGTGGAGGAAGGCCAGCCCGAGTTCATCGAGCTCGCCGTCAACGCGATCTTCCGCCGCAACGACATCCAGACCCGCATCGAAGGCAAGGGCATGCTGCCGATGGCGGGCGAGTACACCGGCGCGGTGGTGCGCGACGGCGTCAAGGCGTTCGTGCGCAAATACCGCCCCGACATGGTCAGCGATGCGCCGCCCTCGAACGAAGGCGCGGTGCGCATCGCCGCCGCCCTGAAGGCGGCGGAAGGGCACGTGCACCCGCGCCCGCCCTCGTTCTGCACCGGCTGCCCGGAGCGGCCGATCTTCACGGCGCTGAAGCTGGTCGAGCGCGAGCTCGGGCCGCATCACGTCTCGTGCGACATCGGCTGCCACCTGTTCTCGATCCTGCCGCCGTTCAACATCGGCGCGACCACGATGGGCTACGGCCTCGGCGGCGCCGGTGCGGCGGCATTCAACACGAAAGCCGACAAGCGCGCGATCGCCTTCGTCGGCGACGGCGGCTTCTGGCACAACGGCCTCACCTCCTCGATCGGCAACGCGGTGTTCAACAAGTCGGACAACGTCCACATCATCGTGGACAACGGCTACACCTCGGCGACCGGCGGGCAGGACATCCTCTCCTCCGCCGCCGACAACAAGATCCGCAAGACGCACAATTCGATCGAGAAGGCGGTGCGCGGCGTCGGCGTCGAATGGGTACGCACCATGACGCGCACCTATGACGTCGCCGCGATGCGCGACACGCTGCGCGAGGCGCTGACCACCAGCGAGAGAGGCCCGAAGGTGATCGTGGCGCAGTCGGAATGCATGCTGAACAAGCAGCGCCGCGTGCGTCCGTTGATGAACAAGGCGATCAAGGACGGCGCGCGCGTGGTGCGCGAGCGCTTCGGCGTCGACGCCGACACCTGCACCGGCGATCATTCCTGCATCCGCCTGTCCGGCTGCCCCTCGCTCACCGTCGCGCCGAACCCGGACCCGCTGCGCCTCGAGCCGGTCACCAAGGTGATCAACTCCTGCGTCGGCTGCGGGCTGTGCGGCGAGGTCGCGCATGCGGCGGTGCTCTGCCCCTCGTTCTATCGCGCCTCGATCATCAACAACCCGAGCCGCTGGGACCGCTTCAAGGCGCGGCTGCGCGGCACCGTCATCTCCTTCCTGCAGCGGCGGCTCGCGCGCCGCCAGTACGCGGCGGCGTGACATGAACGCCCCCTTCCCGCAGCGGCAGCGTCCGATCTCGATCGCGATCCTCGCGATGGGCGGCGAAGGCGGCGGCGTGCTCGCCGACTGGATCATCGACCTCGCCGAGAACAACCACTATGTCGCGCAGCTCACCTCGGTGCCGGGCGTGGCGCAGCGCACCGGCGCGACGATCTACTATCTCGAGATCTACCCGCGCGCCGGCATCAGCGATGCGGCGCACGAGCCGGTGCTGGCGCTGATGCCGGTGCCGGGCGACGTCGACATCGTCGTCGCCTCCGAGCTGATGGAAGCCGGCCGCGCGATCCAGCGCGGCCTGATCACGCCCGACCGCACCACGCTGATCGCGTCGACCAATCGGGTGTTCGCGATGACCGAGAAGATCGCGCTGGCCGACGGGCGCGTCGATACCGACAAGCTCGCCGAGGCCTGCCGCGGCGCCGCGAAGACGATGCACGCCTTCGACATGGCGGCGATCGCGGAGGCGACGGGGAGCGTGATCAGCGCGGTGCTGTTCGGCGCGATCGCGGGCGCCGGCGTGCTGCCGTTTCCGCGCCAGGCCTTCGAGGCCGCGATCAAGCGCGGCGGCGTCGGCATTGCGGCAAGCCTTGCGGCCTTCACCGCCGGCTTCGAGGCGACGACCGCGCCCGCGGCGGTCGCGGCGCCGGCCGCCGGCGCTGAAGCCGCGCCCGCACCGAGCCGCGCCGCGCGCGCGATTCCCGCCGCGCTGCTGCAGGCGGCGGAGAAATTTCCGCCCGCGGCGCGCGCGATCGTGCGCGCCGGGATCGAGCGCACCGCGGATTATCAGGGGCTTGCCTACGCGCAGCTCTATCTCGACCGGCTCGCGCCGCTTGCTGCGCTCGACCGTGACGGCCGGCTGATCGGCGAAACCGCGCGCCAGCTCGCGCTCGGCATGGCCTACGAGGACACGATCCGCGTCGCCGAGCTGAAGATCCGCCCCGCGCGCTTCGCGCGCGTGCGCAGCGAGGTGCGCATCGCCGACGGGCAGATCCTCGAGATCGCCGAGTTCATGCACCCGCGTACCCAAGAGATCGCCGATATGCTGCCGGCGTCGCTCGGGCGCTTCATCCTCGGCACCGCATGGCTGCGCGGCCTGATCGACCGCATGACGCGCAAGGGCCGCGTGGTGAAGACGAGCGCGCTCTCCGGCTTCCTGCTGCTCTATCTGGTCGCGGCGTTCAAGCCGTTGCGGCCGCGCTCGCTGCGCTATGGGCTCGAGCAGCGGCAGCTCGAGGACTGGCTCGCGACCGTGCAGCGGCTCGCGCCGACCCATTACGATCTCGCAATCGAGGTGGCGGCGGCACGCAACCTGGTGAAAGGCTATGGCGACACGCATGAGCGCGGGCGCGCGCGCTTCGCGACGCTAATCGGCCTGTTGCCGGCGCTCGGCGCGCTCCCGGACGGCGCCGCCCGGCTTGCGGCCTTGCGCAAGGCCGCCAATGCGGACGACACCGGCGCCGCGCTCGATGCCGCCATCGCGCAGATGAAGGAGCCGGTGCCCGCGTAGAGCATGCTTGTCTGAGGCTGAAGCGGTTGCAACGAACGCGGAGTGCTCCCCTCCCCCATAGCCCGTCGAAGACGGGCGTAAACGCCCTTTCGTGGGGAGGGGTTTGGGGGTGGGGGTCGGAGTTTGTTGCACGGTAGGGGCGACAAACACCGACCCCCACCCCGCCCGCTTCGCTACGCTCAGCGGTCGACCCTCCCCACCTAAAGGGCGTTCACGCCCGTCTTCGACGGACTATGGGGGAGGGTAGAATCAGCGGCGCAATTCGATTCAACCTCAAGCAGTCACGTGCTACGGCGTCGGCCGCGTTGAACCGAGGTTCACATCGCGGAGATGTTCCGTTCATGACGGCCGCCTATTTTGACTGCGAATGGCCGTTCGCATAGTGTCGGCCCGCGCCGCAACATGGGGGTTATCATGAAGTCCGCTCGCCTGCTCGCCGCCTCGCTCGCAATGTCGGCGTTCGTGCTCGCCGTGCCGGCACAAGCCCAGACCGTCGACCTCTCGAAGACGAGCTGCAAGGAGTTCCTCGCGAGCGGCAAGGACGGCATCGTCATCATCTGGGCCTGGCTCTATGGCTACTACGCCGATCAGGACGCCGACCCGACCGTCGATTTCGGCAAGCTGACCTCGCAGGGCCAGAAGCTTGCCGAGGCCTGCGCCAAGGCGCCGGAGAAGGACGTCATCTCGATCGCCGAGCCGATCTACGAGAGCAAGAAGTAGCGCGCCCGGCGCTCCCGCCGCGCGCGGCTCAAACGGGCCGCAGGGTTGCCTTGGCGACGTCGATGAAGGCGCGCAGCTTCGGCGCCAGCGCGGCGCGGCGCGGATAGTAGAGGAACAGCCCGTCCTCCCCGATCGCGCTCTTCGGCAGCAGCCATTTGAGGCGGCCTTCGCGCAGGTCGCGGCGCACCAGCGGCTCGAAGATATAGGCGATGCCGACGCCGGCGAGCGCGAGCTCGCGCGCATGCGATGCATCGGTGACGCGCGCCGTGCCGGTCGTCTTCACCTCCACGATCTTGTCGCCGTCGCTCAGCTCCCAGTCGTAGACCCCGCCTGAGCCGATCAGGCGGAAGCCGATGCAGTTGTGGCGAGGCAGCTCGGCAATCGTTTGCGGCGCGCCTTTCGCCTCCAGATAGGCTTGCGAGGCGACCAGGATCGCGTTGAACGGCCGGGTCAGCCGCAGCGCGACCATGTCCTGCTGCACCGCCTCGCCGAGGCGGATGCCGGCGTCGAAACCGCCCGCCACGATGTCGACGAACGCGTCATCGGCGTGCACCTCGACGGTGAGCCGCGGGTGCGCCCAGGCGAGCCGCGCGAGGATCGGCGTCAGCGCCATGGCGAGCGCGATGCGTGGCGCGTTGATGCGCAACAGGCCGGTGATTTCGCCGCGCGCCGCCGCGAGCCCCTCGGCCGCCTTGTCGATGTCGTCGAGCGCGCCGGCGACGCTCGCCAGAAAGCGCGCGCCGCCCTCGGTCAGCGCGACGCTGCGCGTCGTGCGCGCAAACAACGGCTCGCCGAGCCGGTCCTCCACGGCGCGCACCGCGTGGCTCACCGCCGACGGACTCATGCCGAGCGCGGCGGCGGCCGGCGCAAAGCCGCGGTGCCGCGCGACGCCGACCACGACCGGAAGATGGCTCAGAAGATCCCGATCCATTCATGCATGATATCGCATAATCCATGCAATTTAAACCGCGTTATCGTTTCCGCGGCGCGGCGGCATCTTCCCGCCAAGCCGGTCGACCGGCTCGATCCAACCACAGGAGCAGATCATGACGACGCAGACCTGGTTCATCACCGGCGCCTCCTCGGGCTTCGGCATGGCGTTCGCGCGCTACGCGCTCGACCGCGGCTACAATGTGGTCGCGACCGCGCGATCGACCGCGAAGCTCGCCGCGCTGGTTGAAGCCGCGCCGCAGCGCGTGCTCGCGCACAAGCTCGACGTCACCGCGCCCGGCGCGGCCCTCGCCGCCGCGATCGCGCGGTTCGGCCGCATCGATGTGCTCATCAACAACGCCGGCTACGGGATCATCGGCGCCGTCGAGGAGACGCCGGAGGCCGAGCTGCGCGCCCAGCTGGAGACGAATTTCTTCGGTGCGGTCGCCGTGATCCGGGCCGTGCTGCCGCAATTGCGGCACCAGCGCGGCGGCGCGATCGTCAATGTCTCGAGCATGGGCGGACAGATGTCGTTTGCCGGCGCCGGCGCCTATTCGGCCTCGAAGTTCGCGCTCGAGGGCCTGTCCGAAGCGCTGGCGCCGGAGCTCGCGCCGTTCGGCATCAAGGTCCTGATCGTCGAGCCCGGCGCGTTTCGCACCGGGTTTGCCGCCGACGCGCTGCGCTACATGCCGATGATGGAGGCCTATCAGGGCGTGATGAGCGCAACACGCGACCTCGCGCACGCGATGCACGGGACGCAGGCGGGCGATCCCTACAAGGCCGCGCGGGCGATCGAGCGCGCGCTTGCGGCACAGACCACGCCGCTGCGCCTGCAGCTTGGCGGCGACGCCATCGAGGCGGTGCGCCAGCATGGCGAGAAGCTGCTCGGCGACCTCGCCCAGTGGGAGGCCGTCGGCCTCGATACGCGGCTGGACGCGGCTTGATCCGTGGCGTCAGGTTCGAGCTGCGCGCATGCCGCGCCGTCCCTTCCCTCCCCTGCTTGCGGGGGAGGAGCATGCGGCGCGGCTCAGCCGGCGATCAGGCGATAGACCTCGGCCGGGTCGGCGGCGCGGCGCAGGCTCTCCGCCGTCATCGGATCGCGCAGCCGGCGCGCGACCGCGGCGAGCGCGGTGAGCTGCTCGCCCTGCGAGGCGGCCGGGAGCAGCAGCAGGAACACGAGGTCGACCGGCTTGCCGTCGATCGCGGCGAAGTCGATCGCCCGCCTGAGCTTCGCCAGCACCCCGACCGGCTTGGCCACGCCGGCGAGGCGCGCATGCGGAATGGCGATGCCGCCGCCCATGCCGGTCGAGCCGAGCTGCTCGCGCTTGTCGATCTCGGTTGCGACGGTCTCCGCATCGATGCCCGCCAGCGCGGCGGCACGCGCTGCGAGATCGCGCAACAGCGCGTCCTTGTCGGAGGCACGCAAGTCGACCAGCACGTCGTCGCGCGAAAGGAATTCCTTGATCTGCATGGTTCGCGGCATCGTGGATCGTGCTCAGTCGGGCGCGCGCAGCCGGTAGCCGATGCCGGTCTCGGTCAGCACGTAATGCGGCCGTTCGGGATCCGCCTCGATCTTCTGCCGCAGCTGCCGCACATAGACGCGCAGATACTGCGCGTCGGTCAGGTCGTCCCACAGCTCGCCGAGCAGGAATTTGTGGGTCAGGACCTTGCCGGCGTGCTGCACCAGCACGCGCAACAGGTCGTATTCCTTCGGCGACAGCTTCACCTCCTTCTCGCCGACCTTGACGATGCGGCGCACGAGATCGACCGACAGGTCGCCGCTGCGAAAGATCGGCCGCTCGCCATGGACCTGCAGCTGGTGGCGCAGCGCGGCGCGCATGCGCGCGAGCAGCTCGTCCATGCCGAACGGCTTGGTGACGTAGTCGTCGGCGCCGAGATCGAGCGCCTGCACCTTGCCGGCCTCGTCGCCGCGGCTTGACAACACGACGATCGGCACCCGCTCGTTGCGGCCGCGTAGCATCCGCAACAGCTCGTGTCCCTGGATGTCGGGCAGGCCGAGATCGAGGATGATCAGGTCGGGCTCGTCCTTCAACAGCTCGAGCGCAGCCTTTCCGTTCGGCGCCTCGAGCACCTGGTAGCCCTGCGTGCCGAGCCCCATGCGCAAGAGCTTGCGGATCGGCGGCTCGTCGTCGATCACCAGAACCTTGATCGGGGCGGCGCTCATGCGGCGGTGTCCAGGACTGCGGCACCACGAGCAGGTATTACATTCTGGAGCCTTGGGTTTGCCATTCGCTTCTCTACCTTGCGGCCAGCTCGGTAGCGAACGTCAAATCCGCTGCACCGGCCGGGACCGGCAGCCGGATCGAGAAGACCGCGCCTCTGCGGTCGACCCGGTTGCCGGCTTGAATCGTTCCGTGCATCGCTTCCACGAAGCCGCGCGAGATCGCAAGCCCGAGCCCGGTCCCGGGCCGCACCTGGTCGCCCTTCTGCACCCGATAGAACTTGTCGAAGATGCGCTCGAGATCCGCGGGCGGAATGCCGTCGCCCTCGTCCACGATCTGCAGCACGACGAAAGCGCCGTCGCGCCAGGCCCGGATCAGGACCGCGCTGCCCGGGGCGGAGTATTTCGCCGCATTGTCGAGCAGATTGAACAGCACCTGCTCGAACAGCACGGCATCGAGCTCGAGCATCGGGAGGTTCGAGTCGAAATCGAGCGTCACCGGATGGCCGGCGAGGATCTTGGCGGCGCGGCGCAGCGCGCTGCCGACGATCTCGCGCAGATCGTGCGGCGCCGCGTTCGGCACGATCGCTCCCGATTCGAGCTTGGTCATGTCGAGCAGGTTGGCGATGAAGCGATTGAGCCGCTCCGACTCGTCGATGATGGTCGCGAGCAGGTCGGCCTTCTGCGCGTCCGACAGGCTGGCGCCGAGGTCGCGCATGGTGCCGGCCGCGCCCAGCACCGCGGACAGCGGCGTGCGCAGATCGTGCGAGATCGAGGTCAACAGCGCCGAGCGCAACCGGTCGGTCTCGGCCGCGCGCTTGACCCGATCCATGTCCTCGACCAGGTGCACGCGCTCGATCGCGAGCGCGCCCTGATCGACCAGCGCATCGAGCAGACGCCGGTCGTCCGGAGTGAGCAGCGGTCCCGGCTTGTCGCTGTCGATGCCGACGACGCCGATCGGCCCGCGTCCGGTGCGCATCGGAATGAACAGCCGCTTCGCGCCGGGCAGCGTGTCGGAGCCGCGCCCGGCGACCCGGTCGTTCTGCCAGGCCCACTTCGCCGCCGCGAGGTCGGCGTCATCCAGCATGTCTTCCGGCGGGTAGCCGGCCTTGACGGCGATCGAGCCGTTCTCCGGCAGCAGCAGGACGACGCGCACGCCGAGCATCAGCGCGGTCTGATACGCCGTCGCCCACAATACGTCGTCGAGCGTGCCGACGCTCGCGAGCTTGCGGCTGAACGCATAGAGCGACTCGGTGGTGCGCGCGCGGCCGGTCGCGGCCACCGCCTGGGTGCGCACGCGCGCCGCGACGTTCGAAACCAGCACCGCCATGATGATGAAGAAGACGAAGGCCGCGACGTTGTTCGGGTCCGTGATGGTGAAGGTGTAGATCGGCGGCAGGAAGAAGAAATTGTAGGCCAGCGAGGCCACGACGCTCGCGAACAGTGACGGCCACAGCCCGAAGCGGACCGCGACGACGACGATCGCCGTCATGAACACGAGATCGACATTCTCGATCCCGAGCCAGGGCGCGATCAATTCGTTGATGCCGAGCGCGATCGCGACCGCCGCCAGCGCGCCCAGGTAGGAGCGCGGGTCGAGCGACCGCACGCCGTCGGCGGTGCGCTCGGCCTTGCGCGGGATCGGCTCGCCCGCGAGCTCCTCGCCCGAGATCACATGCACGCTGATGTTGCCCGAGTGCCGCACCAGCTCATGCACCACCGAGCCGTGCAGCATCTCGAACCAGCGCGAGCGCGCCGACTTGCCGATCACGATGTGGGTGACGTTGTTGGCGTGCGCATAGGCGAGCACGTCGTCGGCGATGCGCCGGGTGCCGCCCGGAATGGTGACCGCCTCGCCGGTGAGCGTCACCGCAAGCCGCAGCGTGTCGGCGATGCGGTCGCGCTGCTCCTCGTCGAGCTGCAGGCTGCGGCGGCTCTCGACATAGAGCGCCGTCCACGGCGCGTGCAGGCGGTCGGCGAGGCGCTTGGTATAGCGCACCAGGCCGGCCGCGCGCGGATCCTCGCTGATGCAGACGAGGATGCGGTCGCCGGCGGCCCACGGCCCCTCGATCGCGCGCGCCTGCATCTGCGACAGCAATTGCTCGTCGACCCGCTCGGCGGTGCGCCGCAGCGCGAGCTCGCGCAGCGCCGTCAGGTTGGTCGGCGAGAAGAAGTGCTCGAGCGCGCGCTGCGCCTGCCCGGGGACGTAGACCTTGCCCTCCTTGAGGCGCTCGATCAGGTCGTCCGGCGTGAGGTCGACGAGCTCGACCGCGTCGGCGCGATCGAAGATCGAATCCGGCACGGTCTCGCGCACGCGCACATGGGTGATCTGCGCGACCACGTCGTTGAGGCTCTCGATATGCTGGATGTTGACGGTGGTGTAGACGTTGATGCCGCGGTCGAGCAGCTCGGCGACGTCGAGATAGCGCTTGGGATGGCGGCTGCCGGACGCGTTGGTATGGGCGAGCTCGTCGACCAGCACGATCTCGGGTCGGCGCGCGATGATCGCGTCGATGTCCATCTCCTCGAGCGACTGCCCGCGGTACTCGATGGTCCGGCGCGGCAGGATTTCCAGCCCCTCGAGCAGGGCTTCGGTCTCCTTGCGGCCGTGCGTCTCGACCACGCCGACGACGACGTCATAGCCGTCGCGCTTGCGCGCGCGCGCCTGCTGCAGCATCTCGTAGGTCTTGCCGACGCCCGGCGCCGCACCGACGAAAATCTTCAGCTTGCCGGCGCGGCCCTCCTCGCGCCGCGCTGCCTCGAGCAGAGCCTCCGGCGAAGGACGCTTGAGATCACGTCGCTCGTCTACCATCCGTCATCTGACCGTCGCGCCTTGCGTCAGCCTAGCGGCTCGCCGCGTCGAGCGCGAGATTGAGCGCGAGCACATTCACGCGCGGCTCGCCTAGCACGCCGAGCAGGCGGCCCTCAACATGTGAGGCGACCAGCTCGCGCAGCCGCTGCTCCGGCATGTTGCGCGCCTTGGCGATGCGCGGCACCTGGAACAGCGCCGCCGCCGGCGAGATGTGCGGATCCAGGCCGCTGCCCGAGGTGGTCACCAGGTCGGCCGGCACGTCGGTCGACGGATTCTCGGCTTTCAGCTTGTCGACGTCGCCCTTGACGCGGTCGATCAGCGCCTTGTTGGTCGGCCCCAGATTCGAGCCGCCGGAATTCGCCGCGTTGTAGGGCGCGTCGATCGTCTTGCTCGGATCCTTCGGGTCCGGCGTGTTGGTCGCCGAGGGGCGGCCGTGGAAGTACTTGTCGCTCGCGAAGACCTGGCCGATCAGCGCCGAGCCGACGACCTTGCCGTCCCGCTCGATCAGGCTGCCCTGCGCCTGATAGGGGAAGACCACGCCGGCGATCCAGGTCATGGCGAGCGGATAGATCAGGCCGGTGACGACGGTAAGCGCGATCACCAGGACGATCGCCGGACGGATTTCCTTCAACATGGCGCTTCTCCTCAGGCGAGACCGAGCGCGGTGACCACGAGGTCGATCGCCTTGATCCCGACGAACGGAATGATGATGCCGCCGACGCCGTAGATCAGCAGGTTGCGCCGCAGCAGCGGCCCGGCGCCGATCGGTCGGTACGCCACGCCCTTCAGCGCGAGCGGAATCAGCGCGACGATGATCACCGCATTGAAGATGATGGCCGAGAGGATCGCGCTCTGCGGCGTCGACAGCTGCATGATGTTGAGCGTCTGCAATTGCGGATAGAACGCGACGAACATCGCCGGGATGATGGCGAAGTACTTGGCGACGTCGTTCGCGATCGAGAACGTGGTGAGCGCGCCGCGCGTCATCAGGAGCTGCTTGCCGATCTCGACGATCTCGATCAGCTTGGTCGGGTTGGAGTCGAGATCCACCATGTTGCCGGCCTCGC
>Ga0187784_10001406_pt1 | contig 19060 bp, 13 predicted proteins | sample 1015_SJ02_MP15_2_FD_132964 | JGI IMG/M metagenome (GOLD analysis project Ga0187784, IMG submission 132964) | Tropical peat soil microbial communities from peatlands in Department of Meta, Colombia - 1015_SJ02_MP15_20_MG | ecosystem: Environmental > Terrestrial > Soil > Wetlands > Peat | place...
AAAGCTCGCGGAGCACCAACCCGAGGTGATTCTCAACTGCGCGGTGTATCACCCAGTGGATGATTGCGAGAACCACCCCGATCTGAGCTTTGTGGTAAACGCCATCGCCGTGCGTGACCTTGGGCTGGCTGCCAGGGAAATCAACGCGGCGCTGGTGCATTTTAGCTCCGACTATGTGTTCGATGGAACGCTGCGACGCCCCTATACCGAAGACGACGTTGCCCGGCCGGCCAGTGTATTCGGGGTTTCGAAAGTGGCCGGAGAACAACTGTTGCGGACGGTTTTACCCCGTCACTTTATCATTCGAACCTCAGGCCTGTACGGGCTTGCGGGCAGCCGCGTCAAGCGCGGCAACTTCGTGGAAACCATGTTGCGCTTGGGGGGTGAGAACGGACGCGTACGTGTTGTCAATGACCTTCGCATGGCGCAGACCAGTACTCGCAACCTGGCTAAGCAGGTGCTCACGCTGATTCGTACCGAGCATCACGGCACATATCATGCCAGCGATCACGGCGACTATTCTTGGTACGAGTTCGCGATAAAGATCTTTGAATATTCTGCCATGGACGTTGAGGTCACGCCGGTGTCGTGGCGCGACATGCCATCGGTTGCGCCACGGCCGCCCTACTCAGTTCTGGCAAATCGCCGGCTCCTCAGTCTTGGTTTGGACCAAATGGAGCCCATTGACGTCGCGCTGCAGTCATACCTGAGGTCGCGACAGACGGTTTGGGCGGAGAAAGGACCGTAGCGGAGCAATGCCAAATCGGGTCGCCCAGATGGCTGGTTACAGCCCAGCTGAGATACAAGCCAAAATCAGGCAACCGCTAGTATTTTCGCCTGGCTGGCGCAGTCCGCTCCGAACCGCGGGAAAGCGCGTGATCGACATTCTCGGCTCCCTAGTCCTTATGTTGCTGCTGTCGCCGCTGATGACGGTACTCGCCGTCCTGGTGAAGGCGACATCCCGGGGGCCAATATTTTACCGCTGGCAGGTGGTTGGCAAGGATGGTAGGCCGTTTCTTGGCTACAAGTTCCGTTCCATGGTAGCCAATGCCGACGAATTGAAGAAGGCATTGGCGGATCAAAATGAGATGAGTGGGCCGGTTTTTAAGCTGGCTCGCGATCCGCGAGTGACCGCCCTCGGTGCTTGGATGCGCCGCTACAGCCTGGACGAACTCCCGCAGTTTTATAGCGTGCTCAAAGGCAATATGAGCCTGGTCGGTCCCAGACCGCCGCTGGTCAGCGAATACGCCGGGTTCACCGCGTATCAGAAACAGAAGTTGGCGGTCAAGCCAGGGATCACCTGCCTGTGGCAGGTGAGTGGCAGGAATCAAGTGATCGACTTCGACGAATGGGTGGGACTCGATCTGGAGTACATTCGCAATTGGTCGCTTATGTTAGATTGGAAGATTCTTTTGAGGACCGTTCGTGAGGTATTTGTCGGCTCGGGGCGGTAGATACAGTGTCCAAAGAGATCCCGACCGATTGATGTTAGGAATGGTATGAATAGGGTTCTGGTTACAGGTGGCGCGGGATTCATTGGTTCTCATTTGGTGGATCGTTTCTTGCAACAGGGCTTCCAGGTTCGCGTGCTGGATAACCTGGAGCCAAAAGTCCACCCCTACGGTCGCCCGGTTTATGTGCCATCCGAGGTTGAGTTCATCGAGGGGAGTGTCACCGATCCAGGGGTTCTGGCCAGGGCGTTGCAGGGAGTAGACGTTGTGTCCCATCAAGCTGCCTACCAGGACTACATGCTCGACTTCTCCCGCTTCCTCGAGGTGAATGCGGTCGGCACCGCGCTGATCTTCGAGTTGATCGTGCAAGGGCGCTTGCCAGTGAGGAAAGTGATCATTGCTTCTTCCCAGGCGGTTTACGGGGAGGGTCAGTACGAATGTGGGCAACACGGTTTCTTTCTGCCCCAGCCACGTTCGCAGCGGCAACTCGCACGCGGAACGTGGGAGGTGCAGTGCCCCTGTTGCGCGAGAGAAGCACGATCCTTGCCTCTAAAAGAGGAGCAGACCAATCCGTTTAATCAGTATGCAGTTTCCAAGCTGGCTCAGGAGAAGACGGCTCTCGGCCTCGGCTGGTTGCATGGCATTCCGACGGTTGCACTTCGCTACTCGGTCACTCAGGGAGCGCGCCAATCTCTCTACAACCACTACTCGGGCGTCTGTCGGATTTTCTTCAGCCGAGCCCTGTGCGGGCACCCCCTGATTGTTTACGAAGACGGACAGCAAACGCGAGATTTCGTGCATGTCCAGGATGTGGTAGACGCCAATATGCTTGTACTGGAAAACGATCTCGCCAATTTCCAATCCTTCAATGTCGGCAGCGGCAAGGCCACAAGCGTTCTGGAATTTGCGCAAACCTTGTTGCGAAAGCTCTCTTCCGAAGTCGAAGTGCATGTTTCCGGCGAATACCGTCGCGGTGATAACCGGCACAGTGTTTCTAGCATAGAGAAGCTCAGTTCCTTAGGCTGGCGGCCTCGTCGGAACAACTCAGCCATCATGGAGGATTTTCTGAGCTGGATCGACAGCATTGGCGGAATCCCTCAGCATATCCGCGATGCGTATTCGGACATGAGAAGCGCGGGGGTGGTGCTCAGCAGTGTTCCTTAAGAGGCGACGGAGCGCGATTTCCAATCAGCCTTGGGCACTGGCCTCCCGCACCGACATACCTACCGGAAGGAGCATCCACGCGGAAAGATTGATGTCAATCTGCAAGGTCATAAAGACCTGCAAAACCGCCGTGGTCACGATCATGGTGAGTGCGAAATCCCCCAATTGAGAGTAGTCCCGCCAGCATTTCGCGGTGCACAGGGCATAAAAGAGGAAAAGGACGAAGGGAGCCAAAATGCTGTACTCCAAGCCAAAGGTCACATAGCCACCATCGACATTGGAGGCTTTGCCCTGCCGTTCGGAGGCTCTTGGACCAACTGTGCCTGGCCCGGTGCCCAGGGGATGAGCCAGAATCGACTGTGCTGACTCGACTAAGGACGCCTGATGGTATACGAAAGAAAGATCCCGGCCGCTCTTGGTGAGAGCCAGGAAATCTTCCATCCCGAACACCGGACCAAGCGCTAATACAACCAACATAACTACTGCGCTGAGGAGCGCGAATTTCACTTTGAAGCCGTGCCGAAACGCTATGATTCCTGCTCCAAGCAGCAGCCCTAACCATGCACCGCGGGTTAGGGAAATCACCAGTCCGACAAGAATCGGAACGCTGGTCAGCCACCAGGCGCGGTGCAACTCTTTTCTGTACGCAAGCAGGAGCACGAGGCCGAGCGCGCAAAAGGGACCGAATTCGAGCGGGCTTGAAGTAAACGATCCCGGCCGGAAGCCCTCGTAGGCAAATGCGGTGAACGAATAGGGCAGCTCGGAAGGATCTGCCAGTCCGTACAACAACGTGCGTGGCCCTGGCCCCAGGATGGCCTCGACCACGCCTCCTAGCGCGAGCACGGTCATCAAAACAACGCTCACCCGGACCCAGCGCACTTCGCGGGCTTGGCTGAGGTTGAGGGTCCTCCCCACAAAGTACGGCAGTAGAAACGCGAAATCATCCTTGAAGCCCCAGAGGCTCTGCAAATCATGTCTGAACAACAGCGAAAGTAGTCCCATGCCCAGGAGCACCAACCCAACCCCATCAGCAGCCTTCCACGCCATGCCATTCCTGCGCCACAGCGAAGCCAGACAGATCACCAGCGCCATCTCTTTCAGGCTGGAGATCAACGGCACATATGCGACGTGCGCCCCGGAGGCGGCTATGGTGGGAAGCGGAAGAAACGGGAGGAGCGCAAAAATCAAGCCTACGATTGCGGTCGGCCAGCGCCAGGCAGACCAGATGGCGCCGATGGCGCCCGCGATTACCAGCATGAGTGGAGCGAACACGCTTACGACCGCCAAGATCGTCAGCCCAAACAGAACCCCCAGAACTGCCAAGGCTCGTCTGGTTCCGTCGTTTTGCCGGCCTATGATCACGGCCCCATTCAGTGGCGCTTGCGACATCGTCTTACGCGTTCCTCCTGATTTGGCGCAGCTTGAACGCCCTCCTTGTCACTTCGGTAAGAGTGCAGGAGCAATGTGGTAACATACCGTAATATTGTAACCCGGCAAAGGGCCGACCGGTCCCGCAGCTAGGACTGAGTGCTTGAGTCGGCGCGATAGGGTGGCGGTTTCGTCGCGCCTGCGGGTGTAATGTGCTGCGTGCGCTTCCACCTACTTCGAAACGGGGTCGGCCGGAGCGCGAGACTGTAAGAACCGATGATTTGGCTGTATCGAGACCGCCTTTCCGCGTAGCGGCCCGAACTCCTATCAGGCTGGCATTGCCTTGCAAGCGTTCGCGAACAAGAATATGGCGGGACAAGAAATCGCGATAACGGAAGTTATCAAAGCTGAGCGACCGGTTTCCCTAGCTCCCGAGATCAAGAGGAAACCTTTCGTTTTGTTGGCGAGCGCCGCCGCCCTTATGTGCGGCGGTGCGGAGCTTGGGCTTCTCGAACAGCTGGACAGTCTAACCTGGTACATGACCTTCCGTGAAATTCTCTTGGACAGCGGCGTGGCGCTGCTTATCGTGCTGGGATTAGCTGTTTTGTGGTGGCTCTGCCTTTTGCTGCTGATGAAGCTGATAGAACTTGTTCCTTCGACGAATCGACACGCTGCCGCTGTCTTTTGGCGTTTCGGGCTGTCCATCCCTCTCTTGTATTTTGTTCTTGACTTTTTCTACGCTGCCCGGTTGCGGTTCTATCCGCACTGGCATCCCGGAATTTTCGGCTGGTTATGGCTGGCTCCAACGTTGATGCTTTTTTGTGCCTTCGCCCTAGGCAAGGCCAAGGTGTCGCAACTGCAGGAGTTCTGCGGCACTCGTCTGGCTCCAATTGGTTGGCTGCACTTTGGTCTCGGTGCGGTAGCTATTGTCGGGCTCGGGACAGGCAGCGTTCATGTTTTCCGTGATTACGCTCATCCGGGCAGAACGGTTGCGCCGTCGCGCCTGCCTGATGTCTATCTGATCACCATCGACGCTCTGCGAGCAGACGAGATGCCGCTCTATGGTTATGATCGTCAAACCGCTCCGAACCTACAACGCTTTGCCCAGCATGCCTTTACCTTCGATTTTTTCTTTGCCAATTCGAACTTTACAACGACCGCGACAACCTCAATTGAAACTGGCAAGCTCCCTTGGACGCATCGAGTGTTTCAAGTGGGAGGGTTCCTGCGCGATCCCGCACAGCAGGAGAATCTGGGGGCGCTGTTGCGTCAACACGGTTATTACACCGCGGATATCTCCTCCAACTTTCTCGCCAGTCCAATTCAACACCGGACCGAAGATAGTTATGATGCACTCCAATACCTGCCTGCGCGAAATGCATCCGGTACATTCAGTCGCTATACCAACCTGGTGGGACTCAACACTCTCTGGACTCTGGAGGGGCCGTTGCTGAAGTCCATCGCCAGCGTACGTCAGTATTTGGACGCTTTGATCTGGAGTAAGCGGGTTCCCAGCCCGGCCGAGCCGGTTTTCGACGAAGCACGCAGTGTCCTTGAACGGGCAGACATTACGCAGCCACGATTCATATGGATGCACATACTGCCTCCCCACGATCCGTACCTGGCGCCCCAACAGTATCGAGGGCGCTTCTTGTCGTCGCCGAAGCTCACTCATGTCTACAACTTTATTGGCCTGCATAATGATGCGTTGCCCCCTGGCGTGTCGGTCGCTGAACTGCGAGCCCGCTACGATGAAGACCTCGTTTACGCCGACGACTCGGTCGGGAATTTCCTCGATTGGCTCGATCAAAGCGGCCGCCTTGACCGGTCCATCGTCATCGTTTCCGCGGATCATGGGGAATCCTTTGATCACGGTTTTCTCAAACACGGTGGTCCGTACCTGTACAACAGCCTGATCCGCATTCCTCTGCTGGTGCATCTCCCAGGCCAACAACGCGGCCTGCGAATTGCCCAGCCAGCTGAGCAGGTAGATCTGCTACCCACGATTCTTGACTTGGTTGGCGAACAGGTTCCCAGTTGGAGCGAAGGAGCCTCGCTGGTGCCCGCGTTAGAAGGCAAGCCCCTTCCGCAGCGGATGCTTTTTAGTATGAACCTGGAGAGAAATAGTGTCTTTGAATCGGTTACGCGGGGCACGGTCGCGGTCATCGATGATGACTTCAAATACATCGAGCGATTGGAGACTCACGAAGCCTTGCTTTATCGCTACAAAACGGATCCAAGCGAAGAACAAAACCTGGCCGGATCCGAACCGGCGATTGCCGGTCGCTTGCGCGATGTGGTGGCTAACAAGCTTCGGGAGGTCAACAGTCGCACAATTCTCAATCCTTGACGTATCGCCGGAGACTGCCAGCCCTGTGAATTGAAATGACCCGCAGACTCCGCCTGTCTCTCACCGCCTGGCGACGGCTGGCGCAAAGGGTTGATGGCCGTCGTAGCCGACTGACCTGGAGCACTAAGCTCGCTTATTGCCTGGGCGGCGTGGCTCATTCCTCGCTGTTCATACTGCAGAATGCGAGCCATGCGGACGCTTTGAGAGGTTCCGTTCCCCACCCACCAGTCTTTGTCCTCGGCTTCTGGCGTTCGGGCACCACGCTGTTGCACGAGCTTTTCTGCTGTGATCCGCGGTTTGGCTTCCCCAGTACCTACGCATGTCTGAATCCATCTCACTTCCTCCTCTCGGAAGCCTGGGCTAAGAGGCGCGACGCGCGCCAAACAAGCCGGCCCATGGACAGCATGTTTTACTCGTGGACTGCCCCTCAAGAAGACGAATTTGCTCTGCTCGCAGTCGGCGCGCCGTCACCCTATGAAGCGCTGATCGTGCCATCGCTCATGCGTCAACCCAAGGCACTTCTTGACCTGCGCCAGCGTACGTCTCCGGAGCAACAACGCTGGGTGGAAGCTTTGCAATCCTTCTTGCGACAGTTAACTGTCCAGCAACGCAAGGCCATGGTCCTGAAGTCTCCTCCCCATGGGTTCAAGCTGCCTTTGCTGCTGTCGTTGTTTCCCCAGGCGCGGTACGTAGTGATCGAGCGAAACCCCTATGAAGTATTTGCCTCAAATCTGAAGCTCTGGCCAACTCTCCTCGACCTGTATGCCGTGGAATCCTGGTCTGCTGAGGAAATTGAGCGATTTGTGCTCGAGGCCTACATCCTTCACGAAGCGGCAATCTCAGAGGGATTGAGTATGGCGAGGCCAGGCCAAGTGGCGAGTATACGCTACGAAGAGCTGGTGGCTGACCCGATCGGGCAGATGGAGCGGCTGTACCGGGATTTGAAGCTGGCTAATTTCGACGTCGCGCGAGAACCGCTGACGAAGCACGCACATGCAGTCGCAGGACACACTCGCAATCGCTTCGTTCTCTCCTCAGCGCAGAAGGCACGCATGGAGAGCGTCTGGGGCTCTTTTCTGAAAGCCAAACATTATGGCTGGCCGGAAGGTTGCCTCAGTCTAGTGCAAACGGCAGCCCTCCTCGGCTGAAGTGACTCCGACTGGATCGGAAACTGTTGCTTTCAGAAGCACACGCCTCGAAGGGGTAGCTGCCCCACTTTTTGGGCACCCTGCTCCCTCCCACGAGGGACGAAACGCTACTCTGCTATAAGCGAAGAGAACATCACAGGCACGGAAACTACGAGCGAGAAACTCACGCCTACACCGACACCTGCATGGTCTACTGTCCGGCGCGCAGCGGAGAAATGATCAGGCTGCCGCCGGTCTTTTGTTTGGCGTCGGTTTTGTTGCGCTGATAAACCAGGTCCATGGAGCTTTCGCTGCTGGCGGACGCTTCCGCCAGCAGGCTGGCCAGGCCGCGATAGGAACGAGCTACGTCGATGTGTTCCTGGAAGGCCACGGGCACGCCTTTGTCGATGGCCGGCGAAATGGACTGGAAATTGTTGGGCACCTTCCACAGGAGCTTGCAGTTGGTGGCCGTCTCGACGTCTTCATCTCCGAAGCCGGGAATTTTCTTGTAGCGATTGAGCACCAGCCGGACTCGGTCGCGTCCTCCGCCCTCTTCCAGGTAGGTGCGCATGCGTCCCGCGCTCCACAACGAGACCACGTCGGTTTGCGCCACCAGCAGCACGGTGTTCGACAAATCGCTGAGCAGGCGCGCGGTTTGATCCATGCGATTGGAGCAATCGACGATCACATAGCGAAACTGCGACACCAGCAGATCAAAAAGACGGCTTAGCTCGGCTGCGGTCGGCACCCCGCTGTACGGCTCTTGCGGACCAGCGAGAAACTGCAATCCGCCTTTGTAGGAAGTGATCAGGCCTTGCAGCAGAGAGGTATCCAGACGGTGCAAGTTCTGTAGCGCATCGGTGATGCCGAACGCAGGCCGGGCATTGAGATGCAGCGCCACGTGGCCCAGGGGCGCAAAGTCAACCAGCAGCACCCGGCCATGCAGTTCTTCCAGCGCGATCGCGGTGTTCACTGCTACCGTGGTAGCGCCCGCGCCGCCCTTGGCGTTGGTCACCGTAAAAACCCGTGCCCGGCCGGATGCGGCCCGGCTCTTGGACCGCAACCCACTGAACCGGGTCAGCGCTTCCACCATGCTTTCTGCGCTTGCGTTGCGCTCCAGATACTCGCGGGCCCCGGCGCGCATCGCAGACACAATCACCCCCGGGTCGGTCATCGGCCCGAGGGCGAAAACAACAATCTCTTCGGTATTGTTGTGAATCAGCTCGATCGCGCGAATCGCGGATTGAGCATTTTCTGGATCCAGATCAACCAGCACCACCTCTGTCCGCACGTCCTGGATCTGGCGCAAGATCGGATCGGTCGGGCCAGAAGGCAACCCCGCGTGGCTGAAGACATTCCGGCCCATCTGGGTGCTTTCCAGCCGGCCTTGCAGCACCGTCAGGCGGTCTTTGTCTTGCGCCAGGAGTGTTACGGCTATGCCATGCATGGTTGGACCTTAATTATGCACCCAGCCCGAGCCGATCAAGAAGGGGAACTGGGACGGTTTCGATGACCTTCGTAATGCCTCCGTAACCTATTCTTCGATCAACGCAAATTCAGGGTGCTACGCAATTCGGGGAGTGATCCTGCGGCACGTCCTTGCCGTGTAGTACATATTTTAGCAAATCCGAGGCCTTTTTGGGCGTCACCCGAAGAAGAATTCGATCTCCCTGGCTTTGCTGACCATCCTTATAGCGCTAGGACGGCAGCGCTGCCTTCCGATGTTGTTTCAATGGCTGTGCTGCTATCAACGGCAGGTTACCAACCGCGCCACACTATCTCATAATCAGAGTTCTCACCACACCTCGCACCTTTTGTCTCCCTGCCGCACCATGGGCGCGTCCGCCTTGCAGCTGAATGCCTGCTGAAATTCCGGCAGGTTGGAGAGCGGTCCGTTCACACGAAACTTGCCCACCGGGTGTGGGTCCGCCTGCATCATCAGCCGCTGCGTTTCAATCCGGATTTCGTCGCCCCTCCACTGGCCCCAGGAGATAAAAAACTGCTGCTCCGGAGTGAACCCATCGATGTCTTGCCGCGGCTTGCCTGAGAGCGACTTCTCGAAAGCCAGGTAAGCAATCTTCGCGCCACCCAGGTCGCCGATGCTCTCGCCGAGCACAAGCTTGCCGTTGTGGTGAATGCCTTCCTCGATGTAATAATGATCGAACTGATCAACCACGCAGGCGCTGCGCTGCTGGAACTGTTTCAGATCGGCGTCCGTCCACCAGTTTCTGAGCCGGCCCAGATAGTCGTACTTGGCGCCCTGGTCGTCATATCCATGAGAAATTTCATGGCCGATTACCACTCCGATGCCGCCGTAGTTCACTGCATCCACCGCTGAATTGTCAAATCCCGGCGGCTGCAGAATGCCTGCGGGAAAAACGATCTCATTCAGTTGCCCGTTGTAGTACGCGTTTGAGGTGGGGGGGGTCATACCCCAACGTCCGCGATCCACCGGCTTGCCGATGGTGGCGCGGTCATCTTCGACCAGGAAGCGACGCCCAGCCAGGTTGTCTTCGAAAAACGCATCCGCGCGAACGCTCACCTTGCTATAGTCCTTCCACTTATCGGGATATCCGATCTTGGGATTGAAGGTGGCGATCTTGGCCATCGCTCTTTCCTTGGTGTCGTCGCTCATCCAGGGGCGGCTCAGAATGTCATCGCGCATGGCAGCGAGCAGATTGCGCACCATCTCCTGCATGCGCGCTTTGGCCTCGGGCGGGAAGTATTTCTCGACGTATTTTTTGCCCAATACCTCGCCGAACCACTCATCGGTCGATTCCACGCAGCGTTTCCAGCGAGGCTTGAGTTCGCTGGTTCCGCTCAAATACTTTCCCTTAAAGGCGAAATCTTCTTCGACCAAGGGCTCGGAAAGAGCGCCGGCGGTGGAGTTGAGAAGGTTCCACTTTAGATAGACCTTCCAGTCTGCCAGCGAAGTTTGCTGCAATTGCCGCTCGAATTCCGCCATGAACTTGGGCTGGTCCACATTCATATCGACGTCACTGGCCAGTTGCTTGTGCTTGAAGTATTCCGCCCAGTCGAAATGCGGAGCCATATCCTGCAGTTGCGCGAAGCTGGTGTTGTGGTCAGTGGCGGACGGGTCTCGTAGTGAAACGTTGTCCAGCGATGCTTCCGCGAATTTCGTCTCCATGGTCATGACGGTCTGGGCCGCGCCCGCTGCCGACGTCTGGTCCCAGCCAATCAGGGCGAACATCTTGGCCACGTGTTCCTGATACTTGGCGCGAGCTTCTTTGAAGCGCGCATCCGGCTTGAGATAATAATCGCGGTCCGGCAGGGAATAGCCGTTCGCCCCAATATCGGCCAGCACCAGGGTGGGTTTGTGAGGGTCCTGGCTGCCGCCCAGGCCAAACGGCGCAACCACCGCAATATCGTGCAGGTTGGCCATGACGAGTTGTAATTGCGCCATGTCCTCGGCGTTGTCGATTTGTTCAAACCAGGGCTTCAGCGGTTGAATTCCGCGGGCGTTGACCTTGGCTTCGTCCATACACGCGCCATAGTAGGCGCCGATAATCTGCTCAGAACTGCCGGTTGCGGCTGCCTTGTCTTTCGCCGCTTGTTCCTCGATTTCGCGCAACTGATCTTTCGTAGCTTCGCCCGACGCCCAGCGCTTGCTCCAGCGCGTCATGGAGGCGGGAATCGGATTGTTGGCCCGCCAAGCGCCGTTGGCAAATTGGTAAAAATCGGTGCAGGGATCAGCCTTGCGATCCAGATCGGTAACGTCAATTCCGTGCAGGGACGAAGTCTGGGCAAACGAGGCAAGAGGAAACAGGGATGCAACCAGGGCGATTTTCAGCAGGCGCATGAACGGGCTCTTTCTCCGAAGATTTCGGTGATTGATTGATGCATGGAGGTAAGGCAGCATTGTAGACGAACTGCGCCGCTGAAGGTTGTGATGGACTCTGGTGGAAGGCGGCGTAGAATAGCTGCGTGCTGCGCTGCGCGAGGGCACCCCATTGAGCAAAACCTTTCTGGGATTCGACGCCGACAAGTGCTGGGATTACGAAAACGGCCTTTATTTGCCAGCCATGTCACTCGGCTGTCGAAGATGCTGGCTCAGTATGAGCTTTATAGGACGATAATCGGTCTGCCCGGCCATGTCGTTGAGTGTGGCGTGTACAAAGGCGCATCCCTTCGGCGATTCGCCACCTTCAGAGAAATTCTCGAAAACCCCTACTCCAGAAAGATTATCGGTTTCGACGCCTTCGGTCAGTTTCCTGTGGGAGACGAGGATGCGGCAAATGGGGCAGCATTCGCCACTTCTCGGCTAGAAACTCCCGATCACCCACATTCCGGCCTTCATCCGGATCTAACCGCGCGGTCAGCGCCTCTAACGAAGGCTCGCTACCACACGCCCGTGGTCAAATACTCATTGATCGACTTGGCCGCGCGGCGGCCGGCGCCCATCGCTAGAATCACCGTCGCGCCTCCGGTGACGATGTCTCCCCCGGCGAAGATGCCCTTGCACGAGGTTCTCTGCGTTACCTCATCGGCTACGATGTAATTCTTCTTGTTCGTCTGCAAGCCGGGAGTGGTGCTCTGAATCAGCGGATTGGCCGTCGTTCCAATGGCCATGACTGCGACCGAGAGTGGAATTTCGTACTCAGAACCCGCCATCGGGACCGGACGCCTGCGGCCGGATGAATCCGGCTCGCCCAGTTCCATCTTGATGCACTGTGCGCCGGTGAGCCAGCCCTTGTCGTCGCCCAGGAACTCGACCGGGGCGGTCAGCATGTGGAATTCGATCCCTTCCTGCTTGGCGTGCTTCACTTCTTCAATACGGGCCGGCATTTCGGCTTCGCTGCGCCGGTAAATGACAAAGGCCTTTCCCGCGCCCAGGCGCAACGAAGAGCGGATGGCATCCAGCGCCGTGTTGCCGCCGCCAATGACGGCGACGTTCTTGCCGCGGAAGTCGACCAGGGGCTGGTCGTACTTGGGGAAGTCGTACGCGTGCATCAGGTTGATGCGGGTCAGGAATTCGTTCGCCGAGTACACCCCATTGAAGTGTTCGCCCGGAATGCCCATGAATTGCGGCAGGCCCGCGCCGGTGCCAATGAAGATGGCGTCGTAGCCTTCCTCTTCCATCAGTTCGCGGATGGTCACGGTCCTGCCCACCACGACGTCAGTCTCGAACTCCACGCCCATGTCGCGCATGTAGTCGAGTTGTTCCTTGATGATCTGCTTGGGCAAGCGGAACTCGGGAATGCCATACACCAACACTCCACCCAGCTCGTGCAAAGCCTCAAACACTTTTACCTTGTGGCCTTTTTGGACCAGGTCGCCGGCGGCGGTTAGCCCCGCCGGGCCGCTTCCTACGATCGCCACTTTTTTCCCGCTGGGCTCCACTTTGGGCAGCACGCGCACACCCATGCGCTGCTCGTAGTCGGCCACAAAGCGCTCCAGATAGCCGATTCCCAGAGGCTCGACTTTCTTGGACATGAGGCATTTGCCTTCGCAGTGGTCTTCCTGCGGGCACACGCGTCCAGTAATGGCCGGCAGCACGTTGTCTTCGCGGATTTTCGCGGCGGCCGCGAGAAAATCGCCCTTCACGATCAACTCCACGAACTCCGGCACCTTCACGAAGACCGGGCAACTGTCGATGCAGGTTGGCTTGAGGCACTCCAGGCAGCGTTTCGCTTCTGCCCGGGCCAGTTCCTCGGAGTAGCCGAGATTCACTTCCCTGAAGTTGTGAGCGCGCACCTGCGGCTCCTGCTCGATCATGTGCTGCCGGGGTATCTTCATCCGATCTTTGATGGGAACGGGATTGGCGGAAACTTTGGCCGGTGGCGTCACTTTTTTCCTCCTGTTACGGCTAGATCACTTTCCTGGCCCGCAAGCGCGGCTTGCTTCTGCGCTTCACACTCGTGCATGAACATTTCCATGGACTGCTTCTCGGCATCGCGGTACATGGCATTGCGTTGCACCAGGACCGGGAAATCAATCTGGTGCGCGTCGAACTCTGGCCCGTCGACGCAAGCGAACTGGCTCTTGCCGTCGATGAGCACGCGGCATCCGCCGCACATGCCGGTGCCGTCGATCATGATGGGGTTCAAGCTGACAATGGTGCGGATGTTCTCCTTGCGGGTCATGTCGGCCACGGCGCGCATCATAGGGATCGGGCCGACCGCCAATACCAGGTCGATGCGGGTGCCGTTGTCGATCAACTGGCGCAGCTTGTCGGTCACGAATCCTTTGTCGGCATAAGTGCCGTCGTCCGTGGTGACCATCAAGACGTCGCTGACCTCGCGCATCTCATTTTCTTCGATGACCAGGTCCTTGCTGCGCGCGCCGACAATGGAAACCACCTTGTTTCCGGCACGCTTGAGCGCAGCTGCCGTGGGATAGGCCATGGCAGTTCCCACACCGCCGCCCATGACTACGACCGTGCCGACGTTTTCAATGTGGGAAGGTTTGCCCAGCGGGCCGACCAGGTCGAGAATGCTGTCGCCGGTGTTCAGCGAATTTAGCAGGTGGGTCGTCTTGCCGATGGACTGCACGACAATGTTAATCGTGCCCCGCTCAGGATCGGATTTTTCAATAGTCAGCGGGATGCGCTCGCCGGTCTCGTTCACCCGCAAAATAATGAACTGACCGGGTTTTTGCTTGCGAGCAATGCGCGGGGCTTCAATCACAAACCGCTTGATGCCCGGAGCAAGGAATTCAGCATGAAGGATTTTGAACATGATGTCCTCTGGAACCGAATGAACAACCCCTCCATTTTGAGGGCGAGAATGGACATGCGGCTGTGATGTGCGTCACAGAGGGGAGAAGCAGCGGTCACGCGGGAGGGCGCGACCGCCGAGCCGGGTTTACATGCTGCCTTCGTCCGCCGAAGGGCCGTAAATCGCGGGAACGGGGATATCGTTCAAGCGCAGGTACACGCCCAACTGCGCCCTGTGATGGATGTTGTGATTCATCACCCAGGTGCGCAGGCAGGCGCCCTTCGGCATGGAGAAGATGACCGTCCCGTTGTTGAGAAACGACCAGGGCTTTTGCAGATCGGCGTCGGTGGCTGAGGCCAGCGCGGCCCGCGCGTCAGCCACGTTCTTGTCGAAAGCCTGCAGCAACTCCTTGCGGTCTTTCGGCTCAGGTGGCGGCTGGAACTGCTTGCCATCGGGGCACATGTCGAACGAGTCTTTCTTGATGGTCTCGACGACCCATCCGGGAATATTGGCCAGATGGCCGGCCAGCCATATCATGCTGCCGGATTTTGGGTGGGGTTTCCAAGAGAGCTTTTCTTCGGGCACGCGCTCCAGGGTCTTGCGGGTGTTGGCCATTTCCTGGCCGAACTCAAACAGAAGGGATTGGCTGAGTGACATTTGCGTTGCTCCTTAGTTGGTGTGAACAGCAGGGAAGTACACTATACGAACAAAAAGCGAAAGTCAATCCCCCGTGGCAAATGCTGAAATCTGGCTACGATGCCTCATCACCCCTCCGGCTTGAACACCATCCCCCGGCTTTTTCGGCCGTTCATAACCACGACCAGGGGTTGCTCAAAATGCAAGTGCCGGATGCAACCCCGCTCCTCCACCGCCGGCTGTGCCGCCAGCCATTCCCAGTCCACGAAACCTTCTCCTGCGTCCGGGTTCACGGTGAAATAACCTACCTGGAAAGCGGTGAGGTTCTGGAAGAAATGGCTGCCCTGCGACGGCGTGACCCGGAAATCGCGGAACCCGGCCTCGACAATCACGCGCGCCCCGGAAATTTCGTCCCACTCCACGGGAATGCCCAGCCAGGGATCGTTCGAGCCCCAGCGTCCCACGCCGATCAAAAGATACGGCGTTCCCATTTCGCTCAGCTTCGCATTCAAGTGCGCCACGTCGTCGGCCACTTCCTGGCTGCGCGAGCGCTCAAAGCGATGGAAGTCCACCACCACGGCATCGCGCAGGTTGGAAATTCGGCCGTTGCCCAACACCTGGCTGCTTTGGCAAAGCAGCCGCTCCGGATTCACGTCCTCAATCCGCAACTCCTCGCCCTCGCGGGAGAGCACCAGCGGACGAATCTGCAAGAATCCGAATTCAGCCGTTCCACCGCTGTCCTCCGGCAAGTTCACGGCGAATTCAATTTCCACCGGCCGGCCAAAGGCGCCCTCGCCGGCGCGGGCTAGCCTTTCGAGAATCAAGGCCAGCGGGAAGACTCCATGCTTGAGAACAGGAGCGAAGGTGACCACGCGCGTGCCAGGGCGGCTCAGCCCGTCGTACACCGCGTGGTTGTCGGCCGAGTAGGTCGAGGCGACGTTGTGCAACGTTCCATCCTCTTCTGCCGCCTGCAAGCGGAAGCGGGCCTCGCGCAAGTCGGCCACGGGGTTCTGGTGGTGCGCGTGGTCGATTTCCAGCGCCCAGAATTCCGACTGCGAGTTGGCCAGGATGTCCTCCACGCAGGAAAACTGCACCAGGTTGCGGGGATAGCGGGGACAGAAGGTCAGGCACTTGCCGCCATCCACTACGGCACGCCCAAGGCCGAGCGCTACCGCAGCGATGCCATCGCTGTAGGTCATGGGCGGCACGGGGTAGAAATTGTGTGACCGCACCACGCCGGAAAAATGCGGATAAAACCGCAGACCGTGCTTGGTTCCCACCACCCGTTGCAGAATCACCGCCATTTTTTCCTCTTCCAGGCGGTAGGGCGTCGCCCGCACGTATGCCTTGGCATGTTGAGTGAAGGTGGAAGCATACACCCGTTTGATGGCCTCCATGAGCTGCTCCAGCCGGGTGAACAAATCGGCGTGCTGATTAGCCAGCATGAAGGTTTCGTAAACTCCGCTGAAGGGCTGATACTGCGAATCTTCCAGCAGGCTGGAAGAACGCACGGCTATGGGATAATCCGCCGCGGAAAGAAAGGCGAGAAGGTCTTCGCGCAGGGAAGAGGACAACGAAGCGGCGAGGAAGCGCCGCACAATCTCCGCGTCATCGGTGCAATGGATGCCAAAGTCGAGCAGGCCGTTCTCGCTGAGGAACTGGTCGAACACGTCGGTGGCCAGCACCACGCTGGGAGGCACGGCAATGCGCAGCTCCGGAAACCGCCGGGCCAAGCGGTTGTTGTGCAACAGATGGCGGACGAAAGCCAGGCCGCGGGCTTTGCCGCCCAGCGACCCGCCGCCAATGCGCAGAAAGAACGCATCCGACGCTTTGAAGGTGGCAGCATTGAAGTCGCCAATCAGCACCTGGCTTTGCTCATTGCGGTACTCGGCGATGGATTCGATCAAATCCTGCCGCAGGTCTTCCAGCGTGGGGAAATCGGACACTTTGCGCGGCCGCAGCTTCTGCGCCAGGGCAAACTCCGTGCGCGCCCGCAGCCAGCGCGAAAAATGGTTTCTTTGGCTGTGGTAGGCCAAGCTTTCGAGCGATACTTCATGGAGCCGCTGTTCCAGCTCATTCAGGTCCTTGGCGCGCGAAACCTCGCGCCGGTCGGGTTCGCGAAACACAAAATCTCCGAAGCCGAACTGGTCGGTCAGCAGCCCCTGCAGATCGCGCAGCAGGGTGGGCGAGCGCTTGCGCAGAAAGGAGTAGCCTTCGGCATAGGCCCGTTCACGGAACGCGGTGCGGCTGGTCTGCAGCACGATGGGAGCGTCCGGCACTTGCTCGCGCACCATGCGTGCCAGGCTGAAACCCGCATCGATGTCCTTGGCGCCGTTTCTCGGAAACTCCACGTCCGACACTACGCCCAGCAGGTAATCGCGATATTTCATCACCTGATCAGCCGCGTCTTCGTAGTTCGAACTCAGCAGGATTTTCGGCCGCGCCCGCATCCGTACCAGCTTGTGCGCCACGTTAAAGCCTTCACTGATGAGGCGCCGCGACTGGGTAATCAGCTCGGTATAAATGGCGGGCAGAAACGATGAGTAGTAGCGGATATTGTCTTCCACCACCAGAATTACAGGCACGCCCATGGCTCGTGTGTCATGCGGCGCGTTGCGCTTGTCCTCCACATACTTCACCATGGAAATCAGGATGCGGGCGTTGCCCTGCCACAGAAAAATCCGTTCGATCTCGGTGGTCTGGTTGCGGCCAATGAAGTTTTTGATCTCACGATAGTCGTAAGCCAGCACGATCACGGGCGCATCCAGACCGGCGGCTTTGACCGCGCCCGCCAGTTGCGCCGCGTTCATGTCCTCGACTTCGAGGTTGGTAACGATGAGGTTGAACCGGGGTTCGGACTTGGCTAGCCGTAGCGCTTCCGCCCCACTCGAGACGTGGGTAATGCCCGGCACCTGGGAAAGATTCAGTTCGAGCGATTCGCCGATCAGCAGCTCATTCAGCCGCCCGTCTTCGCGCAGGATGAAGGAATCGTAGAAGCTGGAGACCAGAAGGATATCATGGACGCGGAACGGCATCAGCTCTTCGAACGCTTCGAAAAGTTCGGCATCAAGGATGGGATCGGGTTGGTGGGTTATGGCCATAATCTCGGGCTAAACTTGGCCTTTCCCGCATGGTATTCGTTGGAGACGTTGCAAGCAACGTTATACGACACATGGGCAGCGGCGCACTCTGCCGGTAAGCTCTTCTAACCACAAAGGACACGAAGGTGCACGAGCAAGAAGCGTTGAAGGTGCGTCCTTCGTGAAACTTCGTGCCCTTTGTGGTCGTGCCTTTCTGGCAAACTGCGCTGTATCTATCACTGAGAATGTGAACCCGCTTAGACACCAAGGTCTCGGGCTACCCAAAAAGTTATCGCCTTTCCACAGCGCCAGCGAGTATGCTGCCCTCATGGCAGTGTCCGTCTCGGTGCTGGCCAGCGGCAGCCGGGGAAACAGCACGGTGGTGCAAAGCTCGTCCACGCGCATTCTGGTGGACGCCGGGCTCTCGTGCCGCGAAACCTTCAAGCGCATGAAGGCTGCTGGGGACGATCCTGAGTCCCTCTCTGCCATCGTAATTACGCACGAGCACTCCGACCATGTGCACGGCCTGGCGGTGTTGGCACGCAAGCTCAACATCCCGGTATATATGACCGGAGCCACCCATCACGCCTGGGCGCGCGCCGTGCGCGACGCAACCGGCGAGAAGCCGGAGATCCGCAAGCTGGAGTTTTTTTCTTCGGGACGAAAATTTCACGTGGGCGATATCGACGTCACACCCTTTACCATTCCCCACGACGCCGTCGATCCGGTTGGCTTCACCTTCCGCGCCGAAGGAATCCGAATCGGCGTGGCCACCGACCTGGGATACATGCCGGCCAGCGTGTGTGATCATCTGCGCGGCTGCGACGTATTGGTACTCGAATCGAACCATGACCTGGAGATGCTACGCGTTGGCCCGTATCCCTGGGCAGTCAAGCAGCGGGTGATGAGCCGTGTCGGCCACCTTTCCAATGCCGCTCTCGCGCAGTTCCTAGCCAATGATTACGACGGGCATGCCACATATATCGTGCTGGCCCATCTTTCCGAGCAGAATAACCATCCCGAAGTGGCGCGCAAAGAAGCGGAGAACGCACTCAGCTCGCGGCGCTCCCTGTTGTACAACCAGGTGATGCTGGCCAGCCAGGAGCAGGCCATGCATCCAATCCGGCTGTAAACTAATCAGTATTGTTATATGCAGGCGTGCATCGATCCGGTGGTCGGCAAGATTCTGGCAGGCTGGCGCTATGAC
>Ga0187784_10001407_pt1 | contig 19055 bp, 14 predicted proteins | sample 1015_SJ02_MP15_2_FD_132964 | JGI IMG/M metagenome (GOLD analysis project Ga0187784, IMG submission 132964) | Tropical peat soil microbial communities from peatlands in Department of Meta, Colombia - 1015_SJ02_MP15_20_MG | ecosystem: Environmental > Terrestrial > Soil > Wetlands > Peat | place...
CCTCTTCACCTGCCTGGTGACGCTCGCGCTCAACATCGCGGCGGGCGCGATGTTCTCCCCGGTCAAGCCGGAAAAGCCGGGCTACGAAATCGCGGTCACCGAGCAGCCGGCGGAAGGCGCCAAGCCCGAGGCCGCCGCGCCGCCCGAGCCGATCGAAAAGCTGCTCGCCTCGGCTTCCGTCGAAAAGGGCGAACAATCGGCTAAGAAATGCGTGGCCTGCCACACCTTCACCAAGGGCGGCCCCAATCGCATCGGTCCCAACCTGTGGGGGGTCGTCAACCGGCCCAAGGCGTCGGAGGCGGGCTTTACCTATTCGGACGCCCTCAAGAGCAAAGGCGGCAACTGGACCATCGACGACCTGAGCACGTTCCTCACCAGTCCGCGCGCGTTCGCGCCCGGCACCAAGATGACCTTCGTCGGATTGCCCAAAGGGAGCGAGCGGGCCGACGTCATCGCCTATTTGAACAGCCTCGCCGACAACCCGGCGCCGTTGCCGAAGGCCGCGCAGAACGTTCCGGCCGGACAGAAGACCCAGTAAGCGGCTTTCGCGCCGGGTGGCGGGCGCCGCTTCGTCTCGTCGCACCCTCGTTCACGGGGGATTGTCATGGCGGCGGCCGCAAAAAATGCGACATAATCGCGTGAAATCGTGCCTAGTGCCGCGAACCCGAAGTTCGCACCACAATTGCTGCGAGTCCGATTGCGAACTTCGGGTTCAAAGCGGCACTAGAATCATAGGTTTGCTAGTGTCCTTCGATTCCGAAGTTCGCATCGGAACGTGCCGCAAGATGAAGCGAACTTCGGAATCGGGACACTAGCGCCGATTCCACTCGTTCAGGAGCATGAGGTGAAGCCGACCCGCCGAACCGTCGTCAAATCCGCCGGATTTGCTCTCGTTGCGCCGGCGTTCGGCGTGCTCGGACAAACCTTCTCCAGCGGCGCGGCCAGCGCCGCGGAGCCGACCTGGCGTCACGGGGTGTCGCTGTTCGGCCAGCTGCGTTATCAGCCTGGCTTCAAGAATTTTGAATACGTCAATCCCGCCGCGCCGAAAGCCGGCATCGTGCGGCTCGGCACGTTCGGCACCTATGACAATTTCAACCCGGTCATCGCCGGTCTCAAGGGCAACATCGCCAGCGGAGTCGGGCACCTTTTCGAGACGCTCATCACGCCCTCGCTCGACGAGGTGGCAAGCCAATACGGGCTGATCGCGGAAGCGGTGAGCTATCCCGAGGATTTTGCCTGGGCGGTCTACCGGCTGCGGCCCGAGGCGCGTTGGCACGACGGCATGCCGATCACGGCGGAAGACGTGATTTTCTCGTTCGAGGCGTTCAAGGCCAACAATCCGTTGATGTCCGCTTACTATCGTCACGTGACCAAGGTCGAAAAAACCGGCGACCACGAGGTCACGTTCCGTTTCGACGCGCCGGGAAATCGCGAGCTGCCGCAGATCGTCGGCGAGACCCAGGTCATGCCCAAGCATTGGTGGGAGGGCACCGACAGCGCCGGCAAGAAGCGCGACATCACCGCGACCACGCTCGAACCGCCGCTCGGCAGCGGCCCTTACCGCGTCAAGGATTTCGTGGCCGGGAGGTCGCTGGTGCTGGAGCGGGTCAAGGACGCCTGGGCGAATGGCCTCAACGTCAGCGTCGGACAGAATAATTTCGACGAGGTGCGCTACGAATATTTCCGCGACGCCACGGTGGCGCTCGAGGCGTTCAAGGCCGACCAGTTCGACTACCGGCGCGAGAACGTCGCCAAGAACTGGATGACCGCCTACGATTTTCCCGCCGTCAGGGAGAAGCGCGTCGTGCGCGAGGAGTTCCCTCTGCGCAGCGTCGGCATCATGCAGTGCTTCGCCTTCAACACGCGGCGCGACAAGTTCAAGGATCCGCGGGTGCGCCGCGCCTTCAATCTCGCCTACGATTTCGAGGAGATGAACAAACAGCTTTTCTACGGCCAGTACCGCCGGATCGGCAGCTACTTCGACGGCACCGAACTGGCCTGGAACTGGCGGCCCGATCCCGAGGAGGTCTCCACCGCCACCGTGCCGCCCGGCAGCGACCGGCCGCAAGGGCTCGAGCTGGAAATCCTCGAGACCGTGCGCGACAAGGTTCCGCCCGAGGTCTTCACCACCCCCTACAGCAACCCGGTCGGCGGCAATCCCGAGGCGGTGCGCGCGAACTTGCGCGAAGCGACTCGGCTGTTGCGGGAGGCGGGCTACGAGCCGCGCAACACCAAGCTCGTCGACACCAAAACCGGCGAGCCGTTCAGCTTCGAGATTTTGCTCAACGCCGAGGACCCGAGCTACGAGCGGATCGGACTGTTCTACCGGTCGTCGTATCTGGAGCGACTCGGGGTCAACGTCACGCTGCGCTCGGTCGACCTCGCGCAATACGAAAATCGCGTACGGCAATTCGATTTCGACGTGATGTTCGGCATCTGGGCACAGTCGCTCTCGCCCGGCAATGAGCAACGCGACTACTGGAGTTCGCGTGCCGCCGACACGCCGGGCTCGTCGAACTACGTCGGCATCAAGAATCCCGCGGTGGACGCGCTCGTCGACCGCATCATCTTCGCCAAATCGCGCGAGGAGTTGGTCGCCACCACGCGCGCGCTCGACCGCGTGCTGCTGTGGAACCATTACGTCGTCCCGACCTATTATCTGTGGAAATTCTGGACCGCGCGCTGGGACCGGTTCGGCAGGCCGCCGGTTCTGCCGCGCTACGCGGTCGGCGGCTTCCCCACGGTCTGGTGGTGGGACGCCGAGCGTGCCGCGAAGGTCGGATCGCGCTCGTGACGCGCGCGCCCGTTGCGACCGGCCGGGCGGCGGGGCTGACCCGCCGGGAGGCGCTTGCCGCCGCGACCGGTGCCCTCGCCGCGGCGCTGCCCTCCTTCGCCGCCGCGGCGCCGGAAGCGGGCGAAGTCGAGACCCACGGGCTCTCGGCGTTCGGCGATCTCAAATACCCGGCCGACTTCCGCCAATTCGACTATGTCATGCCGCAGACGCCCAAGGGCGGCGTGTTCTCCCAGGTCGGTTCGTACCGCTATTACAATCAGAATTTTCTCACCTTCGATTCCCTCAACGGCTTCATCCTGCGCGGCGACGCCGCGCTCGGCATCGAGCGCACCTTCGCGACCTTGATGAAGCGCGCCTGGGACGAGCCCGACGCGCTCTACGGCCTGACCGCGCGCGCGGTGCGCGTCTCCTCCGACGGCCGCGTCTACACCTTCCTGCTGCGCCCGGAAGCGCGCTTCCACGACGGCACGCCGCTCACCGCCCACGACGTGGCCTTCACGCTCAATCTTCTGAAAGCGAAGGGCCACCAGCAAATCCGCCAACAGTTGATGGAGTTCGAGGGAGCCGAAGCGGCCGACGACGGCGCCCTGGTCGCGCGCTTTATCGCCAATCGCGCGCGCGACGTGCCGCTCTATGTCGTCGAGCTGCCGATCTTCTCGCGCGCTTATTATTCCGCGCATTCGTTCGAGCAATCGAGCCTCGACGTGCCGCTCGGGTCCGCGGCCTATAAGGTCGGCCGCTTCGAGCCCGGCCGCTACATCGAATACGAGCGGGTCAAGGACTGGTGGGGCGCCGACCTGCCGGTCTCGCGCGGCCAGTATAATTTCGACGTCCTGCGCTACGAATTTTATCGCGAGCGCGAGGCGGCATTTCAGGCGTTTACCGCGAAGAATTATCTGTTCCGCGAGGAATTCACCGCGCGCGTATGGGCGACGCGTTACGATTTCCCGGCGATCAACGACGGGCGTGTCAAGCGCGAACGGCTTCCCGACCAGCTGCTGTCCGGCGCGCAGGGCTGGTTCTTCAACACCCGGCGCGACAAGTTCAAGGACCGGCGGCTGCGCGAGGCGCTCAACTACGCGTTCGATTTCGAGTGGGTCAACAAGAATATCATGTACGGCGCCTACAAGCGCACCCGCTCGATCTTCGAGAACTCCGACATGATGGCGACGGGCAAGCCGAGCGCCGGCGAACTCGCCCTGCTCGAGCCGTTCCGCGGCAAGGTGCCCGACGAGGTGTTCGGCGAGCCGTTCCTGCCGCCGGTGTCGGACGGTTCCGGCCAGGATCGTGCGCTGCTGCGCACGGCGACGCGGCTGTTGCGGGAGGCCGGCTACGTGGTCAAGGACGGCAAGCTCGTCGACCCGCACGGGGAACGCGTCACCTTCGAGTTCCTGATCGACGAGCCGACGTTCGAGCCGCATCACAATGCATTCATCAAGAACCTGGCGGTGCTCGGCATCGACGCCACCCTGCGCTTGGTTGACGCCGTGCAGTACCGCGCCCGGGTCGACGATTACGATTTCGACGTCACCGTGGAGCACCTGGCCCTCGAACCGACGCCGGGCGATTCGCTGCGCGTGTTCCTGTCCTCGCAGGCGGCCGTCGCCAAGGGGTCGTTCAATCTCGCCGGCATCGCCGATCCGGTCGTCGACGCTCTGATCGACAAGGTGATCGCGGCGCAGGATCGCCGTGCTCACACCGTCGCCTGCCGGGCGCTCGACCGGGTCGTGCGGGCCGGGCACTACTGGGTGCCGCAATGGTACAGAGACGTGCACCCGCTGGCTTATTGGGATGTGTTCGGCCGTCCGGCCGGCTATCCCGCGACATATCCGCGCTATGATCGCGGCGACCGCGCGATTCCCGAGACGTGGTGGTACGACCCCGGCCGCGCGGCCTCGACCGAACGACCGGGCTAGCGACGAACCAACGGCATGACCGCCTACATCATCCGGCGCATTCTGTTCATGATCCCGACGCTGTTCGGCATCATGCTCGCCACTTTCGTGGTGGTGCAGTTCGCGCCGGGCGGACCGGTGGAGAGGGTGATCGCCCAGCTCACCGGGGCCGACACCGGCGCGGCCTCGCGCATTGCCGGCTCGCCCGGCGGGGACTTCGGCGCGCGCGGGCAGATCAAGAGCGGCGCCGGCTCCGAGGCGATCAATTCGAAATACCGCGGCGCGCGCGGGCTCGATCCCGAGTTCATCAAGAGCCTGGAGAAGCAGTTCGGCTTCGACAAGCCGGCCTATGAGCGCTTCTCCATCATGGTCTGGAACTATCTCCGCTTCGATTTCGGCAAGAGCTATTTCCGCGACACCAGCGTGATCGACCTCGTCAAGCAGAAGCTGCCGGTGTCGATGTCGCTCGGCGTGTGGATGATGCTGCTGAGCTATCTGATCTCAATTCCGCTCGGCATCCGCAAAGCGGTGCGCGACGGCTCCCGCTTCGACGTGTGGACCTCGACCGTCATCATCATCGGCTACGCCATCCCCGGCTTTCTGTTCGCGATCCTGCTGATCGTGCTGTTCGCCGGCGGCTCGTTCTTCAGCATTTTTCCGCTGCGCGGCCTCACGTCCGACAACTGGTCGATGCTGCCGTGGTGGGGGAAGATTCTCGATTATTTCTGGCACCTGACGTTGCCGATCCTCTCGCTCGCGCTCGGCGCCTTCGCGACGCTGACCCTGCTGACGAAAAATTCCTTCCTCGACGAAATCCGCAAGCAATACGTGCTCACCGCGCGCGCCAAGGGCTGCACCGAGCGCAGGCTGCTCTACGGCCACGTGTTCCGCAATTCGATGCTCATCGTGATCGCCGGCTTCCCGGGCGCTTTCGTGCACGCCTTCTTTGCCGGGTCGCTGCTGATCGAGACGATATTCTCGCTCGACGGCCTCGGCCTGCTCAGCTTCGAGAGCATCCTCAACCGCGACTACCCGGTGGTGTTCGCCAATCTCTATATTTTCTCGCTGCTCGGTATGGTGCTGACCTTGCTCTCCGACCTCACCTACACCTGGATCGATCCGCGCATCGATTTCGCGACTCGGGAGGTGTGAGGTGGACGCGACGACCGCCCCGCCCGCCGCCGAAACCAAAGCCGTCGCGCCGCTCGGATTGGCGGTTCCCGACGTGCACCCGGTCGACCTCGCGCCGCTCGGCCGGCGCCGCTGGGAGAACTTCAAGGCCAATCGGCGCGGCTATTGGTCGTTCTGGATCTTTACCGTGCTGTTCGTCGTCTCCCTGTTCGCCAATTTCATCGCCAACGATCAACCGTTCCTGGTGAAATACGACGGCAAATATTACTTCCCGGTGCTTTTCACCTATCCCGAGACCACCTTCGGCGGCGACTTCGAGACCGCGGCCGATTATCGCGATCCCTATTTGCAGAAGCTGGTCGCGGAGAAGGGCGGCAGCATGCTGTGGCCGCCGATCCGCTATTCCTACGACACCTACAACCGCGACCTGCCGACGCCGGCGCCGTCAAAGCCGACCTGGTTGCTCAGCGAGGACCAGTGCCGGCCGGTCGCGGAGAAATACGGCGGTCATTCCTGCGCCGATCTCGAGTCGAACTGGCTCGGCACCGACGACCAGGGGCGCGACGTGCTGGCGCGCCTGATCTACGGCTTCCGCATTTCGGTGCTGTTCGGGCTCACGCTCACGGTCGTCTCGTCGATCGTCGGCATCGCCGCCGGCGCGGTGCAGGGCTATTTCGGCGGCTGGGTCGATCTGCTGTTCCAGCGCTTCATCGAGATCTGGGGCTCGCTGCCCGAGCTTTATCTGCTGTTGATCATCTCCTCGGTGCTGGTGCCCGGCTTCTTCGTGCTGCTCGGCATCCTGCTGCTGTTCTCCTGGCTCTCGCTCGTGGGGTTCGTGCGCGCCGAGTTCCTGCGCGCACGCAACCTCGAATACATCCAGGCAGCGCGCGCGCTCGGCGTGTCGAACGTCGTGATCATGTTCCGCCATCTGCTGCCCAACGCGATGGTCGCGACCATCACGTTCCTGCCGTTCATCCTCTCCTCCTCGGTCACCACGCTCACCGCGCTCGATTTCCTTGGGCTCGGATTGCCGCCCGGCTCGCCCTCGCTCGGCGAGCTGCTGGCCCAGGCCAAGGCCAACCTGCAGGCGCCGTGGCTCGGGTTCACCGGCTTCTTCACGGTCGCGATCATGCTCTCGCTGCTCATCTTCGTGGGCGAGGCGGTGCGCGACGCCTTCGATCCGCGCAAGACCTTCGGGTGACGGCCATGGACACCACCGCCGCGCCGCTGCTCGACATTCGCGACCTTTCCGTCGCCTTCGCCCAGGGCACCCGCGAATTGCTCGCGGTCGACCGCGTCTCCTTCGACATCCGCCGCGGCGAGACCGTCGCGCTGGTCGGCGAATCGGGCTCGGGCAAATCGGTCACCGCGCTTTCGGTGATGAAGCTCTTGCCCTATCCGGCGGCGCGCCATCCCTCCGGCGCGATCCTGTTCAAGGGCCGCGACCTGCTGCGGCTTGAGGAAAGCGAAATCCGCGAGGTGCGCGGCGCCAACATCACCATCATTTTCCAGGAGCCGATGACGTCGCTCAATCCGCTCCACACGATCGAGCGGCAAATCACCGAGGTCCTCGTGCTGCACGGTCGTCGCCTCGGCAACGGCGGCAACCGCGCGCGCGTGATCGAGCTGTTGACCCAGGTCGGCATCCCCGATCCGGAGGCGCGGCTCGCAAGCTACCCGCACCAGCTCTCGGGCGGTCAGCGCCAGCGCGTCATGATCGCCATGGCGCTCGCCAACGAGCCCGACCTGTTGATCGCCGACGAGCCGACCACCGCCCTCGACGTCACCGTGCAGGCGCAGATTCTCGAATTGCTCAAGGACCTCCAAGCGCGCCTCGGCATGGCTATGCTGTTCATCACCCACGACCTCGGCATCGTGCGCAAGATCGCCGACCGGGTGTGCGTGATGAAGGAGGGACGGATCGTCGAGCGCGGCGAGGTCGAGCGGGTGTTCACCGCGCCCGAGCATCCCTATACGCACCAGCTGCTCAACGCCCAGCCGAAGCGGGATCCGGCGCCGCCCAATCCCGCCGCGCCGGTAGTGCTCGCGACCGACGACCTCAAGGTCTGGTTCCCGATCCGGCGCGGGGTCCTGCGCCGCACCGTCGGTCACATCAAGGCGGTCGACGGCATCAACATCGAGATCCGCAAGGGCGAGACGCTCGGCGTGGTCGGCGAATCCGGATCGGGCAAGACCACGCTCGGGCTAGCGGTGCTCCGCCTCGTCTCCTCGCAGGGCCCGATCGTATTCATGGGCAACAAGCTGCAAGGGCTCCGCTTCAAGGAGATGCGGCCGTTCCGCCGCGACATGCAGATCGTGTTCCAGGATCCCTACGGCTCGCTTTCGCCGCGCATGTCGGTCTCCGACATCATCGAGGAGGGGCTGTGGGTGCATCACCCGAAAATGCCCAAGGCCGAGCGCACCGAACGGGTGATCCGCGCGCTCGGCGACGTCGGGCTTTCCGCCGACTCGCGCTTCCGCTATCCGCACGAGTTCTCCGGCGGCCAGCGCCAGCGCATCGCGGTCGCGCGCGCGATCGTGCTGGAGCCGACCTTCCTGGTGCTCGACGAGCCGACCAGCGCCCTCGACATGCTGATCCAGTCGCAGATCGTCGACCTGCTGCGCGCGCTGCAGAAGCGGCGCGAGCTGACCTATCTGTTCATCTCGCACGACCTGCGCGTGGTCGCGGCGCTCGCGAGCCGGGTGGTGGTGATGCGCCACGGCAAGGTGGTGGAGGAGGGGGTCGCCGACGAGCTGTTTTCCCGCCCGCAGAGCGCCTATACCCGCGCGCTGTTCGCCGCCGCCTTCAACCTGGAGACCGCGGGCGACGGCGTGGTGGCGCAGTAGCCGTCATTGCGAGCGAAGCGACCCACGAGCGAATAGCGAATAGCGAATAGTGGAGCCACCGCAGCCTTCGTCTTCCTCTATTCACTATTCGCTACTCACTATTCGTTCGTCGCTCTTTCGCTCGGGGGCGAAAGTGCGCACTATGGTCCGATGACGAAAGGCGCGCTCGCCCTCCTGATCACCGGCGGCACCGAGAATTGGTCGCCCGCGCGCTGGCGGCAGCGCTTCACCGCCGTGTGTCCGGACCGCCCGGTGGCGCTCATGCCGCACGACCCAATCGATCCCGCCGCGGTGCGCTATGCGGCGGTGTGGAAGCCCATGCCGGGCGGGCTTGCGGCCTTTCCTAATCTGGCGGCGATCTTCAACCTGGGCGCCGGCGTCGATGCGCTCATCGCCGACGCATCGCTGCCCGACGTGCCGATCATGCGCGTTGCCGACGCCGATCTCACCGGCCGCATGATCGAGTACGTGGTGATGCACGTGCTCATTCATCACAGGCACCAGCGTTATCTCGACGCCTGCCAGCGCGACCGCCTGTGGGCGCCGCCGCTGCAACGCGCCGCGAGCGCGGTGCGCGTCGGCGTCATGGGGCTCGGCGTGCTCGGCCTCGGCACGGCGGATGCGCTGCGGCGGCTCGGCTTCGATGTCGCGGGCTGGAGCCGGACCGGCAAGGCAATCCCGGGTCTCGCGACCTTCGCCGGCGAAGCCGAACTTGCCGCCTTCCTCGCCCGCACCGACATCCTGGTGTGCCTGCTGCCACTCACCCCCGCCACCAAGGGCATCCTCAATCGGCGCACCTTCGCTCTGCTCGCGCGCGCCGGCGTGCTGGGCGGACCGATCGTGATCAACGCTGGGCGCGGCGGCCTGCAGGTGGAATCCGATCTGCTCGCGGCGCTCGACGACGACACGCTCGCGGCCGCAACCCTCGACGTGTTCGAGACCGAGCCGTTGCCGGTCGACAGCCCGCTGTGGTCGCACCCGAAGGTGACGGTTACGCCCCACAACGCGGCCGACACCGACCCGGACGCGATTTCCCTCTACGTCGCCGCGCAGATCGCGCGCCACGAACGCGGCGAGCCGCTGCAAAACGTGGTCGACCGTCGCTTAGGATACTGACTCGGTTATCTTGGAGCATGATCTTTTCCGAAAACCGGTATCCACTTTTCGGGATCATGCTCGGAGCCGCCGCACGCTCGTCACCGCGCTGTCGCTTGTGCGGATGCGTGCGATCGCCTGGTCGATCGGCTCGATCGCAACCGCCATGTGGAAGGCGTTGGCGTGAACCATCGTCGCCTCGTCGCGTGCGATGGCGACGTGCCGCTTCCAGAAAATGAGGTCGCCCCGCCGGCGCGTCGCGTCGGCAACCACCGCGCCGAGCGCCGCCTCCTGCATGTCGGTGTCGCGTGGGCAGGCGATGCCGCAGGCGGCAAGCGCGACCTGCACCAGGCCGGAGCAGTCGAGGCCGAGGTTGGTCTTGCCGCCCCACAGATAAGGCGTGCCGAGGAAGCGCTCGGCGACGGCGACGAAGTCGTCCTCGCGGCTCTCGACCGGCGCGAGGTGCTGCGCCGGCAGGTAGCCGCCCGCCGCCGCCAGCGCGAAGCGGCCGTCGATGCGAACGATCGCGACGCGCGCGCCCAACGGCAGCGCGCCGATCGGCGGCAGCTTGAACGAGGGCGCGGGGAACACCAGCGTGCGCAGCGCACTCACCCGATGACTCGGTGCGGGCCCGGGCGCGGCGAGCCCGCTCGCCGGCAGATAGCCTACGTAGCCGTCGGCATCGAGTTGACCCCACGCCCAGCCTTCCTCGCTGGTCTCGTAGACCGTGACCCGCTCGCCCATGAGCGCCTCGGTGTCGAGCGGCGCGTCGGGCGAGGGCAGGCGGCGCAGCGGCACATGCGGATCGATCACCTCGCGCGGTTCGCCGTCGACGAAGCGGGCGGCGGCGACCTTTCCGTCGAGGAAGCGCGCGGCGAGGTCCGGGCGCGCCGGCGTGAGGCGCGGATCGAAGGCCACACTCATGCGCCGTAGCGGTCGGCGAGCAGCGCGTAGAGCGCGCGCGCCGCCTGGCACTCGCCGCCTTCCGGGCGTGCCGGCTTTGCCGTCGGCGTCCAGGCGTAGACGTCGAGGTGCAGCCAGCTCTTCGCCGTCGCGACGAACCGCTTAAGAAACAGCGCGGCGGTGATCGAACCGGCGAAGCCGCCGCTCGTCACGTTGTTGAGGTCGGCGACCTTGGAATCGAGCATCGACGCGTAGGGCCGCCACAGCGGCAGCCGCCAGAGCGGATCGTTCTCGTCCGCCGCGCAGCGGGCGACCTCGGCCGCCAGCGCCTCGTCCTCGGTGTAGAACGGCGGCAAATCCGGGCCGAGCGCGACGCGCGCGGCGCCGGTGAGGGTCGCCATGTCGACGATCAGCTCGGGCGCCTCCTCGTCGGCGAGCGCGAGCGCATCGGCGAGAATCAGCCGGCCCTCCGCATCGGTGTTGCCGATTTCCACCGTGAGGCCCTTGCGCGAGCGGTACACGTCGAGCGGCCGGAACGCCGCGCCCGAGATCGCGTTCTCGACCGCGGGAATGAGCACGCGCAGGCGCAGCTTGAGCCCGCGGTCCATGATCATGTGGGCGAGCGCCAGCACGCAGGCGGCGCCGCCCATGTCCTTCTTCATCATGCGCATGGCGCTCTCGGGCTTGATGTCGAGCCCGCCGGTGTCGAAGGTCACGCCCTTGCCGACGAGCGTGATTTTCGGATGCGCCGCGTCGCCCCACGTCAGGTCGATGAGCCGCGGCGCCCGGTCGGCGGCGCGCCCGACCGCATGGATCAGCGGGAAGTTTTGTTTGAGGTCGTTGCCGGCCACGGAACGGACCTGGGCGCCGTGCCGCGCGGCGAGCGCCCGCACCGCTTCTTCCAGCTCGGCAGGGCCGAGGTCGTTTGCCGGCGTGTTGATGAGGTCGCGCGCGAGGGTCACCCCGTCGGCAATGCGCGAGAGGTCGGCGCCGTCGACGCCGGCGGGAATTTCGAGCCGAACCTCCTTGGCCTCGGCGGCGCGGTAGCGCGCGAAACGGTAGCTCCCGAGTGCGAAGGCGAGCGCCGCGAGCCGCGCGTCGTGCGGCGCGTTGGCGAAGCGATAGGTGCCGGCGGGCAGAAGATCGACGAGCCGGCCGGGCCGGAACGGGTCCTTCTCGTCGTCGGCGGTTTCGAGGCCGAACAGCACCCCCGCAAGCCCGTCGGCCTTGCCGGGCAGCAGCAGGTGCCGCCCCGGCTTCGCCTCGAAGCCCGCCGCGTCGGCGAACGCACGGGCGCCGGGTTCAAGGGCCTCGCGCAACGCCGGCCAGGTCGCGCCGGTGACGAACCAGACCGGGACCGCCGGCGCGGCGCCGGGCGTTACGAAAGCGGGATGCATGGCTCATTCCCAGAAGCGGGGCGCGCTCTACCACGGCGGCAGGGGGCCCGAGAAGGAGGTGTCGGGGCGGGGTTAACCAGGCATTAGGGTTAACGGACTATTGCCTTAGCTTCGGGTCGGGCGCGTTTCCACGCCTGGCCGGAGCAGGGCGATGGCTTCGCACTCAAGCTCTCGTTTCGCGCGCCTGATCGGCCCGTTTGTGCTCGCGCCGGCGCTTGCGGCGGCTGTTGCCGGCTGCGCGACGACGCGGCCGCTCAGCGGGGCCGCCGATCCGGGCACGACCGGCTCGGTCGCCTCCGAGGGGGCGCCGGCGGACGGCGACTGGCGCCGCGAGGTCCAGGCGGCGGGCGAAGTCTACAAGGCCGGTCCCGGCAATGCCGAGGCCGCCATGCGCTACGCGCGCGCGCTGCGCGCGATCGGCCAGCGTGCCCAGGCGGCCGCCGTGCTCGAGCAGGCCTCGATCCGCAATCCCAAAAACACGGCCGTGCTCGGTGCCTACGGCCGGGCGCTCGCCGACACCGGCAATTATTCCCAGGCGCTCGAAGTGCTCAACCGCGCGCACACGCCGGACCAGCCCGACTGGCGCATTCTCTCGGTGCAGGGCGCCGTGCTCGACCAGATGGGCCGCCACGACGAGGCACGGCGCTACTACGCGAGCGCGCTGCGGCTTGCGCCCGACGAACCTTCGGTGCTCTCGAACCTCGGGCTCTCCTACGCGCTCTCGAAGGACCTCAAGCAGGCGGAGGCGACGCTGCGGCGCGCGACCGACGGCACCCGCGTCGACCCGCGCGTGCGGCAGAACCTGGCGCTGGTGGTCGGCCTGCAGGGACGCTTCGCTGAAGCCGAAACGATCGCCCGCGCCGATCTGCCGCCGGAAGAAGCCGCCGCCAACGTCGCCTATCTCAAGCGGATGCTCGCCCACCCGGACGGCCTCGCCAAGATCTCCCGCCCCGGCACGACCTAATTGACGCTGCATAGCGAGCAATAAACTCAAACGTCATCCTGAGGAAGCCGCGCGGTTGCGCGCGGCTGTCTCGAAGGATGGAAACAAGCGCGGTGCGTGCTGCCATCCTTCGAGACGCGCGCGACTTCGTCGCGCGCTCCTCAGGATGACGGCTTTATTTGTTGCAAGCCGGCCATTCCCGGATTTCCGCCCGCCTTCGCGGGCGTCCATCCGGGCTACGGCGCTACATAACCCCCATCACCTTGATGGCGGCGGGGCCGAGAATCACGATGAACAGGCACGGCAGAAAGAACAGGATCATCGGCACGGTGAGCTTGGGCGGCAGCGCCGCCGCCTTCTTTTCCGCCTCGGCCATGCGCATGTCGCGGTTTTCCTGCGCCATCACGCGCAGCGTCTGCCCGAGCGGCGTGCCGTAGCGCTCCGCCTGCTGCAAGGCGACGCACACCGCCTTGACGCCCTCCATGTCGGTGCGCTTGGCGAGATTTTCATAAGCCTGGCGGCGATCCGGCAGATATGAAAGTTCGGCGGTGGTGAGCGTGAATTCCTCGGCGAGCGCGACCGACTGCGTGCCGATCTCCGTGCTCACCTTGCGGAACGCCGCCTCGACCGACATGCCCGACTCGACGCAGATCAGCAGCAGGTCGAGCGCGTCCGGGAAGGCGCGCCGGATCGAGGTCTGCCGCCGCGTGATCTGGTTCTTGAGGAACAGGTACGGCAGGTGCATGCCCAGGTAGGCGGCGCCGATGCACAGCGCGACCTTGAGCATGGCCGGTTGGTCGAGATTGACGATCAGGAACAGGTAGATGACTGCGGCAATGAGCGTGACCGCGGGCGTTACCATGCGGAAGAACAGGTAGGCGACGTAGGGCGACTGGCCGCGGTATCCGGCCTGCACCAGCTTCTCGCGCGCCTCTTCCTGACCCACCCACTTGGCGAGGTTGAACCGCTCGACCGCGGTCTTCATGTATTGCTTGGGCGAGCGGCGCAGCGACACCTTCTGGCCGGCCGCCAGCCGCTCGCGCTCGCGCTGGCGGATCTTTTCGCGCTCGATCGCGACCGCCTTCATGCGGCGCCCGAGGTTGTCGCTGACGAACAGCGGCATGGCGAGCGTGACCACGGTCGCGACGGCGGCAACGGCGGCGAACAGCATCGCGAGAAACCGCGTGTCCGACATCGTCGCTATCAGGAAATCGAGCATGGCGATACTCTAGAAATCGAAGTTGATCATCTTCTTCATCACGAACACGCCGATCGACATCCACACCACGCAAGCGGCGAGCATCAGGCGGCCGAGCTCCGTGGTCCACAGCAGCTCGATGTAGTTCGGGCTGGTGAGGTAGACGAGCAGCATGACCGTGACCGGAAGCGCCCCGATGATCATGGCCGACGTCTTGGCTTCCATCGACATGGCGCGGATCTTGGCCTTCATTTTCTTGCGGTCGCGCAGCACGCGCGAGAGATTGCCGAGCGCCTCGGAGAGGTTGCCGCCGGCTTTCTGCTGGATCGAAACGACGATGCCGAAGAAGTTGGCCTCCGGCAGCGGCATGCTCTCGTAGAGGCGGGTGCACGCGTCGCCCAGCGGCATGCCGATGGTCTGGGTTTCGACAATGGCGCGGAATTCGCTCTTCACCGGTTCCTGGGCGTCGCTGGCGATCACCTTGAGGCAGTCGCCGAGCGGCAGGCCGGCCTTGACCCCGCGCACGATCACATCGACGGCGTCGGCGAAGGCTTCGATGAACTTGCGCTCGCGACGGCGCTTGAGAAAACCGAGGATCCACCGCGGCAGTCCGAAACCGGCCGCGAAGCCGATGGCGAGCGCGGGCAGCGGACCGATGCCCATGCCGAATCCCACGGCGAGCGCGACCAGTCCGAGACCGGCGCTGATCAACATGAACTGGCGCTTGGTCCAGCTCAGCCCGGCCTGCGAGATGCGCACCGAGAGCGGCGGGGATTTGGCGTTCTTGCGCCGGACCTCGATCTCCTTGAGGGTTTCCTCGACGTGCTCGCGCCGCGCCTTCGGCACGCCGCGCCCGCTCGGCGCGGCGTTTCCCGGCTGGGTCCGGGCGATGTTGGCCTTGCGCTCGTCGGCGCGCCGCTCGCCGGAGAGCAGCGGATAGATGAACACCCACACCACGCCGCCGGCCGCGAGCGTACCGAGGAAGAACATGGCGAGCGTCTGCAGCGGCATGGCGACCTCAGAGCTTGAGCGGTTCGTCGATCACTTCGGCGGCGTCGAGCGCGGCGGCGAGGCGCTTTTCCTCGCCGTAGTAGCGAGCGCGGTCCCAGAACCGGGGCCGGCCGATGCCGGTCGAGCGATGGCGGCCGATCAGCTTGCCGTTGGCGTCCTCGCCCAGGATTTCGTAGACGAACAGGTCCTGGGTGATGATGACGTCGCCTTCCATGCCCATCACTTCGGTCAGATGGGTGATCCGGCGCGAGCCGTCGCGCAGGCGCGCCGTCTGCACGATCAGGTCGACCGAAGCGCACACCATTTCGCGGATGGTTTTTGACGGCAGCGAGAAGCCGCCCATGGTGATCATCGATTCGAGGCGCGAGAGCGCCTCGCGCGGATTGTTGGCGTGCAGCGTGCCCATCGAGCCGTCGTGGCCGGTGTTCATCGCCTGCAGCAGGTCGAACGCCTCGGGGCCGCGCACCTCGCCGACGATGATGCGCTCCGGCCGCATGCGCAGGCAGTTGCGCACGAGGTCGCGCATGGTGACCTGCCCCTCGCCTTCGAGGTTGGGCGGGCGGGTCTCCAAACGCACGACGTGCGGCTGCTGCAGTTGCAGCTCGGCCGCGTCCTCGCAGGTGATGATGCGCTCGTCGTCGTCGATGAAGCGGGTCAGCGTGTTGAGCAGCGTGGTCTTGCCGGAGCCGGTGCCGCCCGAGACCAGCGTGTTGACGCGGCAGCGGCCGATGATCTTGAGCAGCTCGCCGCCCACCGGCGTGATGGTGCCGAACTTGACCAGCTGCTCGAGCGTGAGCTTGTCTTTCCTGAACTTGCGGATGGTGAGCGACGGCCCGTCGAGCGCAAGCGGCGGCACGATCACGTTGACGCGCGAACCGTCGGGCAGGCGTGCGTCGCAGATCGGCGAGGCCTCGTCGACACGCCGTCCGATCTGGCTGACGATGCGCTGGCAGATGTTGAGCAGCTGCTGATTGTCGCGGAAGCGGATGCCGGTGCGCTGGATCTTGCCGGCGACCTCGATGTACACGGTGCTGGCGCCGTTGACCATGATGTCGGCGATGTCGTCGCGCGCCAACAGCGGCTCGAGCGGGCCGTAGCCGAGCACGTCGTTGCAGATGTCCTCGAGCAGCTCCTCCTGCTCGGCGATCGACATCACGATGTTCTTGATCGCGATGATCTCGTTGACGATGTCGCGGATTTCCTCGCGCGCCGACTCGGCGTCGAGGCGGGCGAGCTGCGCGAGATCGATCGCCTCGATCAGCGCGCTGAAGATCGTGCCCTTGACCTCGTAATAGGTTTCCGAGCGCCGCGCGTCGGTCGCGGTCGGCGCCGGCATCGCCGTCTTGCCGCGGCCGTCCGGCGCAAGCGGCGGCGACATGATCGAGGCGCCGAGGCCGTCGGAGGGCAGCGGGGCGCGGCCGACGTCGATGCCCTTGCTGGGCGCCTCGACCGGCTCGGGCGCCGGCGGCGCAACCTCGGCCGGCCCGCGCTGTTCCGGGCCGTTGCTGCTGCGCTTGCCGAACACGCCCCCGCCTCCCGCAGGTTCACGCCTGACGGCGCTTGAGCTTGTCCAGGATCGGCGCCAGCAGGTTGGCGCGCGGCCGCTTCGCCTCGCCGCGGCCGGTCGCGACCTGCGCCAGCTGGCGGAACATCTCGGCGACGCGGTGCCCGGAGGAAACCTCGGCGATCATCTGGCCGTTGTTGGCGGCGGTACCGAACATCTGCGGCTCGAACGGGATGACCGCCGCGGGCTCGGCCTCGAGCGCCTTGGCGAACTCGTCGGCCTTGATCTCCGGCCGCTTCGCCACTCCGACCTGGTTGAGGCAGTAAAGCGGGCGATGATCGTTCGGCCGCGCCGCGCGCAGCAGATCGACCATGTTCTTGGCGTTGCGCAGGTTGGCGAGATCGGGCCCGGCGACGATCAGGATGCTGTCGGCGGCGATGAGCGTGCGCTTGGTCCAGCCCGACCAGACGTGGGGAACGTCGAGCACGATGAACGGCACCGAGCCGCGCAGCACGTCGAAAATCGCGTCGAACGCGTCGGTGCCGAAGTCGTAGGCGCGATCGAGTGTGGCGGGCGCTGCCAGCAGGCTCAAGTGGTCGGTGCATTTCGACAGCAGCCGGTCGACGAACGCGGTGTCGATGCGCTCGGGCGAAAAAACCGCGTCGGCGATGCCTTGCGGCGGATCCTGGTTGTAGTCGAGGCCGGCGGTGCCGAACGGGAGATCGAGGTCGGCGACGACGGCGTCGAGCCGCATGTCGCGCGCGATCGACCAGGCGATGTTGTGGGCGACCGTCGAGGCGCCGACGCCGCCCTTGGCGCCGACCACCGCGATCGTCCGCCCCACCGGCTTGGCGTCGGGCGCGCCGAACAGGGACGACACCGCCCGGATCATGTCGATCACGCCGATCGGCGCGATCAGGTAGTCGCTGATCCCGCGGCGCACCAGTTCGCGGTAGAGCAGGATGTCGTTGGCGCGGCCGACCACGATCACGCGCGTGCCGGGGTCGCACACCTCGGCCAGTTGATCGAGCCCGGTGAGCAGCTCGTCGTGGCGGCTCTCCGATTCGATCAGCACCACGTTGGGCGTCGGCGCGTTGCGATAGGCCTCGACCGCCGCGGCGATGCCGCCCATCTGAATCTTCAGATGAGCCTTGGCCATGCGGCGGTCCTCGCCGGCGGCCTGCACCGCCGCCGCGCTCTCGGCGGTCTCGCAAAATGCCTGGATCGAGATGCGCGGGACCGGGGCGATGTGCAGATCGTCCGCGCCTGCCGCGCCGGCGACCTCGTCGGCTTTGTGAGAATATTTGATCATTTGCCTATGTCGCTGATCTTGGCTTTGTCGGCATCCGGGTTGCGCGCCGCCGTCGGCTCGCCCCTGCGGTACTTGTCGAGCACGACGGCGCGGCGTGCGGCGTAGGCCGGGGTCTCGCCGCGCGGCTGGACCAGGTCCGCCGGGTTGTCGACCATGGCGGCGAGGTTGCGCTGCTGGCTGCAGCCGAAGTTCCAATACGAGTGATTGGACGCATCGTTGCCGTCGACGCTCGGCCCGAGGTCCTTGGGCCACAGGCCGCACGGGCCGGCCTCGGCGATCATCTTCGGATAGGAGAGCCGCAGCGTGGCGAATTTGATCGGCGTCGTCGGCCGGTAGCGCCGGGTCGCGATCGCGTTGGGCGCCACGCCGGCGGCGGCGAGGATCGCGCGTACTTCGTCGACCGCATCGGCCGCCGCGCGGGAATTGGACGTGCCGTGCGGAATGTCGATCAGCAGGCCGCCCGTCGACTCGCGCCGCCAGGTGTGCGCGAAGGCGAGCACGTCCGCCTGCTGCGCCGGCGAAAGCCCGCCGCGGTTGACGCCGACGAACAGCTCGAGCGTGCGGGTTCCTTCGCGCAGCGAGATCGGATGGCGTATCCGCGCGTCTTCCGGGTAGGTGTCGACGGCGTGCTGGTAGGTGGTGCCGCAGCCGGCGAGCGCAGCGGCGGCGAGCAGCGCGGCGGCGTGCCAGGCGGTCGCCTTCGGCCGGCGCCGACGCACGGTGAGAAGCTTGTTCATGTCGGTTCTCCCTCGCGCCCGCGCTCAGTCGAAGATGAAGCCGGGTGTGCCGTAGTAGGTGCGCCGCGTATCGGCGTCGGTCGTGCCGTAGATGCGGTTGAATTTGCCGAGCAGGTTGCCGGCGGGGTCGCTGGCGTCGACGAAGCCGTCGGTCGGCCGCGACAGGTCCTTGGGGGCGACGGCGTGCACGATATAGGGCGTCACGATGACCGCCAGTTCGGTCTTCTGGTTGATGTACTCGCGGCTCTTGAACAGCGCGCCGAGCACCGGCAGGTCCATGAGCGCGGA
>Ga0187784_10001408_pt1 | contig 19039 bp, 17 predicted proteins | sample 1015_SJ02_MP15_2_FD_132964 | JGI IMG/M metagenome (GOLD analysis project Ga0187784, IMG submission 132964) | Tropical peat soil microbial communities from peatlands in Department of Meta, Colombia - 1015_SJ02_MP15_20_MG | ecosystem: Environmental > Terrestrial > Soil > Wetlands > Peat | place...
CAAGGATCCTCCAGCAGCTGCTTCATGCCGAGCGAGATGCGGTGCGTCTCGTGATTGATCTTGACGATCTTGACCTTGACCTGCTGGCCGATCGTCAGCACCTCTGACGGATGGTTGACGCGCCGCCAGGCGATGTCGGTCACATGCAGCAGGCCGTCGATGCCGCCGAGGTCGACGAAGGCGCCGTAGTCGGTGATGTTCTTGACCACGCCGTCGATGACCTTGCCCTCTTCAAGATTCGCGACGATCTCGTGGCGCTGCTCGGCGCGCGTTTCTTCCAGCACGGTGCGGCGCGAGACGACGATATTGCCGCGGCGCCGGTCCATTTTGAGGATATGGAACGGCTGCGGCACGTTCATCAAAGGCGCGGCGTCGCGGATGGGGCGGATGTCGACCTGGCTGCGCGGCAGGAACGCCACGGCGCCGTCGAGGTCGACGGTGAAGCCGCCCTTGACCTGGTTGAAGATCACGCCGTCGACCTTCTCGTTGTTCTCGAAGGCCTTCTCGAGCTTGACCCAGCTCTCTTCCCGCCGGGCCTTGTCGCGCGAGATGACGGCCTCGCCGAGCGCGTTCTCGACGCGCTCCAGATAGACCTCGACCTCCTCGCCGACCTGCGGGGCGGGATCGCGGCCATAGCCGGTGAATTCCTTGAGCGGGACACGGCCTTCCGTCTTGAGGCCGATGTCGATGACGGCGACGTCCTTTTCGATCGCGACGACGCGACCCTTGATGACTGAACCTTCGAAAGCCTCGGAGCCGCCATAGCTCTCGTCGAGCAGGGCGGCGAAATCCTCGCGCGTCGGGGCGCGCTGCGCTGTTGCGGCTGTCATATTTTCTCCTGGGGGGCTCCATGTCGGAGCGGCGCCGGCTTGGGGCTTGTGTTGCGGGCGTTTCCGACTTCTGGACGATTCGCCCGCGCGGAGCGCGGCGTGACGAAGCGATGCGCTCCCAGGCGGGAGCTTGCGGCCGGCGCGGCCCAAAAGTCGTAAACAGTTGAAAAGCTTGATAGCGCGCCGATCGGCGCGCTATGAGGCTTCAGATAACAGCGGCTCGACAATTTTGCAAATAGGGAATTCCCCGGAGGGTCCTCTCCCGAAGGCGGCCTCAACCTTGCTCCTCGCCGTCCGAGAGCGGATGCAGATCGCGGACCATCGCCCGCATGCGCTCGTCCAGAACATGCGTGTAGATCTGCGTCGTCGAAATGTCGGCGTGACCGAGGAGCTCCTGGACCACGCGCAGATCCGCGCCATTCTGCAGCAGATGGCTCGCAAAAGCGTGGCGCAGCGCGTGGGGATGGACGCTCGCCGCCGGCAGGCCAGCGGCGGCGGCCAGCGTCTTGAGGTCGCGCGCGAAGGCCTGGCGGGTAAGATGACCGGCGTCGGCGTCGGACGGGAAGAGATAGGGCGTCGCCGCGAGGCCAGGATACTGCCTGTCGAGCAGCGCGCGATAGGCGGCGATCGCCTGCTTGGCGTGGGAAGACAGCGGCGCGAGCCGCTCCCGCCCGCCCTTGCCCCTGATCGTGATGAACGGGTCGCGGGCGCGCGCCGCGCTCTTTGGCAGCGACACGAGCTCGCTGACGCGCAACCCGCTGGCGTAGAGCGTCTCCAAAAGCGCGTAGAGGCGCGCGGCGCGCAGCCGCTCGCCCGCCGGACGACTTTCGTCGTCGAGCCCCTCGCGCGCGACGGCGAGCAGGCGGTCAACCTCGGCCACGGAGAGGACGCTCGGCGCGGACTTGACCTTGCGCGGGCCCTCCAGCGCCGTTGCTGGGTCGTCGGCCCGGAGGCGGTCGACATAGAGAAACTTGTGGAACTGCCGCAGGGCCGAAACCCGCCGCGCCAGCGTCGCGCCGGACATCCCGCGCGCCGAGAGCGCCCCCAGATAGTCGCGCAGGCTGTCGATCGTCGCGAGCGCCGGCTCGCTACGCGCGCGGGCGAGATAGTCGATGTAGTCGGAGAGGTCGCGGCGGTAGGCGTCCTGCGTATTGCGCGCCGCGCCGCGTTCGGCGGCGAGCGATTCGATGAAGAGATCCAGCTGGCGCAGGGCGCGGGCGGGCGCGGCCACGACGCCGCCTATTTGTTGAGGCGCGCTGGCGGGATGTTATGCGACATCTCGCGCGGCTCGGGCGTCACGAAGGTCACGAGCGCGATCATCGCGCCATAGCCGAGCGCGGCCAGCACGCCTATCGTGGCCAGGAAACGGATCAGGCTGGGCAAGGCTGCGGCCTCCAAGGAAACGATACGAGCAGCCCGCTATCGCGCGAAGAGAAGGCCTTGGCAATATCAGCTCGCCTGCTCGCCGAGAATTGTCCTCGGCGAACAGGCTCTGGTCGCGCTCGATCCGGCTGACCGAGAGCGCTCCGCGAAAGCCTGTCGCTGGAGCGCCCCCGGCGCCGAAAGTCGAATCGGTCAATATTTGGCGACGACCGGCGCCGGGCCGCCCAAGCTGAAGTGATAGTTCACGCCGACGCGCGCGATATGTCCGTTGAAGCGGCTCGTGACGTTGAGGACGAGACCGGGGGCGACATTGCCGAAATTGGTGAACGTCGTGAGCGTCGAGTAATTCAGGCCGACATTTCCGAGGTCATAATAGAGATACTCGACCTTGGCGCTCCACTGCGGCAGGAACATCCACTCCGCGCCGGCGCCGACCGTCCAGCCGATGCGCGTGTCGGAAGAATACCCGCCGCCGGCGTCCACTTCTGCGGGAATGAGCGCATTCTGCACGGCCAGCGTGCTGCTCGACAACTGCGCGTCGCCGTAAGCGAGACCGCCCGTCCCGTAGACCAGCAGCTGGGGCGTGAAGAGGTAGCCGAGGCGGCCGCGCACCGTGCCGACCCAGTCCGACTCCTTTTGCGCAGACGCCGCGCGAAAGGTCCGGATCGGGAAAGCGCCAAGAAACGCGTCGACGTTTGTGACGGCGGCGGAAGTCACGCTTGAAGAGCCACCGGCGCGACCCTGGATATCGGCTTCGACGCCCAGGACCAAGCGGTCGCCGACTTGCCAGTTGTAGCCCACTTGGCCGCCGCCCAGGAACCCGCTGACGGTCGGATAGAGGCTGCCCGGCAGGCCCGATCCCAGCGTCACGTCCGGTTGCGGAGGCGTGGCTGTGATGGCGGCCGGAGAACCCGTAAAGAAGGAGCCGGCTCCAGCATCGAAACCGTAGCCCGCGTTGAGGCCGGCGTAGAAACCGGTCCACAGGGGCGGAGGCGCGATCGGCAGCGGCGGCGCCTTGAGCGAGGGGAGGTCCGCGGCCAAGGAGGGGCCGCTTGCGACCGCCAGCGCGGCGGCGGCGAAAGACAATCGCAGGTCACGTACGATCACGGGTTAACTCCGCGCATGAGGTGGCGCCGGCGCCTGTCCGAGACGCGAGGACGCCGGCTTCGCTCCTCGGTTAGGCGCGACAAATGACCGATTATTAACAAAGTGCGAACGTAAACCTCGGCCTGCTCAATTCCTGATGCAGCGTGACATTTTTGTCACGGATTGAGACCGGTCCGGCAAGATTCTCACTCGACAAAGGGAGGCGCGCCCAAGCCCCCGCTGGTCCAAAGCGCGTCGACGCCTCGGGGCAATTGAAACGGCGATCGAGCGCCGAGGTTGCGGTCGTAGATCGCCCCGCGCCCGCCAAAAGCCTCGATGACACGCTTCCGCCATTCCGCGTCGAGCCCGAGCGCTGCGCCGGCGACGGGAAAGGCCTGCGCGCCGCCGTTCGCCCAATCGGTCTGGGGCCTCTCGGCGGCTTCAAGCGCCATGATCGTATAGGCGACGATCGCCGACCACTTCGGATCCCTGGCCGGAGTCGCCGCGAAAATCGGAAAGACCGCGAGCTTGTCGGAAAGAATGCGGCTCGAGAAGCGCTGCACGCCCTTGCGCGCCTTGATCTCGGCCAATTCGGTCTCCTCGCCGACGGCCACGGAGCAGCGGCGCACGTTGAAGGCGTCGAGCAGCTCCACCGGCTCTTCGAAGGGCTCCCGCAAAACGTTCAGCTTGTTGCGCGTCACCCAGTCCTCGAGCGACTTCGTGGCTCCGGAGCCCTGTAGGAGGCAGACCGTCTTCTCTGCGATGTCGTCGAGCCTGCGAATGGGCGAGTCCTCTTCGACAAGCGCCGCATGCGTCTGCCGAAAGACGACGGGGCCCGGCAAGAGCGCGCCCGCGAGATCGTGCTCCACGAGCTCGGTTCCGGTGACGAAGAGAACTTCCGCCTCGCCGGCGCGAGCCTGATCATATTGCTTGGGAGTTTCGAGCTCGAGGAAGTCGACCTTTCCTTCCTGGCCCAGAGTCGCCAAGGCGATCGCGCGGCAATAGTCCATCAGCAATCCTCGCCACTCGCCCTTGACGAGCCTGGCGAGGCCTGCGCGCGCGACGGCCGCGCAGGTCACGGTCTTTCGCTCCTTGACCCGGTCGAGAAGCTCCCCGGAAGAGCTGGGCGACGCCAGCAAACAGGCGCTTGCGATCAATAGAGCGGCTCTCCAAGGGCGCACGATATCCTCTTTCCTTATCCCGGCAGGCGCGTCACCGCGCTGAAAGCGATGGGCCCGCGCCGGTTCGGCGCGAGCCCCCGTGTCGTCCGAGAGACTGTCGACAAAGAGACCGCGCCGGTCAGTTGAAGTTCGGCAGCGTCGACGGCAGCGTGTTGAAGCCCGCGGGCGGCGCGAAGTCAGCCGAAGCGCCCTGGGGAAGCACCGGCGTGACGCCAATCGCGGAACATCCGGCGCCGCCATAATGCGGCATGCTGTTCACGACGGACGAGGGGATCGTCGCCAGCGAGGCCGGCAGCGGCGGCGCGATGCCGAGGAGACGCGCGAGGTCGAAGCCCGACAGCAGGCTTTGCGTCGCGGGCGAGGGCGTGTCGCGCGGCCCGAGATATTGCTGCTGGAAGCCCGCCGGCCCGAACTGGTTGAACGCCGGCGAATTGCCCGCGGCGAGAGCCGCGGCTTCGTCGGGGAGCGTCGAGAGCGGCGGCAGGTTGAAGATCGTGTTGATCGTCTCGATGATCGCATTGTGATCGCCGATGGCGTCCGACACCGCATGCGCGTGAGCGTAGGGCGAGATTAGGATCAGCGGAATGCGTATGCCGCGCGCGAGCGGCAGGCCGTCCGGGCCATAGGACAGAATCTGCGGCGGCACATGGTCATAAAGGCCGTCGGACTCGTCATAGGTGATGATGATCGCGCTCTGGCTCCACAGCGTCGGATTGCCGGCCACTGCGTTGATCACGCGGGCCGCGAGCGCCTCAGAGATGAAGGCGTCGGAGTAGCTCGGATGGTTGTCGTCGCCCGACTTCGCGGCGTTGATCGCGGCGATGTTCGGATTCGTCGCCGCGGTTCCCGCCAATGCGCCGCTCGTCGGCCAGTTCGAGTTCTGGATCGCGGGCGTGAATCCCTGGATGTTGGTGTAGCCGCCACGGATATAGATGACGCCGCCCTCAGGCGGGAGATTGCCGTTGGCGATGTCGTTGAAGAAGTCGCCGAGACCCTTCAGGCTGGAGCTGAGCGACGGATTGTCGGCGATGTAGCCGAAATATTGCGCGCCGTCGTGATGGCTGACGAAGCTGCTGTTGGTCGTGACGCCCGCCGGGTCGGTCGGCTCGTGATCGTAGCCTTCCTGATACCAGCGCCAGGCCACGGGAGTCTGGCCCGCCGCCGCGATATAAGGAATGTCATTCTGGATGTCGGCCAGATCGACGGAGGGGTTGCGATCCGTCGCCATGGTCGACTCTATGCTCGAGCCTTGCAAGGTCAGCGGAATGCTGGCGAAGGTCAGCACGCTCGTGATATTGGTGAGCGAATAGCCGTCGTTGCAGCTGGCCGGCTCGCGATTCGACGTCGTGCCGTCGAATTCCGAGCCATAGAACGGTTGCGAGTCGCCGACGATGGGCGGCGGGACCAGCGTGCCCGAGCCGCTCGAAACTCCGCAGACGGAGCTTTCGACGGTCGCGGTCGCGCCGGTATTGCCGTGCTTGACCCATTGCGTTTCGCCGGACTGGCCGGCGATCATCGCGATCGCGTTCGGCGTCGAGGGCGTGTCCTCGGTCGCGAAGATGTTGTCGAAGATCGTGAAGCGGCTGGCGTAATACCAGAAGAACGGGATCGTGTTGCAGTCGATGTGCGACATCACGAGCCGAGCGAACTGAGCGCCCTCCTTTTCGCCGGCGGTCGTCGGCGTGGCGCCCGTTGCGTATTTGACGTACTGGTCGTACGCGAACTTGTCCATTTGCGGAACGCCATTCACGACATCGAGCTTCGTGGCGAGGCCGGTGTGGGAGTGATCGAGGCTGTCGATCACATTGGCGTTCTGCTGCGGCCCGATCAGGAAGGGTTGCACGGTCACCGTCGCGCCGCTGAGCTTATCCGTATAGGTCTGGGTGTAGCCAGGCGTATTCGCCGGCGAGCGCGGGTTGACGCCATCGGAATAGAGGCCGTTCACGCCGGGGAACGTGCCGTATTCGTGATCAAACGACCGGTTCTCGTTGAAGATCACGAAGACGTATTTCACCGCGTTGCGCAACGCCTGTGTGATCGACCCCTCGAAGCGCTGGCCGAACGCGAAGTCGTCCACGAACTGGCTCGCATAGGGCGCGACGTCGGAAGTCGGATTGGGCTGCGCGCGCACCAGGGCGGGATTGGAGTTGAACGGATAGCCCGCGGGCCCGTTGAAAAAGACCGGCGCCGACCCGTAGCCGAGCGTTTGCGCGGACAGCGGTTGCGCGGAAAGAGCGAGAGCCGCAGCGGCGCCCATGGTTTTGTTCAGCAGATCCGTCATGCGATCCCCCCAGAACGACTTGAAGACCTCCCTCGGTTAATCTCGGTCCTTATCAATATCGCGAAGGAAATGTGACGTATCTTCCACGACCTGCGGTCTCAAGGTCCGCAAGCCCGCGTCGCCTTCGTCGCGCCTTAAAAGGGACGTCGACTGGCGCGGCGCCTTGACGAAGCGCCGACCGGCGCCTTCTTTGAAGGGGCCGATGCTGAGCCTTTTTCGCGCCGCAAAGGTTTGGGATCTTGGCAAGGAAAGCCAGACTTGCAATCTGGGGCGGGAGAAACGAGACTGCGACGGCGTCATGCGTAAGACCCTTTTTGCCACGGTGGCGGCCCTGCTCGTCGCAGTCGGCGGAGCGGCGGCGGCTCTGTACTTCTATCAGCGCCCGACGACGCTCGTCGTAGCGGTGCCGCAGGTCGCCGAGGACCAGCGTCTCATGAACGCCGCGGAGCGCCTCTTCGCGGAAGAGCACAAGCAGATCAGCCTGCGCTCCCTCCCCGTCGCGGACTCGGCCGCCGCAGCGACCATGATCGACTCCGGCAAGGCCGACCTCGCCGTCATGCGCGGCGACGTCGCGATGACGACAAGCGCGCAAGTGATCGCGATTCTGCATCGCAACGCCGCCCTGCTGCTCGCGCCGCCCGCGTCGAAGCTCAAGAAGGTCACCGATCTGCGCGGCAAGCGCATCGGCGTCGTCCATGAGATCGGCGCCATGGACCCTAATGCGCGACTGTTGCAGGCGATCCTCGAGCAGTATGACGTCCCTGCGCAAGCGGTGACCCTCGTCTCCCTCTCGCCGAGCGACGTGCGCGGCGCGATCGAGGAGAACAAGGTCGACGCCGTCTTTGCCGCGACGCCTCAGCAAACGGCGCTCGCCGAAGCCATCGTGAACGCCGTCAGCGGCGCGACGAAGAAGTCGCCGACGTTCATCGCGATCAAGGAAGCCAAGGCCATATCGAAGCGCTTCCCGGCGCTGGAGCCGATGGAGATCGAGGAAGGCGCCTTCGGCGGCGATCCGCCGCGCCCGGCCGCCGCGGTCGAGAGCCTCAGCGTCAGCGTCCTGCTCATGGCGCGCAGCAGCCTGCGCGACGAGGTGGCGGCGACGGTGACGCGGCTGTTCTTCTCGCATCGCGGCTCGATCGCGCGCGCGGCTCCGATCGCCACGGCGATCGAGGCGCCCTCCACGGATCGCGGCGGCGCCATTCCCGTGCACCAGGGCGCCATCGACTATCTCGACGACAACGAGCGCGACTTCTTCGAGCGTTACAGCGACTTCATTTACATCGGCGCGATGTTTCTGTCGCTCATCGGCTCCTGCGCCGCAGCGCTCGCGAGCCGCCTCAACGAAGGCGCGCACGAGCACGTGGAGGAGCTCACCGAAAGTCTTCTCGAGCTCCTGCGGTCGGCGCGCGGCGCTGAAAGCTTCGCCGAGCTCGACGCGCTGGAGCGCGAGGCCAATGACGCGATGATGAAAGTGCTCGGCGACCGCAAGCTGCGGAACGTGGGCGGCCATGGGCTGCATCTCGTCACGCTCGCGCTCGACCAGACGCGGCGGGCGATCGAGGAGCGGCGCGCGATCTTGGCCGCGGGCGAGCGGCGCGTCATCGAATTTCCGGGCGCGCGCAGCGCCCCGCCCGTCGCCTGACGGAGCGAGCCGCATTTGAGCCCTCCTCCGGTAAGCGCCGTCATCGGCGTCGTCACAGCGTCCGACCGCGCCAGCGCCGGCGTCTATGAGGATCTAAGCGGTCCCGCGATCGAGGCCTATTTCAACAAGGCGCTGACGACGCCGTTCCGGCTGGAGCGGCGCGTCATCCCCGACGGTTTCGAGAGCGTGCGCGACACGCTGATCGACCTCGCTGACAAGGCCGGCTGCGATCTGATCGTGACGACCGGCGGCACCGGTCCGTCGCCGCGCGACCTGACGCCCGAGGCGACGCTCGCCGCGGCGCCGCGCGAACTGCCGGGCTTCGGCGAGCTCATGCGCAAGGCGTCGCTGGAACAGGCGCCGACGGCGATCCTGTCGCGCCAGCTCGCGGCGCATCGCGGCAAGTGCCTCATCATCAACCTACCGGGGAAGCCGGCGTCAATCGAGCTTTGCCTCAACGCGGTCATGCCCGCCGTGCCCTATTGTCTGGACCTCATCGGCGCGGCGCGGATCGAGACCGACCCTGCGGTGGTCAGAGCGTTCAGGCCGAAGGGGTAGAGAGCCTACTTGAGCCGGCCGTCGAAGGGGAATTTTTCCGCGCTGACGACCCGCATGCGAGATGACTCCGGATCGCGCGAATTGAGGAGGAAATTCCAGGTGCGGGGACAAATCACCGACGGCAGGCGCAGCGCGAGGCTCTTCTCCTCCCCGAGCCAGATGTCGCCGATTCTGCGCGTCTCCGCAAGGTCGTGGCGCCAAAAGTGAGAAAGACGCCGCTCTCCTGCCGAATCGGTAGAGGCGTCGTCGTCGACGGATATCTCGATGAGTTGAAGATCCTCGGGCAAGTCCTCGCGATCGAAATGGACGAGGACTTCGACAAGGGCGCCCGCGGGCGATTCCGCGGCGTAAACGATGGCGCGGGGCGCATTGCGCCATCGAGCAGAAGCCAAAAGCCCGCCCACGCCCTGCAAATCGTCATAGTTGGAGATGCGCCAGAGCTGCATGCTCATTTATATGAACATGCCGTATGCGAGCTGATTCAATAGATCGATCACAATTTGGGCGCCGATTTCCGAATGCAGCAGGTCAATCGGCGCCTGCTGGTCAAGAGCGCGAGATGGCTTTCGCAGCCAATGCGCCGCCTTGTCATGATCCCCAAATATTTTCTCTGCGTGCAAAGAGACCCTGGCCAGCCGTCCAACGCTCTCGGTCTCGTCGCCGCTCAAATATTTTTGATTTGGGCTGACAGACGGACCCTTTGACACGAGGTCTTCAATTTCCTTTTTTGAGAAGCTGGAGGAAAGATTTTTTAGCATTTCCACACTGAGGCGAGCGCTCGGAAATTTTGACGGCGACTTGACCGGTCCGGAAATCGCTCCCAACAGAGCCTCGAGCTCCGATTGCTGGGGAGATATGTTTGGGGGGGCGACATAGCCTCTCTCAAGCCGCCGATTAATCCGTAATGCAAGGTAGCATTGCGCCCGCAGCGCCAACAAGGCCCTTTTCGTCGGCCCCTTCGCCTGCTAAGGCAGAAACATGATCCTTCGCGCCATGAGACGAATTATGCGCCCGGCCCGCGCTCGCAGCTAGAGAGCTCGCGCGGAGACCGGGTTTCGCGCCTCCTGAAGACGCGCGGTTTCGTCTCATCTTTCGCCAAAGCGCGCGCTTCGCGCCGCAACTTTCCGGTTTTCGCCATGAACGACCCCGCCGCCAAGGCGTCCGCCGATTATTCGCAAACCCTCTATCTGCCGCAGACGGATTTTCCGATGCGCGCCGGCCTGCCGCAGCAGGAGCCGAAGATCCTCGCCCGCTGGGAGGCGATCGGGCTCGCTCAAAAGCTGCGCGAGGCCTCCGCCGGCCGCCCCAAATTCGTGCTGCATGACGGCCCGCCCTACGCCAACGGCAACATCCACATTGGTCATGCGCTGAACAAGATCCTCAAGGACCTTGTGACCCGCAGCCACCGCATGCTCGGGCGCGACTGCTCCTATGTGCCCGGCTGGGACTGCCACGGCCTGCCGATCGAGTGGAAGATCGAGGAGGAGCATTATCGCGCTTTAGGGAAGAAGAAGCCGGACTTCTCCGATCCGGCGGCGATGGTGGCCTTCCGCCGCGAATGTCGCGCCTATGCGGAAAAGTGGCTCGATGTGCAGCGCGACGAGTTCAAACGCTTGGGCGTCGCAGGCGAGTGGGACAACCCCTATTCGACCATGGCCTTTGAGGCCGAGGCGCGCATCGCCGCCGAACTCTTGAAGTTCGCCGCCAACGGGCTGCTCTATCGCGGCTCGAAGCCCGTGATGTGGTCGGTCGTGGAAAAGACCGCGCTCGCGGAAGCCGAGGTGGAATATGAGGACCACACGAGCGATACAGTGTTCGTCGCCTTTCCCACGCGCCAGGGTCCTTCGGTCCTGATCTGGACTACGACGCCGTGGACGCTGCCGGGCAATCGCGCGATCTCGTTCTCGCAAAGAATTTCATACGGCCTCTACGAAGTCACGCAGGCGCCCCAAGACAATTGGGCGAAGATCGGGGCGCAGTTCGTCCTCGCCGACAAGCTCGCCCTGGACGTCTTCAAGTCGGCGAAGGTCGAAGACTTCCATCGCATCCGCGACGTCTCGCCGGTTGAAATCGCGGGACTCGTCTGCGCGCATCCGCTTGCGGGCCTCGGTTACGCGTTCGACGTTCCCTTGCTCGACGGCGAGCACGTCACCGACGACGCCGGCACGGGCTTCGTGCACACGGCCCCCGGCCATGGCCGCGACGACTTCGAGATCTGGATGGCGAACGGCCGCCTGCTCGCAGAACGCGGAATTGACACGCGCATCCCCTACACGGTCGACGAGGACGGCTTCTACACCGCCGACGCCCCGGGCTTCGAAGGCAAGCGCGTCCTGACCGAGAAGGGCGACAAGGGCGACGCCAATGACGCGGTCATCGCCGCGCTCATCGCCGCGGGCAATCTCGTCGCGCGCGGGCGGCTCAAGCACCAATATCCGCACTCGTGGCGGTCAAAGAAGCCGGTGATCTTCCGCAATACGCCGCAATGGTTCATCGCGATGGATCGTCCTTTGGACCGCGAGCCTCCAGGCTCGCAGAGCCGGGGCGAGCCTGGAGGCTCGCGGTCCTCGACGCTGCGCGCGCTCGCCCTTCAAGAAATCGCCCGCACGCGCTGGGCGCCGCCGGCCGGCGAGAACCGCATCACCGGCATGATCGCCAATCGCCCCGACTGGGTCGTGTCGCGTCAACGCGCCTGGGGCGTGCCGCTCGCCCTGTTCGTGAAGAAGGGAACGCACGAGCCGCTCGTCGACGAACGGGTCAATGCGCGCATCATCGACGCCTTCCGCAAGGAGGGCGCCGACGCCTGGTTCGAAGAGGGCGCGGCGCGGCGCTTCCTCGCGCCGGACCACGATCCCGCCGAGTTCGAAAAGGTCGCCGACGTGCTCGACGTGTGGTTCGACTCCGGTTCGACCCACGCCTTTGTGCTCGAAGACCCCCAGGCCTTCCCGACGCTCGCGAACATCCGCCGCCGCCGCGACGGCGGCGAGGACGAAGTCATGTATCTCGAGGGCTCCGACCAGCATCGCGGCTGGTTCCATTCCTCGCTGCTCGAGTCCTGCGGCACGCGGGGTCGCGCGCCCTATGACGTCGTGCTCACGCACGGCTTCACGCTCGACGAGAAGGGCCACAAGATGTCGAAGTCGCAGCGCAACGCGCTCGCGCCCGAGAAGCTCTTCTCGGAGTTCGGCGCCGACATCCTGCGGCTGTGGGCCGCAAGCGTCGATTATGCCGACGACCAGCGCATCGGCCCGGACATATTGAAGTCGGTAACCGACAATTATCGCAAGCTCCGCAACACGATCCGCTGGATGCTCGGCACGCTCGCGCACTACCGCGCCGGCCCGCAGGACCTGGAACATGCGCCGGAGCTCGAGCGGCTCATGCTGCACCGCCTGGTCGAGCTCGACGAGCAGATCCGGCGCGCCTATGCGGCCTACGACTTCAAGAAGGTCGTGGCGCTGCTCACGCCTTTCATGATCACCGACCTGTCCGCCTTCTACTTCGACATTCGCAAGGACGCGCTCTATTGCGACCCGCCGTCGAGCCTCAAGCGCAGGGCGGCCCTGGCCGTGATCGAGCAGATCTTCCGCTGCGTCGTGACCTGGCTCGCGCCGATCCTGGTCTTCACGGCGGAAGAAGCATGGCTCTCACGCTATGCGGACGCGGTCTCGGCGCATCTGGAGCTCTTTCCGGACGTTCCCTCGCATTGGCGCGACGACGAGCTGGCTGAGAAGTGGAAGGTCGTGCGCGAAATCCGTAGCGTCGTCACCGGCGCGCTGGAGCTCGCGCGGGCGCAGAAGCGCATCGGCTCGTCGCTCGAGGCCGCGCCGGTCGTGCACATCGCCGATCCGCACCTGAACCGGGCGCTGGAGGGCGTAGACTTCGCCGAGGTGTGCATCACCTCGGACATCGCCCTCGCGGCCGATGGCGAGCCGGGCGCGGACGCCTTCCGCCTGCCTGAGGTCAGGAACGTCGCGGTCGCCTTCGCGCCCGCGCCCGGGATCAAATGTCAGCGCTCATGGCGCTACTTCGACCCCGCGACCGTCGACCCGGCCTATCCCGACGTGACGCCGCGCGACGCGCAGGCGTTGCGCGAGCTCAGCGCAGCGGGCTTGTGGAAGCCGCAGGGCCAGGCGGTCCCAGGATGACCGCCGCGCGAACGCGACAGACTGAAGAGCCAGGAAGCCTCCCTTTCTCCCCTCGCGGGAGAAGGAGTCGTCAGTGAAGGTCCTCGTCGCCTTCCTGGCCAATTCGCTCACGAATTTCGTGATCGGATTATTGGTGGCCAAATATCTCGGGCCCGAGGAGTATGGACGCTTCGCGCTCGCCTTCTCGATCACGGCGGTCGTGCAGACGGCGCTCTTCGACTGGCTGCGCCTGTCTGCGACGCGCTTCTATTCGAGCAAGGTGCGGGAAACGCAGCCGGTCGTGCGCGCGAGTCTCGACCTCTCCTTCTGGTGCATGACCGGGGGGCTCGCGCTCACGACCCTCCTGTTCGGCCTCTTCGGCCCCACGCTCGACTTCAACGGCGATCTGCTGCTGCTTGCGCTGCTCATCGCGGTCGTCAACGGCCTCTACGACTACTCGACCGCGCTCGTGCGCGCGCGCTTCGAGGACGGCCTCTACTGGCGACTCGTGTTCGTCAAGAACGTGCTGTCCCTCGCGCTCACCGGCGGCGGCGCCCTGCTCTTTCACTCGGCGGCGGTCGCCATGACGGGCGTCGTCATCGCTCTGGCCGGAACCGTCGTCGCCGCGCGCGCCTCGCTTGCGGACACGCATGCGAGGCCGCGCGCCGCGCGGCGCCAAATGGTGGCGGCCCTCGTCGGCTACAGCGCGCCGATCGTCGCCGCTCACCTGCTCTATCAGGCGATCCCGCTCGCGACGCGCTCCGTCGTCGCCGACGTCTACGACTTCGCCGAGACCGGCCAATTCGCGCTCGCCTTCGATCTCGGCATGCGCGCCATCCAGGCGCTGGGGTCGGCGCTTGACGTGCTGCTCTTTCAGATCGCCGTCGCCGCGCATGAGAACCACGGCTCCTACCGGGCGCGCCGGCAGGTGGGGCGCAACATGGCGATCGTGCTGGCGCTGCTGCTGCCCGCCTGCGTCGGCGTCTATTACGTGCTGCCGTCGATCGAGCTGCTCATCGTGCCCTCCCAATATCGGGGGCCGTTCAGCCATTATCTGGATTTGCAGCTGCCGGGCCTCTTCGCGATGGGCATGATCCTGTTCGGCGTCAATCCGGTGTTCCAGATCGCCAAGAAGACGGCGCCGATGATCGCCGCGGCGCTCGTCGCAGCCGCCGCCGGCCTCGCTCTGCTCGCGGTGCTGCCATGGGGAAAGGACGCGAGCAATCTGGCGCTCGCGCAATGCGGCGCTTATGTCGCCGCGCTCGTGGCGACCCTGATTTTCGCGGCGCGCGAAAATCCGTTCTGGCCGCGCCTCCGCGACATCGCAGCGACGATCGCTGCGACGCTCGGCATGGCGCTTGCGCTTGCGCCGCTACGTGACCTCGAGCCGGGGATTGCAACGCTGCTGCTTCAGATCGGCCTGGGCGGGGCCATCTATGGCGGGTTGACGCTGGCCTTCGACACGGCGGGACTGCGCGGCGAGACGCTCGCCTGGGTGAAACGGCGGCAGGAGCAGACGTCGTGACGCCGGCGCTCGAATTCGCTCAGCGCAACCGCCCGCGTTCCTCAAGTCACCTGGGCAGTCACGGAAAAGTGGGTTTTCCGGTTCCCAATCGTTCGCCTTGCGATGACCCTGGTCGTCCCATGAGCCCGAAATCCGGGTTTCTGAAGGCTTTGGACCTCGGCCGGAAGCGCTTTCTCCCCTAACGCCTAATCGCGCAGCTTGATGGGAGGGGCACCCCCCAGAACGCTGAGGCAATTCACGACGAACTGCAAATTGCTTGCCTGGTGGATCAGCCCGGGCGCCGGTTGACAGGTGTCCTCATCCCCGACCCATCCCGAGTTTCCCAAAACCAGCGCCTTTCCCGCCCCATGAGAGACCTCTAGCCCGAAGTAAGGCGGAAACGGCGTTACGATCGTCCCATTGGCGGGATTATAGGCCGTAGCGTCATCGGGAAATGCGACGACCGTAGCCGTGTCGCCGATCAAAGGATCCGTGCGTTGGATCAAGCACGAGTCATGCGCCCAAACCCTTTCCACTCCGAGACTGTACCGGGAATGGCGCACGGACATCGACAGCACCGGTAGCGGGTCGCCTAGGCACGCCGAGTCGGGGACGACTGGACTTTCGCTTCCGGGTCCCACGAAGTAATTCCAAAGCGAGACGCCAAACCGGGCGGCCAAATCATTGTCGTTGACGGTCCAATCGGTAGGGTTGCCGGCCGAGGCGCCATGATTCGTCATCAACAGGACGTTTCCACCGGCTTCGACCCAATTTTGCAGCGCATCGAGCTCCGTCTTCTGATAGGCGAAGGCGGGCTGCAGGAAACGCGTCAAGCTGACGTAGACATTAACGCCGGCAAGTTGGAAGGGGGTAATCGGCGGCTCAGTAAAATGCGCGCGCCATCCCAGTCGCGCAATCGTGTCGAAAAGCGTGCGCAGCCTTCCCGGCTCACTCCCCGGAAACGTCCCCGTGAAGTTCGGCGGCAAAGAAGAAGGCTTCTTATAAAGCAGGACCTGGGTAGACCAGCTGTCAAAGAGGATGTTCACGCTTCCCGCGGCCCTCGCCGGGGGCGCGAAGGACGAGGAGGCGAGGAGCGCCCCCGCCCCCGTCAGCAGCGCACGGCGCGATCGATCAAAGCTAGGCATGAGCTTGCCTCCTCGAGGCCGTCTGAAGTTCTAACCCGTCGCGCCGGGGTCTGGTCCGCTTCAGAATTTGGCCGATCTGGCTGCGCGTCCAGCGCGCGGCGCGGGCGCGTCGACCGCCGCGGGCGGAGGCGGGGGGCGGAAACAGCGTGTGGATGAGGGCGCCCGCGGTCAAGAACGGGAAACCGATCAGCGTAGCGACGGGAGCGAGCGGATCCGGCGCCGGGGCGGCGGCGCCGGCTCCGCAGCGAGCGCCGTGCACGCAACGGCCGCCACTGCGACGCCGAGCGCAAAAGAAGTGAGCCTTCGGGACAATGCAGCCTCCACGAATTGAACATGCTCTTCCTATCGATATTGTCTGATTTTGGCAAGTCGCTCCATGCGCTCGTGTCGATAGCAGATGATATGTCGGGGTTAGGTATACCCCGCTCACACCAGAACCCGAAAATCCTTTGGGTCGATGACGCGGAAATTGTCGGTGACCGAATCGGCGAAATCTGGCCAGTTTTTCGGGTTCTGTCGCAAACTTTTCTGCCGAGTCTGGCTGGGTTATGATGGCTGGAAGCTGGGGGACGGAATAGCACGATGATCAAGTTCAAGGGCAGCCATTTTGAACGTGACGTGATCCTGTGGGGCGTGCGCTGGTATGTCGCCTACCCGATCAGCTACCGGCAGCTCGAAGAGATGATGGAAGAGCGTGCCGTCGAGGTCGACCATTCGACGCTCAATCGCTGGGTCGTAAAATACGTCCCGTCGCTGGAGCGCCAATTTCGCGCCCGCAAGCGTCCGGTCGGCGCCAGCTGGCGACTGGATGAGACATAACTGAAGGTCAAAGGCGAGTGGAAGTATTTGTATCGAGCCGTCGACAAGGCCGGGGCCACGGTGGACTTCCTGCTCACCGCCAAGCGGGATCGTAAGGCGGCGTTGCGGTTCCTACGCAAGGCGATCGGTCAGCATGGCGCGCCTGAGAAGATCACAATCGACAAGAGCGGCGCCAACACGGCGGCCATCGAAAGCTACAACGCGGAACATGAGACGGACATCGAAATGCGTCAGGTCAAATATCTAAACAACGTCGTCGAGCTGGATCATCGAGCCGTTAAAGGCGTGACGCGGCCGACGCTGGGATTCAAATCATTCCAATCAGCCGCAGCAACGCTCGCCGGAGTCGAGCTCATGCACATGATCCGAAAAGGGCAATTGCGCATGACAGGAAAATTGCGTCCAGCGCAACAGTTCTATTCACTGGCCGGGTAAAGCCCCATCGTCGTTCCGGGCCATCCTCGTCCACTCTTTAGGTTTGCGACAGAACCCGCCGGCTGGCGTGGTCGCCGCGAGGACGGCTCCGCCGAGGGTCAGCGCCGCCAGGACGGCGCTCGCAAGCTTCTTCATGTCACGCTCTCCATGTGTTTGATGCGCTCACGCCTTTCGTGAGCTTCGCGACGCTACAAGGTCTTCGGGGATTGGGATGTGCGCGGACGCACGGCGCAAACGTGGCCGTCCCCGAGACGACGTCGCCGGCAGCGGACCAGAAACGCCTGCGAGTTCTGCAAAGGTCTGATTTTGAGCGTATTTTGGTCGCGATTGCGTGGCTGTCTATTCTTTATCCCGCGAGCGCGTCGGAGGAGCCGTCGCCGTAGCGGCGTTGAGCGTTTCTTTACCCTGACGCGGTCACACTCCGGTTGACGCGTCGCGTAGAAGGGTGTCGTCGTGGGTTATCTGTCGCCGCCGCCGTCGCCGCAGGCCGTGATCGTTTACAAGGACGTGGGCGGCCTCGTCAGCGACTACGAGGCGCAGACCGAGGCTTATCGTCGCGAGAACCGCGAGGTGCGGCTGCACGAGTGCCGTTCGGCCTGCACGCTCGCGCTGAGCCTGCCGAACGTCTGCGTCTATCCCGACGCGCAGGTGAAGTTTCACCAAGCTTACAACGAGACGACGCGCGAGACGGATTACGGCGTTTCGGAGAAGCTCTTCGACAGCTATCCGGCGGCCGTGCGCGCGAGGCTTGGGACATTGACCCGCCAGTACAGGGTGCTGACCGGAGCGGAGCTCATCGAGCTCGGCGTGCGCAACTGCCTGCGCGACGACCGCACGCTCGTCGCCGGCAGACGGCCGGCGAAGCCGACCGTCGTCGCCGCCGCGTCGCAGCCCCAAGCCGCCCCCGACCCGGGCGGCCTGCAGGATTTCGCGCGCACGCTGCGCGTCGCCGTCGCGCAGGCGCTGTCTCGTCCCGAGGGCGCGCCGATCCCGCCAATCGTCGTCGAGGACCGCACGGCCGCGCCGGAAAAAATCGTCTCTCCAAGAGAGGCGCAGATCGTGGCGACGCTCGTCGCGCCGCTGCCGCCACGACGCCCGCAATTCGGCGCGGTCGCCATATCGACGCCCCGCCTCGATGCGTCGACGCTCATCCCGGGCGCCCATCCCATCCTCGATGCGACGCGCTTCGCGCCGCAACCCTCGCGGATCGCTGCAGCGGATGATCAACTTTAGAGAGCCTGTTCGCCGAATATTTACGCTCACCTGCGATCGAATGAAAATGCCACGACAGCTTGCAGTTTGAGTTCTGCAATTTACCAAACCTTATAACGGCGGCGGCAACTTTCCCCGGTCGGCGCCGCTTGACGGCGCCAGCGCGGCCGAGGAGGGAACCGTTGTTGAAATTCTTGCGGCAATTCTGGGATGACGAGGCCGGAACCACAACGATCGAATATGGTCTAACGGGCACATTCATGGCCGTAATCGTCATCACGGCGTTCAGCCTCGTGGGGTCGCGGCTCAAGCTCTCATTCGGCGATATCGCCAACAACCTCTCGACAAGCTGACGGGCTGCGCGGGGAGCCTCTCGTCCAGCGGAGGCGCGACGAGACACGCCGTTTCTTCGGGCGCGTGAACGAGGGAGCGCACGCGACCAAGCGGCAGTCGCTCTCCCCCGCGAGGCGCCATGGCGTCAGCGTGACGCGTCATGTCGGCGATCGGCGCATCGCAAAAGTAACCAAATCGCCGCAGCCGGCGCGCCGCAGCCGCGAATTAACCAGCTGTCAGCAGTTGTATTAAGACAAAGTTGAAGCGCCCTCGTGAGGGTTCAGAAAGCACGCCCAGAGCGGGCGAGCCGCGCACGCAGGGGTTTCCCGCCATGATGAAGTTCTTCCACGACGAGAGCGGCGCCACCGCGATCGAATACGGACTGATCGCGTCTCTGATCGCGGTCGTCGCCATCGCCGCCTTCAGCCTCGTCGGCTCGCGACTGAAGCTCACCTTCTACGACATCGCGAACAATCTCTCGACGAGCTGAGGCTCGCCCTGCG
>Ga0187784_10001409_pt1 | contig 19033 bp, 16 predicted proteins | sample 1015_SJ02_MP15_2_FD_132964 | JGI IMG/M metagenome (GOLD analysis project Ga0187784, IMG submission 132964) | Tropical peat soil microbial communities from peatlands in Department of Meta, Colombia - 1015_SJ02_MP15_20_MG | ecosystem: Environmental > Terrestrial > Soil > Wetlands > Peat | place...
GCACCATCTCCTCCGTACCCTTGGACAATATGCTGGTCTGAATCTCACCCGGCGCGATCGCATTCGTGCGGATCCCTTGCGGACCGAACTCCCACGCCATCTCGCGCGTGAGCGCGCTCAAGGCCGCCTTGGAGGCGGCATAGGCGACGCCGGCGAATGGATGAACCTTGAGCCCCGCGATAGAGGTCACGTTGACGATGCTACCACGCGCACGCGCCAGCTCAGGCTGCAGGCTGCGCGCGAGCAGCGCCGTCGAAATGAGATTCACGTTGAGCACCTGATGCCACAGGCCGGCATCGGTCGCCGTCACGCCGAGACGCGTCCCGCCTTCGCCCTTCGGCGAGATCCCCGCGTTGTTTACGAGCGCGTGCAGCATCCCATCGGGGAGTCGGCGCCGTACTTCGCGAACCAGATCGTCGAGCGCTGCGAGATCCGCGAGATCGGCCTGAATGTGACTCTCGCGCGCCGACTGCCAACGACAGAGCTCCGAGAACGGCTGGCGCGAGACGGTCAAGATCTGCCAGCCCTGGTCCTGGAAAAGCCGCACCGTTGCGTGTCCGATCCCCCGACTCGCGCCGGTCAAGAGCATGATTTTTTGCGCATCCTTCATGGAAACCTTCTCATTCACTCAAAACGCCCGCCCCCGGGGCCAGCAGGGGGATTTTCTGTAGCACCATCGCGCACATCTTTCCGCCTCATCATAGCCGATGGGCAGCCGCGCACACGAAAGATTCCCGCTCGTGTAAACTACCAGCGCGCTCGGCGCCCCGCGCCTGACTTTTATGTAAGGAGCAGTTTGTGCCCACGTACGAGTATCGATGCGATGCCAACGATCGACTGGTGGAAGTCCGCCACAAGATGGCAGAAAGCATCGCCACCTGGGGCGAGCTGTGCGCCCGCGCCGGAATCTCGTTGGGCGGCACCGATCCTTTAGCCCCGGTCGAGAAGCTCATGTCCGCCGGATTCATCGGCAAGAGCGCGAGCTCGCCTGCCTGCGAGATGCCGAGTTGTGACAGCTCGCCTTGCGCGGCTGGCCCCTGCGGTCGATGCGATCTGCAGGAGCCGAGCTAGCAAGACACGCGATCGTCGGTCACTGACCGGTGCCCTCACGCACGCCGTGTTCAGCTCGTCCATCGTCCAAGGGCTCAGTCATTTCGGCTCGATCGTCATGCTCGCCGTGGGCGCTCTGCTGCCCATCGTCGATCCCTTGGGTGGCGCACCGATCTATCTCGTGATGACCACGAGACTCAGCTCCCAGGAGCGCAATCACATGGCGAAATCGATCGCCATCAACAGCTTCTTGCTGCTCATCGCCTCGGCCCTCATCGGTGCCTACGTACTCGATTTTTTCGGTGTGTCAATCCCGTCGGTGCAAGTGGCGGGCGGCGTCGTGGTGTGCATGATTGCGTGGTCACTGTTGAACAGTCCGGACTCGCCGGCTACCGCAGAGCTTGCGGAGGAGCCGAAACAGGCAACTCCCGATGAGCTGAGCTCTCGGGCGTTCTATCCGATGACGATGCCGCTCACCGTCGGGCCCGGATCGATCTCCGTCGCGCTCACGCTCGGCGCCAACCCGCCCGCGGGATTTCGGCCCCTGCTCGTCACGGCTCTCGGGCATGCGGTCGGAATTTTGCTCGTCGCGCTCAGCGTCTATTTCTGTTACCGCTACGCCGAATTCATCGGGAGGAAGTTAGGGCCGACCGGCACGAGCGTCGTCGTGCGGCTGACTGCATTCATCCTCCTGTGCATCGGGGTGCAGATCGCGTGGAACGGCTTGCACGCGCTCGTCGCGAGCGGCTTCCCATCCTTGAGCTCCTGAGCAAGCGACCTCCACGTTGCCGGGCCGCGTTCCCGTGAAGGAACGCGGCTTGCACCGAGGGCTTGCTCCCGCCTTCAGGCCGCGCCCGCCAGGCGTCCGTTGCGATAGTCCTCAAGCGCCTGCTCGATCTCCTCGCGCGTGTTCATCACGAACGGGCCGTACTGCACGACCGGCTCGCCGAGCGGCCTGGCGGCGAGGAGGAGGAGCCGCGTCCCCTCGGTGCCCGCGTGCAGCTCCACGCGGTCACCATCCGAGAGCACCCCGGCCGCACGATGGGGTAAGGGCTTGCGCATTCCCGCTGCGCCGACCTCGGCACTGCCTTCGTAGGTGTAAAGAAACGCGTTGTAGCCTGCGATCACGGGCACGCTGAGCTCGGCACCGGCCGGCAAGCGCACGTCGAGATACACGGGATCGGTGGTGAGTCGAGCGCCGCCGCCATTGATCGGGCCGCGTACCGCGTTGCCCTCGAGTTCGAGCGTACCGGCGATCACTCTCACTTCCCCGCCGTTTCGAAGCTTCACCACCGGGATCTCGCGCGCGGGGACATCCCGGTAGTGCGCCGGCTTCATTTTTTCCTTCGAGGGGAGGTTGAGCCACAGCTGAAAACCGCGCATGCGGCCCTTGCTCTGCTGCGGCATCTCGGAATGAATGATGCCGTGGGCCGCCGTCATCCACTGCACGTCACCGGGCCCCAGGTCACCGCGATTGCCCAAGTGATCTTCGTGACGCATGTGCCCATCGAGCATGTAGGTCACGGTCTCGAAGCCGCGGTGCGGGTGCGAGGGAAAGCCCGCTATGTAATCGTCCGGGTTGTCGGAATAGAACTCATCGAGCATGAGAAACGGATCGACGTAGAGCCCCCGCTGGCTCCCGAGGCTGCGGCGCAGTTTCACGCCGGCGCCATCCGATGTCGGCATCGATGAGATGATGTGGTCCAGAGCACGAACTTTCATTGGGTGACTCCTTGTGATCCTGTGTGAGGCGAGTGCTAGGCAGCCTTACTTTGCTCGGTTGCGTGCCGAACGATCTCGGCTGCGGCGCCCGCCAAGGCCGCCTCCTTGTGCTGCGGGCTGATCGCCAGGCCCTCCGCGTAGACGAACTCGACGTCCGTCATGCCGAGGAACCTCAGGAAATCACGCACGTAGTTCGTCTGCGTATCGAGCGGCGTCCCGAAATACACTCCGCCGCGCGCGGCGAGGACGTACACCTTCTTGCCGGTGAGCCGTCCCACCGGTCCCTTCTCGGTGTACGAGAAGGTGATGCCGGCGCGCGCGACGTGGTCGAAATAGGCCTTCAATTGTGACGGCACGCCGAAGTTGTACATTGGCAAGCCGATCACGATCACATCAGCCTGCTTCAACTCCTCGATCAAGCCATCGGAATAGGCGGCCATCGCGCGCTGGGTGGGAGTGCGCTCCTCGGGCTTCGTGACGAACGCGGCGAAGCGCTCCGCAGTGAGATGCGGTACGGGCTCGCTGGCCGCCACGTCGCGCACCACTACCCGGGTATCCGGATGGTGCCGGCGGAAGGAGGCGACAAATTGGTCGGCGAGCTGGGTCGACTGGCCACGGTTATCGTGAATGCTCGCATTGATCTGCAACAGGTTAATCACGGCTTTCTCCTCACGGGTGAATGTTTATTGGCTTTATACATTGATTTTTTGAATAAAAAAGCCGAATATTCCGGATCTATTTATCTAATCATTGAATCTATATGTTGCCGAACAGCCCGCGCATTTCCCTGGACCAATGGCGCGCCCTGCTCGCCGTGGTTGACGCTGGCGGCTATGCCCAGGCCGCCAATGCTTTGCACAAGAGCCAGTCCGCCGTGACCTACGCCGTGCAAAAAATCGAGACCCTGCTCGGCGTCAAAATCTTCCAAGTGCTCGGGCGCAAAGCCCACCTGACCCCGACCGGCGAGGTGCTTTACCGGCGCGCCAAGTCGCTCCTCGATGAGGCCGGTGCGCTCGAGCAGGCCGCCGGCAATTTGGCGCAGGGCTGGGAGCCGGAGCTCAAGCTCGCCGTTGAGATCATCTATCCCACCTGGCTCCTGTTGCAGTGTTTCGCGCGCTTCGCCGGGGAGCGCCCGCAGACGCGCATCGAGCTCTACGAGACAGTGTTGAGCGGAACCCTGGAGAGCTTGTTGCAACGTCGCGTGGATCTTGCGATCTGCTCGGAGGTGCCGCGGGGATTCGTGGGTGATCCGCTGATGCGGCTGCGCTTCATCGCGGCCGCGCATCCGGATCATCCGCTGCACCACCTCGGGCGTGCGCTCACGCTCCAGGATTTACGCCGGCACCGGCATCTCGTGATTCGCGACACGGGCAGCCAGCGACGCGGCGGGACCTGGCTCGGTGCGGAGCAGGTCTGGACCGTGAGCCACAAGGCGACCTCCATCCGCGCGGCGACCATGGGCTTGGGATTCGCGTGGTATCCCGAGGAGACAGTGCGCGGCGAGCTCGCGAAGGGAGATCTCAAAGCGCTGCCCCTGCGCGAGGGAGCGGAGCGCTGGGGAAATCTCTATCTCGTATTCGCGGACCGCGACTACGCGGGTCCGGGCGCGCTGCGCTTGGCAGAGATCATTCGCGAGCAAGGCAAACTCTGCCAACAGCACGACCCGGACATGGCGCTCGACAGCCGAGGACAGTCGAGTTGACATAATGTACTGTGAACTGCCTATCCGCTCATGAGTTCCGAACTTGCCTTTGCGCAGGCCCGAGCCGCACGCGAAGCTACGCGCAAGTCCTCCTGGCGTCCAAGTGTTGGCAGACGGTATTCGAATGCGCGAGAGATTCACAGCCTTGCTCGGTTTCGGCCTTCTGGCATTCACTTCTGCGGGCTTCGCTCAGCAGTACAACATGGAGCTCACGAGCCCGGGTAACGGCACCGTTGCGGACGGCGTGTATGTGAGCCCCTACGCAGGCACCATCCAGGGGAATGGCATCAATTACGCCGGCGCGATGATCTGCGACGATTTCGACACGGAGTCCTATCTGTACAAACCCTGGACCGCGACCATGACGACGGCGGGCGCTTTGAACGGCGCCGAGAAATTCAACTCCGCGGTCGTGTTCAACGGCCAGGTCTACACCGCCCAGCAGGCCTACGACGCCGCGGGCTGGCTCGCCAATGGCCTGCTCGCGAACCTCAACAATACGACCACGCAAACCAACTACGCGTTTGCCATCTGGGATATCTTCGATGGTCAGAAGACCGATCCGGACGGCGGCGCGCTCGCGCTCGAGAGCGCCGCTTTCTCGGCGGCGAGCAAGGACTACGTGGCGAGCAACGTGAGCGTGTTTACGCCGAACCCGCTCAATGCGAGCCAGGAATTTCTGGTCGTCAACGCAGCTCCCGAAATCGATCCCTCACGCGGCGCGAGCGCCCTCACGCTGCTCCTCGGCGCAGCGCTCGTGCTACGCGCGCGCCGCGCCGGCTGAGGCTTCGCTCGCGGCCGACTTCGCGCGCGCCGCAGCCGCTTCGGCTCGCGGGAGCAGCACCTCGACCCGGCACCCCTCTCCCGGCGCCGTTTCGATATCGAGCGACCCGCCCGCGCTGCGCACGCGCTGGCGCAACTGCCCGAGACCGAATCCCGGCGTGGCGCCGCGCGCATCGAATCCGACCCCCTCATCGATGACGGCAATGTGTACCGAGTCCGTCGAGACTTCCACCTCCACGTCGGCCGACTTCTGCCGCGAGTGCTTGCACGCATTCATCAGCAGCTCCCGAACACAGCGATAGACGAGATGCAATTGCTCGCGCTCGACCGGCGCACTTTGCGTGACATGACAGTGGACGGTGAACCCGAAGCGGTTCCCGAACAGGCCGGCGAGCCACTCGAGCGTCTCCTCGAGGGAGGCCCGCTCGAGCTCGGGGGGAGTCAAGTCCTGGATCATGAGGCGCAGCCCCTCCTGCGCCTCACGCGATGCCTCGATCGCCTCCTCGACCAACGCCGCAAGCTTCGGCTGGCTCGCCTGCGCGCGCATCGCGGCGAGCGTCATACTCTGGCCGGCCAGCACTTGTCCGATGCCGTCGTGCAGATCCGCCGCGGTGGAGCGACGCGCCGCCTCCTCCGCGAAATCGAGCTCTTGAGCGTAGCGGCTGAGCTGCGCGTGCTCGCGCGCGAGCTCATCGAGCAACGCTCGCTGCCTCCAAGTCATCAAGTTGATGAGGAGCGCTCCGCCGCAGCCGATCAGCAGGAAGATGTCGATCGAGATGACCACTTGCTGCCAGCTGGTCAGATTGGTCGACGGCAGGGGCGCTCCCGCTCGCCGTCCCGCCAGAATCGCGATGCAGGAGGCGACGATCGCCACCGCGATGCTCGTCGCCCGGTGCGAAAAGCGCAGCGCCAGCCAAACCAGCGGAACTGCAAACAGCATGGGCTCGACGAGCCCGTCCGGCCCCGGCCACGGGGTAAGCGCAAGCCACACGAAGAGCCCCAAGATCAGCGACGCCACCGCCCATCCTTCCCAGGACCTTGCCGCGACCTGAGGCTCCTCGGGAAAACCCGCGACGACACCGAACAGAGCGGGCGCGAACGTGACGATCGCGAGCATCGCGGCGATCGCCCACAAGCTCGCATCGGCCGGCACCGACCCTGAGCCCGCCACAAGGGCGTACGTCGTCGCGCCCAGAATCGAGCCGGGCAGGACACCGACGGCAAGCACGACGATCCAGACCGGCGAGATGACCAGCCGCGAGCGGTCGTCGTCCTGGAATAGTTTCAACAGGCGCGCGAGGGCCGCGGGGCCCGCGGTGGTGAGCACGTTGGCCGCGGCGAAACCCAATGTCACGGCGAGCGAACGATCCTCGTACAGCAGCCAGGCGAGCCCGGAGCGCGCCGCGATCTCGCAGGCGATCATGCCGAGGGCGATCAATGGCCACAACCGCAGAGGCGCCAGCACGAAGACCGTGAAGGAGAGCGCGTGCGAGGGCCAGATGGCGGCCGATCCGAACAGCGGTTTCGAGAGGTAGCCGAACGTATAGAGCAGGATATATCCGACCGCGAGCCACGGCGCGTGCGCTCCGCTCGGCACAGGACCGCCGCGCACGCGAATCAACTCACTCCATCCCATCGCAGCTCCCAGCCGCCCCCCGCACCGACCTCCCACGGCACACTGCCGCGCACGCCGTGCGCGCCGATCGGCACGCAAAGAATGCCCAAAGGGATGAGCGATGATTATATCATCGAGGAGGCAGTTGCCGAGGAAGCCGTCATGCCGCGCACGATCCGCATCGACGCCATCGAGATCGATTCTCGCCTTTACGAGTTCGTGAATCGCGAGGCGATTCCCGGAACGGGCATCGATGCGCAAGATTTCTGGCGCGGATTCGCCGCGCTCACGCGCCGCTTGCTGCCGCGTAATGCGACATTGCTCGCGCGCCGCGATGGGCTGCAGTCCCAGATCGACGAGTGGCACCGGCGATGTCCCGGGGCGGGGTTCGATCCGGCGAGCTACAAGGCATTCCTCACCGAGATCGGCTATCTCGCGCCCGAGCGCGGGCCCTTTTGCGTCACTACGGAGAATGTCGACGCCGAGATCGCGCAGCTCGCCGGCCCGCAGCTCGTGGTGCCGGTCAACAACGCCCGCTATGCGCTCAACGCGGCCAATGCACGTTGGGGAAGTCTGTACGATGCGCTCTACGGAACCGACGCGATTCCTTCCGAGGGCGGCGCAGCCTCGGGCGCCTACGATCCGGCGCGCGGTGCGCGCGTCATTCGTTTCGTCCGAGACTTCCTCGATGCGCACTTTACGCTCCGGGAGGGCAGTCATCGGGACGCGCTCGCGTATCGAATCTCGCCGAGCGGACTCGAAGTCGCGCTCGCAGGCGCTACCACACAGCTCGCGCACCCGTCCGGGTTCGTCGGATATCAGGGCTCGCGAGAGACGCCCTCGCTGATTCTCTTGAAGCACCACGGCCTGCACGTCGAGCTGCATATCGATCGCGGGCACGACATCGGCCGCGAGGATCGCGCCGGTGTGGCCGATGTGGTACTCGAGTCCGCCGTCACTACCATTCAGGACTGCGAGGATTCGGTGGCCGCGGTCACGGCCGAGGACAAGGTGCTCGTGTACCGCAGCTGGCTCGGGCTCATGCAGGGGACGCTCGAGGTGCGCTTCGATAAAAGCGGAAAATCGCTGGACCGGCGCCTGAGTCCCGATCGCCGCTACCGCAGGCTGTCCGGCGAGGACCTCGTGCTGCCGGGACGGAGCTTGATGCTGGTGCGCAACGTGGGCCATCACATGATGTCCGATGCAGTCACACTGGCGGGGGCGCCGATTCCCGAGACCTTCATCGATGCGGCCGTTACCTCGCTGATCGCGCTGCATGACCTGCGCGGGCGCGCGCCGCTGCGAAATTCGCGCACCGGCTCGGTCTACATCGTGAAGCCCAAGATGCACGGACCCGATGAAGCGGCCTTCGCAGCAGAGCTGTTCGCCGAGGTCGAGAGGCTCCTCGGCCTCGCTCCCTGCACCCTGAAGATCGGGGTCATGGACGAGGAGCGTCGCACCTCGGTCAATCTCGCGGAATGCATCCGCGCGGTGCAGGATCGCGTGGTCTTCATCAACACCGGCTTTCTCGACCGCACCGGAGACGAGATTCACACCTCGATGGAGGCGGCGGCGGTTCCGCGCAAGAGCGATCTCAAGAAGGCCGCTTTTCTCGATGCCTACGAGCGCCATAACGTCGAGGTCGGGCTCGCCTGCGGGCTCCCGGGCCGTGCGCAGATCGGCAAGGGAATGTGGGCGATGCCCGATCTCATGGCCGACATGCTGAAGAGCAAGATCGCGCACCCGCTCGCGGGTGCCAGCACTGCCTGGGTGCCCTCGCCGACCGCGGCGACGCTCCATGCCTTGCATTACCATCAAGTGAACGTGAACGAGGTTCAGGCGAGCCTCGCCGGACGCAAGCTCGCGCGCCTGGACGATGTGCTGCGCCCACCGCTCGTTTCCGCCCCCGGCTGGTCTCCCTCGCAGATCGAGGCGGAGCTCAACAACAACGCCCAGAGCATTTTGGGCTATGTGGTGCGTTGGATCGACTTCGGCATCGGCTGCTCGAAAGTGCCCGACTACTACAACGTCGCGCTCATGGAGGATCGCGCGACATTGCGGATATCGAGCCAGCACGTCGCGAACTGGCTCAGGCACGGGATCTGCTCGCGCGAGGAGGTGCTGGCGGCGCTGCGTCGCATGGCTTCCGTGGTGGACAAGCAAAACGCGGGCGATCCTGGGTACCGCCCGATGAGCCGCGATCTCGATCGCAATGTTGCCTTTCAGGCCGCGTGCGACTTGATCTTCCGGGGCCGCGACCAGCCCAACGGCTACACCGAGTGGATTTTGTCCGCGCGGCGCCTGGAAAAGCTTGCTGAAAAGCTGGCCGCCGGCTCCTGAGCCGCAGCCGCGGCCACACCGCGAGCCGCACCGACTGGTCGCGCGCCTCCCTGCGCCGCCCCGAGCTCTGAGCGCCCAGAGAAAGCGCCGCCTAGAGAAAGCGCCGGCGCAGCTCCGCGAGCCGCCCCGCCCAGGGCCGTTCTCGCTCGAGCCAGACCGCGAGTCGGATCAGCCGCGCATCCTCACCGAGCGGGGCGGCGAATTGAATGCCGATCGGAAGACCCTCGCGCGAGACCGCGAGCGGCAGCGAGATCGCTGGCTGGCCGGTCACGTTGAAGAGCTCCGTGTAAGGAGCGTAGCCGTACGAGTCTGCGTTCCAGCGGTCAAAATCGAAGGCCGCGGTGCGTCCGTCGATCTCACCGATGCGCGGCGCATGATCGGCTGTGGTGGGCAACAACAGCACGTCGAGGTCGGCGAGCTTCTCCGCCATGTCGCGCGTCGCGGCGCAGAGCGCCCGGCGCGCCCGCACATAGTCGATCGCGGTGCTACGCTGGCCAAGCGCGATCGCAGCCCGGGTGAGCGCTTCGAGCTCGTCGGCGTTTGGCGAGCGCCCGATGCGCTCTCGATAGAAATCAATGTCCTCGGCGATCGCCGTCAGCCACAGGATGCCGGCAGGCTCGCCGATGTTGGCCGAGGCGGGAAGGGCCACTGGCCTCACGCGATGGCCCGAGCGGGCCAAGAGATCGGCGATCTCCTCCACCGCCTTGCCGATCTCGTCGATTGGCTCGAGGCCCCCGGGGGCCTCGAGCGCGACGCCCACGCGGAGCGCGGGAAGCGGCTCCTCGAGCGCGCGGGCGAACGACCCGACTGCCGGGCGCAGGGGGGTGCGCGTGGTGCTCTCGGCGCCGCTCGTTACCTCGAGCATCCGTGCGCAGTCTCTGACCGTGCGGGTGAGTACGTGCTCGCAGTCGAGGCCGCCGGCAAGCTCATCGTGGCGCGGCCCGACGGGCACCCATCCGCGACTCGGCTTTAGCCCGACGAGGCCGCAGGCCGCAGCCGGCACCCGGATGGAGCCGCCCGAATCGGTCCCGTGGGCGATCGGCACCATGCCTGATGCAACGGCCGCGGCCGCCCCACCGCTGGAGCCTCCCGGACTGCGAGCCAGGCTCCAGGGATTTCGCGTGGGTCCGCGCCAGGTGGGTTCGGTCACGAATTCACCGGCAAATTCCGGAGTATTGCTGCGGCCGAGAATCGTGAGCCCCGCCGCTCGCCAGCGCGCCGCCAGAGGCGAGTCAACCTGCGCTGGCGGTAGGTCCTTGAGCCAGCGGCACGAGAAGGTGAGCGGAAGTCCGGCGACCTCGATGTTCACATCCTTGGCGAGAAACGGCACCCCGCAGAAAGGCGCCTCGGCCCCGGCCACTCGTGCGGCAGCACATGCTTCGGCATAGCATCGCTCGACGACCGCGTTGAGCGTCCCGTTCAGAGACTCGATTCGTTCGATCGCAGCCTCCGCGAGCGCGAGCGGCGTGACTTCGCCACGGCGCACAAGCTCGGCGAGTCCGGTACCGTCAAAGGCGACATACTCCTCGGGATGCATGCCTCGGGACGACCCCCGCCGCGCCTCAGCCCAGCTTGCGCGCGAGCTCCTTGAGGTAGGCTGCAAACTCGCTGCCGAGGCTCGGGTGCTTGAGCCCGAATTCCACCGTTGCCTGCAAGTATCCGAGCTTGTTCCCGCAGTCGTAGCGCTTGCCCTCGAACTCGAACGCGTACACACTTTCTCGATGCATGAGCCGCGCGATGCCGTCGGTCAGCTGGATCTCGCCGCCTGCGCCCTTGCCGATCTTCGCGAGGTCATCGAAGATCGAGGCGGACAGTAGATAGCGCCCGACCACCGCCAGCGTCGAGGCAGCCTTGTCAGGCTTGGGCTTCTCGACGATGTGAGAGATTTTTCCTACATGTCCGACGAGCGGCTTCTCCAGCGTGACGATGCCGTACTTGTCGGTGTCGTGTCTGGGCACGGTCTGCACGCCGAGCACGCTCCCGCCGTACTGCGAGTGGACGTCCACCATCTGCTTGAGGCATGAGACCGGGGCGTCGATCAAATCGTCCGCAAGATGCACCATGAAGGGTGCCTCCCCCACCACCGGGCGCGCGCAGAGCACTGCGTGTCCCAGCCCGAGCGGGGCCGGCTGTCGGATATACACGCAGGATGCCCAGCTCGGCAGGATCGCGCGCAGCGTATCGAGCAGCTCCTGCTTGCCCTGCTGCTGCAGCACGCCCTCGAGCTCGGGATTGCTGTCGAAATGATCCTCGATGGCTCGCTTGGAGCTGCCTGTGATGAAGATCAGGGTGTCAGCGCCCGCTGACAGCGCCTCGTCCACCGCGTACTGAATCAGCGGCTTGTCGACGATCGGCAGCATCTCCTTGGGGCTCGCCTTGGTGACCGGGAGGAATCTCGTGCCGCGTCCGGCGACGGGAAATACGCAAGCTTTCACGAATTTGGTGGGCATCGCTCATGATAGCGGGTTTCTCAGCGCAATTTAACAACGGCGTAGGTCTCGAAGCTGTCCCACGATTGGCAGGCCGGGCAATGCCAATAGAAGCTGCGGCCGGAGAAGCCGCACTCGCTGCAGCGATAGCGTTCCGCATGCGCGAGCAGCGCGCCGATCTCCGGCGCAATCCGCTCGAACTGTCCGGCGCCCGCCTGCCACATCGCGTTGAGCGTCGGATCCTGCGTGAACACGGTCTCGACCGCGCTGCGAAGCGGTGCGAGCGTGGCGAGCTCGGCGGTGATCGCGGCGAACACGAGGGATCTCAGCACTTCGATGTCGCGCGAGCGAGCCTCCGCCACGAGCTCCTCGAGCAGCGCGTCGCGCCGTTCGGCGCCCACGAGATCGAGCAAGTGCCGGAGCTCCTCTTGGAGGAGCTTGGGCGAATCGCGCAAGGCGATGCGCAAGAGGCCCACCGCCAGTTCAGGCTTGCCTTCGCGCTCGGCGATCTGCGCACGCAGGACCGCGGCGCGGGGAAAGGGTGTCGTTTCCTCGCGCGCTTGCCGCAAGAGGCGGCGCGCGCCGTCGATGTCGCCTCGCTCGAGAGCCTGCGTGGCAATCTCGCACAAATAGTGAGCCGCCACGAGCCTCGGTGGTGCGGCCTTGATGCGCGCCAATTGCCGATAGGTTTCGAGCGCTTGCGGCCACTCGTGCTGGCGCTCGTACACACCGCGGAGCGACGCCAACGCGACGGCGCGCAGGCGGGGTGCGGCGCTCACCTCGAGAAACAGCCCCTCGGCGCGGTCAAGGAGCCCGGCGCGCAGGTAATCCTGAGCGAGCGCGAGTAACGCCTGCTCTCGATGCTCGGGTGCCAGCGCCTCGCGGGCAAGGAGGTTCTGGTGGATGCGAATCGCGCGCTCGACCTCGCCGCGCCTGCGGTAGAGCGAGCCCAGCGCAAAATGAGTCTCGATCGTGTCAGCGTTCGCGTCCATGAGCTTCAAGAACATGTCGAGCGCGCGATCGGGCTGCTCGGAGACCAGATAGTCGAGTCCTGCGAGATAGTCCGGGTGGAGCCTGCCGAAAGCCCTCGGCCACCGCCGGCCCCAGCCGAAATGGCCGGCGAGAATCCCCAACACCAGCGCCGCCACGATGAGGAACCAGGCGAGCGGCGGGAGTTCGGGCATATGGGCCTGGGCGCCTTAGAGCTCTTTCGAGTAATCGCGGATCGCGCGCCGCGCGGGTACGGGCTCGACCGCTCAGTCGCGGATCGGCTGATCCGCGCCGTCGTTGACGCGCTCGCGCAGGTCCTTGCCCGGCTTGAAGTGTGGCACGTGCTTGCCGGCGAGAGCCACGGCCTCGCCGGTCTTGGGATTGCGACCTTGTCGCGGCGGGCGAAAATGCAAGGAAAAGCTGCCGAACCCCCGGATCTCGATGCGCTCGCCCGTCGCCAGCGCATCGCTCATGATCTCCAGCAATTGCTTCACGGCGAGCTCCACGTCCTTCGCCGGTAAGTGCTTCTGCTTTGCCGAAATGATCTCGATGAGTTCCGACTTCGTCATTACCGATCCGCGAGCATCCCTAAGAGCCTTTTGCAACGAGAGCGCACGCGGCGACCGCTGGGTCGCTGCGCGCCGCGCCGAGATTTCAATCCTGGCCGGAAATTTGCTCTTTCAACAGATCTCCCAGACTCGTTCCGCTGGAGGAATCGGTCCGGTAGTTCTGCATTGCTTCTTGTTCCTCGTGAATATCCTTCGCCTTGATCGACAGCGAGATGCTGCGGCCCTTGCGATCCACACCGGTGAACTTCGCCTCGATCTCATCGCCCACTTTGAGCAAGAGGCGCGCATCCTCCACGCGATCGCGGGAGAGTTCCGAGGCGCGCAGCTGCCCGTCCACACCGTTGCCAAGATCGATGACGGCGCCTTTCGCATCCACCTCGCGCACCGTTCCGCGAACGATACTGCCCTTCGGATGCTCCGCGATATAGGCCGAGAACGGGTCCTTCGCGAGCTGCTTGATTCCCAAGCTGATGCGCTCGCGCTCGGGATCGATGGAGAGCACCATGGCATCGACTTGCTGGCCCTTCTGATAGCTGCGCACGGCTTCCTCACCAGGCAGATCCCAAGAGATGTCCGACAGATGCACCAGCCCGTCGATGCCCCCCGCGAGGCCGATGAAGATGCCGAAATCGGTGATCGACTTGATTTGACCGCTCACCTTGTCGCCGCGGTTGTAGTTCTCAGCGAACTCCTTCCACGGATTGGTCTTGCATTGCTTGATTCCCAAGCTGATTCGGCGGCGCTCCTCGTCGATGTCGAGGACCATGACCTCGACTTCCTGGCCGACGTGCACCACCTTGGCGGGATTCACGTTCTTGTTCGTCCAATCCATCTCCGACACGTGAACCAACCCCTCGACGCCTTCCTCGATCTCGACGAAGCAGCCGTAATCGGCGATGTTCGTGACTTTGCCGAAGAGGCGGGTATTCGCGGGGTAGCGACGCGCGATGTTCTGCCACGGATCGGCGCCGAGCTGCTTCAACCCCAAGGAAACGCGCTGGCGCTCGCGATCGAACTTGAGGATGCGCACGTCGATCTCCTCGCCGACCTTGACGACTTCGGAGGGGTGCTTGACGCGCTTCCACGCCATGTCGGTGATGTGCAAGAGGCCGTCGATGCCGCCCAGATCGACGAACGCACCGTAGTCGGTGAGATTCTTGACGACGCCCTTGACCGCGGCGCCCTCCTGCAGATTGTCGAGGAGTGCGGAGCGCTCGGCGCTGTACTCCTGCTCGACCACTGCGCGGCGGGACACCACCACGTTGTTGCGCTTTTGATCGAGCTTGATGACCTTGAATTCGAGCGGCTTGTTCTCGAGATAGGACGGATCGCGAACCGGGCGTACATCGACCAAGGAGCCGGGCAGAAACGCGCGCACGTTGTCGATCTCGACGGTGAATCCTCCCTTGACGCGGCCGGTAATGGTACCGACCACCACCTCTTGCTTCTCGAACGCCGTCTCGAGCCGCGTCCAGGTTCTCGCCCGCTTTGCCTTCTCGCGCGAGAGCCGCGTCTCACCCGAGCCGTCTTCGACGCTGTCCAAGGCGACCTCGACGGTCTGGCCGACAGCCACCTCGATCTCGCCTTTCTCGTTCCTGAATTGGTCCGACGGAATCACCGCCTCGGACTTCAATCCGACGTTGACGATGACATAATCTTGGCCGACCTCGACGACCAGCCCGTTCAAAATCGTGCCAGGACGGATTCGCTGGCTCGCGATGCTCTGCTCGAACAGTTCCGCAAAAGTCTCTGTCATGTGCTCTCTATCGACCTCTCCTGGCACGGGTCCCGCGTGCGACAGGGGTAACCCACAACGACGGCGTTCGCTCCTTGATCACCGCACCTCAATATCGCCACCGTCCGGCGAGTCACGGTCCTAAGCGCGCGCGGACGATACTCAACACTCGCTTCACCACGGCATCGATGGACATTCCCGTCGTGTCCAGCAAGACTGCCTCGGCGCTCGCGACCAGCGGCGCCACGGGGCGCGTCGTATCGCGCCTGTCACGCTCGGCTATCTCCATCGAAAGGGCCGGAAGGGTAGCAGCAACCCCCTTTTCTTTCAACTGCTTATGACGTCTCAGGGCGCGTTCTTCAAGGCTCGCCGTGAGAAAAATCTTGATGAGCGCCTCGGGGAATACGACCGTGCCCATGTCCCGGCCGTCGGCCACCAGCCCGGGGGGGACGGCGAAGGCCCTCTGGCGTGTCAGGAGCGCGGCGCGCACCCCCGGCACGGCCGCCACCCTCGAGGCATCGTTCCCCGCCTCCTCGGTACGGATGTCTTGGGTTACCTCCCGATCTCCCAGCCAGACCGCCTCCTCTCCCGCCGGCCCGGTACCGAAGCGGATATCGATTCGTTCGGCGAGCCGGGCGAGCCCCGAGGCATCGTCGAGCCCGACGCTCTCTCGGCGGGCGGCGAGCGCCACCAGCCGATAGAGCGCGCCACTATCGAGCAGCCCCCAGCCGAGGGCTCGCGCCACCGCGCGGCTGATCGTGCCCTTTCCAGACCCCGAGGGGCCGTCGATCGTCAGTACGGGCACTTCAGGCATGGCGAGGCCTCAGAACTCGACGACGTCGAGACCGACGGAGCGCGCCAGCGCGACGAAGCCGGGAAAGGAGGTCGCGACATTGGCGGTGTCGCGGATCAGGATGGGCGCGCGTGCCCTCAAGCTCGCGATGGCGAACGCCATGGCGATGCGATGGTCAGCGTGGCTCTCGATCGGGCCCCCGCCGAACGCAGGGCCCTCGGCGCGCCCCTCGATGGTCATGCCGTCCGGCGCCACGCTGTGCGTCACACCGAGTGACTGAAAACCCGCGCTCAGCGCTAAAATCCGATCACTCTCCTTCACGCGCAGCTCCTCCGCCCCGGTGACGCGCGTCAGCCCTTCGGCGCAGGCGGCGGCGATGGCGAGCACCGGCATCTCGTCGATCGCGAGCGGCACCGCCGACGCAGGCACCTCCACACCCTTCAGGCTCGAGGGGTGGACCACCAAGTCGCCGGCGGGCTCCGCGCCGCTCATGCGGGCATTCTCGACTTCGATGCGCCCGCCCATGCCACGCAGGATATCGAGCAGCCCGGTGCGTGTGGGATTCAAGCCGACATTGTGCAGGAGGAGCCCGCCCGGCGCCGCTCCCAAAAGCCCCGCCACGATGAAGAAGGCGGCCGACGAGAAATCGCCGGGTACCTCGAGGCTCTGGCGCTCGAGGCGCTCGGGCGGATGCACGGTGGCCGAGAGGCCCTCGCTGTCGATGCGCACACCGGATCCGCGTAGCATGCGCTCGGTGTGATCCCGGCTCACGGCCGGCGAGGTCACGGTTGTCGAGCCTTCGGCATACAAGCCCGCAAGGAGAACGGCCGACTTGACCTGCGCGCTCGCGATCGGCATGTGGTAGTGGATGCCGTGGAGGGGCTGACCGCCGGTGATGTCGATAGGCGGAGTTCCTTGATGAGTGCGCACGAGCGCGCCCATCTCGCGCAGCGGCTTCGCGACGCGCTCCATCGGCCGGCGCATCAGCGACTCATCGCCGATGAGCCGCGAATCGAACCGTTGCGCCGCCAGGAGTCCGGTAAACAAGCGGATCGCCGTGCCCGCATTACCCATATCGAGCGGGTGCGACGGCGCCCCGAGCCCTCGCAGCCCGACGCCGTGCACGAGAAGGTCGGTCGCAGACGGCTGCTCGATGGAGACGCCCAGTGCGCGCATCGCCTTCAAGCTCGCGAGGCAGTCCTCACTCGCCAAGAAGCCACGTATCTCGCTCGTCCCCGAGGCGAGCGCGCAGATGAGAATCGAGCGATGCGAGATCGATTTGTCGCCTGGGACGGCGAGCCGACCGCGGACCTCGCGAACCGGACGAGCCTCGATCGAGCGCTGCGCGGGCGCCGTCAAAGCACGGCTCGCGGATAGGAACCGAGCACCTTGAACAGGGAGGCGCGCTTCTGCAGGGAGGCAAGCGCCTTCGCGAGCGGCGGATCGCTTACGTGACCCTCCACGTCGATGAAGAAGACGTAGTCCCACTTGCGTTTGCGCGAGGGGCGCGATTCGATGCGAGTCATATTGATGCGATGCTCGGCGAGTGGCTCGAGCAACCGAAAGAGCGCGCCCGAATCGTCCGTGTGGGTCGCCGACACGAGCAGCGTCGTTCTGTCGGCACCGCTCGGACTGAAGAGCTTGCGGCCCACGACCAGGAAGCGCGTGGTGTTGTCGGGGCGGTCCTCGATCTCATCGGCGAGCAGCGTCAGGCCGTAGATCTCGGCGGCAGCTTGGCTCGCGATGGCCGCCGTTGCGCGCTCATCGCGTGCGCGGCGCGCGCCCTCGGCGTTGCTCGATACCGCGACGCGCTCGACCTCGGGCAAGTGCTCATCGAGCCAGCCGCGGCATTGGGCGAGTGCCTGTGCATGCGCGCAGACGCGTTTCACATCGGCGAGTGCGTTCATGCGGCCCATGAGGTGGTGATGGATGCGCAGCTCCACCTCGCCGCAGATCTTGAGAGCAGACCCGAGGAACATGTCGAGGGTGTGGTAGACCGTACCCTCGCTCGAATTCTCGATCGGCACTACGCCGAAGTCGGCGATGCCCCCTTCCACCTCGCGAAACACCTCGTCGATGGCCGACAGCGGCAGCGCGCGCACGGAGGAACCGAAGTGCTTGAGCACGGCCGCCTGGGTAAAGGTGCCTTCCGGGCCGAGGAAAGCGACTTTGAGCGGCTCCTGCTGCGCGAGGCAGGCCGACATGATCTCGCGGAACAAGCGCGCGATCTCCTCATCGCGTAAAGGCCCCCGGTTGCGTTCGAGCGCCTTACGCAGCACCTCGGCCTCGCGCTCAGGCCGATAAAAATCAACCGCCTTGCCGCTCGCCGTCTTGGAGATGCCGACCAGTTGCGCAAAGCGCGCGCGCTCGTTGAGGAGCCTGTGGATCTCGGCATCGATCGAGTCGATGCGCTCGCGGATGCCGGCGAGATCCGAAGACGGCAGCGCTCCGACGATTGCACCCGATGATGTGGAAGCGCTCTCGCGCTGTCCGGCGCGCTCATCCGCTGCGCCCGAGGGTGTGGCGGCCCGCGCAGCAGCGGCTCTAGGCTTGCGCCTCTTGCTCACGCGAGGCTCATCCATGCGTGCGCTCGAACTCGCGCATGAAGTCGACGAGCGACTGTACGCCGGCGAGCGGCATTGCGTTATACAAGCTCGCGCGCATTCCGCCGAGCAGGCGATGACCCTTGAGATTCGTGAGCCCGGCGCAGGCGGCCCGCTCGAGGAATTGGGCGTCCAATTCCGGCCTCGTCAAGGTAAAGGTGACGTTCATTCGCGAACGCGCCTCGCGGACGACCGAGTTGCGATAGAGCGAGGAGCCATCGATGGCATCGTACAGCATCTCAGCCTTGAGGCGATTGCGCTCGGCCATGGCTGCAACCCCTCCATTCCTCTTCAGCCACTTGAACACGAGACCGGCCACATACCAGGCGAAGGTCGGCGGCGTGTTCAGCATCGAATGCTGGTCGGCGACCGCCTTGTAGTCCAATACCAATGGAGTCTCGGCACGCGCCTGACCGATCAACTCATTGCGAACGATGACCACCGTGAGGCCGGCGGGCCCGATGTTCTTTTGCGCTCCGGCGTAGATCAGCCCGAATTTGGACACATCGAGCGGGCGCGACAGGATGCTCGAGGACATATCGGCAACCAACGGTGCGCCGTGCGTCGCAGGAACGTATGGGAACTCCACACCCGTGATGGTCTCGTTCGGAGTGTAGTGCAGGTAGACGGCCCCCTCATCGAGCGCGAGCTCGCTTTGCAGCGGGACCTTGAGCTGCCCCCCGGAGTCGGCCGCGACGTGTA
>Ga0187784_10001411_pt1 | contig 19027 bp, 19 predicted proteins | sample 1015_SJ02_MP15_2_FD_132964 | JGI IMG/M metagenome (GOLD analysis project Ga0187784, IMG submission 132964) | Tropical peat soil microbial communities from peatlands in Department of Meta, Colombia - 1015_SJ02_MP15_20_MG | ecosystem: Environmental > Terrestrial > Soil > Wetlands > Peat | place...
GTTTACCGGCCTGGGTTGGCCGACCAGCGCCATCAATGCCGCGTCCTCGTCGCCGTCGGCATAGAAGTAGCTGTCCGGTAGCGTCACCCGATTGTCGGCGCAAAAGCGTTGTACGGCAGCCGCCTTGTTCGGTCCCCACACGATGGGCCGGACGATGTCCCCGCTCAATCGACCGCGACCGTCGAGCGTGAAGTGGTTGCACAGCACATGGCTGATGCCCAGCGAGCGGGCGACGGGATGGGCGTGGATGGTCAGCGCCGACGAGCAGAGCAGGACAGTATGCCCACGCCGCTGATGAGCTTGCACGATGGCCCGCATCCCGGGGAACACCCGGGCAGCGATGCGGTCGACGAACAGGCGTTCACCGACCGCCTCGAGGTCGGCGAGCGATTCGCCCCGCAGGTAGCCGGCACCTCGCACGACCAGCCGCTCGAACTCTATGCGGCCGAACCGATATCGCATCATTGCTTCGGCGACACCCAAGACTTCGCCGATCCTGGCCTGTCGGCGGCGGATCCGATCACCGGCATGGGCGGTGGCCGTGAAGCCCGCAACCAATGTGCCGTCGAGGTCGAAGAACGCGCCCACCTGGGGACCCGGCGAGGCGGCGGCGATCTCGGCGACCGCGTTCGACGCCGACAGCTTCGCGCTCATTTCCCTCCCGTTGGGATGCGGATGGTGTTGTACTTTAATGTTCCTTCGCGCAATTCCGGGCGCAAGCAGGTCCGACCGCTAGGACGTGATCGTTGGATTTCGAACTCGACGCCGCCCAGGAAGCCTGGTTAGCCGAGGTGCGTGGCTTTCTGCGCGAGAATGTCACGTCGGCGTTGAGGTCCGAGCTGGCCGAACATGGCCAGGAGTTTCCCGACGGCGAAGTCGCGTTGTTTCGCCGCAAAATCGGCGCGAGAGGTTGGTTCGGGCTGAACTGGCCGCCGGAATACGGTGGGCTGGGCCTCGGTGCGATCTATCAGCACCTGTTGATGCGCGAGTTCGAGTACTGGGGCGTCCCCGGGCCAGATCTCACGGTGACCTCGGTGGCGCCGATGATCATGCGGCACGGCACCGAGCAGAACAAGATCGAGTTCCTCCCGCCGATAGCTCGCGGAGAACTGATCTGCGCAGTGGGCTACTCGGAACCCGACGCGGGCACCGATCTGGCCAGCTTGCGCACCCGCGCGGTGCAAGACGGCGATGATTGGGTCATCACCGGATCCAAGATCTGGAACAGCGGCGCTCAGCGAGCAACCCACGAATGGCTCTGTGTCCGAACCGATCCCAGCGCCTCGCGGCATCGGGGCATCTCGGTGATCATGGTTCCCGTCGGCCTGCCCGGTGTGGAAGTCCGTCCGCTGTACGCTTGGTCGGGGTATCGGACCAACGAGGTGTTCTTCGACGAGGTCCGTGTACCCGTCGGCAACTTGATCGGCGAAGTGAACCGCGGCTGGACCTACATCACCGGCGCGCTGGATCTCGAACGGGGCGCCTTGACCAACGCGGGCGATCTGCGCCGCGCACTCGACGAGCTGATCGAGCTGGCCGGCCGTCCGCGCCGCGACGGCTCGATGCCGCTGCAAACATCCAGCTTTCGCCGTCGACTCGCCCAGGCCGAAGCCGATGTCGAGGCGGCAATGCTGATGGGATATCAGGCGGCTTCGTTGCTGGATTGCGGAGTCATCCCGACCGTGGAAGTCAGCGTCGAGAAAGTCTTCAGTAGCGAACTGCGCCAACGGATCGCCGATTTGGCCATCGACCTGCTCGGCCCCGACGGCCTGCTGGCCTATCACAGCCCGAACGCGCCCGCGGACGGGAGATTCGAACGGCTTTACCGGGTGGCGCCGCTGATGCGGTTCGGCGGCGGTACCAACGAGGTGCTGCGCGACGTCATCGCCCAGCGTGGCCATGGCATGCCGTCGTACGGGCGCTGATGGTTGCGACATGAAACTGTTGCACGATCAGGACGAACTCGATTTGGCGTCGATGCTGCGAGCACTCTTCCTGGCCGAATGCCCGACCAGCCTGGTCCGTCAACTGCGCGATTCGGAGCTGCGGCCGATGCCGGACAAGCTGTGGAAGGCGTTGGCCGATACCGGGGTATTCGGACTGGTGCTTCCGGAGGAATATGGCGGGGCCGGTGGGACGCTATCGGACCTGGGCGTGTTCTGCGTGGAAGCGGGGCGCGCCCTCTGTCCCACGGTCGTGCACGCCAGCGTGCAGGCGGCACTTGCCATCCACCTGCTGGGCGGACCGGACCAGCACGCTGCGTGGCTGCCTTCGCTGGCTGCGGGAAAGATTTGCGCCACAACAAGTTTGTGGAACGCACGCGACGCCGCGTTGATCGCTCCGACGCTGTGCGCGTGCCCGAGAGCCGAAGGCAGCTGGCGGCTGAGCGGCATGGCCGACTTCGTCGGCGACGCCGACTTGGCCGACCACGTCGTGGTATCGGCAGCCGACACCGCGGGCAAGCAGACACTGGGCTTTGTCGTCGCGCTGCCGGCGGAGGGCGTGCTCATTGACCCGCTGCGGTTCATCGGCGGCCACCGGGCATTTCGTATCCGTTTCGACGATGTCGAGGTGACCGACCGGCGCACGGTGCTTGCCGGGCCGGACGGCGGAGGGTTAACCGATCACGACCTGCGCCGGGTGGCCAACACCGCGGTGGCACTGCTGTCGCTGGATTTGGTCGGTGTCGGCGAGGCGGTGCTGCAGCGCACCGTCGACTACACGCTGGCGCGCCGACAGTTCGGCCGACCGATTGCCTCGTTTCAGGCCGCACAACATCTGGTGGCGAATATGCATATCGCCCTGGCCGCAGCTCGGCTGGCAGCTCACTCGGCGGTGTTCTGGATCGGGCGAGGTCGCATTGGGACCCGGGAGACCGCGATCGCCCGCATGCACGCGGCCAGTGCGGCGAAATCGATCACGCTTGACGCGCACCAACTGCATGGCGGTATGGGTTACGTGGTCGAGACCGACCTGCATTTGTTCTCCGAGCGGGCCCGGGTGCTGTCCACGCTGGGCGGCGGGGCCGACGTGGCCGCAACGTGGCTGGAGGAGGAGGCTTGAGCGAGCAGGGTCTGATCGACGCCGAGTCCGCGTCGCGAGTGGGTACCGTCGCCGCCACCGCGACAGGCGAAGTCAACCGGCGCGACTGGCAACGCTGGGCCGCCGCGGTCGGTGACCACAATCCATTGTGGTTCGACACCGAATATGCTCGCGCCCACGGCTACCCAGACATCATCTGTCCACCGCTTTACCTGCAGTACGCCGTATTGGGAGTCACCGCGCTGGACGGGTTGCGGCCAGATGGCTCTTCCGGAGCGGTATCTGGCAGCCTCGCGTTTCCCCGTGCTCCCAGACGTATGGCGGGCGGGGAGAGCACCACGTTCTTCGCGCCGGCATATCACCGCGACGAAATCGAGATGGTGCGCACGATCGAGTCGATCGTGGAGAAGCACGGTCGCTCCGGCCGATTCGTTCTGGTGACCTGGCGAACGGTGTACCGCAACCAGCGGAGCGAACTACTCGCCGAGGCGACGACATCGATGATCGCCCGACCGTGAGGAGTGCCATGGCCTCTGAAGGAGCACCGGTGCAGGTCTTCTACGAGGACGTCCAGACCGGCGACCCGTTGCCGACGCTCGAGGTGACGGTTGACGAGCGACAGCTGTTCTTCTTCAGCGCCGCAACGTACAACGGTCACCGCATCCACTACGACAAAGACTGGGCACGCGACGTTGAGGGCTATGACAATGTCATCGTGCAGGGCCCACTGCAGGCCGCGCTGCTGGCCCGCGCGATCACCGACTGGATCGGCGGCCGCGGCCGGCTGGTGGAGTACACCGTGCAGAACCGGGCGGTCGCGTTTGCCAGCGAAGAGCTGACTTTCGGCGGGGTGGTGACCGGAAAGCGGTTGGCCGACAACACCGGGCTGGTCGATCTGGACGTCGCCGGGCGACGAGGTGACACGGTGCTGATGCCGGGGACCGCCACAGTCGCGCTGCCATTGCGCGGAGAACCCCGAGAAGAGGAATTGTGACGGGCCTGCGTGGTGAGGCGGCCATCATCGGTATCGCCGAGCTACCGGCCGAACGCAAGCAAACCCGCCGGCCGTCGTTCACCCTGGATCAGTATGCGCTGCTGGCCAAGATGGTCGTCGAGGACGCCGGTGTCGATGCCACGGTGATCAACGGGTTGCTGTGCCACGGCCTGGCGGAATCCGACATGTTCGCCCCGGCCACCCTGTCGGAATACCTTGGCCTGCCTGTCGATTTCGGGGAGCGGGTCGACCTGGGCGGCGCCACCTCCGCCGGGATGGTGTGGCGGGCCGCCGTCGCTGTCGAACTCGGGATTTGTGACGCGCTACTCGCAATCGTGCCCGGGTCCGCGGTGTTGCCGACCTCCGCGCGCCGACCATCGTCACCGCCCGGCTGGCATGGCGCGTCGAGCAACAAGTACGGGTCGCCGCAGGCCGAGTTCGAAATCCCCTACGGCAACGTCGGCCAGAACGCGCCGTACGCGCAGATCGCCCAGCGGTATGCAGCAGTTTTCGGTTACGACGCAACAGCTCTGGCGAAGATCGCGGTGGACCAGCGCACGAATGCGTGTGCACATCCGGGTGCGGTGTTCCACGGCACACCGATCACCGTCAACGACGTGCTGACCAGCCCGATGATCGCCGATCCGATCCACATGCTCGAGACGGTGATGCGGGTCCAGGGCGGTGCGGGTGTTCTGGTGGCCAACGCGGACGTGGCGCGCCGGGCGCGACATCGACCGGTGTGGGTCAAGGGATTCGGCGAGCACATTGCCTTCAAGACAGCGACATACGCCGAGGATTTGATGACTACGCCGATAGCGCGTGCCGCCGAGAAAGCCTTCGCGATGGCGGGGCTGACCCCATCCACTATCGATGTTGCGTCTCTCTACGACTGCTACACGATCACCGTGCTGATGACCCTGGAGAATGCGGGGTTCTGCGGCAAAGGCGAAGGCCTGAGCTGGGTCAACCAGCATGACCTCACCTTCGCCGGCGACTTCCCGCTCAACACCGCAGGCGGGCAGCTGTCGTTCGGGCAGGCGGGCATGGCCGGCGGCATGCATCACGTCGTCGACGCCGCGCGTCAGCTGATGTGCCGAGCGGGCCAGGCGCAGGTGACCGACTGCCACCGGGCGTTTGTCAGCGGCACCGGCGGCATCATGAGTGAGCAGGTCGCGCTGGTCCTGGGCGGTGACTGACCGTGACCGAGCCGCGACCGCTTCCCGAGGCCACGCCGGTCTCACAGCCGTTCTGGCAGGCGCTCACCGAGCACAGGATCCTGGTGCAGTACTCGCCTTCGCTGGGACGTTACGTCTTCTATCCGCGCATGCTGGCTCCGGGCACGCTTGCCGACGACCTGGAATGGCGTGAAATCGATGGCGCCGGTTCGGTTTACACCTTCACAGTGGCGCGGCGACCAACCGGCCCGCCGTGGGCGGATGCAGTTCCCCAGATCCTCGCGGTGGTCCAGTGGGACGCTGGTCCCCGGTTCAGCACCGAGTTGGTGGACGTGAATCCCTCCGACGTCCGCATCGGCATGCGGGTGAGCCCGGTGTTCTGCGACATTCCCGATGCCGAGGTCACCCTGTTGCGGTATCGGCCGGAGCCGACCGATGTTTGAGACCGTCCAACACTTGCTACGGGCACGCACGCACGACGACACCCCCGCGGTCGCCCACGGCGAGAAGACTTGGACGTGGCGCGAGCACCTCGCCGAAGCGGCAGCCGAGGCATCGGTGCTGATCGGGCTGGCCAACACTACTCGCCCGCTCCACGTCGGCGCGTTACTGGGCAATTCGCCCGCCATGCTGCGGTCGATGGCCGCGGCTGCGTTGGGCGGTTACGTGTTGTGCGGCATCAACACCATCCGGCGCGGCGCCGGGCTGCTGGCCGACGTCCGGCGCGCGGACTGCCAGCTGCTGCTCGTCGATGCTGACCACGTGCCGCTACTCGACGGGGTGGATCTGGCCGACGTCACCGTGCTCGACGTGACTTCGCGCCGTTATCTCGACGCGGTCGCGGCTGCACCTCCGCTCATGCCGCACTGCGAGGTCGGGCCGGCCGACACCTTGATGATGATCTTCACGTCGGGAACCTCGGGCGACCCGAAGGCGGTCCGGTTCGCGCACGTGGCGGCAATCCTTTGCGGCGCAAGCCTGATCGCCCAATTCGAGATCACCAGTAGCGATGTGTGCTACTTGTCCATGCCGTTGTTTCATTCCAATGGCGTGGCGGCCGGCTGGGCGGTGGCCATCGGAAGCGGCGCAACGATGGTTCCGGCCCGGTTCTCGCCGTCGCGATTCCTGGCCGACATCCGGCGCCACAACGTCACCTACATGAACTACGTCGGCAAGCCGCTCGCCTTGGTGCTGGCCACCCCGGAGAAGCCCGACGATGCCGACAACACGCTGCGGGTGGCGTTCGGCAACGAGGCGACCGATCGCGATATCGCCGAATTCACGCGACGATTCGGCTGCCGGGTGGTCGACAGCTTCGGATCGAGTGAGTTCGCGGTCATCGTCACTCGCGAGGACGGCACCCCGGCCGGGTCCATCGGCAGGGGATATCCGGGCGTCGCGGTGTACAACGCGGAAACTGTTACCGAATGCGCGCCAGCGGTTTTCGACGATCACGGCGCCCTGGTCAACTTCGACGAGGCCGTCGGCGAACTGGTGAACACCCAGGGCGGCGGCGCGTTCTCCGGCTACTACAACGATCCGACGGCCACGAAGGAGCGGATGCGCCACGGCATGTACTGGTCCGGCGATCTGGCCTACCGGGATGCCGACGGCTGGATCTATCTGGCCGGTCGTACCACGGATTGGCTGCGGGTGGATGGCGAGAACCTCGCAGCCGCACCGATCGAGCGAATCCTGCAGCGCCTGGCCCCGATCAATCAGGTCGCCGTTTACGGTGTGCCGGACGAACAGGTCGGCGACCAGGTCATGGCCGCCGTCGTTCTCGACGACGGCCAGTCTTTGATGCCAGATGAATTTGAGAAGTTCCTCGCCGCTCAACCTGACTTGTCAGCCAAGGCATGGCCGCGCTTCGTGCGGATCAACAAGGAGCTGCCCAAAACGGCGACCAACAAAATCCTCAAACGCGAACTGATCCAGGCAGGTGTCACCGCTGCCGGCGGTGTCTTGTGGGAGCGGGTGGGCCGCGGCACCGCCTACGTTGCCGCGTCCCCGACGCCCTAGCGAGTCGCGGTGATGTATTCGGAGTGCATGATCCGGTCGACTTGTAGGTCGACTTCGGGTGGGGTTCGGCCATAGTCGGCCTGCAATTCGGGATTGGTGCGGACCGGCTCCACCGCCCAGCCATGTGCGGCGAGCCAGTCAGCGGGTTTGGTTTTCGCCGCGTCGTCGTAGGTCAACGCGGAGAAATTCACGTCACCGGACAGGGTTAGACCGGGATAGGTCTCTTCCAGAGCCGCAAGGCTATCGTCGTCGAGGCACGAGCCCAGGGCACCTATCGCAAGCCGGCTGCCCGGGGTGGACAGGTCACTGATACGAGCGAATAGTATGTCCTGCGCGTCGCTGGTCAAGTAGGGCAGTATCCCTTCCACCGACCAGGCGGTGGGTCGTTGCGGATCGAACCCCGCCGCCCGCAACGGTATTGACCAATCGTCTCGCAGATCCGCAGCGACCTCATGGCGATGAGCAGCGGGCTCGGCTGCCCGCTCGGCCAGCACGCGTTCTTTGAACTTCAGGACTTTCGGCTGGTCGACCTCGAATACTGTTGTGCCACTTGGCCAGTTCAGCCGGTAGGCTCGAGAATCCAGGCCGGCCGCGACGATTACTGCCTGGCGAATACCCCGTTGCGCAGCGGATTTGAAAAATTCGTCGAAGAACCGTGTCTGCACCCCGTAAAGCCGCGGGAAGGCCGTCGCCGCCGCAGAGGTTCCCGGGTCGGCAAGCAGGCCAGTCAGATACGGGTCCGCCGAGGCGGTGATGAAATGCTTTGCGTAGTCGTCTCGTACCAGTGGCTGCGCGCTCATGGCATGTAGCGCACGCCATCCGGCTACCAGCAGCGCAGTGTAGCCCACGCTGCTGACGATGTCCCACTCGTCGTCATCGGAGCGAATTGTTACTGGCCCTCCACTTGTCGGAACACATACGACCCGACGGTGATCACGCGGTCCGCGGCGCCCTCGTCATACATGACGGTGCGCACCGCGACCGTGCCCTGTGCGCCGGCGAGTGGCTCGGCTTCGATGCGGAACGGACCGGTCTTGCCGCGCGCGACGAACATCACGTGCGACGACGCGCCCTGTAGCCGATCGGTGCCGGCGACCTCGGCGGCTCGCTGCAGTGCTGCGGTCTCCAGCAGAACGAATTGCGGTCCGATGTGTAGTGCTGCATCCGGTGACGCCACCTCCGCGGCCAATTCCGGTAGCGCCCAATCCCCGTCGGGGCGGCGATGCCCGCCGAACACCTGCCAGAGCGGCGGGAGGTCGGGGGAGTCGATCACCTCGATGGGTTCGACCGCCATCCGACCGAGTCCCTCGGGCGGCGTGCCGATGCTGATGCCCTGACCCTCAGTGAGGGCAAGCACCCGGCCCGGCCGATCCGCGTCGACGATGCGTGAGCGGCTATAGCCCATCTGGCGACCGCGCTTGATGACCTCGGTGTGCACCTCGAAACGGCGCACCTCTCGGCCTGGGTCGAGCACTTGGCACGAGTGGATGACGGGGTTCGGCACCGCCTCGAGATCGGACATGCCGCCGCCCTCCGGGGAGGCGATGCCGAGCACGGCCAGCAAAATGCCGCCGGTCGCGTTGCGCATGTCGTGGCGCAGCGTGACGGTGTCATCGGCGGGCCCCAAGTCCATTGCCGCATGACTGCGGCCGATGTAGCGGTAACTCAACAGCCCGCCCCAGCGTCGGCGGAGCTCGGCGGCGTAAGCGTCCGGCTCACCGGCAAGTTCACGTATGTCTCGCAGCGTCATGGTGCCCCTTTTAGCCGAAGGTAAGCGTGGATCGTCGTCTCGTCAGCAGTGGTGTGGGTGCGCACCAGGTCTGCCACGGCATTGACCACATACAGCCCGCGGCCCCGATCGCTGTCGCTGCCGTACGGTCGGCGCCCGGCGAGCGGATCGTCGAGACATCCGTCTTCGCGTGCTTCGCAGACCACGTGGCCATCATGCCGCCACAACGCGAGCCGGCACGTTCGGCCCACCTGCGTCAGGCTCGCGGTGGCCAGCTCGCTGGCGATCAACTGCAGATCTGCGGTTTGGTCCGCGGACAAGCCGAACCACTGCGCATAGGCGCCCGCGAAAGCCCGTGCGCCGGCGAGATCGCCGAGTTTCCGCGCCGTGTACCTGACGGCGGTCGCGTCGGTCGACAACGGTTGGTTGTAGCGGTCCAACATCGCTTCAGGTGCGTACGCCGCGTTGTCGCATTCGAACGCTCCGTTCTGCCAGAGCACCGGATGGGTGCGACGGGCGTCGGCGATGACTCCGGCATCAAGCAGGCAGACGTCATATGGGCAGATCACCGTGACGTCCCGGCCAGTGAATGCTCGGTTGAGCAGCGCCTCGTGCTGCACACAAGCCGGGTATTCGGCTTCAGTTCGGCCGGGCCAGATCGGTTCGCCGATCAAGCGCACCGGCTGATCTCGATGCTTGTCGACAAACCTGCTCAGCACCCCGCCCAGGATCCGACCGGGGTTGCGACCCACCTCGGTCATGTCGGTCATCACCACGTTGGCGGTCAATCGGCCCAACGCCTCGGCCAGCACCGCCAGATTGGGTCCGGGTACCGCGACCAGTACCGCTTGGCCCGCCGCCACGGCGTCAGAGATATACGGCACCAGGCGATCGAGGTACTCCAGCTCTGTGCGGTAGAGAAGAGCGCCGTGACCACTCTGTGCGTACGTCACGCCATCCGCTCCACGAACACCGGGCCCGGCCCCATCGCCTGCCGCCTCCAAAGCACGCTACGCTCGGCCGCCGCAGATGCGACAATAGCCCGCCAATCACAGCTCAAGCAGTACGGTCACCGGGCCGTCATTGATCAATTCGACCTGCATGTGGGCGCCGAACGTGCCGGTTTCCACGTCGGCGCCGAGCTGCTGCAACTCTTGCACGAACGCCGTTATCAGCGGCTCGGCGATGGCCCCCGGTGCAGCGGAATTCCATGACGGTCGTCGCCCCTTGGCGGTGTCGGCGTACAACGTGAACTGGCTGACCACCATGATCGGCGCTTTGATGTCGGCTGCGGACAGATCGTCGTCGAGAATCCTTAGCTGCCAGAGCTTTTCAGCGAGCCGCTGGGCTTTACCGACATCGTCGTCATGGGTAACGCCGACGAACGCCAGCAGCCCCTGACTGCCGGGCCGGATCGATCCCACGACTTGCTGCTCGACAGACACCGTCGCCGATGAGACCCGTTGCACCAGAACCCGCATGGGCCCGATGCTGCCATGCGCCCCGAGTAGGGTCGTGTTGTGTCTGTACTGGTCGCATTCTCCGTCACACCGCTGGGCGTGGGCGAAAGCGTCGGTGAGATCGTGGCCGAAGCGGTGCGGGTGGTCCGCGATTCCGGGTTGCCGAACATGACCGATGCGATGTTTACGGTCGTTGAAGGCGATAGCTGGGACGAGGTGATGGCGGTCGTGCAGCGCGCCGTCGAGGCCGTCAAAGCTCGCTCGCCCCGGGTTAGCGTGGTGATCAAGGCGGACTGGCGCTCTGGCGTCATTGACGCGATGAGCCGCAAAACCGAATCCGTCGAGCGTTTTTTGGGCAGTCCGGAGGCTTAGCCGGCGATCGCTGCGCGAAATGCTTCTTCGGCGGCGTCGCCGTGCACCGCGAACACCACGCGCTCAAGTGAGCGCGGCTGATGCTGGCGCACTGCGTCGACCATCAGCCGGGCCGCCTCATCCAACGGGAAGCCACCCACTCCAGTACCGAAGGCAACCAAAGCTAGTGAACGACAACCTAATTCGTCGCCCACGTGCAACGTCGAGCGGGTGGCCCGGGCAATGATGTCGGCCGACGTCGGCCTGCCAAGCTCCATCGTCGCGGCGTGGATCACGTAGCCTGCCGGCATCTCGCCGGCTGTGGTCTCGACCGCTTCGCCGAGGCCGATGGGCGCCTTCTCGTTCGATTCGCGCTGCACCGCCGGGCCGCCCGCCCGGGAGATGGCCGCGGCCACCCCACCGCCATGCCGAAGCTCGGTATTGGCCGCGTTAGTGATCGCATCAACCTCGAGCTTGGTCACGTCAGCCTGAAGAACCTCTAACTCGATCATCGATCCATTCTCCCGCACGCTTTAGTGTCATAGCGGTGAGCGCACGCGCGGGCATCGTCGTCACCGGAACCGAGGTATTGACCGGTCGGATCGCCGACCGCAATGGTCCATGGATCGCGGACCGGCTACTCGAGTTGGGCGTCGAACTCGCTCACATCACCATCTGCGGCGACCGCGCAGCGGACATCGAGGCGCAGCTGCGCTTCCTGGCCGACGAGGGCGTGGACCTGATCGTTACCAGCGGCGGCCTCGGGCCAACCGCCGACGATATGACCGTCGCGACCGTTGCGCGGTTCTGCGGACGCGAACTGGTGCTGGACGACGAGCTGGAGGCCAAGATCGCGGCGATCTTGAAAAACTTCATGGCGCGCCTCGGGGCCGGGGATTTCGAGGCGGTGCGCGCCGCCAACCGCAAGCAGGCCTTGGTCCCGGCCGGGGCCCTGGTGATGGACCCGGTCGGGACCGCGCCCGGTGTCGTCGTTCCCGGCAAGCCGACCGTCGTGGTGCTTCCCGGTCCGCCGCGCGAACTGCAGCCGATGTGGCGCACGGCCGTGCAGCTGCCCGCCTTCCAGGAAGCCATCGCCGCCCGGACGATCTACCGTCAGGACACCGTGCGGATGTTCGGGTTGCCGGAGTCGGGCCTGGCCGAGACCCTGCGCGAGGCCGAGCAGCGCGTGCCGGGTTTCGCCGACCTGGAGATCACCACCTGCCTGCGGCGCGGGGAGATCGAGATGGTGACCCGCTACGAGCCTGCTGCCGCCGACGGGTACAGCCGATTGGTCGAATTGCTCCGCGACCGCCACGGGCAGCACCTCTTTTCCCAGGACGGCTCCCAGGTGGACGATCTGGTGGCGCGGCTACTGACCGGGCGCCGGATCGCGACGGCGGAGTCCTGCACTGGCGGACTGCTGGCGGCCCGGCTCACCGACCGGGCAGGTTCGTCGGCCTATGTCGCCGGCGGGCTAGTTGCCTACGCCAACGACGCGAAAACCGAGTTGCTCGGCGTGGATGCGACGCTGATCCAAGCGCACGGCGCGGTGTCCGAGCCGGTCGCCGAGGCGATGGCCGCGGGTGCATTGCAGCGTTTCGGGGCCGATACCGCAGTGGCGATCACCGGAATCGCCGGTCCGGAGGGAGGAACCGAGGACAAGCCGGTCGGCACGGTGTGCTTCACCGTGGCGCTGGCCGACAGTGAGTCGTCGACCCGAACACTTCGTCTGCCCGGCAACCGCGCCGACATCCGGGAGCGGTCGACGACCGTGGCGATGCACCTGTTGCGCCTGGCGCTCAGCGAACAGGGGATAGCGCTGCCATTACCGTGACCGGCTGTCGCGGCCATTGGTGTTGGCGTGGCGGTATTGGCCGCAGCTAGCAGCGGGTTATCTCTATCGGCCACGGTCGTCGCCAGCGAACGCGACGACGCTGGTTTGCTCGGTGCCGAAGCGGATTCCGGTGGCGTCCTTGCCGATCGCCGTCAAGAGGGCGACGACGATGAGTACCGGCACAATCGTCGCGGCCAATGCGAAGGGATAGCCATGGGTAGCGGCCAGTCGTTCTTGAATGGGTAAGTTGAACGCCGCCAGCAGATTTCCCAGCTGGTAGGTGACCCCCGGGTAGAAGCCCCGAATGGCATCCGGCGACATCTCCGTCAGATGTGCCGGAATGACACCCCACGCGCCCTGTACGACGAGTTGCATCAAAAATGAGCCAAGGCACAGCATCGCCGCGGTGTGCGAGTAAGCGAACAGCGGCACGATCGGTAGCCCCAACACCGCGCAGAACACGATGGTGTGTCGGCGGCCAAATCTTTGGGACAGCGTGCCGAAGAGCAGCCCGCCGATAATGGCGCCGACGTTGTAGGTCACCACGATCCACTTGGCGGTCGCGTGGGACAGCTCGGCGCCACCGTTGTGGGTTGCCGACAAGAAGGTCGGGTACACATCCTGAGTGCCGTGGCTCATCCAGTTGAACGCGGCCATCAGCAGCACCAGATAGATGAACCGACGGACGATGGCGGCGTCGCGCAGCACATCGCGGATTCTGGTCTGAGTCAGCCGCATTCGGTGCTGCTCGGTCTCCCATACCTCGGATTCCTTCACCCGGTATCGGATGACCAGAGTGACTAGCGCCGGGATGATGCTCAGCCCGAACAGCCAGCGCCATGACAACCCGAACTGGTCCATCACCAACAGCGACGCCAAAGTTGCGAGCAGATAGCCGAATGCGTAGCCCTCTTGCAGCAGGCCGGAGAAGAAGCCGCGGCGTTCGGGCGGAATCTTCTCCATAGCGAGCGCGGCGCCCAGACCCCACTCACCACCCATCCCGACGCCGTAAAGCAGCCGCAGGATGACCAGCACAGTGAAATTCGGTGCGAACGCACACAGGAAGCCGACTATCGAATAGAACGCCACGTCCACCATCAGCGGCAACCGCCGGCCCACCCGGTCGGCCCACAGCCCGAAAAGCAATGCGCCCACCGGTCGCATCAGCAGGGTGGCGGTTGTCAGGAACGCGACTTCGGTTCTGGTGTGGTGGAAAGTCTTTGCGATATCGGCATAGACCAACACGACGAGGAAGTAATCGAAGGCGTCCATTGTCCAACCCAGCAGCGCCGCAACGAACGAGTTGCGCTGATCGTTGGTGAGCGGCAGTTTTCCGGGCACCCGCACCATGTATCACACAGCGGGCCACGGCGTGAGCTGCTCGGGAAATCAGCTCTGCTCGATGGTGTCTCAAAGCTCGACCGTGGGGTGCAGAATCTCCTCGCGGCCCAGCCCAGCAAGATGGCTCTCACCGGGCAGGCGCGCAACGACGTGCTGCCGGTAAGCGGACGCGACGATGTGGTCGCGGTCGCCGAACTCCGCGAACTCAGCTGACGGTCATCGCCCACCGCGATGTTGCCTTCCAGCTTGGGACGAGCAATAGGGATAACGATTACCGCAGGGTTACCCGGGGCGCACCAAGCAGCGGTAGGGTTTCGCTCGACAGCGCGGCGCTCGCCGATGCCTCTGTGGACCTTTGGAGTGACGCATGCAGATCATCGATGCCGACGGACACGTCGCCGAGAATCCATCACTCGCGATCGAGGCCATGAAGCGCTGGCCGCACCGCGTCACGGCCAGCGCCGACGGTAAGCCCAGGTTGGTCATCGAGGGCCGCAACTATCCCGAAGACAGCGGCCCGGGCGCCGGCTGCCCGCCCGAGCACGGGATCAGCAAGGCGTCGGACATCAACTGCCGGTCGGTCGAAGGCGTGCTCGGCGATGCCGATCGCGACCACATCAACACCATGGTGCTGTATCCCAGCCTGGGACTTTGCGCGCCCAGCCTGGAGGATCCGGAGTTCGCCGCCGGGTTCGCGCGCCTCTACAACCAGTGGATCGCGGATTTCTGCGCCCCGGCGGGCGGCCGGTTGCGCGGCGTCGCGGTGACCCCGATCGAACATGGGCAGGTGGCGGTCGACGTCATGCGGGAAGCCGAAGATCTCGGACTGGTGGCCACCCTCGTCCCGCCAGCTCTCAAGACGCGCAACCTCGACCACCCGGACCTCGATCCGTTTTATGCCGCGGCAGTCGAACTCGACATGCCGCTCGGCATTCACGGTGCGCCGGGCATCCATCTGCCGAAGATCGGTGTCGACCGCTTCACCAACTACATCCAGGTGCACTGCATCAGCTTTCCGTTCGACCAGATGACGGCGATGACGGCGATGGTCTCGGGCGGTGTTTTCGATCGGCATCCCGGATTGCGGGTGGCTTTCCTCGAGGCGGGTGTCGGCTGGGTGCCGTTCTTCATCGACCGCCTGCACGAGCATTTCGAAAAGCGCGGCGATTGGATCGAGCGTGGCTGGAAACGCGATCCGCAGGAGTATGTGCAAGCCGGCAACATCTTCGTGACCTGCGAGCCGGAGGAGCCGATCTTGCCAGGCGTTATCGACGTGCTCGGCGACGACTTCATCATGTTCGCCAGCGACTATCCGCACTGGGACGGCGGGTGGCCCGAGAGCACCAAGCACCTGCGCACGCGCCCGGACATCAGCGAAGATGCTCGTACGAAAATCGCCAGTTTGAATGCGCAGCGCTTCTACGGACTCAACTGAGGCCGACTAGCCAAGCGGTCAGCGCGCCTGCCATTTCGGAGGTCGTTTTTCGGCGAAGGCGCGCGGGCCTTCCTTAGCGTCCTCGGTCGCGAAAATGCGGTTACTGTGTCGGGTTTCGTTGGCGTACGCAGATTGCAGATCAAGCGCCAGGCCCTCGACAGCCGATTGCTTCGTCGCCGACACGGCAAGCGGCGCGTTGGCCGCGATGCGCTCGGCGTACTCATAGGCGTTGTCCATCAAATTGTCCGCCGGCACCACGCGGTTGATCAGCCCCATGGCGAACGCGCGGTCGGCGTCCACCATGTCCGCGGTCAACAGCAACTCCATCGCAAACGCGTAGGGCATCTGGCGAGGCAGCCGCACAGTGCTGCCGCCGCCCGCAAACAATCCGCGCTTCGGCTCCATCACCGCGAACCGCGCCTCGGGCACCGCGACGCGAATATCGGTGGAGGTCAACATCTCGAATCCGCCCGCGACGCACACACCGTTGACAGCGGCGACGATCGGCTTGTAGATCGGAAACTGGTGCAGGACAGCGTGAATAGCGTCGGTTTTGTTCCATCCGGGGGGCTGCGGTAAGTCGCCCGTCAACTCGGGAATGAACTTCTTCAGATCGGCTCCGGTGCAAAAATCGCGACCAACACCGGTGATCACGGCAACCCACGCATTGGCGTCGTCGCGAAAGGCGGCCCACGCGTGGGCAAGGTCGCGGAAATGCGCCATGTCGAGCGAGTTACGCGTCTCGGGCCTGTTGATCGTGATCGTCACGATGCGACCGTCCCGCACGTAGTCGATGCTCACCGCGTCCTTCGAGATTCGCAGTTGCTATCTTTGCAATAATAGTAAATCACTGCGGCTGACTTGTGGCCAGCACCTGGTACGGGCTCCGCTAGCACTCTCATAGCCCGGGACTGCCAGATAAATGTGCGGGCACTATCCTTGTGTGGATCGACTCCTTTGCCGATACTCTCTTTCGTGCAGCTGCCGGAACGGAAGTTGGTGACGGGCCGTCGACCTGAGCTGAAAACCATCGAAGAATTGAGGGGCCATGGCCGAATTCGATCCACATGAAGGTGAAGCGCAAACCATTGTGAATCTCGCTGAGGCGGCGATGCACATGTACCGGGCCGCGATCGATTCGTTGCCTTTTCCCGAGGACAAGAAGTTCCAGAAACGGGCCGAGGTAGTTCTGACTGGCATGCGGAAATTGCGCGCGGCGCTGACGGAGGCGGCAAGCCACAGCCGACCGAGCCCCACGGTCATGATGGCGCTGAGCGATGTCCGCCGGCGCTACGACGATCTGATGGAGCGTGCCGCGGACGCTCCCGGAGCGACGCTCGGTCAACAGCTCTACCACGCACGCATCCACGCCAAGTTGACGGCGCAGGAGGCGGCCAACGGTGTAGGACTTCCACCCGGTCTGCCGGACGAGCTCGAAGCCGGGGGGACTCCGACCGACAAGGAGACGCCGCTGGTGCAGCAACTGATTGCGGCGATCCGCGCGGTCGCAGGGCTGGAGGGCCTGGACCACCCGCTGCCACCCGTCGAGGATCATGTCAACGGCTGGGACGACGCGCTGGCCGTGAACGGCGTCGGCGAAGAGGCCGACGCGGCGGCTCAGTAGCTCACCGAATGGGGAGCCCCGTCAACGCCCTCGCGATGACAAGTCGCTGAATCTCGCTGGTGCCTTCAAAGATGGTGAAAATCTTGGCATCGCGGTGCATCCGCTCGACCGGATAATCGCGGGTGTAGCCGTTACCGCCGAGGATTTGGATCGCTTCATCGGTGACGTACACCGCGGTCTCACTGGCGAACAACTTGGCCATCGAGCCCTCAGCTGAGGTGAACGGTTTGTCGTTTCGTTGCATCCAGCTGGCCCGCCAGACCAGCATCCGTGACGCGTCGACGCGACTTTTCATATCGGCCAATTTGAACGCGATGGCCTGGAATTCGGCGATTTTGCGACCGAACTGTTCGCGCTGGCGAGAGTATTCCAGCGCGTACTCGTAGGCAGCGCGTGCGATTCCCAACGCCATCGCACCCACCACTGGACGGGTGCGTTCGAACGTCATCATCGCCGCCTGACTAGATGTGCGATGTCCTTCCCGGATTTTGGCGATCCGGCGCTCGAAACGCTCTCTGCCGCCAAGGATCAGCCCACCCGGGATGCGGACATCGTCGAGGACCACCTCGGCGGTGTGCGACGCCCGAATCCCGTGCTTTTTGAATTTCTGCCCCTGATAAAGGCCCTTCGTGTCAGGAGGCACGATGAACGTCGCCTGGCCCCGAGTGCCCAACTCAGGCTCCACCGATGCGACCACCACATGGACATTGGCGATTCCACCGTTGGTCGCCCACGTCTTGGTGCCGTTGAGCACCCATTCGTCGGCGGCTTCGTCATACTTCGCCCTGGTGCGGACGGCTCCGACGTCAGAGCCGGCACCGGGTTCGGAGGAACAGAATGCGGCCAGTTTGGGATCGCCCGGGGTGCCAAACATCTGCGGCAGCCACTCGCCGATTTGCTGCGGAGTCCCGTTGGCGGCCAGTGCGGCCGCCGCAAGCCCGGTCGCCATGATCGACAACGCGATTCCGGCATCACCCCAGAACATTTCCTCGAAGACCGTCGGCATGCCCAGACCGGTGGCTTCGCCTGCCATCTGGGCAAACAGGTCGGGGGTATACAGTCCGACCTTGGCGGCCTCTTGGATGATCGGCCACGGGGTTTCCTCCCGCTCGTCCCACTCGGCGGCGGCCGGCCTGATCACCGTCTCGGCGAATTCGTGTACCCAATCACGGACGTGGACCACTTCCTCCGACAGGTCCATCGAAAAGCCGGCGTCCATCGCGCTCCTATCAGCGGTCTCAGCGACACAGTGGTGCCGCGACGTCGTGAAGCCGCGGCGCTCGGTGGATTCCCCGGGCCCCGCGGTCAGTGCTCTGTGTTGCCCCTAGCCATTCGAGCAGCCAACACATACAGTAAACGCTTGTATACTGAGTGAACAAACCGGCAGCTCAGCCCGCAGCCCAGGTAGGGGTTTGGGTTCGTCGGCACGTCGATAGGCAGCGATAGACCGTTTTGACACTCGTGCACTCCGAACTCGTAAAGGGGCCGTATGCAGCGCAGTGATATCCGGGCAGTCGGGGATCTGGCGGGGGAGGCACCGTCGATGGTGACCGCTTTGGTGCGGGGGATGCACGCGGGGATCGCCGGACGGGTCTTCAGATCCATCGGACCGCCGGCAATGTCGACCAGGATGATCCATGACGGGCTGACGCGCGCGATCTACGGCGGTGTGGACCGAGGGATTCGCAGCGCGACCCAGGCCGCCGGCGCGGTGGCCGCTGAACTCTGGGGTGACGATGGCGACCAGGCTCTCGAATCGCGCGCGATGTCGGCCGCGGTGATCGCCGCCGTCAATGGCTTATACGGGGATGAGTTGACCGAGCGCGACAACCCGCTCGCGGGTGCGATGGCCATCCGAGGCCGCGGCAAAGTGGTCCCGCCGACGGCGGACTCCCTTGCAGCAGCGTTTCCGTCGGCCACCTCGCGGATCGTGGTGTTTCTGCACGGCTGGTGTCTTAGCGAGCGGTCATGGTCTCGGCGGCCTCGCGAGGACGAGGACATCCGCAGGTACGGCGAA
>Ga0187784_10001412_pt1 | contig 19017 bp, 14 predicted proteins | sample 1015_SJ02_MP15_2_FD_132964 | JGI IMG/M metagenome (GOLD analysis project Ga0187784, IMG submission 132964) | Tropical peat soil microbial communities from peatlands in Department of Meta, Colombia - 1015_SJ02_MP15_20_MG | ecosystem: Environmental > Terrestrial > Soil > Wetlands > Peat | place...
GGGTAGTGGAGAGGTCATGAAGTTCCGCTGGAAGATGGTGGCAACGATTGTCGGCCTGCTGGTGGTTGCGGTTTGGTCGTGGACGGCGCACAGCCGTTCCGTTGCCGCCGCTGACCGCCTGCTTCTGCTGGTGCCCGACAACGTCAGCTTCGACGATCCCAGAGTCACGGTGTGGCTCGATGCAGCCAGCGAAGAAGGGCTGCACGTGGCGCCGGTCCATGATTCGGATTTCGTGCGGCCGTTTTTCTCAAAGCCTCATTGTGCGGGCCTGATCCTGCCGGACTCCGTTCACCAACAAGCCAGCGACTATCTGATTGCAGCCATCCGCCAGACGGTGAAGACTGGGGGCAAACTCATGCTGGTTTACGATGCCGCCACCTTGTCTTCCAAAGGCACGTATGCCCGCGGCGGATCGCGCCTTGCGGATCTGGCGGGAGTAGATTACGCGCTCTACGACGCTCTTCAAGGCAACGCAATTCAGTGGGGAAATGTCAGCAGCAGCCTGGAGTTTGTGCAACAGTTGACCATTCCTCCGGGAAAGTACTATCCATTTCACGCCCCGGACGTTCCCGGGGCCGCAAGCGACGCGCCTGGGAAAACCGACGTGGATGTCCAACTCAGACGATACCTGTATGGCGATGTACAGTATCCGAGCTTCGTCACCTCTGGCAACTACGCGGGGAAGGTACGCTTCCATTCCTCGGCTGGAGTGGTGGTGGGCGAACACGACTATGAGCAAGGAAAAGTCCTGTTCGTGAATCTTCCGCTCGGGTACCTGAAGCTAAACACCGACGGGCTGCTCCTGCACGTCTTCTTGAGCTATTTTGCGGAACGCCTTCTTTCTTTGCCTTCCTTGATGTCGGTTCCGGATGGCGTCGGCGGCCTGGTGTTCAACTGGCACGTTGATTCCAACGCTGCGTTTCCCGCGCTGCGGAAGATGCGTTTTTGGCCGCTGATGCAACAGGGGCCTTACTCGATCCACATCACCGCCGGTCCGGATGCGACGACGTTCGGCGACGGGCATGGATTTGATGCGGAACGAAATTCCGTCAGCCAGGACTTTATCCGCGAACACGTTGCCCGCGGCGATGCCATTGGAAGCCACGGCGGCTGGATTCACGACTACTTCGCTGCCCACGCGGACCGAGACGATCCTAAGAACCTGGAAAAGTTCCTCACCCTGAACAACCGCGCTCTAGAAAAAATAACCGGCAAACCGGTGCTGGAATATTCAGCGCCACACGGCAATCAACCCAAATGGGTGACCAGTTGGCTGGCGGCACACGGCTTTCTGGCCTATTACTTCACGGGAAACACCGGAATGGCGCCGACGCAGGGATATCGCGACGGGGTGCGGGAAGGACAGAACTTGTGGGCATTTCCAATTCTTCACCTGAACCAGGCGGCAGCCTTCGAAGAAATGGCCGAGCAAGGGTACTCGAGTGCGGAGATTGGCCGCTGGCTGGAAGCGGTAGCGGATTTTGCCGCCGACAGCCATTCGGTACGACTCATTTATTTCCATCCTCCGGGAGTAATGCGGTACCAAGACGTAGTGGCCAAGTGGATGGAGCAGACGGCACGCCTCCAGACCGAGCGCCGTTTCCGCTGGTACACCATGAGTGGACTGGCTACGTTTCTGAATTCCCGAAAGCAGGTGAAGTGGAGTACGGCGAGCCGTGGAGGCGAGATCACGATCGAAGCCAGCCATCCGCTGACTCTGGAACACCAGACTTGGCGGCTGCCCGCGGACAGATTTTCCCAGCCTGTGGTGATCAGCGGTTTGGCTCGCGTCTTCCGCGACCAAACCACCTGGATGGTGGTTGCAGGAGCCGGGACTGAACTTCGTTTTGAGAGCCAGATGGTGAACCCATAATGCCGGTACGAATGCGACATTGCGAAACGGGTGGGCTGCTGTTGCTCTTGATAATTGGTGTCTCTGACTGTCTAGCTCAGGACAACAGCCCATCCCCGGACGCTGCGCCGCTCCCCGCTTTGCAGGCGGTGAGCAGCAACCAGTCGGCAGCTGCGCCGGCGATATTGACAAACTTCGTGGAAACCGGCGGCAGCTATCAAACTTTGACCAGCGGTTACGGGTATTGGGGCGGCGGATATGCCCGAGGCGTGTATGCCTTGGGGAGCAACGTCTGGAATGCAGAGGTGAACGGACAGCATGAGTTTGGGGATTCTGGCGTGTACCTGGCCGTGGGCAACACGCATACCTTTACTCCAGACTGGTATGCCGCCCTCACCGTGGGCACCAGTGCCGGCGGATTCTTTTGGCCTCGTTTCCGGACCGACGGTTTCCTGAATCGCAAACTGCTCAGTCGCAGGCAGTGGGTGGCGACTGCCGGGTTTACCTATTACGAGGCCAAGGACGTACACCGCGACCGCACCTTCCACCTGGGAAGCACCTACTATTTCGAAAAGCCGTGGATCGTCGAGGGGGGAATGTACTTCAACGTCAGCAGCCCCGGCGCGGTATTTGCGCCGGCGGGCTTTGTAGCCGTGACTGAAGGACGAAACAAGCAACACTACTTGACTGTGCGAGTGGGCGTCGGAGAGGAGGCGTATCAGTTGGTCGGACCAACCGTCAGCCTTGCCCAGTTCAACAGTCAGGATCTGACTGTGACATGGAGAAAGTGGCTGGGTACGAACTGGGGCTGCAATGTGATCGGCGACTACTATCGCAACCCCTTCTACACCCGGGGTGGAAGCAGTTTCGGCTTCTTTAGGGAGTTCTGAAGATGCACGGGCTTTGGGCAAATGGATTTGCGGCGTCGCGACCCGCGGTTGAGGCTCGCTTTCAGGGGCACCGCGGCGGCGTCATTGCCATGCACCGTGCGCTCAACTACTTCCGCCTGGGTCCGCTGCAGCTGCTGATGTCGGTGTCACTGTTCTTGTTCTTTTCCGCAATCTGGATCGCTTCGCTGCCTTCTGTTTGCCGCTTCTGGAGCGGCTTCTTCCGCCAGAGCCTGCTGCTTCTGCCCTTGCACGGAACGCTCGAAGTGGCCGAATACAACTACCATTCATTTCGCCTGGGGATTCCCTATATTCGCATTTATCCCACTTTGCCGGATCTTCGGATATGGTTCCTGACTTGCCTGGCCACCGGGTTGCTGTTTATCAGCACATTCTTTCTCCCCCAAAGATGGGTACCGCTGATCTATCTCGCACGCACCGTGCTGGCAGTGCAGGGAACATCACTGGTCTATTTTGCGTTGTGGCCGATGCGTTTCCCCCATGCCCCTGACAGCTATTTGGAGTCACTGATCACTTCCGGGATCGGGCTGATCACAGTGGTTCCGCTTTTTTATGCCCTGAGCTACTACATTTTTGACTTTGGTTTCTGGAAGAAAGCGGTTCTCACCGGCCTCACGCTTGCGCATTTGACCGTGTTCCTGCCATTTCAGGTTGTGCTGCAAGCACTGGTTTTGCAAAGCACCATATTGTTTATGCCGGTGCTTTACATCGTTTTCGGAGTGCCCGTTCTGGTGCTGCTGATCGTAGCTTTTTATTCGTGGGGAATGACCTGGCCGTTTCGGTCCGCAAGACAGCCGGAAGCAAGATTGGCCAACACAGCGAACTGGTGGGGGAAAGATTTCTTCTTAGCGGAAAAACCACGTCCATGAATCACAACGACGCCAGCCCCGTCAGGTATTCAACGCCATCGCGCCTCATTCGTCAGGTGGACCGGCGGGACTGGTGGCTTTGGGCGTTCGCGGTAGTGGTAACGTTGGTGTTGACGGTCGGCGTCATTTCTCTCACCCTGTCGGCTCGCCCCTTCGAGACTGAAAGCGCCGAGTGGTTCAATCTGCGGGAGTGGGTTCGGGGCTTGGCAGCATTGGTGCTGCTGTTCGACGTTTATACCGTCTACCAGCATCTGCAACTGCAGAAGATTCGGCGCCAACTGGCTGAGCGGGACGAACTGTTCCAGCTGATCACGGAAAATGCCGCGGATATGATTGCGGTGGTTGATGCCGACGGCCACCGGCTGTACAACAGTCCTGCCTATCAAAAGGTCCTCGGGTACTCCGCAGAGGAGCTTGCCAACAGCTCCCCGATTGAACAGATTCATCCTGACGACCGGCATCGAGTGCTGGAAGCTGGCGAGAAAGCACGCCTCACAGGGGAAGGGAAACGCCTGGAGTACCGGATGCGTCATCGGGACGGTTCCTGGCGCATTCTGGAGTCGACCGCCAGCGCGATTCGCAACGAAAAGGGCCAGACCACGAGACTGGTCATCGTCAACCGCGACATCACGGAACGCAAGCGGGCGGAGGAGATGCTGGCGCACAATGCACTCCACGACAGCCTGACCAACCTACCCAACCGAGTTTTGCTGCTGGACCGATTGCAGCGTGTCTTGAAGTCGGAGCGAGACCCCGGCCGCAGCGCCGCTATACTGTCGCTTGACATTGACGACTTCAAGCTGTTTAACGACAGCCTGGGGCAGAGTGCCGGGGACAGTTTACTGATTCAAATCGCGGCCCGATTGACGGCATGTCTGAGGAGCCTGGATATCATTTCGCGCTCCTCGGCAAGCGATGCAGAAGAGGGCCTCGCCGTCGCCAACACGTTGGCCAGACCCGGCGGTGATGAGTTCACAATTCTCCTTGAGGGGATCCGGCATCCCAGCGACGCTATGCGGGTTGCAGAACGGATTCAAGCCAAACTCGCCGTTCCCTTCGTGGTGGAAAACCACCAGACCGTTGTGCGGGCGAGCATCGGGATTTCCTTCAGCACCGGCGAGTACGTACGGGCGGAGGACCTGCTTCGCGATGCCGAGATCGCCATGTACCGTGCGAAACACGCGGGAAAGGGCCGCTATGCGGTCTTTGACGGTGAAATGCACGCCGCTGCCCTGAAGCGTTTGACCCTGGAAAGCGATCTGCGCAAGGCCTTGGAGTTGAAAGAATTCCGAGCCTACTACCAGCCGATCGTGTCGCTGGAGAACGGCCAAATTGTGAGCTTCGAGACACTCGCGCGCTGGCACAGGCCGGAAGGCGTGCTCCTGCCGGCAGAGTTCATCGCGGTGGCCGACGAGATCGGCATCGTTCCGCCCATGAACCGGGAGCTGTTCCGCCAGACCTGCCAGCAAATCCTATCGTGGCAGGCCCGATTTGGCTTTCAACCACCGCTCTGTCTCAGCGCCAACGTGTCGCCTAAACAGTTTGCTCAGCCTGATATAGCGAGCCAGATTGGCGCCATCCTTGACGAGACCGGCATCGATCCCCAGGTAGTCGAGCTGGAAATAACGGAAACCATTGCCATGTCGGACGCGGAAAGATCCCGTCGCATACTCTCCGAGCTAAAACACCTGGGAGTTCGTCTCGGCATCGATGACTTTGGCACGGGCTACTCCTCACTGAGCCGTTTGCAGGGATTTCCCGTGGACACGTTGAAAATTGACCGCAGTTTCGTCGCAAAAATGGACCGAGATCCCGAGACCTACGAAATCGTGCACATCATCATAACGTTGGCCCACCATCTGGGCCTTACCGTCATCGCCGAGGGAACAGAAAACGAGAGCCAGGTAAGCCAGCTCAAGCGGCTGGGTTGCAAACTGGCGCAGGGCTATTTTTTCGGCAGGCCGGCAGATGAACTGGCCACTTCAGAGCTCCTGCTCAAACACTTCAGGCTAGCGGCAAGAACAGGCCATTGAGTTCACAGGGTCTGATGCCTTGCTGATTGCACGGGTATTTACTCCACGAGATCAAACCTGGCGACTGCTATTTCCACTCGCGGATTCGGCGGAAAGGGGAGCATTTCGGTGAGGAGCGGAACGTAGCTGATCATCCCGATAGGTTTGCCGAATACAGCCGCCCCAGTTTTCGCCACTACCTGGGCTGCGCGGCGGCAAGCGACGGCCGTTTGAGGCTGGCGACAAGTTCCTGAAAATGAACGTTTTGGCGGAGGGGCTTCAGATCGTCGTCGGCCAGTAAGCGGTCAGCATTCTGGTAGCCAAGGCTAACCGCCTGGTGCAGGTTCTCTAATGCGTCGTCGGGACGATTCGCAGCCGCCGCCACGCAGGCAAAGGCATACCACAATCTCCAGCCATTCCCCTTGTCTCCAGAAGCGCTCTCTTTTTCGATCACTTCGCGAAACAACTTGCTGGCTGCAGCATAGCGGTGGCTGCACGCCATGGCTGTCCCGAGTTGCTGCAGTCCGTCGACTGTATAGAGGTGTTCGGGACCCAGGGAGCGAATCTCTGCCTCGAAGCTCTCGCGCGCGATCTTCTCGGCTTCGGCACATCGACCCTCCTTGATGAAGATTCTCGCGAGATTGGATTTGGTGAGCAGTGTATAGGGATTCTGCGCTCCGAGAACACGTGCTTGAGCCGCCAGCGTCTCTCCCTGCAGTTTCTCCGCTTCGTGAACTTCGCCTTCCGCAGCGAGTACGTTTGCCAGGTTGCCCTTGCTGCCTAAAGTATCTGGATGTTCGGGTCCAAGAGTTCGCGAGCGAATCGCAAGTACCTCCCGGTTAAGTTTCTCGGATTCGGCCCAGTGGCCTTCTTCTCCCAGCACACCCGCCAGATTGTCCATCACCCGGGCGGTGTTTTGGTGCTCGGGCCCGAACACGTGCTGGTGGGCAACCAAGGTGTCACGATACAACTGCTCCGCTTCCGCAAGTCGGTCTTGCCTTAAGACGGTCACTGCCAGATTGCCTTGGGTTTTCAGTGTTTCCGGGTGATCTTGTCCCCAGACGCGAAGATCAACATCAAGCAGCTGACGATATTCTTGTTCCGCCTCGGCAAAACGGCCTTCATTGATGAGGATTACGCCTAAGTGGTTCATGGCCTTCAACGTTTGCGCATTCTCGGATCCAAGTCGGCGCGTTCCGAGGTTTACTGCATTCCGTTCGAATTTCTCCGCCTCGGTGTAGTTGCCCCGATGTGACAGAACCAGCGCGAGCCGGTCTTCGGTCTCCAAGGCAAGCGGGCTGTTCGGTCCGAAAAGGCGCACGATGCCGGCCAGCGCTTGTCGCTCCAGTCCCTCGGCTTCCGCATCCTGTCCCTGGCGGGCGCGGATCCAGCCCAGTTGGGCCATCGACTCCAGAGTTCTTGGGTCATTGGGCCCAAGCAGCCTCATGCGCGCGTCCATAGCGCCCTTGGCCAATTCCTTGGCATGAGCGTACAGGCCCAGGTTCTCGTATGTGCTGGCCATGACCTGCATCATTTGCGACTGAACCTCGGGATCGTTGGCCAAACCAGAGCCGATATCATTCGACGCTTTGTCGAGGATCTCCCGGGCGGTCACGCTGTTGCCCCGCGCCTCGCTGGGGTCGGAAACCTTGAACATGCCGGTCATGAAATCGGTGATGCGGTTGGCGCGATCGCGTTCCCGGTTCGCCCGATCGCGCTCGCGGGTGATCCGGCGTAATTCCACCGCCTGCAAAACCGAAAACGCCGCCAGCAACAGCACCAGTGCGACAGCCACGCCCACGGCGACGCGGTGCCGACGGACATATTTACGCAACCGGTAGCCGGTACTTACCGGCCGCGCGACCACTGGCTCGTGGTTCAAATATCGGCGGAGGTCGTCGGCTAGCTCGGAAGGCGTGCCATAGCGGCGGGCGCGATCCTTCTCTAACGCCTTGATCGTGATCCAGTCGAGATCACCGCGCAGCAGATTCACCAGATGCCAGGGATCGGTGGCACGCGCTTCTGCGGTTGCTCTCGATGCGTCCCGATCTTCGCTCACCTTGGTGCTGGGGCGCGGCGGTTCGTCCTCGCGCAGCTTGCGCAGTAACTCATCGACCGGTAGTTTTTGCCGGGTGGATTCGAAGGGCTGTGCCCCCGCCAGCAGGACATAGAGAACAACCCCCAACGAATAGACATCCGTGCGGGTGTCGATGTCGTGCACGTTGGGGTCGGCTTGCTCCGGACTCATGTACGCAGGTGTTCCGACAAAGAGTCCCGGCCGCGTCAGCAGGCTTTGGTCTGCGCTCAGGGGCGCGGAAACCTTAGCTAGACCAAAGTCGATGATGCGCGGCGTCGGTTTGCCGTCCACCTCCACCACCAGAATGTTGGCCGGCTTCAGATCACGATGGATGATGGCCTTCTGGTGGGCGTGTTGCACTCCTTCGCAGGTCTGGATGAACAGTTCCAGCCGCTGCGCAATCCCCAGCCGCTTCTGATCGCAATACTCGGTAATCGGCAACCCAGGTACGTACTCCATCACGAAGTACGGCTGGCCCAGGGCAGTCGTGCCCGCTTCGAACACCTTGGCGATGGCGGGATGGTCCATGATCGCCAGGGACTGGCGCTCCGACTGGAAGCGTTGCACCATCGACTCGTCGTACATCCCCGCCCGAATCAACTTCAGCGCGACCTGGCGCCGGACGGGAGAAGTCTGTTCGCAGAGCCACACTTGTCCCATGCCGCCTTGGCCGAGTTTGCGAACAAGTTGGAAACGCTCGGAAAAAGTCTGCCCTGCTTCCAAGGTTCGAACCGGCTCAATACTATCCGAGCCAGCAGGCGGCCGGCCGAGCGCCGGCGCGGATCGCAAGAAACCGGAGCCCACATTTTCACCCGCGGAAAGGAGCGACTCCACCTCGGCGCGCAGAACGCCGTCATCGCCGCATGCGTTGTCGATGAATGCGGCACGTTGGGAGGGAGCAAGTTGCATCGCTTGGTGCAGCAGTTCTTTGACCCGCTCCCAATGATCGGCCGCCATGGCTATGCCGTCCTGCTCATCTGGCGATGCAACCAGACGCGGGCGGTCGCCCAGTCGCGATCAACCGTTGCGCGCGAAATGCCCAGCACCTGTGAGATTTCTGGAGCCGACAACCCCCCGAAGAATTTCATCTCTACGATTTTTCCTTGGCGCGCGTCGATGCGAGCCAACTCTTTCAGGGCCTCATCCAACGCGAGAAGCTCAGCATCTCCTTTGACGGGCAGTTCAGCCAGGTCATCGTAGTCGATCCGGCATCCTCCATCGCGTTTGGCAGCTTGCCGGCCACGCGCGTAATCGACAAGAACCTGCCGCATTGCCCGCGAGGCAACGGCCATGAAATGAGCGCGGTTTTGCAGCGCGGCCGCTTGGCCTCCCAACAGCCGAAGGTAGGCCTCGTGGACAAGAGCCGTGCTTTGCAGGGAATGATCCGACCGTTCGGACTGCAGATGATAGTGGGCTATGCGACGCAACTCCTTGTAGACCAGGGGAAACAGGTCACGCAGAGCTTCCTCGTCACCTTGCGTCCACTGCTGCAAGAGCTGGGTCACTTGACCGCACAGATCCTCGGCCATGTGGCTTCCTCGACCCCCGTTTCAGAAGAGGATACCAGCATAGTCGCGGTTGCAGTCGTCGTCAATCACCGTCTCATGGAATCGCCCAACTGACGGGTTTTCCTTCAAGATCCGGCCGCTGCCGTCTGACTTGAACGTTCTTACGGTTGCGTTGAGGCGATTGCCTTGCGCTTTCCGCCTATTTGAACAGAGCGCGGAATCGATCCCGCGCCAAATTCAAAACTTAAGGAGAAACAACAATGAAAAACCAGATTCGCAAGACCATTCGCAGCTTTCAGACCACCTTGAACGCAATCAGCAACCGGATTGCCTTCGCAACCTTAACCACCCTCTTCCTGCTGAACGGACTCATGAGCGCCCAGTCGGCGCAAGTCGTCCCGTCCCGCAGTTCGATTGAACAAGCCAAATCCGCCAGCGCCTCCGACGCGGCACGTGCGTACGGACCGATGCGCTTCCGCGGTCTCACCCCGGACGGAGGAATCGAAAGCTCGAACTGGAGCGGCTATGCCGTGACCGGTAGTGGGTTCAGCGATGCCAAGGGTTCCTGGCACGTCCCAGAGGTCAATTGCAATGCCACTCCCAACACGTACGCCGCCTTTTGGGTGGGCATCGACGGATTCTCCGACGGCACCGTGGAGCAAACTGGAACCGACTCCGACTGCAGCGGCTCGAGCCCGGTGTATTTCGCCTGGTACGAATTTTTCCCGGCAGGGCCAGTAATGGTCCCGAATTTTCCGGTCGAGGCGGGCGACGTGATTGGGGCGGAGGTAAAATACCTGGGCGGCGGAACTTTCCAGATCCGCATCCACAACCACAGAACCAACCAGCTGTACGTCAAGAACCAGAGCGTCAGCAGCGCCGAACGAACCTCTGCTGAATGGATTGCCGAGGCGCCTTGCGCAAAGGTGGTCAACGGCTCCTGCGTGGAGGTCCTGCCCCTCGCCGATTTCGATGTCGCTAACTATGGCCTTGACTACACCAGTGATCCCGGCACCAACACTGCGATCGACAGCACGACCTCGGGTCCAATCAGTGCCTTCGGCAGTAATGTGTTCGAAATCACCATGGTCAACAGTTCGGGAGGAAACGAAGCCGTACCGACTTCGCTCACTTCCGACGGCACCAGCTTCCGGGTGTGGTGGGAATCGGAGTAAGGTCGGAGGCGTCGCGCTTGGAAAGAAGTTCCTTCCGATGCGCGATCCCCGGTACGACATCCAGCACTTGATTGACGCAGGATCAATCGGGCTGGAGGAACTGAGATCAACCACTGCAGTCGTCTGAGAGGAGCGGTCGAACCTGGCCGCTCCTCGATGACTTTTTGGCTGGACCAAAGGGGGACCAGCCCGTTCGCGCCAGCGTCGTACACACTACCGTATTGACTCTTCAAGGACATGGCCTCTCCAGCCGCAAATCCACTCGCTTTCCATGAGGCGATTTGCGGGCCGCTTACGCATATCTGTACAGGAGCCAAAAATTCCTCAGGGAACAGCGCTCAAAACCATGAACAAAATTCAGAAAATGGAGGTGGATCAAAAATGAAAACAACCAACCAAAAAACGCTAAACCAGAACCCGTGCAGAGGAGCACTCGCGGGAAAGCTGATCGGGTTCGCTCTAGCAGTGCTTCTGTCCCTAACAAGCATGCTCCTTCTAGCCAGCCCAGCTGCGGCCAAAGATGTTGAGATCAACTGGCAGCAAACCGGCGCGGCCGTCGGCAGCGGGTATCTTCCCCGGGTTGCCTCGGACGGCGGGAACGGAAGCGACGGAGCCGTGAACACGGTCAGCATCTATCAGGACGCTACCGGGTTCGCCGAGTTCGGTTTTCAAACGGGGTTCGACGATGGCTCCAGCGTCGTCTGGAACTCAGCAACGAACATAGACAGCGAAGTGGGTCATGAGGCGTCGATCGCGATGACGTCGTACTGTATCGATTCCCAGTGCGTTCAGTCCGGCGATGCCGCGATCGAGGTTCATCAGGGAGGCCAAGACAATGGGTCGCTTCTCTGGTATCGGATCGGGCAGGGGAATGTGGTCGCCGTGCAGGGGTCGTCAAGCGGGCTGGTTTGGGCCGATACCGGCGTAGCTTACGATCACGGATACAATCCGACCGTAGCCATCGACTACTTCTCGCCGGACTCCAATGCACCTACCATCGTCGAAGTTCATCAGGCGGGAGCGAATTTCTCCGAGATCTGGTATCACGTGGGTGTGTACAACATCGGCACAAATTCCTCCGTATCCTTCATGGGGGCGGTGGACTCCAGTTTCCAGGGCTACTCGCCAACGGTCAGTGTGTCGGGCGGTCTGGCGGCGCTGGTTGCGCAGGGATCCAGCGGCAATCTGTGGTACTCGATCGGAGCAGTGAACACCACTAATGGAACCATCGCTTGGGACGCGCCCACGACCTACACCAGCGGGTTTAATCCGACGATTTCGGTGTATTTGACGGGCAACACTTTCAACGGCGACTGGGACGTAGTGGAAGCCCATCAACAGGACAACCAGACCGGGCAACTGCTTTATCGCACGGGGCACATGAGCATCAGCAACGGTTCTTTGCCTACGGCGATCAAATGGACGACGAAAGGCGGCAATGCGGAATACGCCACCGGATGTTATCCGTCTGTCACCCTGTTCCGCGTTTCAGGTGTCGGTGCGCCTTACGTGGTGGAGACGCATTCGTCGGCCTGCGGAGAGGTGTCTAACATCGTATCGGACTTTGGGATTTTCGCGTTCGATTAGGGCGTGAATCACTGGCCGAAATAGAGAGCCGCCTCCCCAGAGGCGGCTTTTTTCTTGGCCTCTGTGATGAGACAGACTCAGCACGCAATACCGTGAGCAGAAGGGTTTTCGCCGATTGGGATGTTCGGGCTTTTGGAGCCGCACGCAGCCGACAGTCCAGCGCGCATAATGAGGGGTCGAAATTCTCTGTAATTGCCCGTCCAGAAAGGCTTTTCGGGGATGGCACATTCGGGGACACTCTGGCACGGGCGTGCCATTTTCAAATCCCCCCCCTCCGTTTAACTTCGTAATTGAGCAGTTCTGGGGGAGGGCTGCCACGGGCGCCCTGGACTTGAAAAAGTCCAGGGCGCCCGTTTTAATGTCACTTATAATGCGAGGAGTTGCCAGGTGCGGTTCTGCACGCTTCACCTGCTGCGAATCACAGGTTTTGAAGGTTGCCTATGCTGAAAATTCCCCCGATCGCTTGCGCCGCCGCTTTCCTGATTGCCGTCGCGCTTCTCACCAGCGGAACCCACGTCTTGGCCGCCACCCAGGAATCGGTTTTGGACAACTTCGCCCACACTCAGGATGGAGCCTTACCTGCTGCCGCTCTCATCTTTGACTCCTCCGGAAACTTATATGGCACAACGGTCGCGGGTGGATCGGACACTACCGGTACGGCCTTTCAGCTGGTTCCCAGTTCCGACGGCACCTGGACGGAGAATGTGCTCCATAGCTTTTCCCACACCAGCAACGATGGCTGGCAGCCGGAGGCCGGGCTGGCACTGGATAAAGATGGGAATTTGTATGGCACAACGCTTTATGGCGGCGCATATTGCACCGACCAGGGCGGTTGTGGCTCTGTATTCGAACTTTCGCCCGGCTCTAATGGTACATGGACGGAAAAACTTCTGCACAGTTTCTGCGCCCGCTCCCGCTGCGCGGATGGCAATTTTCCGTACGGAGGCGTGATCCTGGATGCTGCGGGGAATTTATATGGCACAACTAGTAGCGGCGGCGAGCACAACGGCGGCACGGTCTTTGCAATGACACACTCCAAGAAGGGCTGGACGGAGAACGTGCTTTACAGTTTTGCCGCCTTCCGCGGTGACGGGTCGCAGCCTCGCGCCGAGCTGATTTTCGACCGGTCCGGCAACCTGTATGGAACCACTTATGCGGGAGGCGCAAGCCACTACGGTACCGTCTTTGAGCTGACGCCGGGAGCCAAAGGGACGTGGAAGGAAAGCGTGTTGTATAGCTTCACCGGCAGTGGCGCGGATGGAGCCAATCCGTGGTCGGCGCTCGTGATGGATGCTGCAGGCGATTTGTATGGCACCACCCTCTTCGGGGGCTGCAGCGATTACGGATGCGGAACCGTATTCGAAATGGTCATGCGAAAGAACGGCACCCGCACCGAAAAAGTGCTGTTCGATCTTTGCACCACCTCCACCTGCCCTGGGGGAAGCTATCCTCGCGGCGGCGTCGTTCTCGATTCCAAAAACAATTTGTATGGAACCACCACCGAAGGTGGCGCATACTACTACGGCACCGCATTCGAGCTGACCTCCGATCGTGAGGGCAACTGGAGTGAGACGGTGTTGCACAGCTTTCCCTCGAGCGAAACCGACGGCTTTACTCCAGAATCCGCTCTCGTTCTTGGTGGAGATGGGAAGGTGTATGGCACCACGGCGTCCTGCGAGGACGGCAATGGCAGCGTATTCGAGATCAGTTTTTGACGAGCCGGGCTGTTTCGGGGTCAAGACCGGGCCGTGGCCGTGAGACTCCCCCGAGGGAGTGAAAAGGATGAACTTTTTATGAACATGACCAGGTTCTGCCGCTGCCTGCTGGCGGTTGCTCTGTTGATTTCCCCCATTCTGTTGCCGGCCCAGATTCAAAACGGCGCGCTGCATCCTCGCACCCGCAAGCCGGCGCAGCACCGCACAGCTCGGCCGCGCGTTGCCAACCATAAGTACACGTGCGGCTCGCCGCCGTGTGTCCTTCCCAATGTTCAGGTGTCGGCGGACGAAACCAATACTCCATTGATTGCGTCCAGCCCCACCAACCCCTCTTTGTTAGCGGCCAGTACCTTTGATTTTAGCGAGTGCAATTACATCACCCTTTCCATGGCTTCCCTGGAAGGCGGTTCTCAGTGGCAATACCCCAATTGTGTGAGTGTGGGCTTCGACGGAAATCCTACGCTCGCCTACGGCCGAAAATCGCTTTACAACGCCGGGTTTGAGAACAGTGACAAGGGAACCTACATCCAAGCGTCTAGGGACGATGGCCAGTTTTGGGGCGGCAGTGTCGAGGTGACCGCTCCCATTTTTTATGATGGCGTAACCAATGTCCCTTGGGTCGCAGTCGATAACAGCAAAAGCAGCCAGTTCGCCAACGCGGTCTATCTTTCGGTTACCCAGTTCGATGATCTCGTCGTGGAAAGCGAAATCACCGCCTCCCGTTCCACTGACGGCGGAAAGAGCTGGTCCACGGTTACCGTCGATCCTGTTCAGTACAAGCCGGAAGTGGATCAATTCAGCCGCCTGGCGGTTGGCATGGATGGCACCGTTTACCTCGCGTGGCAGCGTTGCGCCATGACCGGTCCGGAGGTCAATTGTGCGGATACCCAGGCCGACATGCTGCTATCGAAATCCACCGATGGCGGCGAGACCTGGTCCTCGCCCGTTACCATCGCCACCGTAACCCTCGTCCCCGATAGCTGCAGGTGCTCGTTTTTTGGCAACCTGCCAAACACCAACGAGCCGATGCCCAACATGCCCGTCCTCGCGATTGATAACAGCACCGGCAAGTACGCCGGCAGCCTTTACGGGGCGATGTACAACTGGACAGGTTCGCAAATGCTGGTGGAAGTCGCCACTTCCACCGATGGCGGCAGCACCTGGGGCACGCCCGTGCTCGTGGCTCCTGCCAATGAAACCCACGACCAATTTTTCCCAACCATCGCGGTCAGCTCTACCGGTGTGCTCGGCGTTGGCTGGCTCGACCGGCGCAACGACCCGCTCAACGTCAGCTATCAGCCATTCGCAGCGGTTTCGACCGATGGCGGTGCATCATTTGGCACGAACTACCAACTGGCCAAAAATCTCTCCGATCCTTACCTCGATGGCCAGGGTGGAGCGGACATGGGTACAAACATCGGCGCAGCGTGGTCGGGCACGAACTTCCTGGTTACATGGCCCGACACCCGCAGCCTGCAGTATATGCAGGACTACGTTGGTGGCCTGAGGATCAAGTGAGATGAAGGCTAGGTTCCCGTCTCAGCGCGTGGTGCGGGTGACGACCCGTATTCCCGTTTAATCGTTTTGGGGCTCAGTAGGTCGAAATGGTGAAATTGACGGTGATGCGGGCCTCGGTTTCCACCGGTTTGCCGCCTTGCAAATGCGGCTTGAAGCGCCACTGCCGAACGGCTTCCCGCGCCGCGGCCGAGAGAATGGCCGGGCCGCTTAACACTTGGATGTCCTGGATTTCGCCGCTCTTTCCGATCATGGCCTCCAAAATCACCGCGCCCTGGACCTTCATCTGCTTGGCCAGCATTGGGTAGGTTGGCTGTACCGGGCGGTCAAGCAGTTGCAAGGTATCCTGCGAAAGCTGCACGCGCTCACTGGCATTGGTTACATTATCGGTTGCCTGGGGCTGGCCGTTGGCTGCCAGCGGCGGTAAACCCTCTTGCATTCTCACGCTCACCGAGTTGGTTCCAGCGTCCACAGTATGGCGTTGATTGCCGGCCACCACTTCCACTTCCAAGGGAGGCAGCACCGCACGGTTAGTAGTTACCACCATCGGCGGCGCTTCAGCCTTAGCAGTGGTTATGGGTGCAGGCGGCTTTTTGGCGTGGGTCGCCTCGGTGGTCGCATGAATTGGCGCAGGGGCGGCGGGCGCCGCTGTTCTGGCCACCTGCGCGGCGCTTGGCGGTGTGGCTTCCGGTTCAACTGCTTCGGGCGTGGCAGCGGACGGGGGCGACAAAACCCTCCAGTCCTTGATCAGAACCAGGATCAGGGCCACGGTCAGCAACAGCAACGCGGTCAGCATGCGACGCCGTTGTTGTTGTTCCAGGGCGTTCGCGGTAGCGTTCGTCAGCGCGTTCTGCGCATCGTCCTGCAGGGTTGGCATAGTTAGGAAAAATCCGAGGGGGAACCGGCCTCCTAACCAGCATTATGCCCGGAAACGCGCCAGAAAGCCACGCTTTTCTGCGCCCGGATAAACCCCCTTTTCGCCGGTAGTTCCTGCGCAGGGCGGCGGCTCACCGGTTGTCCCTGCCTGACGACCGTTCCGGGTGTTACCGCCTACCAGGGCGCGAGCTCAATGTGGTTGCCCCGGCTTGCCTGGGCGCCTCCGTTTCGAGAAACGGGCCCAATGGGCTGTCCGGCAAGAGCTTAGGGCAAGGTCCCCTGTGAGGCACATCACAACCCCATGTGCCCAAAGTCACAGCGACGCTTTTGCCGGGAGCGCACACTACTTTGGTGATGCAGGTCACAGGCATTGGTTCGTGGCAAGACGCTGCTTTTCCGGCCGCAAAACCCGCGTCACAGGGGGTGGGTTGTGCTCTCACCATACGGACTTGATATTATCGAAAGTTGTCTTACCTGCAAGACCCGGACGGAGCGGCTGTTTTGCGATCTGCCCGGTCCGGCGCTGCAAGCCTTTGAAGGCATCAAGTATGCGACGGCATATCCGAAGGGTGCGGTGTTGTTCGTCGAAGGGCAGGCGCCGCGCGGGATTTTTGTGTTATGCAAGGGCCGGGTAAAACTTTCCATCTGCGCCACCGACGGAAAGACCCTGATCGTGAAGATCGCAGAACCCGGTGAAGTTCTCGGTCTGAGCGCCTCCGTCTCCGGAAAACCCTATGAATTAACGGCGGAGACGATCGATCCCTGCCAGGTCAATTTCGTCAAGCGCGACGATTTTCTGCATTTCCTGAGAGAGTATTCCGAGGCCTGCTTCAAAGTGGCAGAGCAACTGAGCGAAAAGTACAACACCGCCTGCCATGAGGTTCGTTCTCTGGGGCTGTCGCACTCCGCCGGCGAGAAGCTGGCCAAACTTTTGCTGGAGTGGAGTTCCAAGAACGGCGAATCGGTCAAGCAGGAGCCCCGCTTGAAACTGGCGCTGACTCATGAAGAGATCGCCCAAATGATCGGCACCTCACGCGAAACGGTGACCCGTCTGTTTGCCGACCTCAAGAAAAGACAGATCGTGCAAGCCAAAGGCTCAACCCTGATTATTCGCAACAAGGGTGCTCTGAAGCTGATTGCCAGCAACAACTGATGCCGCCCCGCTTGTGTCTGGGTCACGCTAATCGGTGACAGCAGTCACTGTCTCTCACTACGAAGCGCATTTAAGAAGTGAGGTATGCAGAGCGGGATCGAGCACAGTTTCATGGAACGCGCCGAGCGGCCCGATCGGGTCTTTTACGATTTGCCCCCAGAGACGCTGAAGGCCTTCGATGCCCTTAAGTCGATCAACGAATACGAGCGGGGCACTGTCTTGTTTCGTGAGGGTTCCCCCTGCCGGGGCGTTCTGGTGCTTTGCGAAGGGAGAGCCCGGCTGTCCGTGTGCTCGGAATCCGGCAGCCGCCTGACGTTGAGAATTGCGGGGCCAGGAGAGATCCTGGGTTTGAGCGCGTGCCTGGCGGATAGCGCGCATGAGATGACCGCCGAATTGCTCGATAGCACGCGCGTGGCGCTGGTGCGCCGCAAAGACCTGATGGAATTCCTGCATGATCATCGCGAGGCCTGCATGAAGGTCGTAAGCCTGCTCAGCCAGGATTTGCACCGCGCCTATGATCGTGTACGTACGGTCGGGATGAGCCGAAGCCGCCGATCGCGAGCGCTGAGGGTCCACTGAGCGACGGTCTCGCCGAGTTATTTTCCGTTCGGTTCGCTTCTCAAAATCAGTCCGCGGCTTCAACCCTCGCCATGTGATGAGAATCACCACAGCTAGTGAGGTCACTCATTGTCAATGTCGCCGCCAGCAAGAACAATGAAATAGCGAGTTGGGTAATGTGCGGCGATATTCATCAGCAAGTGATGGAAATCGCAACGACCCGGCGACCAGTGATCCGTTTTGGGTTCACGGCTAATGAAACGCCATCGACAAGATCGAATTGACGGCCAGTCGAATGCCTTATCGGCCAAGAAGTCAACCTACCGAAAGGTTTGGACGATATTGATATGCTTGGTTTGCGCCTGCTGGATTGGAATCCGTGTGACCGGGCCCCCCTCCCTCAGCGCTCGCGCCAGTTCGGGAGGCGACAGCGATACCTGCCTGGCCTGCCATAGCGACAAGACTTTGACCACCAAGCGCGGCACGCGCACGGTTTCGTTGTTTGTGGATGGCAAGAAATTCTCCGCATCCGTCCATGGTGCATTGGGATGCACTGCCTGCCACGCTGACCTCGAAGGAAAGGATCTGCCGCATTCGACCCCCCTAGCTAAGGTGAATTGCGGATCGTGCCATACCCAAGAAGGCGAACAGCACGCGCACTCGCTTCATGGCAAAGCGATCGCCCGGGGCGATGCCCTAGCTCCACGGTGCGTCAACTGCCATGGCAATCACGACATTGTCCCGGTCAAAGACCCAAAATCAGCGGTCGCGCCTCTCAGGGTACCGTTTGTATGCGGGCAGTGCCATCGCGAGGGCACGCCGGTTCAGGTCAACCGCCAAATAGACCAGCACAATATCCTGGAAAATTTCTCCGAGAGCATTCATGGCGAGGCGCTGTTCAAGAAAGGGTTGATCGTAGCGCCCAACTGCGCCTCTTGCCACACGGCGCATAACATCCTGCCGCACACCGATCCGGGCTCGTCCATCGCGCGGCGCAATATCGCTTCCACCTGCACCAAGTGTCACGCCGAGATTCAGCAGGTGCACCGCAAGATCATCCGGGGCGAGCTTTGGGAGAAAGAAGCGAACGTGCTGCCGGCCTGCGTGGATTGCCACCAGCCGCACAAGGTGCGAAAAGAGTTCTACACGCAGGGCATGGCCGACGCCGACTGCCTGCATTGCCACGCCAACGAGCAACTGAAGGCGGCTGAC
>Ga0187784_10001413_pt1 | contig 19012 bp, 20 predicted proteins | sample 1015_SJ02_MP15_2_FD_132964 | JGI IMG/M metagenome (GOLD analysis project Ga0187784, IMG submission 132964) | Tropical peat soil microbial communities from peatlands in Department of Meta, Colombia - 1015_SJ02_MP15_20_MG | ecosystem: Environmental > Terrestrial > Soil > Wetlands > Peat | place...
GACTGGGCGGGAGTGCGCATCGGGCGCAGGTATGATTCTCGGGTGGCGGCCTGGAGCGTAGCCGAGCACACGCCGGGTGGGTACGCGCCCGCGCTCACCTGCGCCGCCGGCACTCGAAGATCGAGTCCGTGCCCGATGGGCCCGTGGGCGGCGTGTGGAATACACCGGACACCTGATGGCCGGGGATACTCTACGGTGCTACGGTCGAATTGAGGACTGCGACAACCATCGTTGCTACGCTCACGCGTGCCCTCGAAACGCGGCAGGTGGAGGTTACCATGGTTGATGCGCAGGTGTTGGCCGAGCTCACGGAAGTCGAGCACCCAGACATCCTGTCCGTGTCCTTGGATGTCGATCCCACCAAGCCCGAGCACCAAACGCCAAATCCCGCGTACCGGATTTGGGCGCACGAAGCGATACGGGAGATCCTGGCCGGCCTGTCCGACGCTGCGCGCGCCAAGGCCGCACGCGCCGCACGGGAGGTGCTGGCCCACCTCGAGAAGGGGCCGGTGCCGGGACGCGGCGTCATGATCTTTGCCGGCCCCGGGGTGTGGCACGTTTTCGTCCTCCCGTTCCCGCTGCCGCGTCGCGTCCAGTATGGCTATCCCGACGTCTTCCCGGTGCTATGGGCGATGAGCGAGTACACTGCCTACGCAACCGTTATCGTCCGCAAGGGATACGCGCGCATCGTCGTGACGTACCTTGGTGGCACCGTGGCCGTCGACGAGGAGACGCTCGAGCTGGATACGAGCGACTGGCGGTTCAAGGCCGGGCGACCGGACACGTATGTGCGTCGCGTGGGGATCGGTGTCGGTCGGGGCGCGCAGGCGGATGCGTTCGATGCGCGCGTCGACGAGCAGTACCGCCGATTCTGGCGACAGGTGGCGCAGGCGACCGCGCACGCACTGGCCGGTCTGCACGTCGAGCGCGTCATCCTCGGTGGGCCGGAAGAGGCTACGGCGGCCCTGCGGCCCCTGTTGCCGGCGGAGGTGCAGCGCCGAATCATCGGCCTAGTGCCCATCCCAGTCCACGCCACGCTGGCAGACATCCGTGATCGCACGCTGCCGCTGGCTCTTGCAGAGCACCATCGCAGGGAGTCCGGTCTAGTCGCGACCGTGGTCGCTCGCACGGCGGACGGCCGAGGAACCAGTGGTAGGGCGGCCACGCTGGGTGCGTTGTCCCAGGGGGCGGTGGAAACGCTGATCGCGGACCGTGACCTTGCGGGAGACATCTGGGCTTGCCGCCGGTGTGCGTACGGCAGCGCCACATCTGTCGCGGTTTGCCCGTTCTGCGGCAGGACGATCGAGCCGCTGCCGTTGCGGCAGGCGCTTCCCGTGATGGCGCTCCGCCACGGGGCTGGGCTCGAACTCGTGGGACCGCCGGCGGCAGCCGGGTTGCCTGAAGGCGTTGGGGCGCTCCTGCGCTATACGCCCGCGCCGGCGGCGCGAGGACAAGCGTGACGGACCAGGCCCGTCTTGCATGCGCGGCCGAGGTGCGGCGCCCGCTAGCCCAAGCTGGATAGGGCGGTCACCCGCGCAAAACGAGATCGCCGCTCGTTGATTGCCGATGCGGTTGGCAACCGATCATCATCCGTTCCATCCTCGTCTGCCGATGCGCTCGGGACCCTCGAACAGCCTCGCCGTGACGGCTCCAAAGATAATGCCTCCGATGTGAGCCATGTAGGCGACGCCCCCAACCTGTACGTCTGTCACGGCGCCGACGCTCAGGAGCTGGATGAGAAACCAAAGCCCGATGAGCAGCGCCGCGGGAAGGATGGTAACGCGGACGAACCAGCCCAAGAACAGCAGGGTGCGGATCTGATCGCGTGGGTAGGTCACGAGAAACGCGCCCATGACGGCGGCGATCGCTCCGCTCGCCCCCAGGTTGGGAATCGTGGATCCGGGATCGGCCGCGACCTGGGCCAGCGTAGCCACCAGCCCGCCGGCAAGATAGAAGGCCAGGTATCGGATCGGCCCCATCGCGTCTTCGATCTCGGGGCCGAATGCCCACAGGAACACCATGTTGCCCAGGATGTGCGACCAACTTGCGTGCATGAACATGGCCGTCAGAATCGTCACCCAGTGGTGTCCAGCCGCGACATCGGCGGGGATCATGGACCACTTGGTCACGAACGCGGTACCGCTCGTCAGTTCGCACACGAAGACGAGCCCGTTCACCAGGATGATGGCCGCCGTCACAATGGCAAAGTGCCGAGTGCGCCGAGACACATCCCCTAGCGGAATCATGTGCTCCCCCACCCACGGGCGTACACGTTTATTCCCCGCGAAGATTCTCTGCCGTGCCGGGCGCTCCCCTTGTTCCCCGGTCCGCCCGCCGGCAAGAATCAAGAATGCGCGTCGTGACTCCACCCGTCCGGCCCGGTGACGATGGATATCATTGTGTCGGTCGAGGGCCACGCGTGGCAGCTCCGGGATGTCGTTGATCCCCATTGGGGAGATCGAGTGTGAGCATTGCGGGGGGCGCACCCGGCCGCTGGTGTTGGCTCGGGACGCGGAGGAATCAGGCGGCCGCCCGATTCCGCGGGTAGACGAAGCGAGCTACGGTGAAGATGAGCCTCGGAGCCGTTACATCCGTTGCGACGGAGGTGAGGTTTCATGCAGGCTGCCTGCGTCGATCGCTTGTGTGACTATCTACGGGAGCAAGGTGTTGCCCACACAGTCAGCCATCACGCGGCCCGGTACACCGCACAGGAACTCGCTCAAGTGGAACACGTACCGGGGCGCCTGGTCGCGAAGGTGGTGGTGGTCTTAGCCGATGGGGCGCCCCACATGGTGGTGCTTCCGGCAACGATGAAGGTGGACACGGTGTCGGTGGAAGCTGAAACCGGCGCCCAGTACGTCCGGTTGGCGCACGAGAACGAGTTCGAGCACATCTTTCCCGATTGCGAGGTGGGTGCAATGCCGCCGTTCGGGCAGCTCTACGGCGTGCCCGTCCTGGTGGACTCGGCGCTGACGCGCGATCCGGTTATCCTGTTTAACGCCGGCACCCACCAGGATGTGATTACGATGTCCTACGTCGACTTCGAGCGGCTTGTGAAGCCACGGATTGGACGGTTCGCCAGAGTGGAAGCCGGGGCAGCCTGACGCGGCGGCGTTGGCCCCAACCCTGGCCGCGGGGGACGTCCTGGATCCGCCCCGGCAACCATCAGGACTAGCGGCCCGGCCGGCGCCGGCCGGGCCGTTGCGCGCCTGCGCGGGATGTAGGCCGACGTAGAGCCTATCCCAAGACTCCCTGGGAGCGCTATCCTTGGCATGAGGATTGATCGCATCTTCATCGCAATTAGGGGTTGGCGCCTATGACCGATGCGGCATCGGCCGAAGCAGCGATGGCGCACGCTTTCTCGTGACCGCAGCCAATACCCATGACATGAAAGCGGCGACGACCACGCTGGACAGCCTCGCCGTCCGAGGCCCTGACTGACGCTCGGTCGCCCGCAGCACCTGTGTCTCGACAAAGGGTATGACTTCCCGGAAATCGAGGCAGCAGTCCGGAAGCGACGTTGCACTCCCCATCGCCGTCACCGCGGCGAATGCGCCCCGCGGTACCGGCGATATCCAGCGCGCCGCTGGGGCGTCGAACGGACGGGCGCATGGCACACCATCGGCTCCGGAAACTTCTCATCCCCTTTGAGAAACGGATGGAAGACTATCGGGGGCCGGTGCATTTCGCATGCGCCCTCATCATCTACCGACGGACGGTTCGGTGACGGGGTCCAAAGACGTCCGGACAGAAATAGGGCGTTGACATTCTTAGTAAATGGCGTTTACACTGCGCCTGTGGTAAACGCCGTTTACTATAGGGGGACCGGATGGCACAGCAGACTACCGACTTCAAAGTCAATCCTTCGGACGAGACCATCCGTCTCGGGCCACTCACCGTGCGCTTTTTGATCACCGGGGAGAACTCGAATGGTAGCGTCGCAACGTTTGAACTCACCGTCCCGGGTGCGCAGCGCCTGATGGCTCCGGCGCATAGCCACGATCATTACGAAGAAACGATCTACGGCATCGACGGAGTGCTGACCTGGACCGTCGACGGCAAACTCATCGACGTCGGGCCGGGACAAGCATTGTGTATTGCTCGGGGGGCCGTTCACCGGTTCGACAACAACGGCAGTCAGGATGTCAAGGTGCTCTGCGTGATCACGCCGGCCGCGATCGGTCCGCAGTATTTCCGCGAGGTTGCCGAACTGACCGAGGCCGCTGCCGGCGGCCCGCCCGATCGGGCAAAGATGGCGGAAATCATGCGCCGCCACGGCCTCACACCAGCTGCCCCTCGACCCGTAACACCCGAAGCTCGTGTCGATTGACGGTTCCCGCTTCGCTGCCGGAATGAGCGACGATGGTCCCTAAAGGGGCGACGATGGTTGTGACGATCGACGTGCTCGTGCCCGCGAGGCCGCGCAGCCGTGCGAGCCGCTCAATGCGAGTCACTAACCGAGTGTGCGGAGCTGTCTGCGCAGCGTGCAGGGTCCCGGCGAGCGGTCAATCCTATACACGGCAGCATACGGATTCTCATGTCGAGAAAGCGACATAACGCCGTCAGCGGCCATTAGGGTCTGCGCGCCCCCAATAAGGTTGCACATCGGTCGCTCTCGGCCCCCCCGGCGTCGCGCTTGACAAGCTCGCCGATCGAGACAAAAGACATACGCATCGGTGCATTGCTGTGGGTCCCGGCTCAGGCGGTCCAGCGCCGTATTATCGGGGCACTGAACGCGGCCGGTTTTAAGGATCTGCGCATACCGCATGTGGCGGTGCTGCAATATCCTGGTCCGGATGGGGTTCGCTCAGGCATTCTCGCCGAGCGCGCCGGCATGAGCAAGCAGGCCATGAACCAGCTCCTCCGGAGCCTCGAACGCCTCGGTTATATCGTCCGGTCCGATGCACCGGACGAGGGCCGCGCGTGAGCTATCCGCTTCACCAGACGCGGCCGGGCCGCATACTCAAGGGTCTACGACATACTCCGGGACGTCGAACGCGAATGGAGCACTGAACTTGGGGCAGGACGTTTCGCCCAGCTCAAAGAGCTGCTATCCCGCGTCTGGGAAAGCCCGTTGACCCGCTCGCAGGCGGGAACGACGCATGAGACCGAATAACACCTTCTCAAAGGTTTTGGGATAGGCTCTTAAACGCTACCCGCCCCGCCCTCGCAGTGGTCTTCAGCATCTCCCAGAACCGCAGCGATGTGTTTCGACGGCGGGGCCACTCACGCTTCGGATAAACCGTTCCGCCGGCTCGCCACTAGCAGGGCCAGATCGGCCAGGCGGCATGCATAACCCCACTCGTTGTCGTACCAGGCGATGACCTTGACCATCGTGTCAGCGACCACCCGCGTGTCGCACGCGCTCAGGACGGCGGAGTATTCGCTGCCGCGCAGATCGCTGCTCACGAGGGGAGTGTCGGTATATCCCAGGATTCCACGAAGCCGCTCGCTCGACCAGCGCCGCATCGCCTCGTTCACCCGAGTGATGTCGACGGCGGTCTTGAGAACTGCGGTGAAGTCGATCACCGACACCGTGGCCACCGGGACGTAAAATGCCAGGCCTGTGAAGCGGCCCCGGAGGGAGGGGATGACCAACTCGAGGGCTTGTGCAGCGCCGGTCTCGGACGGCACGATGTTCAAAGGCGCCGCGCGCGCGTCACGCGCCTCCACCGCCGCCGCGTCGAGGAGACGTTGGGAGTTCGTGTACGCGTGTACGGTCGAGAGCATGCCCTTGTCGATCCCGAACTCCTCATGGAGGACGAGCGCGACCGGCGCCAACCCGTTCGTCGTGCACGACGCGGCGGAGATGATGCGGTGTTGGCCAGGATCGTACTCCCGCTCGTTGACACCCATCACGATCGTCACGTCCTCGTGCGTTGCCGGCGCCGAGATGATGACGGTGGCGGCCCCGGCTTCGAGATGGCCCGACGCCCGCTTGGCGTCAGTGAACTTGCCGGAGCACTCCAGTACCAGGTCCACGCCTTCCTCGAGCCAGGGGATCGAGGCGGGGGCAGCCTCGCCAAACATCTTGATGCCCCGCCCGTCAACGAGCAGGGTGCTTCGCTGGGCTTCGACGGGGCCGGGATAGGGCCCGTAGTTCGTGTCGTACTTGAATAGCCGCGCGGCAGCGGACGGCTCGATGACGTCGTTGACCGCGACGACCGGCGCCGCGTCGCTCGTCCGCCGAAGGAGCGCTCGCAGCGTGAGCCGCCCGATCCGGCCAAATCCGTTGATCCCGATGCGCGTTCTCATGCGTCACCCCGTGTCACACGATCTCGACATCCACGGCATCCTGCCCGTAGATCGTCCTGAATCGTGCCTCATCGATCTCCTGGGGAAGGCCGTCGAAGACGATTTCCCCGGCCTTGAGCGCCAGGATGCGCGTGCCGTACCGACGCGCGAGGCTGAGGAAGTGAAGGCAGCAGATCACCGTGATCCCGTCCTGCTTGTTGAGCTCCTCAAGGTAACGCAGGATCGAGTGGGAGAGCGCGGGATCGAGGCTCGCCACCGGTTCGTCGGCCAGAATCAGGCGCGGCTCCTGCATCAACGCGCGAGCGATACTGACACGCTGCTGCTGTCCTCCGGACAGCATGTCGGCGCGCACAAATGCTTTGTCGGCAATGCCGACGCGCGCCAGATTCGCCTCGGCCTGCCGGACCACCGCGCCAGGGAAGTAGTTGATGAGCGCCCACGGAGGTGGCACGTACCCCAGGCGTCCGGAAAGGACGTTCGTCAGCACCGACGCCCGCTTGACCAAATTGAACTGCTGGAAGATCATGCCGATCTTCCGGCGGGTCTCCCGGAGCTCGTCGGGGGACGCTGCGGTGACGTCGCGCCCTTGGAACCGCACGCGGCCGCTCGTTGGCTCGATCAGGCGGTTGATGCACCGAAGCAGCGTTGACTTTCCGGATCCCGACAGCCCAATTACGATCAAGAACTCGCCGGGAGCGACTTCGAACGAGACATCCCTCAGGGCAGGGGTGCCGTCCTCGTATACCTTGGTCAAATGCTCAATCTCGAGGATCGGGTGGCTCATGTCCCCCCTGCTTCCCTCGCGGTCCGCCGCACGTGCCCGGCGTGCGCTGAGATTTCACGGGACGGGTCGTCTCCTTCGCCGCGTATCGTTTGCGGGATCGATTTCCGGCCCGCCTCGGTCGGTTCCCCGTCGAGACGCACGTCCTCGCCGGCGCAACGCGGGGAGGGACAGTAAGACCCGGTTGCGGCTGGTGCGCCTTTGGCACAGCTATTGTTGGCAGGGTGATCTTCGAGCCGAGGGTTCGTGCGACCTTGACCGGTGCACGTCGTGCGGCGGTCGCTAGGTCCCTTGTTGTACCCGACCCCAACGGATTGGCGGTAGGGTCCAAGCCGCCGCCTCTACAGTGGCGGTGGATAACTCGGCAGAGTCACCCCGGGAGGCGTCGGATATATCGGCTGCGGTCCGCTGGGCGACGGATACGTGATAACCACAAAGACCAGCAAGAACAGCGCGACGAGAAACCTACGCATCTTGCACCCCAGCCTTCACGCAGATCCAGCCACGGCCTCGATCTACAACCATCGGCCGGGCGTATCCACTGTTACATTACGGTCAACCTGCGACCGATTCCCTTCCCCCCTGAGAACCTATTATAACGAACTTCGCAGAATCCTACAGCCCGTGTTCGAAATTCATGCTGGCGGTTGTCAAAAGAGTGAGCCCGGTCGGAAGATAGAGCCATTCTAGCAGGAGGGATTGCTCGCTGGGCGCTGATCATCTGGCTTTCGATGGCGGAGGGAGGGAGATTCGAACTCCCGAGGGGGTTATCCCCTAACGGTTTTCAAGACCGCCGCATTCGGCCGCTCTGCCATCCCTCCGCGGCAAGTATACCATCGGCGGTTTGGGTGCGACAACGACGCCGGAGGTCTCCGATGTCTAGTCCCACGATCCCCACGGGCGCTCGGGGCAGCCCGGTGGTCCGGTGTCTGACAGCGCGTTACACGGATCCGTTAGATCTGTTGTTCCGCGCGCCTCACTGCACGAATGCCGCCGAGCCCCACCGCCACACCGGCAACGCCTAGGGGAACGGAAAGAAAAAACGGAGCGAGGAACCCGAGAAGCGCCGCCGCGCCGCCAAGGAAGGGCCCCACGAAAAACCCCAGATCACCGGAACTGTTATACACGCCCATGGCGCTGGTGTAGTGCTGCCGCGAACTGAACCGCGCGATGAGCATCGTAAACGTCACCGGAATGAATCCGCCCACGAAGCCGAATATCGCTGCTGCAAGCAGAAGTGGCCCGGCACCGTGCAGGAGGGGGACTGCCAGCAGGATCACGGCGCGACCGATCAGTCCCGGCAGGATAAAACGCTCCGGACCGATCCGGTCTGCGAGACGCCCCGTGGGGAGTTGCACCAGAGCGTAGGTCAAGCCCTGCACCGTGAACAGCCACCCGATCGTGACAACCGAAAGCTTGAGGGACACCATATACAGAGGAATGAACGTGGACCAGATCCCGCTGATCGCGTAGAAAAGATGGTTGACGACGCAGAGCTGGCGCACAATGGGGTCACGGAGTACTTCCCAGCTCGCTGCGGCTGGCGTACGAACGGTTGGCGTCCGCGGCTCCGTAATGGGGATGATGACGAGAAGGGTGAGCAGGCTCAGGGCGGCGCCGAGAAAGAAGCTCGCTCGGACGCCGAACTCAGCGGCCACGACGCCTCCGATCACCGGGCCTGCAAGGAACGCTACGGACGTCAGAAACCAGAAGACCCCGAACACACGCCCGCGTGTTTCCTCGGATGCCACCGCCGCGACCGCCGCGTGGAGAGGAGACCACATCGTGGCGCGTGCCACACCGACGCCGATCAGAGCGACCGCCACGCCGAGCGGCGCGCGCGTGAGGACAATCCAGACCATGGCGGCGGCATTGGCCACCAGCCCGCTGACAAGCGTCCACCGGTGTCCGAACACCCCCGCGATACGCCCGACCTCCAATTCAACCGAGCCCATCGCGAGGCTCAACAGGCTGACGAGAGTACCGATTTGTGCCGCCGAATACCCGATGCGGGACAGATACACCGGAAGGACCGGCAGCACGACCTGCCAGGAAATCGCGACCAGGAATCCCGTCGTGCCAAGAAGCGCTATGTGCAGGCCCATCCGCGAAGGGCCAATGTGCGGGTGAGCAGGCACGGGTGCCGATTCGGCACCAGTCGTAGCCGAGGATCGCAAATGTTCGCTCATCGAGTCACATATACGCAATACACGTTCGCACGGCGAGGGAGAGAGTCCTGGGTAATCCAGGAGGTGTCTTCCCGTTGGCGTGCGATGGAACCCTGCTCCGACAGGCCGCGTTTCTATAGACTATAGGGATAGCGTTGAGTGGGACGTTTCGTCGGCGCCGACAGGGTGTGGGGCGATGACTGGGGTGGCACGCAGAGCGCGGAAGCCGGTTCGTTCCCCGGGACGCGGGCTGGTCGTTCTCGCGCTGCTCTGTTTGCCAAGCGTCATGGTCGGGCCCGCGAGTGCTCTCGCTCGCCATGTGGCCGTGCTTCCGCTCGTCGCCCTGCTCACGGCCGACAACGTCATCGATGCCGAAGGCCAAGGTGGAGCATGGCCGGCGCAAACGTGGGGCGCCGCGGTACCGCGTCCCACCCTCGTGACCTGGTTGCGCCGGCATGTTCAAGCCGTTCTCGACGCGCTGCACTCGGTACGGCGCTCTGGCATCACGCGGATCTCTCTCCCGCCGCCGGCGGGTGCTTGACCACCGGCACCGGGCACGGATGGCCCCGAGTGGGCCGCATGTTTCTCCGCGGGAGGGAGCGCAAATGGGACTTTTCGACGTGTTTCGCCGGGGTGGGCGGCATTCTCACCACGTTGTCGGACGTATCTCGGACGATCCGAAGATCCTTGGGGGCAACGGCAGTAAGTATCTCGTGTTTCACATCTCCGAAGCGCCGGACACTGAATTTCGGCTCAGAATGCTGCCGACGACGCCGAAGCGTCGCAAGGGCGACCGCGTGGAACTCACATGGACGCAGAGCGAGAAAGGCGTTGCAGTTGTCGAGACGTTGTACGCGGCGCCGGACCACGCATCGGTCAGGCGGCGGAACGAGGCGTACCTGCAAGGTATCCAAACGCGGGACACCAAGGAGCACTGAGACAAACGCCGGCGGGCGGGCCGGCGCGTCCGACCCGCCCGTTGAACGAGTCTCCCGGAGCCCGCGACTTCGAAACCAACGGGCCACGCCTTCTCCCCGGTGTGACAGACTGATGTGGCGGGCGGGGACGCGCAGTTTGTTCCCTTCTTCAAGGACCGGCCTGGGGACGTAGTTCAGTGGGAGAGCACAGCACCTGCTTTGCAAGCATTCCGACACTGAGACGATCCACAACGGCCCTGAAACCACAGGGTTTATTAGGGTTCACGCGCGACGAGGGGTTGACAGCGGAACCGAAATAGCAACGGCACACTGGGGAATGACATGCGCCGGTGGTGAAAGCGACGTGCCGTTGGGATCCGCTGACACTTTCTCGATTCGTTCCCCGGTAGGGTTTGGTCAGGGCGCGATCGAAATTGCGTCGAACAAGGCGCGGCCTCCCCGCTGTTGGGGACTGTCACGGGGGGTATCGACGTGTGATGCCGTTCTCAGTCAGCCACTCATCTCGCATGGGTGCGAGAGTCGCGATCTGATGTTGCACCTCGCACTTGTCAAATCTACGTGAGTCCATCGCGACATCGAGACTGTGAAGGCGATTCTGAACAAACCACACGGTATACAATGGGTGCGTCCCATCCTCGGCAATCGACTTCGCCGGTTTCCGCTGGTTGCTCATGAGACTTCCCCTTTTCGGGTTGTTGTACCATCATCAAAAGCCCGTATGAGTCCCTTAGCCGCCGGACCTTCGCTTCATAATGTCGTACAATCGCCGCGCTCCCGAGTAGATGGTCGGGTCCTCGGCGTGCTCGTCTCGAATGTATGCTTGGATCTCCTCATTCTCCCATGTCCGCTCAATGTAATAACTGAACATGTCATAAGTCATGTTGGTGCTCACGATGCCTTGTTGTTGGAGCATTGCAAAGTCCTCGAAGTACCCGAGAAGAAGGTCGTCCGACTTCGTAGGCTGTGTACGCTGGCTGCATAATGAGCCGCACGCGGACCGAAGGATCAAGTCCTGCGTCGATCTGCTGGAACAGGTTGTCGCGATCGACAACGCCATCGGCCACCCCGATCGCGACGCCGCAACACTGGAACGCGTGCGAGTCAAGATGAGAGGCCCACGTGATGGTCGCGCTTGAAGAAATCGGGGACCTGTGAGCGTACTGACTCTTGCATATGCCAGGATCGCTCAGCATGGTCGGTCTTGGCGTTCCGCCCGCGTAACCGGACCGTCCCGGCGCGCTCAGGCGCTGCCGGGGGGCTTTTCCGCGCCGAGGCGCCACGCCGCCGCGTACTTGCTGTACACGTGCCGGATGATGACGCGCAGGATCGCCGTCACTGGGACCGCGAGCAGGAGGCCGACGACCCCGCCGAGCAACGTCCCCGCGAACGTCACGATGATGATGAGGAGGGGATGGATCGCGACAGCGCGCCCCATCACCCTGGGGCCGAGGACGTTGCCGGAGTAGAAGAAAATCACCGAGAACAGCAGCAGGACTTCGACAGCCACCCAGAGCCCCTGGAAGGCCGCGACGGCGACCGCGGCCGCCATCCCGATGGCGCCTCCGACGAGCGGGACGAGCTGCGTCACGGCGGCGAACAGGCCGAGCGGCAGGGCGTAGTGTACCTCCAGGAGCAGCATGCCGATCGTCAGCAGGAGGCCCACGATGCCGGCAATGGCGAGCTGCCCGCGAACGTAGGCCGCGAGCGCATCGTCGATCTGCTGGACGAGGTCGGAGGCGTCGTCCTGCCACGTAGTGGGCACCACGCGGAACGCCTGGCTGCGGAAGTAGCCTCTGTCCGCGAGCAGCAGCCATGTCATTGCCAGCACCACGCCGGCGTACAGCACAAACGTCGGCAGCGAGCTCGCCCACGTGACGCTCTGCCTCGCGACCACGACGGCCGCCTGGCTGAGCCACGCGGCGTACTGTCCGGCCGCGTTCTCGAGGGCCGCGCGCAACTCGGGGCGCAGCCCCGCCGCGAACCGGGCCGAGGCCGACGCAACGTTTTGGGGCTGGAGGCTCTGCGCGTAGGTGACGAGCGCCGCCGCGAGCGCGGTGCTCTGGCGGAGCGCTGGGCCGACGATGACCACGGCGGCGCCTCCGAGACCGACGAACAGCATGAGAAACGCCGCCGCGATGCCGATCGGGCGCCGCTGCGGCCGCCCGCGGCTGAATGCCTGGACGATCGGTTCAAGCGCGTGCCCGAGGAAGATCGCGGCGGCTAGCATCACGAGCACGACGCGGACACGGTAAGCCAGCCACAGCAGGAACGCGGCCGCCAGCGCCAGGGCGAAGAAACGGCCGAGGCGCGTCAACGCGTCCGGTTGCGGTACTGAGATCATGCCGGCGCGGTCTCCCGTCGGGCGGGGAGCTCGCGCGATGCCTCCCGGCCCGCCTAGAGTATACACTGCGTCCAATGGTACGGAGGAGGGTCGTTGCCGTGAGATGGACGAACGCCGCGCCTAGCTGGACATGACAGAGGGGAGGTGCGACAATGAAGCGGCGGGAAGATAGCAACGGCACACCCCTCGGAAACGCACGAAAAACGTGGGGACGTAGCTCAGTGGGAGAGCACCTGCTTTGCAAGCAGGGGGTCGGGGGTTCGAATCCCCTCGTCTCCACCAAGATTTGCAAGGCCTAGCGCGAGGTCAGGCATCGTCAGCTTCCGCCTTCTGCAAATGCCTGCTAATGCCAGTTCCCAAGAGCCGCTCGGCAAGCAGCGACGACGCCTCGGTGGCGCTGGACGCCAATACGTGACTGTACGTGTTCATCGTTGTCCCAATGTTAGCATGGCCCAGGATTTCCTGCGTAACGCGGGCGTGCACGCCGTAACGGAGGAGCAGCGTCGCGCAGCAATACCGGAGGTCGTGAAATCGGATCCGCGGCAGGCCAGCGTTTTTGAGAACGCGACGGAAGTCCCGCTGCGTGACGTTGTGCGCGTGGAGCAGCTGCCCATTCGGCTGGCGGAAGACCAGATCATACGGCGCGTATGCCTTGCCCAAGGCACGCCGATGCACGGCTTGCTCTGCCTTGATCCGTTCCAGTTCGCGGACAAGAACCTCCGGCATCGGCACCGGCCGACGCGATCGCGACGCCTTCACGTCCGCAAAGGTTTCCTTCTGAGACACTCGGGAGCGTGTCGGTCGCCACGGCACACTTTTCTGGCACTTTTGCACGGGTGAGACCGAAGGCACGAGGGGCACCATTGGACACATACCCCAGGGGCTTCTGTGTGGGGCAGCATTTCTATCCCTCGCGTACGCTGAACCTCCCTCGACTCCTGCCGCATCAGAGCGCCTGGGCGCAGACAGGACTGTTCCTGGTCGGTACGGACGTGATCTCGGGTGGGAAGACCCAAGACAAAGAAGTCAGGCGGCTACGGCGATCTCGATCCGTGCGCGCCCATTCTGCTTGGCACGGTACAGTGCCCCATCGGCAGCTCTGAGTAGCACCTCCATGGTCCGCCCGTGCTGCGGAGACGCTGCAACTCCCACCGACAGGGTGATCGCACCGAGCGCCCGATCACGATGGCGCACATCGAGGTGGCGCACCGCGTCGCCGAGAGCGCGTGCGCGCTCCCGTGTGACCTCCAGGGTTGCCTCCGGCAAAATGAGGACAAACTCTTCGCCGCCGTACCGGCAGGGGATGTCCTCGCCACGGATCCCTTCGCGCAGCATCGTGCCCAACGCCCGGAGGAGAGCGTCCCCAGCATCGTGTCCGAAGGTATCGTTGAAATCCTTGAAGTGGTCGATGTCAAACATGATCACGCCCAGGGACCGTTGCATTCGCTCGGCCCGCCGGAGTTCCCGGGCCAGCGTCTCTTCGACGTAGCGCCGATTATACAGCCCGGTGAGCGTGTCGCGAATCGACTGTTGCTGCAACTTCTCCCGAAGACGAAGGTTCGCGATCGCGAGACCGATGTCGTCGGCGGTGCTCCGGGCCAGACGGGTGTCATGCTCCGAAAACACGGGCTGCCCCTGACCCGTCCCGGTGCTCGCGAGAAAGAGGATACCGATAGCATCACCTTGCGCAATGAGAGGCACGCATAGAGACTCCGCTGGCACAAGATTGGCAAGATGCTTGCACTTCACGCTCGCTCGCGTGTTTCCGAACGCGTGCGGGTGTCCGCGCCGAATCGCCCAGCAGTCCTCAGGGCCAAACACCGGGACTACCGTCGACGCCGCGTTTGTCCCCCAGTTGGTGACCGACTCGAGCAGATCGCGGGATGGACTGATCAGGTAGACCGCGCCCGTGAAGCCGGGAAAGAGCTCCGGTGCGGTGCGGCCGATGACCGCGCATGCCTCCTCGATTGACAGACTCGTTTGCAGTAGATCACTCATCTCACTGAGTAACACGCTCTCTTGTGCCTGCGCCTGAAGTTCGTCCCGCGCCTGACTAACCTCGGTGAGCAGCGTGGCGTTCCGCATCGTGAGTGCGGCCTGCGCCGAGAGTTCTGCCATGCTCTGCTGTTGCGTGGCCGTGAAGTAGTGCGGAACCGGCGCGGTCACAACCAACGTGCCGAGGACCTCGTTCGCGACCGTGAGCGGCGTGACCACGAGCGAGCGGATGCGTCCTCGGCCGAAGGCCTGATCGGCGTCCTCGGTCCAGCGGGGATGTTTCCGGTAGTCGTCGATATACTCCGTCTGACGCACCGCGAGGGTCCAGCCCAAACCCGGACTGCCAGGATCCGCACAGACGCGCTCCAGCACATGTAGCTCAGCGCCACGTGCCGCGGCCACACGCGGTGGCACGCCCGGCCGACGAAGGACAATCCACAGGAGATCCGACTTGGTGATCCGGGAAACGTGGTTGGCAAGCTGTGTCAGCAACTCGTCCAGGTTCGGCGCCCGGAGCAAGTCGGCAACGGCATCCCGCAATTTCGTCGCTTCGGCGAGCGCTTGACGATAGAACATCACAAGCAACGTGGCGATGCTGGCGAACACGACAGGGGCGACCGACTGCAATTCGCTTCGATACGACACACCCGCGAATGGAAGTCCCATTGCTAACCCGCACGCGCCCACGCATGCTGTGCTGACGACATCCCACGACGTATTGGCGCGGAGCACCCACCACAACGGCACATGTCGGCGTACCGCGTACCGCACACTTACCTGCAGCGCGGACGCTACCGCGTATGCCAACACGATCCCGGCCGTACCAGCGAGCAGCAGGTCTCCTTGCGCCGGGGCGATGGGACGGGTCAATGTCACTGATCCGGCGCCGAGCACGCTCCACACCGCGCCGGCGACCAGCACGGAAACACCGCGCTGCCCAACGCTGAGTGCGGCCACGCCCACGGTCTGTTTTCGAACGGCGAGCTGATAGATCGTAATACCGACGAAGCCGGTCAACGCTGCCGGAACGGGCCCGATAATCACAATCGCGGGCAGAAGCGCCGCCGCGATCAACGTCTGATACCCGCCTTCGGCGAACGCGTAAACCCTGGTCCCACAGACCGTGGAGGCGCCGGCGAACAGCAGCAACAAGAAGACACTCGGGAACGTGGTGCGCGGAATCAGCCACACGAGAATCGCCGCACCCGCGAGCAGCGGACCCCACATGCTTGCCGGTCTGAGAGCGCCGGGTCCGGGCACGAGCGCCTCCGCGCGTTTTGTCTTACACTGGCCAGCGCCTCAGTGAGCGCATGTGCCGGATCCATCCAGCGACAAGCCGAGGCGAGCCTACTCTGCCCTATACCCAATGCGCCCACTGGCTAGCCGCGCTCGCCTCAAGGGGTGTCAATTTCTCACTGCTCGGGCACTGTTCGGCCGTCCCTGGACTCGTCATCCTGGCGGCGCGGCTTCGCGGGCATTGTGGCGACGGCCCCGGGGGCCAACATTCACTGCGGATCCACTGCATCCGACGGGAGTTCCTCTTTGGTCGTGGCGACCGTCCCGGGCCGACCACGTGTCACTCTTTTGAACTCGTTCCACTAGGCGGCGTAGCCATTTGAGACGAAATCGTACGCCGAGTCTCGTAAAGACACCGTCCACGATCACTTACGCTTTCAGAAGAAGTCGGCAAGTTCCATCGTGCGATGCAACACAAGTCGATAGTATCCCAAATCGCCCTTGTGTGGATTTTCATAGAACCTTGGTCCGACGCTAACGCGCAAGTCGTTGTTTTCGAGCAAAAAGCGCACCCTGCCGCTCGCGAAAGGCGGCGACCTTCGCGCGATTCCCGCAGGTCTCCATCGAACACCATTGCCGTGCTCGGCCCCGCGCGTTATTGAGTATCAGTGCTCCGCACTCGGGGTGTTTGCAACAAAGCAATCTCTTGCGGTCGACACCACCGAAAAGCGCGATCGCGTCTTCCGCGATTTCAGCCAGCGCAGCGCGTACGGGCGTGCGCGAGATCCGCTGAACTTCTAACGTCTCGGGATCAAGGGCGGTCGTCGGCCGTCGAGCGGCGGCCGCCGCATTGATGAGTTCGATATCCGAGCGGGCAGGCCGCCGCCCCTCGACGATTGCGAGACCTACCGCGTAGATTGCCTCGCGTAGCACAATCGCGGTGCGGTACTCCGCAATAGTGGCGGCCGTTTGCTTACCGAGTGATGCGGCGGCGACCCAGCGATCGAGGTCGGGAGCTCGGGGGATGCGTTCTACCGGCTGGCCCTTTCGATGGCCGAGCGTCGCTACGAAGTTCAGCGCGAGCGAGCCGCGATTGAACCGGAAGTCCGTCTTGCCGCTCATGGAGTCATTGTAACCGTATTGACAGGTTACGTCAACAGTGCTAACTTGGTCCGGGTAACCTGTTCAATAGGTTACGATTCTCGGAGGACACAATGGCAGTCCAAGTACTGCGTCCGGCGCACATTCGTCAAATCCTGTCAAAGGGCGGGGTCTTGCCAGCGGCGTTGGTCGTGGCATGGGCATCCGGTTACGTGGCGGGCCCGCTTGCCTTGCGGGACGCCCCGCCCTTGGCGATGTTGGCCATTCGCTTCGGACTGGCTGCGCTTGTGCTGTTCGGCGTGGCGCTTTTGACTCGCGCGCCGTGGCCCCACCATCGCCGAACGATCGCGCACATCATCGCGGCGGGGCTACTCACACAGGGTGCTCAGTTTGGGTTTGCCTACGAAGGCGTCTACCAAGGCGTGAGTCCAGCCGTGGCAGCTCTCATCATCGGCCTCATGCCGATGCTCGTCGCCGCTTTCTCAGGGCCGATTCTCGGTGAACGACTCCGGGGTACCCAATGGGCGGGTCTGCTCTTGGGATTTAGCGGCGTCGCTCTCGTCGTCGCGCAGCGCTTGAGCGGAGGCAATGCCTTCGAAGGGCGCGCGATTGCGCTTGTGATTCTCGCGCTCCTCGGCAGTACGGCTGGCATGCTGTACCAGAAGCGCTTTGTTGCCGGCATGGATTTGCGGACGGGCGGTTTTCTGCAGGCAGCTCCCGCCGGCGCAGTGCTCGGTCTTCTCGCGCTGACCGTTGAGCACGGACGCGTGGAGCTAGTTCCCGCGTTTGCCCTCTCGATCGCGTGGATTGTGATCGTGAACTCGCTCGGCGCGCTGACGGTCATGTTCGTGATGATCCGCAATGGAACGGCAAATCGTGCGGCAAGCACGTTCTATCTGATTCCACCAGTTGCGGCCGTGATGACGGCTTTGGTGCTGCACGAGCATTTCAGCGCGTTCGCCCTCTTAGGCTTCGCGGTTGCGAGCGCCGGCGTCTCGCTAGCGTCGCGTGCGCCGTGAGCTCCGCGTGTGGGACCCGCAAAAAGCTCACACATATGAAGCGCGCATAAATCTCATACCAGGAGGGAGTTCTCATGCACTGGAACGTACACACCTACCGTATGCTGGCCGACGAGCGCATCGCATCGCTCCGTCGGGACGCCGCGCGCCAGCAACTGGCGCGCCGAGTGCGGGGCACGGAGCGGCCGCGCCACGTTCTCGCGCCTTGGATCGAGCGGATGCACGGCGTGGGGATACTTGCTTGGGTGTTGCGGTTGGAGCGGACGCGGGCGGAAGCGGGCGCCACACGTGCCGAGGATAGCGGCGTCGGAAGCGCGGACGTCACCTCCGGGAGCGCATGATGGGTGCGTGAGTCGCGAAGCGGCCAATTGTCAACGCATAGGGCGGCCTATGAACACGTGCACCGGCCCCGGACCCCTGGGCGGCGCTACGTCCCGGGCGGGTCGTCCCCTTCGTCCGGGGCCTCCGGCGTATAGTTCGCCGGGTCCACCAAGGATTTGCGCACGATCGCCACTTCGCCCAGAGAGCCGCTTACAGCCTAACCGCACCCTATGGGCCCCGCTGACCGCCCATTCGGGCCACCGGCCGGGTCTTCTTCTTGCGTGCCGTCCGGCTCGGCGTACCTGTTCGGCGAGGCCGTTGGCTCCGGGCTTCTGACAGGCTGTTGACTGCGGGCCGCCCGGGTCAAAGATCCGCATGGGGATGTTCCCAGGGATGGGAGAACTCTCCGCAGAGAAGAACGCCGCCCACCGGAGGAGACACGAAGTCCAGAAGATTTGCGGATGTTCGGCGGTAGGCTTGGGCGAAAAGAATCACTCATCCCCGCAGCTCGCCATCCAACCCGCGCCAGACGTGGCGTTCGAATCGCGTTTTTCGTGGCGAACTGGCAATAGCTGGCTAGAGGAGGTGGGGCAGGAGAAGGAGTACCACGACCGAAATTACGTCGAAATTTCGGGTCGATTGAGGGGTGACGCCGACCAAGTGTCGTCAGCTCGGGCGAACGGGGTTGCGAGTCTCCGTGCCTGCCCTCGGGACGAACGCGTTTCCGCCCACCGGGGGCGTGCCATTACTGCGCGAGCAAGGCGGGGTTGGTGGTGCTGAAGGTGCTGGCCCAGGAGCTCGCCGACTACCGGATCCACGTGAACGTGGTGTCGCCCAAACAGCTCGAGATGGGCCCA
>Ga0187784_10001415_pt1 | contig 18994 bp, 19 predicted proteins | sample 1015_SJ02_MP15_2_FD_132964 | JGI IMG/M metagenome (GOLD analysis project Ga0187784, IMG submission 132964) | Tropical peat soil microbial communities from peatlands in Department of Meta, Colombia - 1015_SJ02_MP15_20_MG | ecosystem: Environmental > Terrestrial > Soil > Wetlands > Peat | place...
GGCCGGCGGTCCTAGCGCGAAAACTTCTTATATTTGATCCGTTGCGGGACGACCGAATCGGTCCCCAGCCGCCGCATCTTGTCCTGCTCGTAATCCTGGAAATTGCCTTCGAACCATTCGACGTGGCTGTCGCCTTCGAAAGCGAGGATGTGGGTGGCGATGCGGTCGAGAAACCAGCGGTCGTGGCTGATGATCACGGCGCAGCCGGCAAAATCCTCCAGCGCCTCTTCGAGCGCGCGCAGCGTATCGACGTCGAGATCGTTGGTCGGCTCGTCGAGCAGCAGCACGTTGGCGCCGGATTTGAGCATCTTGGCGAGGTGCACGCGATTGCGCTCGCCGCCGGAGAGCTGTCCCACCTTCTTTTGCTGGTCGGCGCCCTTGAAATTGAATGCCGCACAATAGGCGCGGGAATTGACCTCGCGCTTGCCGAGCTGGAGCTGATCAAGGCCGGCGGAAATTTCCTCCCACACGGTCTTCTTGCCGTCGAGCGTATCGCGCGACTGATCGACGTAGCCCAGATGCACCGACTCGCCGATCTTGATGGTACCGCCGTCGGGCCTCTCCTGCCGGGTGATCATGCGAAATAGCGTCGTCTTGCCGGCGCCGTTCGGGCCGATGACGCCGACGATGCCGCCGTGCGGCAATTTGAAGGTAAGATCGTCGATCAGGAGGTTGTCGCCGAACCCCTTCTTCAGGTGCTCGAATTCGATGACGTTCTGCCCGAGCCGTTCGGCGACGGGAATGACGATCTGTGCGGTCTGCGTCTGCTTCTCGCCGGCTTTCTTGAGCAGTTCTTCATAGCGCTGGTAGCGCGCCTTGGATTTGGCCTGCCGCGCGCGCGGCGAAGCGGCAATCCATTCCTGCTCGCGGGCGAGCGTGCGCTGGCGCGCCTCTTCCTCGCGGCCTTCCTGCTCGAGCCGCTTCTGCTTCTGCATCAGCCAGGCCGAGTAATTGCCTTGGTAGGGAATGCCGCGGCCGCGGTCGAGCTCGAGGATCCAGCCGGTGACGTTATCGAGAAAATAGCGGTCGTGGGTGACGATAAGGATGGCGCCGGGATAATTGCGTAAATGGCCTTCCAGCCACATCACCGACTCGGCGTCGAGGTGATTGGTCGGCTCGTCGAGCAGCAACAGCTCGGGCTGCTCCAGCAGCAGCCGGCAGAGCGCGACGCGGCGCTTCTCGCCGCCGGAAAGCCGCGCCACGTCGGCGTCGTCTCCCGGGCAGCGCAGCGCGTCCATGGCCTGGTCGACCTTGGAGTCGAGATCCCACAGCCCTTTGGCCTCGATCTCGTCCTGCAATTTGGTCATCTCGTCGGCGGTTTCGTCGGAATAATTGACGGCCAGCTCGTTGTAACGGTCGAGGGTCGCCTTCTGCGCGGCGACGCCCTCCATGACGTTTTCGCGAACCGATTTCGCCGGATCGAGCTGCGGCTCCTGCGGCAGGTAACCGACGCGGGCGCCCTGGGCGGCCCAAGCCTCGCCGGTAAAATCCTTGTCGAGCCCGGCCATGATGCGCAACAGCGTCGACTTGCCGGCGCCGTTGACGCCGAGCACGCCGATCTTGGCGTCGGGATAGAATGACAGGTTGATGTTCTCCAAGACCTTCCGGTTGCCGGGATACGACTTGGAGAGACCCTGCATATGATAGATAAATTGCCGCGCCATGTTCGCTTGCAGGTCGGGGCGCCCTGTCCTCTTCTGGTCGGCGCCGTTCGGAAGAAGCGCAGCAAGGCGCAACCGCAAAAGCGCTCATGTCGGGAAAATCTGGCGCTGATGTAGCGATCAAGCGTACGAAGAGCAAGGACCGGCACGGCGTTTGCGGCGCTTAACCGCCCGCGGCGGATCGCGGCAACACTCCGTAAAGCGCGTTCGCATTTGGGCCGCGACAGCGGCGATTTCGCACCAATTTTTAATCATTTTCCGCCGAAACTTTGCAGTAAAGCCGCGCCTTCGCCGCCCGACGCTGTCGGCGCCAGCCTTAAGGCCGCGGCCGGCAAGCGGCTTGGGAGCGCCTCATGCGCCGTCATCTCACCCATATCGTCCGCGAGCTGGCGCGGACTTTCGGACAATCGTTCGACGCATATCGGCCGGAACTGCACTACATGCGCGGGCCCGGTCCGAAATGCCTCGCCAAACGCGACGACACCACGGCACCGGCACCGCCGCCTGTCAGCCAGATCGCCCCGACCACCTCCAAAATCGCCCGCGCCCACGCGTAGTCTGATCCGCTTCAGCGAGGCGGCAGGCAAGGCGGGCTGACCGGCGAACCCGCTGACGATTTTTCCGCAGGATGACGGGTTTCGCTCGCGCTTACCTCGGCTTACGATTTCGCCGCCCTGCGCCTTTTTGAGCCTGCCCGGATGAGGGATGCATGCCGCTTCGCTGCGCTATTCTCGACGATTACCAGAACGTCGCACTGTCCATGGCCGATTGGTCGAAAGTCCAAGGCGACGTCGAAATCAAGGTGTTCAACGAGCATCTTGGCACGGCGGACAAGGCGATCGCGGCGCTCAAGGACTTTGCCATCGTCTGCGCCATGCGCGAGCGCACCGGCTTCCCGCGCGCGGTGATCGAGGCGCTGCCGGCCTTGAAGCTCCTCGTCACCACCGGCATGCGCAATCTCTCGATCGATCTTGAGGCCGCCAGAGCGCAAGGCGTCGTGGTGTGCGGTACGCCCGCTTTCGGCAACGCCACCGCCGCCGTCGCCACCGGGCTGATGCTCGAACTTGCTCGCCACATCGGCTATGAGAACGCCCGCCTCAAGGCCGGCGCCCCCTGGCAGACGACGATGGGTCTCGATCTCGAAGGGCTGACGCTTGCGCTTCTCGGCCTCGGCAGGCTCGGCATGCGCATGGCCGAGATCGGCAAGGCTTTCAGGATGCATGTCATCGCCTGGAGCCAGAACCTGACGCCGGAGACCTGCGCGGAGGCCGGCGTCGAATATGTGAACCGCGACGAGCTGTTCCGCCGCGCCGATTTTCTCTCCATTCATCTGGTGCTGTCGCCGCGCACGCGTGGCCTGATCGGCACGCGCGAACTCGGCCTGATGAAGCAAAGCGCCTACCTCATCAACACCTCGCGCGGCCCGATCGTCGACGAAGCGGCGCTGGTGGCGGCGCTGCGCGCCAGGCGCCTCGCCGGCGCCGGTCTTGACGTGTTCGACGTCGAGCCGTTGCCGGTCGCGCATCCTCTTCGCAAGCTCGACAACGTCGTGATCACGCCGCATCTCGGCTACGTCGCGGAGCAGAACTACCGGACGTTTTTCGCCGGCATCGTCGACGACATCCGCGCCTTCCTCGACGGCAAGCCGGTGCGCGTGCTGACGTAGCCCCTTGTCACGTTTGCTCGCACAAAACCCTGCGGCGCCGCGCCGGGTCAGCCGTGCCGAATCTTGAGCACCAAGATGGTCGCCGTTATCGCGAAGGTGACGATGCTCGAGCCGATCAACGGCCCGTCGACGATGGCGAGCCCATAGACCAGCCACAGCAGCACGCCGACCACGCACAATGTCGTACCCGGCAGCGAGATGGCGCGCGTCTCGCGTTCGCGAATGATTTTGACCGCCTGCGGCACCCAGCACACCGTCGTCAGAACGGCTCCGGTCGCTCCGATCGCCTCGACAAGTGCTGGCGGCATTATTCCATTTCCTTTCCGACCCGGTTGCGACAACGGCGCTGCCACCCTGCATCGACGCCTATTTGGAATTCAGCGAATCATTTTTTATCTTAGCGGCGCCTCGGTGTGACCACGATGACATGGTCCAAACAAACCAAGCGTCGCATGCGCGTACGGCGCGCCAGTTGCCGGCACCGCCAAAAATGTCATCGGATCGTCACGCATGAATCGTAGAATCATCAAGGCGTTGGGTTAGTTTGTGCCCGGGCAAGCGGCGTAACGGTAGCGGTGCGCGCCCCCCGATCAGTCACCAGCGCCCTGCGGAAATAACATGAACGTCTCCGAACACACCGCCAGAGTCTTCGACACCGATCTGATCAAACTCACGCAGATGGTCGCGCAGATGGGCGGACTCGCCCAGAAGCAGATCACCGATTCGATCGACGCCTTGACCAGCCGCGATACCGGTCTGGCGCGTCAAGTCATCGCCGCCGACGCCACGGTCGATGCCTTGCAGCGGCAGATCGAAGAAAAGGCCATCGCGACGATCGCGCTGCGGCAGCCGATGGCCATCGACCTGCGCGCGCTGGTCGCGATGTTGCGCATCGCCAACGACCTGGAGCGGGTCGGTGACCTCGCCAAGAACATCGGCAAACGGGTCATCGCCGTGAGCGGCGACAGCTCGCAGCGCGCGCTCATGCGCGGGCTCAAGCACATGGCGGCGCTCGTCGTGTCGCAGCTCGCCGCCGTGCTCGACAGCTTCGTCGACCGCAACCCGAGAAAGGCGCTGCAGGTCTGGCAGGCCGACAAGGAAGTCGACGCCCTCTACGTCTCGCTGTTCCGGGAATTGCTTACCTATTCGATGGAGGACCCGGGCACCATTTCCATGTGCATCCATCACCTGTTCTGCGCCAAGAATATCGAGCGGATCGGCGACCATGCCACCAATATCGCCGAGGCGGTGCATTACATGGTCGAGGGCCATGCCATTGCCGGCGAGCGACCCAAAGGCGACACCTCGAGCTATGTCGGGGAGACGCTCTCGATCGCGAGCAAAGTGCCGGCCTAGCGATCCGATTCGGAAAAGCGGGATTTTTCGAAAAGATCGTGCGCCGCCGAACGCCGGGGCCCATCATCGCTCGTTAACCGCTCGTTAGGGTTAACGGTCTATTGCTGACCGGCCTGGCAGCGGCGCCCGGCGCGCCGATGCCTATTTTGGCAGCGATCGAGATGCGTTGGACCGGTACCACCAGTATCCGCTCGGCACGTCCGCTTGCTTCGGCCGCGCTGCTTGCCGTCGTTGCGGCAACGGCGGCCGGATGCCAGACGACGCAAAGCATCGATACGACCGGTTCGCTGCCGATCGCATCGGTCGATCGCGCTGACGCCAATGCCCGACGTGACGTCGAGGTTTACGGCGAGCAATATCGCGCCGATCCGTCGAACACCGCGCTGGCGCTGAGCTACGCGCAGGCGCTGCGCGCCGCCGGGCAGCGCGCGCAGGCGGTGGCCGTGCTGGAGAAAGCGTCGATCGAAAGCCCGCATGATCGGCCGTTGCTCGGCGCCTACGGCCGCGCGCTGGCGGAAGCCGGAAATTACGAACAGGCACTGGAGGTACTCGACCGCGCGCACACGCGCGACCAGCCCGATTGGCGCATCCTGTCCGTGCAAGGCGCCGTGCTCGACCAGATGGGCCGCCACACCGACGCGCAGCGCCACTATTTGACGGCGCTGAAGATCGCGCCCGACGAGCCTTCCGTGCTGTCGAATCTCGGGCTGTCCTACGCGCTTTCCAAGGATTTGCGAGACGCCGAGGCGACCTTGCGGCGGGCGGCGGCGCACCGCCCGGTCGATCCGCGCGTGCGGCAGAATCTGGCGTTGGTGGTCGGCCTGCAAGGCCGCTTCGCCGAGGCGGAAACCATCGCACGCGACGATTTGCCGCCCGACGAGGCGGCCGCCAACGTCGCCTATCTGCGACAGATGCTCGCGCACCGCAAGGATATCGGCGATTCGAAACGGGAAGCGCGCACGGCCGGTAGCTCGAGTTGATCAATCGGCTCGTCGCGGCGGCAGCGCTATTGCAGCGCGAACACGCGGATCGCGGCCGGGCCGAGAATCACGACGAACAGCACCGGCAGGAAGAACAGGATCATCGGCACCGTGAGCTTCGGCGGCAGCGCGGCGGCCCTCTTCTCGGCCTCCGACATGCGCATGTCGCGGTTCTCCTGCGCCAGTACGCGCATGGTCGTGCCGAGCGGCGTGCCGTAACGTTCCGACTGTTGCAGGGCAAGACACACCGCCTTCACGCCCTCGAGGCCGACGCGCTGCGCCAGGTTGTCATAAGCCTGGCGGCGATCCGGCAGATAGGACAATTCCGCGGTGGTCAGCGTCAGCTCTTCGGCAAGCTCGACCGATTGCCCGCCGACCTCCTCGCTCACCTTGCGGAAAGCGGCCTCGACCGACATGCCGGATTCGACGCAGATCAGCAGCAGATCGAGCGCGTCCGGGAATGCACGCTTGATCGCCGTCTGTCGCCGCTGGATCTTGTTCTTGAGGTACAGATTCGGGCTCAGCATGCCGAAATAGGCGGCACCGATCGCGATCCCGATCTTGGTCAACGCCGGCTGATCGAGCTGGATCACGACGAAGACATAGAATAGTGCGGTGATCAGCATCACCACCGGCATGATCATGCGAAAGAACAGATAGGTGACGTAGGGCGCCTGCCCGCGGTAACCTGCCTGGACCAGCATGGCGTGCGCCGCCTCCTGGCCGACCCATTTGCTCAGATTGAAGTTCTCGACGATGGTCTTCATGTAGGCGCGCGGCGATTGCCGCAACGTGGCTTTGCCGGCTTCCGTCACCAACCGCTCGCGCTCGCGCTGGCGTATCTTATCGCGCTCGAGCGCGACCGACTTCATGCGTTTTGACAGCGTGTCGGTTGCCAAAAACGGCATCGCCAGCGTCAGCACCGTCGCGCCGGCGGCGATCGCCGCAAAAAGCATGGCGAGAAACTGCGGGTCGATATACTGGGTGAGATGCTGCACCATGACGTTGCTCAGAAGTCGAAGTTGATCATCTTGCGCATGACGAATATGCCGACGGACATCCAGACGGCGCACCCGGCCAGCATCAGCCGGCCGAGCGACTCGGTCCATAAAAGCTCGATGTAATTCGGACTGGTGATGTAAACGAGCAGCATCACCGCGATTGGCAGCGCGCCAATAATCGTTGCCGAAGCTTTCGCCTCCATCGACATGGCCTGAATCTTGGCCTTCATCTTCTTGCGGTCGCGCAGCACGCGCGAAAGATTGCCGAGCGCTTCGGAGAGATTGCCGCCGGCACGCTGCTGGATGGAAATGACGATGCCGAAAAAGTTCGTTTCCGGGAGCGGCATCCGCTCATGCAGCTTGAGGCAGGCTTCGCCGAGCGGCATGCCGATGGTCTGCGTTTCGATGATGGCGCGGAACTCGCTGCGGATCGGCTCCTCGGCATCGGCGGCGATCAGTCTGAGGCTGTCGGCAAGCGGCAGGCCGGCCTTGATGCCGCGCACGATGACGTCGACGGCGTCGGGAAAGGCCTCAAGGAACCGCGCTTCGCGGCGTTTCTTGAGGAACGACAGCAGCCACAGCGGAAGGCCGAAGCCCGCCGCAAAGCCGGCGCCGAGCGCGGGGAACAGACCGAAGCCAAGCGGCAGCACCAGCAAAAATGCGACGAAACCAAGCGCGGCAGACGTCACAATGAAACGCCGTTTCGACCAGTTCAGCCCAGCCTGCGTCAGCCGCACGGCGAGCGGCGGATGCTTGGCCTTCTTTTGCCGTTCCTCGATCTCGCGCAGCGTTCCCTCGACCTGTTCGCGCCGCGACTTCTGTCCGCCGCGCGCCGGGCGCCGCGCTTCGATCGGCTCGGACCGCGCGACCGACGCCATGCGCCGTTCCGCATTGCGCTCGCCGGAAAGAAACGGATAAATGAAAACCCAGGCGACGCCGCCGATCGCAACCGTCACCAGGACGAAAACGACGAGCACGTTCATGGCCGCTTCCTTGTCGTCCGCCGGCACGCGGTCTTGCGCCAAGCCGCACGGCTGCTGCGGCGCATCATGTGCTAGCTCCTGACCCGCTCGTCCGCGACTTCCGCCGCGTCGAGCGCGGCAGCCAGCCGCTTATCCTCGCCGTAATAGCGCGCGCGATCCCAGAATCTCGGATGACCGATACCGGTCGATCGGTGCCGTCCGACGATATTGCTGTTGGCGTCCTCGCCGAGGATCTCGTACAGGAACAGATCCTGGGTGATGATGACGTCTCCTTCCATTCCCATCACTTCGGTAACGTGCGTGATCCGGCGCGACCCGTCGCGCAGACGCGCGCCGTGAACGATGACGTCGACGGAGGCGCAGATCATCTCGCGGATCGTGCGCGACGGCAGCGCGTATCCGCCCATCATGATCATGGATTCCAGACGCGAGAGCGCTTCACGCGGGCTGTTGGCGTGCAGCGTCCCCATCGAGCCGTCGTGGCCGGTATTCATCGCTTGCAGCAGGTCGAAGGCTTCCGCGCCGCGCACCTCGCCGACGATGATCCGCTCCGGCCGCATGCGCAGACAGTTGCGCACCAGATCGCGCATGGTGATCTGGCCTTCGCCTTCGAGGTTCGGCGGCCGCGTCTCCAGACGCACGACGTGCGGCTGCTGAAGTTGCAGTTCGGCCGCGTCTTCGCAGGTGACGATGCGCTCGTCGGGATCGATGTAACGGGTCAGGCAGTTGAGCAGCGTCGTCTTGCCCGAGCCGGTACCGCCGGAGACGAGCGTGTTGACGCGGCAGCGGCCGATCACCCTGAGGATCTCCGCCCCTTCCTGCGAAATCGAACCGAACTTCACCAGCTGTTCGAGGGTCAGCTTTTCCTTCCTGAACTTGCGGATGGTGAGCGCCGGCCCGTCGATGGCCAGCGGCGGCACAATGGCGTTGACGCGCGAGCCGTCCGGCAGGCGCGCGTCGCAAATGGGCGAAGCCTCGTCGACGCGGCGGCCGACCTGGCTGACGATGCGCTGGCAGATGTTGAGCAGCTGCTGGTTGTCGCGGAAGCGAATGCCGGTCTTTTGAATCTTGCCGCCGACTTCGATGTAGACGGTGCCCGAGCCGTTCACCATGATGTCGGCGATCTCGTCGCGCGCCAGCAGCGGTTCGAGCGGTCCGTAGCCGAGCACGTCGTTGCAGATGTCGTCGAGCAGATCCTCCTGCTCGGAGATCGACATCACGATGTTCTTGATCGCGATGATCTCGTTGACGATGTCGCGGATTTCTTCGCGGGCGGAATCGGCGTCAAGCTTGGCAAGCTGGCCGAGATCAATCGCCTCGATCAGGGCGCCGAAGATCGTGCCCTTGGTTTCGTAGTAGGATTCCGAGCGGCGCGTGTCGACCGCGGACGGCACCTGCGCCGGCGGCGTTGCCGCGGCGCCGGCGTTGCGCGCCGGCGGCGCGCCGAGAATTGGCGCCCCAAGTCCGGCGGATGGGAAAGGCGTTCGGCCGCGCTGCGACTCCGCGGGAGCGGGCGCGGCGGCAGGAGCCGCGACGGCGGGGGCCGCGGTGCGCGCAGGAGCCGGTGCCGGGGGCGGCGCCGTGGCCGGCGGCCGATCCGCAAGATCGGCGCTGGCACTACCGGGAGCAGGACGTTTGCCGAACACTCACGCAACTCCAACAGACTTTGTGGCTACAATTGCCGCTGCAGCAGCTTCTCGATCAGCGGCGACAGCAGGCTCGAACGTTGTTTCTTCGGCTCGGCACGGCCCGTCAATTTCTGCGCCAGTTGCCGAAGCATTTCGGCGGTGCGGTGGCTCGCGGAGATCTCGGCGATCATCTGCCCGTTGTTCGCCGCCGCGCCGAACAACTGCGGCTCGAACGGGATGGTCGCGACCGGCTCGTCGTCGAGCGCCTTGGCAAAATCGGCTGCCTTGATCTCCGGCCGTTTCGGCACGCCGATCTGATTGAGACAATAGAGCGGGCGATGATCGTTCGGCCGCGCTCCCTTGAGGAAGTCGTACAGGTTCTTGGTGTTGCGCAGATTGGCAAGATCGGGCGCGGCAACGATCAGGATATCGTCGGCGCCTACCAGAGTCTGCTTGGTCCAGCCGGTCCATTGATGCGGCACGTCGACAACGACGCAGGGAACGGTTGCGCGCAGCGAATCGAAGATCGCCTCGAACGCATCGGCGCCGAAATCATAAACGCGGTCCAACGTCGCCGGCGCCGCGAGCAAGCTCAAGTGATCGGTGCATTTCGACAGCAGCCGGTCGATGAAGGCGTTGTCGATGCGGTCGGGAGAGAACACCGCTTCGGCAATGCCCTGCGGCGGATCCTGGTTGAAATCGAGCCCGGCCGTGCCAAACGCCAGATCGAGATCGGTCACGACCGAATCGAGCATGAGGTCGCGGGCGATCGAGAAGGCGACGTTGTGGGCGATGGTGGAGGCGCCGACGCCGCCTTTGGCTCCGACCACGGCAACGATGCGGCCGACCGGCTTGGCGTCGGGCGCCGAGAACAGCCCGCACACGGCGCGCACGACCTGTAGCGTCCCGACCGGCGCGATCAGATAATCGCTGACGCCGCGCCGCACCAGCTCGCGATAGAGCGCCACGTCGTTCATGCGCCCGATGACGATGACCCGCGTGGCGGCATCGCACACGGGAGCGAGCTGATCGAGGCCGGCGAGGATATCTTCGCTGTGGTTTTCGGTTTCCAGGATGATGACGTTCGGCGTCGGCGAGCTTTGATAGGCTTCGACGGCGGCGATCAGGCCGCCCATCTGGATGCGCAGATGCGCCTTGGCCATGCGCCGATCCTCGCCGGCCGCCTGGATGGCGGCGGCGGTTTCCACGGTCTCGCAGAACGCCTGCACCGAAACGCGCGGCGCCGGCGCGATGCGCTCGTCGCGGCCGGCGACTTCGGCGGGCGTGCTATCTTGCCAGGCGGCTTGGCTAGCTGGTTTCATCACACGGCGACATCGTTATTATTTGCCAAGATCGCTGATTTTGGCTGAATCGGCGGACGGATTGGGGGCCGCGGTCGGCGTGCCGGCGCGGTATTTTTCCACCACGGTCGTGCGGCGCATCGTGTAGGCCGAAGTTTCGGCGCGGGGCTGTACCAGATCGGCCGGATTGTCGACCATGGCGGCAAGATTGCGCTGGGTCGCGCAGCCCGTATTCCACGGCGGCTGGTTCTCGAAATAGTCGCGGTTGAAGCTCGGCCCGATATCCTGCGGCCAGAGCCCGCAAGGGCCGACCTGCGCGCTGATCTTCGGATAAGCGAGGCGGACGGTCGCAAGGTTGATCCCGGGCGGATGGTAGCCGCGCACGTGAATGCCTTGCGGCGGTACGCCGGCTGCGGTCAGGATCGAATGGATCGCGTGCATGCTTTCCGCCGCCGCGCGTTCGTTGCTGGTGCCGACCGGCAGATCGACAATGACGCCGCCGGTGGCTTCCCGCTTCCACGTCTGCGCGAACGCCAATACCTCCGCGCGCTGGGTGGCGTTGAGCTCGCCGCGACTGGAGCCGACGAAGATTTCGAGCAGGTGATTGGCCTCGGTGATCGTAATCGGATGCCGCTGGCGATAGTCGTAAGGAGCCTCGGGAACGCCAGCCACCTGCTGGTCGGTGTTGCAGCCGCAGACGAAGATCGCGCATGCGCCGACGATCGCGGCGCGGGCGGCGAGCCCCGCAACGCCGCGGCTATCGGCAATCAAGGTCCGGAGAATCTGCATCGTCGTCTCCTTGCGCGGCACGTCAGTCAAGGATGAAGCCGTATTTGCCGCGGTAATTGTCCGGCGGATCGGTGGTGCCGCCGACGCCGTAGATGCGGTTGAAGCGGCCGAGCAACACCTGCGCCGGATCGCTTGGATCGGCGAAGCCGTCGTCGGGCCGCGACAGGTCCTTCTGCGCCACCGCGCGCACGACGTAGGGCGTCACCAACACCATCAGTTCGGTCTGCTGGTTGATGTAGTCGTTGCTCTTGAACAATGGGCCGAGAATGGGCAGCTCCATCAGGCCGGGAAAACCGTTGACGTTGTGTCTCGTTTCGTTGTGGATCATGCCGGCCATCGCCAGCGAGCCGCCGGACGGGATTTCAACCGTGGTGTCGGCGCGGCGGGTACGGATCGACGGCACGGTGACGGTGTTGGTCGTGCCCGGAATCGGGATCGTCAGCGAGTTGTTGCTCGACAGGTCCGACACCTCGGTCATGACCTTGAGGCTGATGCGCCCCTCGCTGAGCACCACCGGCGTGAAGTTCAAACTGACGCCGAACTTCTTGAACTCGATCGACGGCTGGCAGGTGACCGGCGCCCCGGGCGTCGTCGAGGTGGAGGAGCAGGAGTAGCCGTTGAGGATCGGAAATTCGCCGCCGGCCAAGAACGTCGCCGTTTCACCGGAGATGGCGGTCAGGTTCGGCTCGGCGAGCGTGTGGATGACGCCGGCCTGCTCCATGGCCTGCAACGTGCCGGTGATCGATTTCCATCCGGCCGCGACGCTGGAGCCGCTGAGCGACTGCCCGTAGGCGGTGAACGGGTTGGTGTTGTTGAAATTGATGACGGCGGTGCCGTAGCCGAGCGAGCCGCTTAGATTGATGCCGAGCTGCTTGATGAGGTCGCGCTCGACTTCAGCGACCGTCACCTTGAGCATGATCTGGTCGCGGCCGCGCACGACGATCGCGTTGACCACCTTGGTGCCGGAACCGACGGCCTCGACCGATCCGGAGCTGACCAGCCGCGTGGCGATATCGAAAGCCTGTTGCGCCTCGGCCTGGCTCGACACCACGCCGCTGAGGATGACGCCGTCGCCGATGCCTTCGACGCGGATGTCGGCGTCCGGCAAAACCTGTTTGATCGCCGTGCGGATGCCGTTGAGATTGCGCGTCACCGCGATATCGAGGCCGACCATCTGCTTGCCTTCGGTGTCGAAGAAGAACACGTTGGTCTGCCCGACGTCGTTGCCGATGACGTAGGCGCGGCGCGAGGAGCGGATCACGGCGTTGGCGATCTTGGGATTGGCGACCAGCACGTCCTTGATGTCGCGCGGAAAATCGATGACCACCGATTTGCCGACGCCGAGCGCGACCGCGCGCGACCCGTAATCGCTTGCGGCGACCACGATGGTCTGCGTCTGCGGTTCAACCGACAGTTCGGCCGCGCCGACGGCGCCTTGCGCAAGCGCCCAGGAGACGAAGCCCGCCAGAACGGCCGCACGGATCGGTGTCCCTGATGTCATTGGTTATTTCCCTCCGTGCCGGTCAACGCGTTGTCGACTGCGTGCTCACGCCGTAACGCACCGTGTTGAGGTTTTGCGCGGCCTTGTCGTCATCGCCGGCGCCGCCTTCCGGGGTCGGCGACTGTGAATCGAGAAGGCTGCGCAGCGTCAACGAGAGCGTGCCGAGCTGACGCGAGAGCGAGAGTATTTCGGCCTGATGCGGATCGAGTTCGAGGGTGGCGGTCTTGCCGATGACGACCTTCTGGCCCTCCTTCTCCTCGACCGCCTGATCCACCGCGAGCACGCGCACGTTTCTCAGGATCGTTTCGGTGACGTATTTCTCGACCCCGGTCAGCTTCTCGGCCGCCTTGTCGCGGCGCGTCAGCAGCACGTCGACGTGGTCGTTGGGCAGGATGAAGCCGCCCGCTTCGCTGTCGGGCGCCACATCGAGCGAAATCGCGCGCATGCCGTGCGGCAGGATGGCGGCGAGGAATCCGCCGCCCTTGCCGGCGACGACTTTGGAGTCGCGAATAGGCTCGCCGGCCGCCACCGGCGAGCGCACGATGGCGCCGACGAAGTCCTTGACCGCATCCGGACGGTCGGACTTTCTGATGAAATTCGCTCCCGCCGAGGCGGCGGGCCAGATCTGCCAGCCGACGTCGCCGGCGCCGATCACTTGGCCGACGGCGAGATCGTACTTGGCGACCAGCACATCGACGGTGGCCAGCGGCGGCGGCGGCGCCGCCGGCGGCTGCTCGGTGCGCCGGCCGCCGCTTGCCAGCATGGCGGCGATGCCTCCGGCGGCGAGCGCAACGACCAGGACGATAATGCGCGCGGGTTTCATGACCCTTCGTTTCCCAAAGCGACGCAAACGGCGGGATCTGCCGTTGTCGGGATTTCACCAGCTAAACGTCAAAGCATGGTTAATGAGGCGTATCCAAATCGCGTTAATTACGCGTTACGCCGAGGTTTTTACCGGCGGGATCGGGCCGCATGCGTCGTCATCGAATTGGCTTAAGCTCAATGTGTTAACGGGCTATGGCCGTCATCCACTCGGTCTGCGGATAGACCAGGAGCGCGGCCGCGGCGAGCGCAATGCCGTAGGGAACCCCGCCGCCTCTGCGGTGCAGCCGCTCGGCCCATTGCCGGCCGGCGAATACCTGCGGCAGCGGCAGGGCGCGGAACTGGATGATCAACAGCGTCAGCACCCCGCCGAACAACGACGCGTAGATGAGATAATCGACGAGATGGTCAAATCCCAACCATAAAGCCGTTGCCGCGGCGAGCTTGGCGTCGCCGCCGCCGATCCAGCCGCGCGTAAAAAAGACGAAAACGACGACGAGCACCAGGGCGGCGGCTCCGACGTGCGACAGCAGCTCGGCGGCGCCGATGCCGGTCAACGCCGCGAGCAAACAGAAGCCGCCGACGAGAATGAGCGAAATGCGGTTGGCGATCGTCATCGTCAGCAGGTCGCTCGAAGCGGCAAACGCCATCATCGCAGGGAAAAGCGTCAATTTGATCGCTTCAATCAGGATGACCATAACGACACGAATACCGTGATGACCGTTCGGCGTTACGGTCTATCCGGCGCAGGTTGAGAGTGGGTTAGCAAGCGCCGCCCCGCGCGAACCCCCCAAGCGGAAAGGGCCCCGGAATCGACCGGAGCCCTTTCGTAGCGGTTCGTCCAAGCAGCGTAGGCTTACTTAAGCTGCGAGGAGATGCTGCCGAACGTCGTGTTCAGCTTGGTGCCGAGACCGTTCACAACGGCGATAATCGCAACGGAGATGCCGGCGGCGATCAGGCCGTACTCGATGGCCGTGGCGCCCGACTCGTCCTTCACGAAACGAGAGAAAAGGGTCTTCATTAGCTGGCTCCTTAGGTCCACATGTGGCTGTCTGAGCTCGACCCAATGACCGTTGTCCCGGACCATTTGGATCTGACGCGACGGTAACAGCGAGAAATTTCGATGCGGTTAAATCAACCGCGGAAACCTCGCACTACCGCGGCGATCCACAATGTAGTTAACGGCAGGTTTCTCGATCCGAATATTCGCTGTCTATATGCGTTCGCGCGTACGTGTTGTTGCTCCGACATAAAACGGCGAGGTTTCCGCCGCGATCTTTCGGATGCAAAAATGCCGCTGAAGTTCCCGTCGGGCGAGCCCGCGGCCGCAACCGGCGCCGTCGCAAGCCGTCCTCCGCAATCCCGTTCGCCGAACCGCCCGTTCATCGCCTATTAATGCGCATCCTCGATACCCATCGTTAAAGGCACCGCATCCGGGCGCGGGCCGACAAAGAACAACAAGAGCGGCTCCCTGCAATGGACCAAGAATTGCTCGCCTTCGTCGTCAGTGTCGGTGAGACCTTTATTAAAGGCATCCCCATCTCGCTGGGACTGGCCGTTGTTTTCACCGTGCTGACCCACTTCTGGGCCTGCAATCCCGGCCGCCCCTGGTGGCGCAAGTCCGATCTCGTCACCGACCTTTGCTATTGGCTCTTCATCCCGGTTATCACGCGCTACTTCCGCATCGGCTTGCTCATCGCCGGCGCCGCGGTGCTGTTCAACATCAGGACGGCCGACGGGCTGATCGCGTTCTACGAGAACGGCCACAGGCCGCTCGCGCGGCTTCCCCTGGTCGCCCAGATGATCATCTTCCTGGTCGGAGAAGACTTCATCACCTACTGGACGCACAGGCTCTTTCACGGCGTGCGGCTTTGGAAGTATCACGCCGTGCATCACTCCACCGAAGAGCTGGAATGGATCTCGGCGGCGCGCTTTCATCCGGTCAATCTGTTCTTCGGCGCCGTGCTGGCCGACGTAGCGCTGCTGCTTGCCGGCATTTCGCCCAACGTGTTCGTCGTGCTCGGGCCGATTACGATTGCGCATTCGGCCTTCGTGCATGCCAACCTCGATTGGACGCTGGGGCCGTTCAAATACGTGATCGCCTCGCCGGTGTTCCACCGCTGGCACCACACGGCGGCCGAACGCGGCGGCGATAAGAACTTTGCCGCGACTTTTCCCGTCCTCGATCTGTTGTTCGGCACGTTCTACATGCCGGCGGGCGAGCTTCCCGATCGCTACGGGATCGCGGATCGGGAGTTTCCCACAACCTTCGGCGCGCAGCTCCTGCACCCGTTCACGCAATAGGCGCAACGCAAGCGGCAGGCATCCGCTGCCTCGCGTCTTTGCCTGCTTCGTCAAGGCGCGGGGCCGCAGCCTCGGGCAGCGGCAAATTTGCACTTCTTTCACCAATTTGCAGTCAAGTGAGGGCCTCGGGACGCGGTCTTTTCGATTGTGTAGTCCGCGTTGCGTTTCGGAGCGTATCGATGGCGGCGTTGTGCGTGCGAGGCCGGGCCGATAAGGGCCCGTTGCAGCGGCTGTCGGCGGCCCTCTTGCTGATCGCCATGGCTTCGCCGGCCGTCGCGGCCCCGGCTCCGCCCCCGCCTCCCGCCGAAACGATTGCCGTGCAGCTCGACCAAGCCAGGGTCCTGCAACTGCCCGATCGCGCCGCTACCGTGGTGATCGGCAATCCACTCGTCGCCGATCTTTCGGTGCAGCCGGGCGGCCTTGCGGTGATCACCGGCAAAGGATACGGAGCAACCAACATCATCGTGCTCGACCGCGCCGGCGCCGTGCTGATGGAAAAGATGATCGAGGTCCAGGGGCCGAACGACAAGATCGTCGTGGTCTACCGTGGCGACGAGCGCGAAACCTACAGCTGCACGCCCGACTGCTCGCGCCGCATGACGCTGGGCGACACCCCGGAATTTTTCGACAAGACGCTGGGCGAGATCACCAACCGCAACAACCAGGCTACGACGGCCGGCGCATTGACGTCGGGGCGTTAAGCCCGAGCGGACCCAACCGACAGTTCTGCCATCGGCGCGCGATCACGCAATCGGCAGCGCCGTCGTCGACTTGAGCTTTTCCATGGCAAAGCGCGAGGTGACGTTTTTCAGCGGCACCGCCGCGATCAGACGCTTGTAGAAGCCGTCGTAGCCGGCCATGTCCGCCACCACGACGCGCAGCATGTAATCGACATCGCCGGCCATGCGATAAAACTCCATCACCTCGGGCATGGCGCCGACGATCTTGGCGAAGCGATCGAGCCATTCTTGCGAGTGGTCGTCGGTTTCGATGGAGACGAAAACGGTGATGCCGAGCCCGATGCGGTATTGATCGACCAGCGCCACGCGCTTGAGGATGATGCCGTCCGCTTCCAGGCGCTGGATGCGCTTCCAACAGGGCGTCGAAGACAGGCCGACGCGGGAGCCGATTTCGGCTACCGACAGCGAGGCGTCATCCTGCAACACGGTCAAAATCTTGCGATCGATGGCGTCCATGGAAATTATTCTTTCATACGGCGAGCAATCACAATGATTATAGAGGAAAATATTCCAGATCAAGCGGGCTGTGGCAGGATGCGGCCTACCGTTCGCGGGCGAGCGGGGACCGCGCGGCTTGCTCCGCCAGAAGCGCCTCGACCTCCGCGCGCTGCGGGATGCCGGCGGCACCGCCGAGCCGCGTGCATTTGACGCCGGCAACGGCGGCGCCGAAGCGCAAAGCTTCGGCTTCGTTTTTTCCCTCCGCCAGCGCCAGCGCGAAGCCGCCGTGCAGGGCGTCACCGGCGGCGAGCGTATCCACCGCGCGGACGGCGAATACCGGCACGCGGCGGACCGCTCCGCCGTCAAGAAAAAGAATGTCGTTCGGACCGTTGCTGACGGCGAGGAAGGCATCCGTGTGTTGCGCGATCGCCTTGAGTCCTTCGCCGAGATCGCTGCGGCCGGTAGTGGCGAGCAGGCATTCGGAGGAAAAAACCACGTGCGAGACGAGACGGAACAGCGGATCGTCCTTAACCGTCGCCTTGTCGCCGTCGAGCACGACGCGCAGCCCGCGCCGCCGCGCCGCTGCGCAGATCGGCGTCACGAATTGCGGAAACCTGTTGTCGGCAAGTACGAGGTCGGCTTGCGCGACCAGCGACTGCGGATCTTCCGGCGTGACCGCGGCGATGCGCTGGTCGCGATAGGTCACGATGGTGCGCTCGCCGCGCGCATCGACGAAGATCGCCGACAGCGCCGTCGATAAACCGTCGACGCGCGGACAGCCGCGGCAGTCGACATGCTCGCGCTTGAGCGCCGCCAATACGCGATCGCCGTTGTCGTCTTCGCCGGCGGGTCCGCCCAGCGGACCGGCCAGCGCCGCACGACCGCCGAGCCGCGCGATGGCGACGGCGGCGTTCGCCGCACAGCCGCCGTTGACGACGAAAAAGCCCTTCGCTTCCACCTTGCCGTCCGGCCGCGGCACGTCCTCGACGTGAAAAACCTCGTCGAGCACGATGATGCCGGTGCACAGGATGCGCGGCGCCTTCATCTTGCGCGGCATCAGAGCACCAGGACGTCGCGGCCGTGCTCGACGAAAGCGCCGATGATGTGATGGGCGATGGCGAATGGCGGCGGCGTGGCCAGGCCTTGCGGATGCGCACCCGTCAGCATCGCTTTCAGCTCGGCGCGATCGAACCAGCGCGCTTCCGCGATCTCGCGCGCGTCGATGACGATGTCCTCGGTCAACGCCTCGGCATAGCATCCGACCATCAACGAAGACGGAAACGGCCACGGCTGCGACGCGAAGTAACTCACGCGCGCGCAGGCCAGGCCAACTTCTTCGTGCACCTCGCGCCGCACCGCCTCCTCGATCGATTCGCCGGGTTCGATAAAGCCGGCAAGACACGACCACATGGTTTGCGGAAAGCGCGGCGAGCGGCCGAGCACGCAACGGTCGCCCGCAATCACCAGCATGATCACCACCGGATCGGTGCGCGGAAAATGCTCGGCCTTGCAGGCGGGGCAGTCGCGGCGCCAGCCCGCTTGCACCGCCTTGGTCGGCGCGCCGCAGTTAGAGCAAAAGCGGTGGCGGGCGTGCCATCCGAGCACGGCCTTCGCTTCCGCAAGCGGCGGCAGATGGGCGTCGGCGACGATGCCTTGCACCGCGATCGAACGCAGATCGATGAGCTTGAGATCGTGGCGCGCCTTCAACGGCTCGATCGCCTCGCGATCGAAGCTTGCGCCGAAGCGCGCCGCGTCGTGCAAAAGTCCGAGGAACACGGTTTCGTGCGCGCCGCCGAACGCGCGCGCTTCGCCGGGCGAAAATAA
>Ga0187784_10001416_pt1 | contig 18993 bp, 11 predicted proteins | sample 1015_SJ02_MP15_2_FD_132964 | JGI IMG/M metagenome (GOLD analysis project Ga0187784, IMG submission 132964) | Tropical peat soil microbial communities from peatlands in Department of Meta, Colombia - 1015_SJ02_MP15_20_MG | ecosystem: Environmental > Terrestrial > Soil > Wetlands > Peat | place...
AGGTGTTGTCTGATAGCGATTTTTGGCTGCCAGATTAGGCGGTCTTAATAGCTTCAAATACCGGACTGGTAACTAAGTACCATTACGGAACACCCAGTTCCGATGGGCCATGACATATTACGTATAGTACCCGACACTTTATACAGGGCCACCCCGCCCTTGGGGCCGGTCCCGGAGGTCCGTCCATGCTGTCCCAACAGGTTCGTTACAAGCGAAATCAAGAGGTGGTGTCGCGAAATATTCAGGGTGAACTGGTCATCGTTCCCATTCGCAGTGGCGTGGGCGACCTGAACTCCCTTTACACCTTGAATCCGGTCGGCTCCGTTCTCTGGGACTTCATGAACCAAGGGCACACCATCGGTGAGATGGTCGAAAGAGTGTGTGACGAGTTTGACGTGACTGCGGCGCAGGCGCAGTCCGACATTGAAACGTTTCTCGATTCGTTGATGGCCGAAGAGCTTATTCAGTCGATGGCATAGGCGAGGTTCGACGGTGGTTCAGACAGCGACATACGGCGAGTTCTCCAGCATGCTCCACGAGCGGTTCCAGGGGCGCCGTGTGCCCGTGGAAGTCTCCATCGAAGTGACCCACCGCTGCCCGCTTGAATGCCAGCATTGCTACAACAACTTGCCGATGAGCGACGAGAAGGCGCGTCGCCGCGAGATGTCTCTCGAAGAACACATCCGGCTGCTCGATGAGCTAGCCGAGCTGGGCTGCCTGTGGCTTCTCTACACCGGCGGCGAAATCTTTGCGCGCAAAGACTTCCTGGATATCTACACCGCGGCCAAAAAACGAGGCTTCCTCATCACGCTTTTCACCAACGGCACGATGATCACGCCGCGCATCGCCGATCATCTCGTGGAGTACCGCCCGTTCGGTATCGAGATCACCTTGTACGGCGCGACGCGCGAAACCTACGAATCGCTGACAGGCATTCCCGGCTCGTTTGACCGCTGCATGAAGGGCATCGCTCTGCTGCGCGAGCGCGGCCTGCCTCTAAAGCTCAAAACGGTACCGACGACCATCAATTACCACGAAGTTTACGAGATGAAGCGTTTCGCCGAGCAGGAACTCGGTGTCGAGTTCAAGTTCGACCCGCTCGTTAATCCCCGCACGGATTGTTCGCAGAGCCCCCTCGCCGTGCGCTTGAGTCCGGAGCAGGCCGTAGCGCTGGATTTCCGCGATCCGGTGCGCCGAGCAGAATTTGGGCGCATCGCACAAGCGGAAATGGCTGCAAATCTCTCCGTCTCGGACAAGAAGTACACCTGCGGCGCCGGCCACAATGGCTGCGCCATCGATCCGAATGGCCGCATGACGCTGTGCATCTTGTCGCACCGCGATGGTTACGATCTGCGCGCCGGCTCGTTTCAGGAAGGTTGGGAAGGCCGGCTGAAAGAGATCCGTCAGAGCGACGCGACGCGCCGGACGATTTGCACCGATTGCCGCATCCACTCGCTCTGCGGCATGTGCCCCGCAAACGGCGAATTGGAGAGCGGGGATGCGGAGTCCCCGGTCGATTTTCTTTGTCAGGTTGCACATCTGCGGGCGTACGCGCTCGGGCTGCAGGTCCCCGCGCACGGCGACTGCGAGTGCTGCGCCGCTGGCCGCCATCACGCGGCCCTTCAGAAATCGGCAGAGCGCATCAACCGGAATTCTCCCGCTCCGGCAAATGTGGTTCCGTTTTCCGGTTCGGGCACACAGCTTCCCGTTCTGAATGCCAGCGGTGGATGTTCCCCCGGTGGCTGCTCCTCCTGTGGAGCGCATTCTCGTTGAACGCGCCAAGAAAGATGCAAGGGCGATGAACGACAGGCCAAAAAACGACCGCAATCCCAAGGCGCCGTACCAGCGCCCGCAGGTGGTGCGCGTGAGCCTTCGTCCGGAAGAAGCGGTTTTGGGTCATTGCAAGATCTCGGGGCAGGCCGGGCCGGTTTCGGCGTCCTGTACAACCCTGCACTGCAGAACGTTCGGGTCTTAAGGAAAGTAAATGGCGCTTGCGGTCACAGCTCTAACGACAAAGCTCGACGAAGCCACGCGGTTCGTTCTGCAAATCGGAGGTTTTTCCATTGGGTTGTGGTGCACCGGCGATATGGGCGTTGCTGTTGATCCGGAGCACCGGCCTTTTTTTCTGCCCTCGATCCCGGCGCACGGCTGCGACATCGAAATGGATGTTTCGTGGGCGGAAACGCTCGAATTGCCAGAGAAGACTGCCGACTTCGCTTCCGGTGGGCTGTGGTCCGCCTACGTCTTCCCCAGCGGCACACAGTTTTACTTTTCCAGCCCTGCGACCGGCAGCCAGCCTTACAAGGCTGTTTGGTTTGACCCAGAGTTTGCTCGCGGACACATGGTTCTGAACCGTTCCAGCTTTGCTCCCGACGCCCCGATCTATCCACTCGAATACCCGCTCGACGAATTGGCCATGATGCACCGACTGGCGCTCGGTGAGGGCATCGAAGTCCACGCCCTGGGCCTGGCAGACGAAGACGGCAGCGGCTACCTGTTTCTGGGACACTCCGGCGCGGGAAAAAGCACGACGGCCCGGCTTTGGAAGCAGCAGCGCGGCGTAAAACTCCTGAGCGATGACCGCATCATTCTGCGCGAGCAGAACGGGAAGATTCTGATGTGTGGCACGCCGTGGCACGGCGATGCGGGAGTGGCCTCGCCGGATTGCGCCCCTCTTACCGCAATTTTTCTTCTGGAGCAAGCGCCCGTTGATGAACTGATCCCGCTTCCCCAGACGAAGGCTGCTGCGGAACTCTTTGCGCGCGCGTTTGTTCCGCACTACTCGAAGAGCGCAATTGACTTCAGCCTGGATTTCGCCGACCAGGTGACGCGCTCGGTTCCAAATTCCATTTTCCGTTTCGCTCCGACCCCAGGCGCTGTGGAGGTTATTCGTCATGCGAGGGTCTGAGCCCGTGGTCCGCAGAGATTCGCGTCTATTCGAGGAACTGTGTTCCGCGCTGTTGAGCCGCGGCTGCGCGGTCCGCTTTCTCGCGCACGGGGAAAGCATGCAGCCGAATCTTCTGGACGGAGACGATGTGCTGGTTGCGCCGGCAGAGGCCGGAAGCCTTCGCCGTGCCGATGTTGTTCTCGCCGAAAACACTGACGGGCTTCGTGTTCACCGCCTCAGCTCATTCGATTTGACCACTGGGAGCGTCGCCCTTCGCAGCGACACAGGTCACGATTTCGATCCGCCTGTGCATCGCGTACTGGGAAAGGTTCTCTCTTGTCGCCGCGGATCCGAGGAACAATCTCTCACGCCGTTCCAGATGCGTTTCGTCCATCCCTTGCGAGTGCAGCTCCGCCGCTTGCGGGTCGCAGCAAAGTTACGCCTCCGGCGCTTGGCGTTTCTCGTTTGCGCAATTGTATCCGTGCTAGCGTGTACCGCGTTCTTTGCTCCAGCGGTTCACGCCCAGACCGCCGACCTTCAGCTCACACAGACGGCTTCCGCGTCCGCCATCGCTGCCGGGTCCAACGTCACCTATACCGACGTGGTCAAGAACAACACCTCGTCTGCCACCGTCACAGCCGCAACCATCACCGCCTACATGCAAACCCCACCCAATACGGTCTACGAGTCGAATACGGGCCAGTGGTCCCTAGGCACGGCCACGAATGCAACTTGGGCAGCCAACGTCGCGACGTACACATTCGCTGCTGTGCCTTCCAGTGTGGTGGTCGGCTCCCTCCTGACCACCACTGGTTTTACGCCTAACGGCTACAACGTCACGAATTCGGCTATCACCGCCGTTACCGCCACTACAGTTAGCGTTGCACTTGCGGCAAACCCAGGCGCTGTTACCAAGGAGGGAACTGGCACCGCTACGGTCTGGTCTTGCACCACTCCTGCTGTGGGCGGCACGGGTCCCGTCGTCTGCACTTATGAACCCACGCTCGCCAGCGGGGCTACTGCCAGCACCCTTACGGTCACCTTCGAAGTCACCGCGGGCGTAGCAGCTGGCACGACCATCCAGAGTTCTGCCACGGTTACGAACTCCACCTTCACGGACACGGTCCCGTCCAACAACACCAGCATCACTTCTATCGTTGTCGAACCCACGACCTCGTCAGACTTGGCCGTATCCATGTCGGTTTCGCCGACCCCGGTTTTTGTCTCCTCCACCTTCACGTACACCATCCTGGTCCAAAACCTGGGCCAAGCCACCGCTCCAGTGACCGCGAATGTCCTCTCGGACACGCTCCCTACTAATGTGACGTTCAGTTCTTACACCGCTTCTGCAGGTTGGAGTTGTCCCACGACTCCCGCTGTCGGTTCGACCGGCACGGTGCAGTGCGGCATCACCACGGCAATGACCATGGGCTCGACGGCGACCATCACGATTACCGTCACAGCCCCCACGAACGCCATGACGCTCAATAACACCGCAACCGTAACGCTGAGTGGTGACCCCAACTCCGCAAACAACACTGCCACCGCGTACACCGTCGTGCAGCCGATTGCTTGTGCTACTCCGGGCCGCGATGGTGCCGGCGGCACACTCACAGGCGTTGTCAACGCCTACTACCCGCCGGCTGCTACTGGAACTCTTGCTTCGGGTTCAACCTCCGTCACCTTGGGGGCTGCGGCGGGCGCCCCGGCGGCTCAGACACCAATTTCATCTGGCGACCTCCTGCTCATCATCCAGATGCAGGGCGCCATCATCAACGCAAGCAACACGAGTTCCTATGGTCATGGTGTCCCGGGCGATCCCGGCGCGGGCTGGACCTCACTCGGCAGCGCAGGTCTGTTTGAGTTCGTCACTGCCACGAATACGACCTCCGTGCCTGTCACTGGCGGAACTTTGACCTTCACCGGCACAGGCCCCACCGGCGGCTTACTCAACAGCTACTCGTACGCAACGGCTACCGTGTCCTCGCTGGGAACGGCCACGACAGCATCCTGGGCCGCTAATGTCGCAACATTTACATTCCCAGGTCCATTGCCGGCAACCGTGGTGCCCAACTCGATCCTGACAACGACCGGCTTCACACCCGCTGGCTACAATGTTACCGGCGCGACCATATTGACCGTCAACAACACGAGTGGAGTCGTTACCGTCGCTTTGACGACCAACCCCGGCGCGGAAACCACTCCCGGAACGGGTTCGGCCGCTTCTCAAGGTCAAGAGACGTTTCAAGTCATTCGCGTTCCGCAGTACACCTCCGCGACGCTCAGCTCCACCCTGACCGCTCTACCCTGGAATGGCTCTGTTGGCGGCGTCCTTGCTCTCGACGTTTCTTCGCAGCTCACCCTGGGGGGCACCGTTGCTCTCGATGCTCTGGGTTTCCGTGGCGCAGGCGGCATCACGCTTACCGGTACGACCGCCACGGTTGCGGACACGGATTACGTAACCGTCTCTCCCGCGAACTTGCCCAACCTTTCCGGCGGCGATGCTCCCGCGAATAGCGGCACCAACGCCTCGAAGGGTGAAGGAATCGCGGGAACGCCGCATTGGGTCGCGCCCGCGTTGAGCACTATTACGACCTCGTCAACGGCGCTGAGCACTGGGCAATCCGCCATTGAAGGCCTCCCTGACGGCAGCTTCGCCCGCGGCGCACCCGGCAATGCGGGTGGTGGTGGCACCGATGGAGACCCAAAAAATAACGATTACAACTCCGGCGGCGGCGCGGGCGGTAACGGCGGCACTGGCGGTCAGGGCGGGTATGGCTGGAATAGCATGGCCGCAACCAACACCACCGATGGCGGTTTCGGTGGTGTAGTCTTCCCGGCTTCCACCAGCGCCCTTGTCATGGGTGGTGGCGGTGGCGCAGGCACGGTAAACAATGGAAGTTATTACATCTCCGCTACCAGCAACGGCGCGGACTGCGGCCTCACTTGCACCGGTATTTTCAGCAGCGGCGGTTACGGCGGCGGTATCGCCATTATCCACGCGGGAAGTGTGACGGGCACCGGAACCATCACCTCGAATGGCCAGTCGACCCTCAGCACACTGAACGACAGCACCGGGGGCGGCGGTGCCGGTGGTTCCATTCTGGTGTTCGCCAACAGTGGCGGGTTAAGCACCCTGACCGTCAACGCTATCGGCGGCAACGGTGGAGATGCTTGGCCCAATGAAGCGCCGGGCGGTTTCCCGGGTCAGCGGCACGGTCCCGGCGGCGGCGGTGGTGGCGGCGTAATTTTCCTGTCCGCTACACCTGCGGCTTCCAACGTCTCTGGCGGTGCCAACGGTTATACCGACACAGTGGATGATTCCTACGGCTCTACTCCCGGCCAGTCCGGCGTTGTTGTAACCACAGACATTATCACGGAGACTCCTGGCACTCAGTCGGGCGCCTACTGCGGCTCCGCCGATCTTTCCGTCACCAATTCGGCCTTGCCCCTCATCGTTCTTGATGGCGGAACCATTACCTATACCCAGAAGGTGTACAACAACGGCCCGCTTGACGCTGTGAACGCGGTCTTCAGCGAAAGCATTCCCCAGAACACAACTTTTGGCTCTGTCACTGCCCCAACCGGGTGGACCTGTAACACTCCCGTTACCACCACACTCACCTGCACCAATCCTGATTTCACGGTGGCCAGCAGCCCGGTCACGTTTACCGTTACCGTCACGGTCGGGGCCAGCGTCCCCTCTGGCACGCAAATCACCGACGTGGACAACGTCACCTCCGGCACCTACGACCCGAATCTTGCAAATAACAGCGCCACCGCGACTGTCACGGTAGGCACGGCGACAATGGCGGACCTGGCCGTCACCAATACCGCTTCCGCTGCCACCGTTGTTGTTGGCGCGACCTTTACCATGACCTCGCTGGTCAGCAATAACGGTCCCGCCACTGTCTCCGGCTCAGTCTTCACCGAGAACACCGCAGTCGACTCCACGAATACCTATAACGCTACATTCGTCTCAGTCAGCGCGCCTGCGGGTTGGGGCTGCACCACGCCTTCCGTGGGAGGTACAGGCACTATCACTTGCTATCCGGCGACACTGGCTGCGGGCGCCAGCGGCACCATCGTGATTACCGAAACCGCGCCAACCGCGCCCGCCGGCACAGTCATTTCCGGCACCGCAAACATCAATTCCGGCGTTCCCGATCCCAACTACGCCAACAACTCCGCCACCGCCTCGATCGAAATTGCCAACGCGGGCCAAGCGGATCTTTCCGTGGCCGCCTCTGGCACGCCGAATCCGGTTACTGCCGGCAACAACATCACCTACACGCAAACGGTCACCAACAACGGCCCCACCGCCATCACCACATCCGCCTCAACCACCGTGACCTTTACCGACGTCATTCCAACTAATACCACGCTGGTTTCCTACACGACTCCCACAAATTGGACTTGCAACACCACAACCGTGGGGACCACCGTCACGCTTACCTGCACTTTGAACACCGGTCAGACTTTCAATATTGGGTCCTCGTACCCCGTCAACTTCCCGTTGGTCGTAAAGGTCAACGCCGGTACTGCAGGCGGTACCGTCATCACCAATTCACCGACCATTGCCAGCACAGTCTCCGACCCGAATACGGCTAACAACACGGCGACTGTAACCACCATTGTGGCTTCGCCAACACAGTCCTACGTCACCATCACCAAGAGCGCTTCGCCGGAGCCGGTCAACCTGAACGACAATCTCGCTTACACCATCGTCGTAACCAACAATGGCCCAGCCGTGGCTCAGGGTGTCACCGTCAGTGACCCAATCCCGACGGCCACTGTCACCTATACGTCTTCTACTGCTTCTCAGGGAAGCGGGTGCACCTACAGCGCTGCGACGACCACGGTGACCTGCAACCTCGGCAGCCTGGGCGTTGGAAGTTCCGCCACCATCACCATCAACGTGAATGCTGCGGTCTTCGGCTCCGGGGCGGTTGCTTGCAATGGCTCGACGACGACCTACACCACCTGCAACACCGCGACTCTGACCACTACCACTTCAAATCCCAACCCCAATACCAGTTCCAGCGTCGCCTCCACCATTCAGGCGTCTACGGCCGTTGACTTGGCCTCGTTCTCTGCGTTCCAGCAGACCGACGGCAGCGTTCGCTTGATTTGGCACACTCTCGAAGAATCCCGCAATCTGGGCTTTCACATCTATCGCGAGGATGCCACCGGCCAGCATCGCGTGGACACTTCGCTGATTGCCGGCTCTGCCTTGATCCTGCGCGGCTCGCGCCCGCAACATGCAGCCAAGTGGTACACGTGGGTGGACGCGCATCCCACGCCGAACGCGTCGTATTGGATTCAGGACGTGGACATCAACGGGACGCGCACGATGCACGGGCCGGTGTATCCGGAACCTGCCCCAAGCACCGAGACTCAGCCATACGGCGCACCGCAATCGTTGCGGGCATTCGCTTCTTCGCCTTCCCTAAGCCAGCTCAACTCCAACGCGATTTCCGCGAACCCCGGTGGGCGGCGTCCCATGATACCCATCCGATTTCCGAACCCGCCGGTGCCGCCGACTCCACCAACAGGGCCATCTTTCAATGTTGCGGATCATGCCGCAGTGCAAATCTCAGTGAGCCAGGAAGGCTGGTATCACATTCCCTTTGCGCAGCTCTTCTCTGCTGGACTGAACCCGTACACCGATGTGCGCCTGCTTCATCTGTACGCCGAAGGGGTGGAACAACCTCTTCTCCTGATTGGCCACACTGCCGGCTATCCCGCGCCTAGCGATGCGATCGAGTTCTACGGAACGGGGATCGACACTCCGTTCTCCGGAACCCGCGTCTACTGGCTGGTGACGGAGAATTCCTTCAGCAAGCGTATTCTCCCGGCCCCGGCGACCGTGCCGGCAGGGAGTGCAGGAACAAGCTTCCCGTTCACGACCATTCTCGAGGAGCGCACGACTTATTTTGCGGCGCTTCTAAACGGCGAAAACAATGACAATTTCTTCGGCGATATCGTCACCTCCGAACCCGTTGACGAGCTCTTGACCGTCACCCACCTAGACACCTCCTCAACCCAGCCGCTCACGCTTGCCCTCACGCTCCAGGGCGTCACCGACCAGCAATTACATTCCGTGGCGGTGCTGTTCAACGGCACGAGTATCGGCACGTTCGATTTCTACGGGGAAGTTCTTGCCACGCAATCCTTCACCGTGGACCCGTCGCTGGTTCTTGACGGCACGAATGATGTCAATCTAACGGCACTCGAAGGCGACAACGACGTCAGCTTGGTGCAATCGGTGCAGCTCACTTATCCCCACACCTACATGGCGGATTCCGATTGGCTCCGTGCAACGGCCGCTGCTGGCTCCGAGGTGCAAATCTCCGGGTTTGGCAATTCGGCGGTGCGGCTCTTTGACATCAGCGATCCGCAGAACATCGTCGAACTCAACGGTACGGTTTCCGAGCAAACGGGAACGTACAGCATCTCTGCGACGGTTCCCATGGGTGCGCCGGCGACGCGCACGATTCTAGCTTTCGCGCAGGACGCGCTCTCCGCTCCTGTGTCTCTCGTTCCGTACGCCCCGGCTTTTCTTGAAAATCAGCGCGCTGGCGCGGACATCGTGATCATCACCCATCCGGACTTCGCTTCCAGCCTCGGCTCGCTGGTTCGCCTGCGCACCTCGCAGGGCTACAAAGTCATGCAAGTGACCACCGACCAGCTTTTCAACCAATTCAACTACGGCGAGCGCAGCCCCTTCGCCATTCGTACCTTCCTCCAGGAAGCAGTCACGCAATGGCAGCGTCAGCCGAAAGCCATTCTTCTCGTCGGCGACGCTTCCATGGACCCGCGCGATTATCTCGGCTTCGGCGATTTCGATTTTGTGCCCACGCGCATCATTGAGACCGCAGCGTTTAAAACCGCTTCTGACGATTGGTTCACTGACTTCCAGCAGACCGGCTATCCCACGATTCCCACAGGGCGCCTGCCGGTCCGCACTGTCTCAGACCTCGACTTGGTGATTTCCAAAATCGTGGGATACGAACAGGGCCAGTCGGCAGGGAGCTGGAATAACCAGGCGCTACTGATCGCCGATCAAAATGTCGAGGCAAACTTCTCCGCGGCCACTACAACTATGGCCGCGACTCTTCCCTCTTTCTTGCAAACCAGCGAGATTCTGACCGACGGCATGGATCCGTCCACGGCACATTCACAGATTGTGCAAGCGCTCAACAGCGGCGCGCTGATTGTCGACTACAACGGTCACGGTGCCGAACAGCAATGGTCCTTCTCGGACATCTTCGACGATAACGACGCCGGGGCACTAACCAACGGAGGCCGTCTGCCGGTGTATCTGTTGATGGATTGCTTGAACGGATTGTTCCAGGACGTGTACGCCGAGAGCCTTGCGAAATCGCTGATCCTCGCCCCCAACGGCGGGGCGGTCGCGGTCTGGGCGTCTTCCGGATTCACCGGACAGTCGCCGCAGGCCGCCATGGAATTGGCTCTGCTAAACGAGTTGGCCGCTCATCCCAGCGAGATGCTCGGGCTCATGGTTCTGCGCGCCAAGTCTGTCACCACGGACAATGACGTGCGGCGCACGTGGATTTGGTTTGGCGATCCTGCCATGAAACTCCACTTCGGCGCTTCCACATCTAGCTCAGGCCTCCGTACGCCGCCCAACCCATCAGGACCAATTAACCCTACCCGCGGCTGTCCGCGCGGGGTCGCCTGCACTTTGGAGAAACAGCAATGAAGAACTTTTTTCGCTCGCCACTTTTGCTCGCACTCATTCTTTCTCTGGGACTCGCTTCGCCGCTGCTCGCTCAGACGCAGCCGCAGAATCCGGCGCTAGGAATCATCGTTCGATCCACGCAAGCCTCTATCGGCAATGCCGCCGCTTCGGACGGAGCCTCCATTTATTCGGGTGACTATCTTTCCACAGAAGACAATGGCTCCCTGCTCGTGCGTGTGGGAGCGCTGTCCGTGGAACTTGAATCTTCCTCGGGGCTTCACATCTACCGCGCTCCTTATGGCGCGGTGATCGAATTAAATCGCGGCAGCGTGATTTACACCACGCCCGGAGGGAAAGAGAACCTCATGATTGTGGCCTCGGACGTTCGCATCACTCCCGACGCCTCGCTTGCGGACTTCGGGCGCGTCACCATTGAGAATCCTTGCGAAATCACCGTCTACAGCCAGCGCGGACAGGCAAACGCCAAGGCCGGCAAGGAAACCCACCTTGTCGAGGAAGGCAAAGCCTATCGCGTTCGCGCTGAAAATCGCATCAGCTACCGCGAATACCTTTCACCAGAAGACGCGGATTATCACCGTTACCACGAACATGAGCCTTGCGCTCCGCTCGAGACGCTGCATACCCACTTTCCAGCCGCACCTGCGCAAAGCCACTTCCTTCTTGCCACCGCGGTTCTCATTGGTGTCGGCGGCGGCATCGGCGTCTATAAGGCTATGGAAAGTCCGGATAAGCCCTGAAAGAACTCAACCCCCGCTGGCGCGAAAAAGGCAGGGACCGCTTGCCATTGGCGGCACCTGCCTTTTTCGTTCTTTGTAGCCTCGGCGTTTCGAGTGCCCAAAATGCTGGCCCTGATCTTCGCAGGCCCAGCACGAGGCTAGGCCGTCTCAGCCGTGCCCGCCCGACAATTCCCGCACAATCGCTCCGACGAAGTTCTTCGCGTCGCCGAACAGCATCAGCGTCTTGTCCATGTAATACAGCGGATTCTCGATGCCTGCGAAGCCCGCGGCCATGCTGCGCTTGATGACCATCACGGTGCGCGCCTTGTCTACGTCCAGAATGGGCATCCCGTAGATCGGGCTGCTGGTATCTTCCCGCGCCGCCGGATTGGTCACGTCGTTCGCTCCGATGATCAGCGCCACATCTGTCCGCGGAAAGTCATCGTTGATCTCATCCATCTCCAGCAATTTGTCGTAGGGAATGTCCGCTTCGGCTAGCAGCACGTTCATGTGCCCCGGCATGCGCCCGGCCACGGGGTGAATCCCGAATTTCACGTCCACCCCCTTCTTCGTCAGCGCGTCGTACAATTCGCGCACCTTGTGCTGCGCCTGGGCGACTGCCATTCCGTATCCTGGAACAATCACCACTTTGCTCGCCGCGGAAAGAATCCCTGCCGCTTCTTCCGGTGACGCGCTGCGCACCGGCCGCGCTTCCTTCGCTCCCGCTGCGCTCACTTGCTCCTGCCCGAACGCGCCAAACAGCACGTTTGTAAACGACCGGTTCATGGCCTTGGACATGTTCACCGAAAGAATGAAGCCCGAGGCGCCGTCCAGCGCACCTGCGATAATGAGCAACTTGCTTCCGAGCACGAATCCCATGGCGGCCGCCGATAACCCCGCGTAAGAGTTCAACAGCGAAATTACCGTCGGCATGTCCGCCCCGCCGATGGGGATGATCATCATCACTCCAAAAATCAACGGAATGATGATCATCGCGGGGAACAGGTACATCTTGTCGGGGTGCATCACCAGCACCACCGCGATCCCGATGGCGATCGCCAGCATTCCCAAATTCACAAAATTCTGGCCCTTATACGTGATTGGCCGCTGCGGCAAGACTTCCTGCAGCTTCCCGGCGGCCATCAAACTCCCCGTAAACGTCAGCGCGCCCAGGATTACCTCGAGCGAGAGTACGCCCATCGTGAACCCCGGTACATTCGGCGCCTGCAAATAGAACTCGGCGGTGCCCACCAGCGTCACGCACAGCGCGCCGAACGCGTGGCTCAGCGCGGTCCGCTGCGGCACGGCGGTCATCGCCACTTTGCCCAGCGGCACTCCGATGATTGTTCCGAGGACCAGCGCAATCGCCACCCAGCGATAGGACACGATCCCCCCGTGCAGCAGCGTGCCGCCGACGGCCAGGAGCATGCCCAGTTCGCCGGCCCACACGCCGCGCCGCGCGGTTGCCGGGGAGCTCAGCCATTTCAGGGAAAGGATGAAAAGCGCCGTGGCGATCAGATACGTGGCTTCAATGATGTGGTCGGCTGGAATCATCGCGTCACGGCTTTCTCGGCGCGCTGGTTTTGAACATCTTCAGCATGCGGTCCGTGATGATGAAGCCGCCCACTATGTTGCTGGTGGCCGCCACAATCGCGATGGTTCCGAGAATTGTCGCCAGCGTGCTCTTGGCCTCGCCGGCCAGAATGATTGCGCCGACCACCGCGATGGCATCCAACGCATTGGTCAAGGACATCAGCGGCGTGTGCAGCAGTGGTGAGACGCGGCGGATCACTTCAAATCCAATAAACGCCGCCAGCATGAAGACATACAATCCTGTCAGCAGATCCAGCTTCATCAGGCTCCTCCTCCTGCCGGTGCCGACTGCAGCGCCGGCAGCGAGAAAAACTCTCGAACGCGTGCGTTCACCACTTCGCCTTCGTGCGTCACCAGGGTTTCGCGAATGATTTCATCGCTTAAGTTCAACTGCACTTTGCCGTCTTTGGCCAGATGCAGGAGGAACGCGCTCACATTGCGCGCATACATCTGGCTGGCGTGGTAGGGAACGGTCGCGGCGAGGTTAAATTCGCCGATGATCGTCACCCCGTGTTCCACCACGGTTTGATCCGGCTTGGTCAGTTCGCAATTTCCTCCACGTTCCGCAGCGAGATCGACAATCACGGAACCCAGCGCCATGCGCTGCACCATCTCCTTGGTCACCAGCACTGGCGATTTCTTTCCCGGAATCACCGCCGCGGTAATCACCACATCGCTCTGCTCGATGGTGTTCCCCAACAGCTCGCGCTGTTTCTGATAAAAGCTTTCGTCCTGCGCTTTGCCGTAGCCACGCGCGTCTTGCGCGTCCTTCGCCTCGATCGGCAATTCCACAAAGCGCCCGCCGAGGCTTTGCACTTGCTCTTTCGCTGCGGGGCGCATGTCGTATGCAGAAGCTACTGCGCCCAAGCGCCGTGCTGTAGCGATGGCCTGCAAGCCCGCGACGCCTGCACCGATGACTAAAACGCGTGCGGGGGCAATCGTCCCCGCCGCCGTCGTAAGCATCGGAAACATTCTGGGCAGTGTGTCTGCCGCAATAAGCACTGCCTTGTAGCCGCAAATCGTGGCCATCGAGGAGAGCGCGTCCATGCTTTGCGCCCGCGTTGTCCGCGGCATGAGTTCCACGGAAAACGCAGTCACGCCGCGTCCCGCAATCTCCTGCAGCGTTTTGACCGTTCCGAGGGGCCTCACAAATCCCACCAGCGCCTGGCCCTTTTTCATCAGTGGCAAATCTTCGGCGCCGTTTTTGTCGTTTGCGCCGTGACACAAAAATTGCACGACGATGTCCGCCGCTTGAAACACTTCCGCACGGGTCGCGGCCAGCTTTGCGCCTTTTTCCGTATATTCCGAATCCGGATAACCCGCCCGTGTTCCTGCGCCGGCCTCGATAAGCACCTCAAGCCCAGCTTTCTTCAGATTCGGAATCACCGCGGGCACCAGCGCCACGCGCCGTTCATTCGGATAAATTTCCTTGGGCACACCTATGATCATGTACCCTCCTTCCTCGCCGCTGCTGCTGGCGCACGGATGCCCCGCGGTCGTTGCACGATGCCGCGAAACATAGTCTTCCGGAATTGAGAGTGGAGCGATGGACTCTCGGAACGCGAGATAAAAATCATGCTTTCACGGGGCCCGTCAATCGCCAACTAGGCTCGTACTGACGCCCGAGAATTTTATCCTTATCTTCCCGCCTTCTACAAGGCGACCATATGCGCTGGCCTTCTTTACGTGCATAGGCTTCAGCCTGTAAGCCGTGACAACGTTTAAGAAGCAGGAAGACATAGGCTAAAGCCGATGCCACGCGAAATGACACGTATCGGGCTTTGAGTTGTGAGTTAGTTTGCGCTACGCCAGCGCGGCCTTCATCAGCGGCATTTCCCGAATCCGCTTCCCCGTCGCCGCAAAAATGGCGTTATAAATCGCCGGGGCCACGGGCGGCAATCCGGGCTCGCCAACGCCTGCCGGAGGTGCGGTGCTCTCGACGATATGAATGTTCGTCAGTTTCGGCGCCACATTCATCCGCGCCACTTTGAACGAATCAAAATTGGATTGATCGATGACGCCATTCGTCGCGGTGATTTCCCCGTAAAACGCGATACCCGTTCCCATCACCGCCGCGCCTTCGAATTGGTGTCGCACAATGGCCGGATTCACAACCGTTCCTGCATCCAAGGCGGTGTCCACCTGATGGATGATCACCTGCCCGTCCTTTGCTTCAGCCCGCACTACCGTCGCTACGTACGTCAGGAAGCTACGGTGTACGGCGATTCCCATGCCTAATCCGTTGCCGATTTTCTGCTTGCCCCAGTCCGATTTTTCCGCCGCCATTTGCACCACGCGCCGGAATCGTGCCGTGTCGATGGGATATTTCTCGTAATCTCCATCGTAATTGGGGTAGTCCTTCGCCAATTCCGCCTTCGGAATAATCCGGTCCGGCCCCAGCAGCATGAGCACATATTCCACCGGATCCTTCCCCGCTCCAGCTGCCAGCTCGCCTACAAAGGATTGAATCCCGTACGCGTGGTAAACATTCGCCACCGAGCGAAACCATCCGATGCGTGCGTGCGCAATCGCCGGCCCGTTCTCCGCGCGATGATTCGCCAACGCAAACGGCACGTCGCTGAAGCCCAGTCCGATCTCCCCCGCGTCCGCGTGTTGCGCTGAAGCATCAAACGTCGATGCGATCGGCGGGAACGTGCTTCGCTGCAACCATCCTGTCGGTCTCCCATCCGCTCCCAGCGACGCCTTGAAATACATTGCCGCTACGGAATGAAATGTACCTGCCTTGATATCGTCTTCCCGGTTCCACACCACTTTCACCGGCTTCCCCGTTTTCTTTGAAAGCACCGCCGCCTCAATCGCAAAATCCGGGAATGATTTTCGCCCAAAGGCGCCGCCCAGCAGCGTCACGTGCACGGTCACATCTTCCTTCTTCACGCCGACGGCCGCGCCAATCGCCTCTTGCATACCCTGGGGAGCCTGCGTCGGAGCCCATACTTCCACTTTTCCATCGCGATACGCCGCGAGCGCCGCAGGGGGTTCCATCGCCGCATGTACCAGCATCGGCGCGTAGTATTCGGCTTCGACAATCTTTCCACCCTTGGCGAATGCCTCGTCCACGTTCCCGTTCTCCCGCACCACCTTGCAGGGCTTTCGCGAAGTTGCTTCCAACTCCTTTCGGAACGCGTCGGAAGTCCACGCCTCATGCTCGCTCTTCGTCCACTCCACTTTTAGTTTCTTCTTGCCTTGAAACGCGGCGTAGGTGTTCTCCGCGATGACTGCGACTCCCCCGAGGGCCTGCATCATGACTGGTGGCTTCCACGGATCAATGGTCGCGGTCTGCTTCACTCCTGCGACCTTTAACGCAGCCGAGTCGTCCACGCTCTGCACCGTGCTTCCATACACCGGCGGGTGCAATACCGTGGCATAGAGCATTCCTTCCAGGTGCGTGTCCTGCCCGTACGCCGCTTTCCCGCTGCACATATCCTTCAGGTCGTATGTCGCCTCAGGCTTTCCGATGTACCGCCATTCGCTGCACGATTTAAGCTGTACGTCCTCTTTCTTCGGCACCGGCAATTTCGCCGCCGCGGCGGCCAGTTCTCCATATCCCAGTTTTCTTCCGCTGGCCTTGTGGACAACCACGTGCGCGTCGGTGGTGCATTCTTTTGTCGGCACGCCCCATGACTGCGCGGCCGCTTGCACCAGCATCCATCGTGCGGTCGCGCCAGCCTCCCGCAACGGCTCAAAAAAATCTCTCACCGAGTGCGACCCGTCCGTATCCTGGTCGCCGTATTTTGCGTCGCCCGGCGCCTGTTCGACCTTCACGCGCGCCCAGTCCGCGTCTAGCTCATCCGCCACAATCCGCGGCAACCCGCTACGGTTTCCGCTGCCCATCTCCGAGCGATGACAAACGATGTACACGGTGCCGTCCGTCGCGATGGCCACATAGACGTTTGGCTGCAACGCCGCCTTGGCCGTCGGGTTTTCCCCTGTGCCCGCGGCGCTGGCGAGCAATCGGTCCGGCAGAATCTGCACGCTCAACACCAGCGCCCCCGCGCCCAGCATGCCCTTCAGAAAACCGCGGCGGCTTGCATTCTCGACTCGGTTCATGGATTCACCCGGCATCATTCTCGACGGAAATCCACCAAAATCCGTCCATCACAGCCTTCTATCCTACCCGCATTTGCATTGCTTGCAACCGCCGCCTTCCGACAAACTGCAAACTCATTGCAGAGCTTCGCCGCCGCTGGCATACTGCATTTCCGCACTTTCAAGGAACATCAGAGATGAAACGCGAATACCATCGCTGGCTTTCTCCCCGTTTGGGGATCGAACTCGGCGTTGTGGTCTATGGCCACTGGGGCCCGCCGCTTCTCGGTTTTCCCACCAGCGCCGGCGATGAGTGGGAATTAGAAGGCCAGGGGATGGTAGGTGCACTCGGCGATTTCATCGACGCCGGCCGCGTGAAGCTGTATACGGTGAATTCCATCAACGGCCTCAGCTTCTACAACAAGGGCGCGCATCCCTTCCATCGCAGCTACGTGCAATCGGTCTTCGATTCCTACTTGCGTGAGGAAGTGGTGCCTTTCATCTGGGACAATTGCCAGTCGCGCCTCGCGATCTCCACGATGGGTTCGTCCTTCGGCGCGTATCACGCGGCCAACTCGCTTTTCAAGCATCCAGACGTCTTCAAGCGGTGCTTCGCGATGTCCGGCGTCTATGACCTGCGCAATTTCATGGACGGGATGTACGACAACAATTTCTATTTCAACAATCCGGTGGACTATCTCGCGAATCTCTCCGATGGCTGGTATTACGAGCAGTTCGCCTCCTGCGACATTCACTTGATAACCGGCACGGGTCCCTGGGAAAACAGCGCACCCACCTATCGGCTCTCCGAAGTCCTCTCCAGCAAGGGCATTCGCCACTCCGTCGACAACTGGGGTCCTTTAGGTGGCCACGACTGGCCCTTCTGGAAGCACCAGATGCGCGAGTATCTTTCCAAATTGTTTTGATTGTTCGTCTAGAGTCCGAGATGAGCGAGCTGGTAGCGCCCCTTCTCGATTACCTGATCTCCATCGATCCACACATCGCACTCGCGCGTTAACACGTCCACGTGCGTCCGCGATTTCCAATCCGCATGTGTCTGGCTGCCGTAAGGGTCGCCAAACGCAATGTGCACTCCGGGGAACTTTTCGTCCTGCAACAAAATGCCAATCATCCGCGTCAGGCCCAGGTTCGTCCCAAACGCCAGTTCGCCGACGCGGTCGCTATTCTCGTCCGTGTGGCAATACTCCCAAAACTCGTCTTCCAGGTCTTTGCGCGGACACTCCACTTCCGTCAACCGACCGTCCGAAATCTTCATCACCAGCGGCGCAGCCTGCAAATCGCCGTATTTTCCGTTGAAGTAGTCACCGGCCGTCGCATCGCATACAAATGTTCCATCCACTGTCGCCGGCGTCGTAAAAACTTCCCCCGCGGGCAGGTTGGACCAATACCGTGGGCTGATCAATCCGCTCGTCTTCACCCAGTCGAGCTGCGGGTCGAAATGCGCGCGAATCGAAGTCCCGCGCTGGGTTTTCACCGTCAGAGTCTTAGCTTTCAACATGCGTTCCCGCAGGCGGTCGCTCAATTCGTCCACCTTGCGGTAATCCGCGCGCATTCCCTGTTGCATGATCTCCGGCGTGACCCCAACCATGTGCGCGTAGCGAATCTGTCGCCTTTCCACCACCCGCACGATGGCCATGCGCGCGCTCAACTCGCCCGGCTGCGGGTTCATGCACAGCACGCCCACATCCGTCCTTTCCAGCGCATCCAGAATGGGAACCGGCGCGCCTTGCATCGGCCGCGGCCCATAATCCTCAAGCAGCAATCCCGAAAACTCCGCTTTCCGCTCTTTCAGCGCCTGCTCGAGACTCGCCGCGACGCTTCGGCTTACCTCATCCGCAATCACCACCACGCGTTCGCCCGTGCGCACGCCCAGGCACACTTCCACGGCGTTTTTCGCGCCGGCCATCAACTCACTGGGTGCATTTCCAAATGTCATTCTTTTATTTTACCGAATCTGGCTTCCGCGGCCCTATCCCGTGAGTTACCTATTTACCGCAACGACA
>Ga0187784_10001418_pt1 | contig 18985 bp, 17 predicted proteins | sample 1015_SJ02_MP15_2_FD_132964 | JGI IMG/M metagenome (GOLD analysis project Ga0187784, IMG submission 132964) | Tropical peat soil microbial communities from peatlands in Department of Meta, Colombia - 1015_SJ02_MP15_20_MG | ecosystem: Environmental > Terrestrial > Soil > Wetlands > Peat | place...
AAGAGACCGATCGGTTGTAGAGCTGGTGGGGTGATACTTTGGGGCCTTCCACTAAGGGTGACTATGAAGAAAGTTTTAAAGGTGACTGCTGGGGTGGCGGGAGTTCTGGTTCTTCTGGTCATTGGACGCAGCCTTTTTGTTAAAAGTTATCTCTCCAGCGATCGGCTTAAAACCATCATCCTCCCAAAGGCTGAGGCCATAACTGGAAGGAAAGTCCAGTTGGACAAAATCAATGTTTCTTTCTTTAAAGGAGTTGTAGCAAAAGGATTGAGCGTTAAAGAAAAAGATGGGAGTGAGGATTTTTTGAAGATCGGGAGATTCGTCCTCTTCTATCGCCTTTTGCCGCTTCTGAAAAGACAGGTCGTCATCAGCAGGATCGAGATTGTCTCTCCCTCAATTTCTATCGGTAAGGAGAAGGGAGGGGGGTATAACTTCAGCGACATTCTGGAAAAGCGCAGCCAAGAGCCGGAGAGGCCCCATAGACCCGCTGGGTCAGAACATCAGGCCCTTCCGGTCTCCATCATTGCGGATCGGCTATTCATTCGGAATGCCAGCTTGACATTTGTGGACCAAGGGAAAAGGCTGCCCGACATCTCCGCTGCGTTCGATGCCGAGTTCACGGGAGGTTTGAAAAAGGACGGCAGCCCTCGTATGGATTCCGGGCTCATCTCCTTTAAGGAGCTGAGAGCTAAGCTGAAGGATATGGAAGTTAGGGGTTCAGGCAAGGTTGATATGGATGCAAATACCATCCGGGCCAGTCTTCAAGCAATGATCGGAAAGGATAATATCGAAATCTCAGCAACGGCAAAAAATTATCGTTCAGCGCCTGAGATCATCGCTGATGTCCATGCCAAAACGCTCGACCTTCAGCGGCTGATACGCTTGAGCGGTGAAAAGAAAGCAAAAAAAATCGCTCTCAAGAGAAGGGAGGAGAAGTTAAATCACCAAAAGCCTCTGACGGAGACATGATGGAAAGACTTAAGGCTGAGGGTGAAATTAAGGTAGACAGAGCGAAATACCAGGATTATTCGATCAAGGATGCTCGAATTCATTATCAATTTGCAAAAGGAGTGATGAAGGTCAATCCCCTCGGGCTTAAATTTTCGGCGGAAGGGTCCTTCACGGCAGAGGGAGTTTTTAACGGAACCGTTCAGTTTGCTGCGGGAGAAACCTCCGGTATTCAAAAGACGTTAAAGGGAATAGGGGTGGCGAAGCTTGGCAAGGGGGCTATCAGGGAATCTGAAATATTTGATGCCATTGCCAATCTGACGGGGGTGCCTTCTCTAAAAAATCCAAGCTTTGATGATGGATTGTTCAATCTTAGTATCAAAGATGAAAACGCGTTGATGGATGGTTGGATCAGCTCCCCGCTTTTTAAGGTCAGCTCAAGAGGAATGGTTGACTTTGAGAAGAGGCTGGATATGCGCACAGAGGTTAAGCTTTCGCCGAGTCTTACAGGAATAATGAAAGGAAGGCTTGCTGCCTTGAAATTCCTGGCGGATGAGGAGGGATGGATGATTATTCCGCTCAAAATTAAAGGCACAACGGACAAGCCCAGCGTCAACTATGATAAGGAGGCCTTAGGTGAGCAACTGGGCCGTGGATTGACAAAGGAGATCGAGAGGCGTCTCCTCGAACGAAAACACAAGGAATCGGAGAGACCCCCCGATGAGACGAATCCATAAGATGTCTCGAAAGAACTCCTTGGAGAATAACTTACAAGACTTGCTGTTTCTTTAACTCGCCTAAAATATGAAAGTGAGGATATAGCTTTTAAGCAGAGGATTATTGGGTGTTATGCCCTCATTCGATTCACAGAGCACAAGACGGGAAAGACCCGAAACATCGTACTGAACAGTGACATGAAAGCCCTTCTACAAAGCCTGCCGGTCAGGAGAGAGTATGTTTTTCCTGGAAAGAATGGGAAACCCTTCAAGGATGTCAGAAGATCATTTCAAACTGCCCTGCGCAGGAATAGAACAAAGTGAGGATCGTAGATGGAGGATCGTCTTTCATACCCTGAGACATACCTGCATTAGCCTGCTCACTGAAAAAAGGGAGCCGATACCACGATGGTCAAGAACTATGTTGCCCATGCCTCAGAAAATCAGAAGAAATGACGGAACGTTATACGCATCTTAGGGAGGAATATGCAAGGAAGACAGCAGAGATTCTAAATGGATTATGCTCAGTTAACCTGGTGCATGGAAACAAAATGAAAACAATCACTAAACAGTCAAAAACCCACCTGTTGCAGGTGCCTGAAACAATTGGTGGGCGCTAGAGGATTTGAACCTCTGACTTCCTGCGTGTGAAGCAGGCGTTCTCCCCCTGAACTAAGCGCCCGGTGCAGATTCTATTTTATAAGACCTTCCTGAAAAGTCAACCCTCTGCACTCATTCTACCAGAGTCGAAAGGACTGTCAACGGTTTTTATCCGTTGCCCTCCTCCTGTTTCTTCCTCTTAAAAAACCCCACCGGGGGAAAAAGGCATGGTGCCGGCTATCCGCCGGTCTCGGGAGGTCTCATAAGGCCCTTAGGGGGCGAGCATCTTCAGATATAATTTCGTTACCCCATAACCCAACAAACCTCCTGCAATGACATCGGTAGGATAATGAAGCCCCAGATAGACACGCGTCCATCCAATAAAAACTGCGAAGATGAAGAAAATGGCCTGATACCGAGGGAAATAGAGGGCCAGCACGGTTGCCATCATAAATGAAAAAGTGGTGTGTGCGCTTGGAAAACTGGGGTCGAGTATTTCTCCCGGACCTTTTGAGACTTTAATTTTGACTTCTTCGGGTGACAAAGGCCTCTGGCGTCGCACGGTAAATTTAAGAAAGTAGATGATGAAACTCTGGATGGCATAAAGGAGGAGAAGGCCAAAAAGAACTCTAAACCGTTTTGTCGTGATCCAGTTAAGGAGAACAAAAAGGATAACTGCAAAATGACTCCCGAGATGGGTCACCCATGGTAAAACATGATGAAGAAGGCGCGAGCTCCGCAGCCCATCTCCCCACCTCACGAATTTAAGTTCCCAGTTCATTTAACCTCTTAAGACACGGTGACGGCGAGACCGCGTGACACGGAGAGAGGCAACGTCGGTATGATATCGGCAAGATTCCGGCTCCGAACACAAACAGTAGCTATCTTCTTGAGGTCGAAACAGGAAGAATTGAATGCAACTGAAAACCCCACCATCTGAAACATATCCATATCCCCTTTGCTATCTCCGATAGCGATCACTTCCTCAGGCTTGACTCCAAATTTCTTGACAATCTTCCTCACCCACTCTGCTTTCTTGTCATAATGGACTTGAATCTTCACCTTCCCAGTCAAGATTCCATTTTCATGAACAAGATCATTGGAAACGGAGTAATCAAACCCGTATTTCTGGTGCACCCAATCCGAGAGGAGAGAAAGCCCGGAAGAAACCAACGAAAGCTTCAACCCTTTCTGTTTGAGGTAATGGATCAGCTCATCCACGCCCGGGTGAAAGGGAACCGTCTTCACGATTTCCAGCAGCGCCTCAACTTTCATCCCCTTCCAGACGTGGGCATCGCGCTCACAAAATTCTCCATAATTGATCTTCCCGGCCAAAAACTGATTCTGATAACCTTCTGCAAATCCGTACCATTTGCCCAGTCGCTTATGAATATATTCCCAAATGGATGGTTCCCGGGTGAGCGTCCCGTCGAGGTCAAGAGTGACCAATCTAAATTGCTGCTTCATTCTCATCGACACTTTTTATATTTCACAAGGGAGTCTTCTAAGCGCACAGACAATAAGCTGGAATAAATCTTTAGGAGGGTGAGTCCTCAATGAACTTTTAGGAGTCTCAAGACATGTTTTTGGATAACATGCCTACTATCTTAATTTCTTTTATCTTATTCTTTTGATCAACGTGGACAATCACGGGTTTGTGCTTTCCAACTTCCTTTTCATCATGATGAGAGTAAGAGCAGATGATGATGAGGTCTCCTACTGAGACAAGCTTTGCAGCAGCCCCGTTTAAGCAAACTTCACCCTTCCCTTGTTCGCCCTTGATGACATAAGTTGAAAATCTTTGTCCATTGGTGATATTGTAAATATCTACCTTCTCATATTCAACGAGTTTGGCAACACCCATCAGTTCCTTGTCTACGGTGATGCTCCCCTCATAATCAACATTGGCTCCAGTAACAGTTGCCCTGTGGATCTTTGATTTGAGCATTGTGATAAACACTTTTCTTACTCCCCGGTGACAATATGACTGATTGGTCTCATCGAATCAATGATTACCACGCCTTCCACAAACCTAATGAATTATAAGGTCTTTTCTATCTGAAATCAACCTTCCGACTCTCGCCATAATCTATAATCAAAATCGTAGACGCAGGCTTTAGCCTGCGTGACTCGCAGCCCGAATGCTGAGGCTACGGTTTCTGGGTACTAACGACCGACTGAAAAGTACTCGATTTCTTTACTTCTGTCAAGCGTCGGGGCAATATCTCAGGGCACTACCTGCCTGCCGGCGGGCAAGAATGCCGACACCACAATCATGGGAATATTTTTCGACCCTCCCGTTGTGTAAGAGCGGTCCTGAAGGCCGTTGGAGGTTCAGACCATTTCTCCCTTATGGTACATTCTGAATAATTCCCGGCCGATGATCATCTTCTGAATGTTGGAGGTTCCCTCGAGATATTCCATTCCCCGAGCATCCGCACTCAACTGGTTAATCAGCTCATTCCTGAAGTAACCTCTTCCGCCCATTAACACCTGCGCCCGGGCGGCCACATCCATCACGACCTGGGAGGCGAATAGCTTTGCTTGAGAAGAGCTCATCCTGTAATAGGAAGTGCCCACTTGTTTCAGGGCATGAAGGCACAGCCCCCTCGCGGCATTGATTCGAGTAAACATATCTGAGATCTGAAAGCTGATATCCTGGCTGCTGGTTAAGGGATGATCAAATTGTTTTCTCTGATGAGCATATTGATAAAGTTCGCGAAAGATCCGATAAGCCAGTCCGCAGCAGATGCCCGCAATATGAATTCTTCCTCTATCGATGGCTTCGAGGGTCAAGACCAAACCCATCCCTTCGTTTCCCACAAGATTCTTAGCGGGGACAGGGGAATCTTTGAAAATGAGCTGTCCTGTCGGTAAGGCATTCAAGCCATCTTTTTTGGGCAGTCCTTTAATCGTGAAGCCTGGTAGATCGCTCTCCACAATAAACACGCTCAAGGAACGGGGGCCCAATCTGCCTTTCGTGTTGGCCAGAATAGCATAGAAGCGAGCCAAGCCACTGTTCGAGATAAAAATCTTCTGTCCATTAAACAGGTAATGAGGACCCTTTCTTTCTGCCCTCAAGCCAACGGCGCTCGCATCGGATCCTGCCTTTTCTTCCGTGATCGCAATGGCTCCGAAATCCCCTTCTGCCATCCTGGGAAGATATTCTTCCTTCTGTTGTCCGGTGCCGCCGAGCAGGATATCGATCGCGCGTCCATGGGACACGAAAATGATACCCAGGCCCGGAGAAGCAAAACCGAATAGCTCCATCATAAAATAGATCTCCTGCTCAGATACTTTTTCTCCACCGTATTCAGGAGGTGCAAAGAGCTTAAAGAAATGGGCCTCTTTTAAGGCAGACACGATATCACCCCACTCCTTTGGGAAGATAGCCCGGTGGTTCTCTATCCTTGTCTCCAGAACGGAATAGGTGGGAATGACCAACTCTTTGAGGATGGCAATAAACCTATGCGCGTATCTTCTTTCTCTCCAGCCAGGGTGAAATGAATCCAGGATATTCACCAGATTATCCATTGCTTCAGCCTCCTTTACATACGAACAGATTGGATGAAATTCTTAAGGATCAAGCTTCCGAGAGGCGTTAATATCGATTCCGGATACCATCTGTGAAAGCCCGATTTCCTTAAGCAATCCATACGTTGTGAAGGGACATTCCCGTTTCATCTACCATCAGCTTTGGGATGTCTTTTTGAAGGTCCCAGGGGACGAAGAAGGCGAGGTCCTCAATCTCTTCATAAACGCTCGGGGCACACATTTTCCGCATCCATTCTTTGATGTCGTTGATCATTGTGACCACCGCCCGGTCAATTCCCATCGCACGATTCATCTCTTTCAAAAAAGGGGAGGTTCTCAGTTGATCCAGACCCTCCTCTGAGTGGATTCCCTCCACCTTCTTGCGGAGGACGTAAACATTTCCTCTATCCTGAAGGATGACCAGGGGTGGATTGATCTGAACACTTCCATGGTGAAACTTCACCCTTGAACCGTATCCGGCAATTTTGTGGAGAAATCTCATTTTCTTTTCAATGGACGAAATAAAACGGGGGGATGTCCTTTCAAAGATATACTCCACTCCTCCCTGATGAAACTCCCTCAACTTTGTCGGATCGAACCCCAATTCGAGAAGGTCCGAAATCTTAATACGGGGAGATCGTCCGTCTCCTTTCCTCGCGTTCCACCCGGATAGGTAGGGTCGTTTGTAGAGCGGAAGATCCTCGATAAAAAGCGTGGGGTTCTTTTTCAGCTCCTGGGGGAGATGACGAACGATTTCTGTTTCTCCCCATATCTCGGTCTTTTCCTCTTTCGCCCACCACAGGGAATAAGGCTGGACGGGCAGGTTCTTGATTTGGTTTGAGAGGAAGATCTGATCCAGTGACTCTCCACCCGTATAACCGAGAAGGGAAGCGATGCGTCTTCGGAACCCAAGCACTTTCGTCACGAATTTGGTGAACATAAATTGCATAAAAGGAGTTGAAGTGCTGGTGGAGATTTCTATTTCAAAAAGATGCTCCAGGGTCTTATAGACGGAACGAAATTCCATAATCGCCCGCTTGACCATGGCTTCGTTATCATGCATGTCGATGATGGGTCTCTTTTTTTTCACCTTGAAGAGGAGCTTGATAAGTTTTCCCCTTAGATCAGGGGCCTTGATCGAAGCCGGGACGAAAACCATGTAGTGTCCCTCTCCGTCGAGAACAGGATCGCCGATCAGCTCTTCGATACGCCGCCAGCCGAGTTTGGTGTAGATGTCGTAGGTCGGGTCATCGGGAGGAATGATATTATCAAGAAGGCCGACAACCTCCTGACGCTCTGCGAACTCCCTGAAGGTCTGAAGGATCTTTTGCCCCAGTCCTCTTCTCCGAAAGGGAAGGAGAACCTCTACGTAGACCAAGTAGTAACATGGGATAGGCTTTCTGAGGTAGATCATATTGAGGTATCCCAGAACGTCCCCCTCTTCCGTATGGATCTCAAACGTGTGGAAGAGCTGATGACGCTCTGTGGGTCTTAAACGCTCGATCCTGGTTCCATGGACGGTCCGGTTGATCAACTCATCGAGCCCTTCGAAAACGTCATGGGGAAATAAGGAGGCAAGCTCCTTTGGATGATCGTCCAGGGTTATGTCGATCACGGATAGCATGTTCTTGACGCCTATTTGTGCTTTCTTAAATCTTCCGCTGATTTTAGCGACCTCTGATTTCATTCTATGACCTCACTCACCTCTCTAGTGAGCGTTGAGGATAGGAGCCCATTCCCTTTAAGAAAAGGACGCTCTGCTCCAGTTCGGCCATGACCTCACGAATCGGCGCGTCCGCGGCATGGCCTTCAAAGTCCAAGAAAAAAACGTATTCCCATGCCCTGTTCTTAACAGGCCGGGACTCGATCTTCTTCAGATTAATCCCCTTCTCGGAAAAGGGCCTGAGGGCTTCTATCTCCATTTTCATTGGCTCCTTAATGTCTACAGGCGTAAAAGGACGGTCGGCCAGGACCATGACCATCATGCGCGCCGACCGGGTTGATTCCTGCTATGGCTCAAACGCCGGAAGGAAGAAAGAGGGTTACCGCTTCCTCACCTTTCAAGGATCGTCTCCTCAACCGGAACGCCAAAATGCCTTCCTGTTTTCTCACGATAGACGAGAACTTCGCTTCCCTTTTTGAGATCGACGAGCGAAACAGCTGTCCCGGAAGGTTGGGTAAGACAGATTGTTTCTGCATTTTGCAGGATGACCGAGACGGTCTCCCCATTTTCCTCTGCCTCCACAATAGCCAAGGGACGCTTTTCTATTTTAGCCCTTCCTACCACGGCGGGATAACTCTTGCCTTCAAAATTCACGACCAGCACCCGATCCCCGGATTTCACCTCCGAGAGATATTTCGTCTGCCCGTTCGCCATGCGAATATAGGCGTACACAGGCCCTGCATTCACCCTGAAAGGCCTAGTGTTCACAAAGGGGTTCTCCAAAGTTTCGGAGTGCACCAGAAAAAGGGCTTGGCTACTTGTACCCACGAGCATCCCTTCGCCAAGGGTCATGGAAGTACACGTATCCACGCAGACCCGGTCCCCCATGCCGAGTGGCCCGACGCGCTTAACCTTCGCCGGCAAAAGCTTGAATATTTCGCTCATACATTTGAGAGACTGGACGATATGCCGCACGGCATCAGGGTCAGGATTGTTGATCACCACCCCATCCACTCCTATTTCGAGGATCCCAAGAGCCGTCTCTCCTCCTTTCAAATTATCAACCTCGACGAAGAGGTTATTCGTCCTGCTCAGCAAATTCTCCAGAGGGATGATTGTCCAATCGTTCCCTCTCACCACCACTTTCTTAGAGAGACTAAGGGCGATGATCTCTTCTTCGTCTTTCTTCTCCCTGACCTCTTTTTCCACCACATCGCGGCCCAATAGGAAATCGCCGTCCTCGGCCACGGTCGGGATGACGCCTAACTTTCTCACCTCTGATCCCATTCCAGCAGGAACCCAGAGGGCATCTGCTCCAGACTCCACAGCAGCCAGGGCAACCTCCTTGCTCCAAGGTACGGCTTTTACCCAAACCGTTTTCATGCCTTCACCTCTAACTTCCTTAACTTTTCCTCAAACACGCCGCCATTGTGAACGATTCTGCAGATCTTCTGAACCATCCTTTCCGGGTCCTTGTGCTGGAAAACGTTCCTGCCAATGGAGACGCCAGCTGCTCCCGCTGCCATCGCCCCCTTGACCATCTCGATAAGATCCTCGTCGTTACCCATCTTCTCCCCGCCGGCAATGACCACTGGAACAAAACATCCTCCCACCACTTCCCGGAAGCTTTCTGCAGATCCCGTATAAACCACCTTAACAATATCTGCCCCCAGCTCCGCTCCCACTCGGGCGGCATGTTTTACAAGCTTCACATCGTATTCATTCTTCACCTTGGGACCTCTCGTATACATCATCGCTAAGAGCGGCATCCCCCAATCGGAAGCCACTTTGGCTGTCCTCCCCAGGTCCTCTAACATGGACCTCTCGTCTTCGGATCCGAGGTTTACATGGATCGAGGCCGCGTCCGCCCCTAACTTGATGGCCTCTTCCACCGTGCAGACCACGGTCTTGGAGCTTGGATCAGGGGCCAGCTGGGTGCTCGCAGAGAGGTGAATGATCAACCCCACATCTCTTCCTTTTCTCCTGTGGCCCGCCTCAACTAATCCCTTGTGGAGAATGACGGCATTGGCTCCTCCAATCGCGACGGCATTAATCGTCTCTTGCATATTGATCAACCCGGCGATCGGGCCGATCGTCACGCCATGATCCATGGGGACGATCACTGTCTTGCCTGAATTCCTGTCCATGATACGTTCCATGCGAATCTTTTTGCCAATCATGACCCTTTTCCTCCTTTGCCCAAAATTAGAAAAGCCGTGAGAGAAATTCTCCCACGGCTTAAATTAAAAAAGCCGTGGGTAGTTTCGATCTACCCACGGCTTCTACCAGCTAAATCTCATTCTTAACGATCAGCCAGCCGCAGCGGGTAGACTTGGGCGTAGTAAAACCGATAAAAATTAAACCCACTGCCAAAATGATAGAAACGAAGCTGATCCATCTTCTACCTTTAATTTCAAAGTTTCTAACATGGCCCAAATGCTTTGTCAAGAAAAATTTTAGAGACTTGTAATGCCCCACTTCCGGCCCGACATTTTTTCCACACTTTCTGAGATCCATCGGCGAAACCGGGGAAGACTCTCTTTTGGCCTTCACCCTACTCAGAGAGGCGTCAGGATCACCAGATCTGTCCCTTTATCCACGTCCTGGCCTTCCTTCACCAGGACTTCTTTCACTCTTCCTCGGATGGTCGAAGAGATAGGCATTTCCATCTTCATGGCCTCGATGATGACGAGTACCTGGTCTATTTCCACTGTCTCCCCTTCCTTGACCAGAACCTTGATCACCTTACAGGTCAAGGGTGAAGTCATGACCTCTTCCTCAGACAGAGTGACCGCTTCTTTCTCTTCTCCGGGGAGAGGGATCACCTTATCTGACCGAAGGATTTCCCCCCAGTAATTCCTTCCTTTTATGGAGGCTTCGTAACTATCCCCTTCCTCCATGAGATCCACTTCATACGATCTCCCGTCGCAAATCATGGAGTAAAGATTGTCTGAAACCTCCAAGACATCGACCAAATGGGTTCGATCCATCAAGGAAACCCGATAGAGGTGATCTCCCAAGGGCTCCACTTGAACGGAATAAATTCCATCCTCTGTCTCTATTTTATATTCCATGATCGATCTCCTTCTGATCCTTTTGATAAGCTCGGATGGCAGCGGCAATGCAGGCCAGCTCCTGGAAGGAATCGCCGGGTTCCCTCTTTCTTTGGAAATACTCCTCCTCAAGAAAGTTGGTATCGAAATCTCCCTGGATGAACCGTTGATTGTTCACAAGCCAGCGGTGGAAGGGAATCGTGGTCTTAATCCCCTTGATGACTAACTCCTGGAGTGCTCGATCCATTCGCAAAATGGCCTCTTGGCGATTTCTTCCCCAAACAATGACCTTGGCGATGATGGGGTCATAAAAGATAGGAACCGCGTACCCTTCATAGATTCCAAGGTCTACCCGTACTCCCGGACCGCCTGGAATCTGGAGCCTCTCGATTCTGCCGCTGGAAGGCAAAAAGTTGTTCTCGGGGTCCTCTGCATAAATTCGGCAAACCAGGGAAGCCCCGATGGGTTCAACATCCTTTTGGGTTAAAGGAAGTTTCTCACCCTCCGCAATACGGATCTGGGCCTTCACAATGTCCACTCCGGTCACCATCTCCGTCACCGGATGTTCTACTTGGAGCCGGGCGTTCAGCTCCAAGTAGTAGAAATTCTTCTCCCGGTCCACAAGGAATTCCACCGTGCCGGCGCCGCTGTATTTGATGGCAATGGCAGCGGAGAGGGCCACCCCTGCCATTCGGAGCCGGGTGGTATCATCTAAGTAAGGCGAGGGGCATTCTTCCAATATCTTTTGGTACCTTCTCTGAATGGAGCATTCCCTGTCGAAGAGATGGATAATGTTACCATAGTGGTCGGCCAAGATCTGAAACTCGATGTGGCGTGCGTTCGTGATATATTTCTCGAGGTAGAGCGCATCGTTTCCGAAGGCGGCCTTGGCTTCCGCCCTGGCCACGTTCATGGCTTGAAAGAGCTGAGCCCCCCGATCCACCCGCCGGATTCCTTTGCCTCCACCGCCCGCAACCGCTTTGATCAGTACCGGATACCCTAGAGCGTTTGCCGTTCTCAGAGCTTCCTCCTTATTGTCCATCGGGCAGTCGCTTCCCGGGATCACGGTAATCTGGGCCTGGGACATATTGGATTTGGCCCGGATCTTCCTTCCCATGGTTTCCAGAGATTCTCCGGAAGGACCGATGAAGACGATCCCCTCGTTCTGGCACGCTTGGGCGAATTCCCGGTTTTCTGCCAAGAATCCGTATCCAGGATGAATGGCATCTGCTTTGGCTTCTCTGGCAATCCCTAAAATCTTATCTCCTGCGAGATACGTCTCATCGGAAGGTCCGGAACCCAGGGAGTATGCTTCGTCTGCATAACGGACATGTAATGCCCCCCGATCCGATTCGGAATAGACGGCCGCCACCGAAATCCCCAATTCATGACAGGCACGAAGAATGCGAACTGCGATTTCTCCTCGATTGGCAATGACTATCTTCTTAAACACGGCTTCCTCTCCCTTGTGGTCCCCTATCCTTTAATGTTGAAATCAATCGGCAGCTGAAGCTGCCTCCTCAGACATTCACTACCCTCAGTATACGACCTTACTCTTGCTCTTTACAACTCTTATGGATTCGTGAATCCTCGTCATCCTGTCAATTTTTTGAAACCTGGCTGTCCCTTGCATCAAGACTGCGATTACGACACAGGCTCTGATGGAAGAGGGCTTCGTCGTGAGCGCAAACGAAATTTTCTACCCTCGAACGCAGCGGACGTGGTAAACGTTACTCTTATAATAACTGAGCAGGTACGCACCGTCGAACATCAAGATCCAGGCCGTCTTTGTGTCGCGTTTGAAGGTCGTGGACGACCAATAAGATAATTCATCTCGAAAGGGAACCTCTTCCCGCATGGGAGGTCTCCCTTCTGGCCGTGCCTTTGTCCTGTCCAACAGAGACTCCAGCTCCGCCAGCGTTGGCAAACGCCAATCCTCCTCACCCTCCAATGAAAGCGATTCCGCATATTCCTGAGCTTTGTACCAGGTCATCTCGCCCGGAGATTCATACTGCCACTCCAGGCCGGTTCGAGGATCTTTCCAGGTGAGGGGCTTCTGTCTTTCGGAGGGCATATTATATGGAAAAGGGTTCTGGGGGTCGAGGGTCCCAGGGTTCTGGAGTAATACAGAAGAATAACTCTTTTTCGTCCCTTGAACCCTTGAATCCTCGGCCCCTCGGCCCCTTGATGTCAACTCTTATAGGACCCTATAGCTTCCTGCAAACTTCTTCGGGTCTCCCCATAAAATACATCTCGTAGGGCAAATGGCGTAACAAGCAGGAACTTCGTTCCTCTGCCGTTTTTCGACGCATAGGTCGCACTTGACCGCCTTCGTGACTTCGTGATTGAACTGCATAACGTCATAAGGACAGATCTGGACACAGCAGGTCCCGCAGGAGATACACCTCTTTGCCTCCTGAACCGTTACACCTTTGGCAAGCCCCTTTTGGACTTCATTGAAATTCTTCACTCTCTTCTTGGGCTCTAAGTAAGCCATCTGAGCGCGCGCGGTGCGATCGTATTTCCCTTTCTGCGGTTCTTCTATTGCTTTCAATGGCATGTCTCTTGCCAATCGAAGATTCTCGCCACGGAGATATCGATCAATCGAGATGGCTGCCTGCCTTCCGTCTGCAATGGCTTGGATCACGGTCTTCGGGCCTCTTGCTGCGTCCCCTCCTGCGAAAATATCGGGATCATCACTTTGAAGTGTCAGGGGATCGATCCTCATCGTTCCCCATCCGGTCAACGTGCAGGCACACTCGGGCGTCAAACAGCACCAATCGGATTCTTGCCCCAGGGCTGTGATCACGGCATCTACTTTGACCGTAAACTCCGAACCCGGAATAGGCTCGGCCTTCCTCCGCCCGCTCTCATCGGGTTCTGTCAGGCGCGTTTTGACGCATTCGATCGATTTGACCCGACCATTGTTGCTGATGAAGCGCACGGGCTGAGCCAATGTCTTGATGGAAATCCTTTCTTCCCGGCACTGCTTGATCTCTTCGGGTGTGGAAGGCATCTCTTCAAGACCCCGCCGGTAAAGAATAAACGCGCTTTTAGACCCCAGCCTGCGAGCCGATCGGACGGCATCCATAGCCACATTGCCCCCCCCAATCACTGCAACCCTTTCCCCCAGTTTCACGGGTTTACCGAGGCTCAGCTGACGAAGGTAATCCAGGCCTCGATAAATACCGTCCAGGTCTTCACCCGGAATGCCCAGTCGGACACTTTCCTGGGCGCCAACAGCCAGGAAAAAGGCCTTGAATCCGTCTTGACGTAATTGAGCAACCGTTTTGTCCTTCCCCACCTCCACGCCCGCTTTCATGGTCACGCCCATATTGCGAATCATCTTAATCTCAGCATCGACAATGTTGCGTGGGAGACGATACGAGGGAACGCCCGCCGCAAGCATTCCCCCCAATACCTTGGCTTTTTCAAAGATCGTTACCCTGTAACCTTCTTGCGCAAGATAGTATGCACAAGTTAGACCCGCAGGGCCCGATCCAACAATAGCAACTTTTTCCTTTTTCCTGGCTTTGATTTCTGGCAGATAACGCTTCTTCGTTTTCAGATCCAGATCGCCCAGGAAACGCTCAATCGCGTGGATGGCTACGGGTTTGTCAATTTGATCCCTTTTGCAATCCGACTCACATGGGTGAGGGCAGACCCTGCCGCAAATGGAGGGAAAAGGGCTCACAAGCTTGATCAGCTGTAAGGCCTCCTGAAATTTTCCCCTGACGGCAAGGCTCACAAAACCCTGGACGTCGATATGTGCGGGGCAGCCCACCTTACACGCAGAAGTTTGCTGTTTCTCGGCTCCAGACTTGCCCACCACCGCATTGCAGCCGTTACACTTCTCGCTGTCAACGAGGACCACCCCGGTCTTTAGATCCTTGGCAATCGCATCCTCCGGACAGGCCAGGGCACAGGGCGCGTCGTCACAATGATGGCAAAATAGGGGCTTGAAATAGGGAGCCCTCTCGATCGCTTGGATCACCTTTGGACCGACACCGAGGCCATGCTCCTGTTTGCAAGCCACTTCACAAGCATGGCACCCCATACATTCATGTTCGTTCAGCATTAAGGACAATCTTCCCATCGCATTCCTCCCGTAGAAAATGATTACACCGATTCAAAAGAGAGATTACACCGATAATATACGCCCACCCTCACCCGCGCCCTCTCCCGCCACCGGGCGATGGGTAAACCTGATTTCCATGGTTCAAAAATGCCCTCCCCGGCATGTGGCATTATGTGAGAAATCTGTGTAATCATTCTTTAAATCTGTGAAATCATATTCTGGAATCTGTGAAATCATTATTTATTCTTCACACGGAGCTATATTACACAAGCAGACTCTCAGGTTCGTGGAGCCCATCGCAGGATCCAGAGTTTCGTACGCATTGTCCGTCAGAATATTGACATTTGACACGTTCCAGCCGTGACCCGGGTCTTTTTGCTCCGGGTACCACCACCCGTGCTCTGCCACCACTACCCTCGGATCAATGTTGTCGTTTAATTTGGCGCGCTGCTGAATGCGTCCCCTGGGCGATGCGATAAAAACCCATTGGCCGTTTTTGATATGATGTTTTTTGGCTGTCTCAGGATGGATCTCCACAATCGGGTCGGGTCTGATCTCTCTCAGCCAAGGTATATTCCGGTTCGCTGAATGGAAAAAGGTAGGAGTCCGCAATCCGGCATTAAGGATATACGGATAGTCTTTGAGGAGATGGGGCGTGGAAACTGGGCTTTCAGGAACTTCAACATACTTAGGAAGGGGGTCGTATCCCCACTTCTCAAGAACGGTCGAATAGAGTTCCACTTTCTTAGTAGGGGTAGAGAAGCCCCGCTGCTTGTACTTATAATAAACCATCTCGCCCCGGAGATAACCTTTCTCTTTGAATTGCTCCCAGGTCAGCCCGGAGGGTTCAAGAAGGTAGTCGAGCGCATCCTCCACTGTGTTCGGCCAGTCCTGGCCCATTCGTTTGCCCAATTCCAAAAAGATCTTATGGTCCTGCCAGCACTCGCCGATCTCGGCACACTTCTGTCTGGCCAACACATAGCCATGTCGTTTCCAGTTGTCGGCGACATGGTTCTGTTCGAGCCAGGTGCCCGAAGGCAGGAAGATATCGGCCAATTCCGCGGTCGGCGTCAGGAAGAAATCAATAACCGCAAGGAACTCTATCTTCTTCAGCGCCTCGTATGCCTCTTTGGCATTGGCCCTCGTCACCACCGGATTGCTGCCGCATAGAATTCCCGCTTTAAGAGGATAGGGTTTGCCGGTAACGATGGCGTCCCACGCTTTCTTGGGATTGATCAGAGCCACCCTGGCGCCGAGCTTGAACTGATCTCCCCCCAACCTCTTTTTTTGCTGCTCCGGTGGAAGATCCTTGTGGCGGGAAAATTCGGCCACGGTCCGCGTGGGTGGGTTCACAAAAAGGGCGTTCCCTCCGGGAGTATCGAGATTGCCCGTCACCGCCATCAGCCCCGTCGTGGCCCGTGTGTAGTTGACGCAATTGATCGTCTGCTCCGTGGGAACACCCCAATGGATACAAGCTGGCTTGGTCGTGGCATACATCCTTGCTGCTTTCCGGATGAGGTCCTTATCGACCCAGGTGATCTCTTGAACTTTTTCCAGGGGATAGTCCTTCATCACCCTCTCTTTGAAGGCGTCCCAGCCGTGGATGTAGTTCCCCACAAACTCCTTGTCGAAAAGCTCCTCCTCAATGATCACCCGGTGAAATCCCAGGGAGAGTGCGGCATCGGTCCCGGGCCGGATTTGAAGCCAGAGGTCCGCCTTATTCGCAATGAACCCCTTTCGGGGATCGACGCAGATCAGCTTGACCCCCTTTTTATAAGCCCTCCAGAAATTTTCTCCTTTGTATTCATCCGGGTTGTTCCACTGCGGATTGCAGGCCCACATGACGATGCATTTCGGCCCCCCTTCGTAATCGGCGATGGGCAGCGTGCCGCAGGTGATCAGGGTGGATCCGACCCTTGAGACATAGCACATATGGCCTGCTGTCAGGACATTCGGCGTTCCAAGGAGGTTGGCAAAACGGTAGAGATGGCTCTCATAATCTCTGCCCGTTCCCTGACCCACGACAATCGATTCTGCCCCGTATTCCTCTTTCACCTTTGTGAATTTTTCCGCGATGGTATTCAATGCCTCATCCCACGAGATGCGCTGCCACTTGCCTTCACCCTTGGCGCCCGTTCTCTTCATGGGGTAGAGAATTCGATCCGGATGGTACGCCAGTTGCGTGATGGCCAGTCCCTTGCTGCACAGGGTTCCATGGCTGATGGGGGAATTCGGGTCCCCCTCCACTTTGATCACCCTGCCGTCTTTGACATGGGCGATGACGCCGCAGCCTCCGTGGCAGCTACGACAGGCTGTTCGGATCTTTCTCACCTCTTCCATCGGATTTCCTCCTCTTTAATAAGGGCTGCTGTTTTTCTCCTAAGCGGCACGTTCCGAAATATCTCTCCTCACATCTTTATAAAGAGTTTTCACATCGGCACCGAGCTTATAAGAAACTTGCCGTGCAATATCCGCCGTCTTGCGACCGTATTGACCAATCAAGCTCTCAGGAAAGCTTCCTACGAGAATGATACATCCAATGACTTTTTCCTGCACACCGAATACCGGTGCGCTGACGAAATTGACCCCCGTAGTGACCTCACCCATATCCCGGGCATAACCCAGTTGTCTGCACTTCGTCAGCTCATCCCTCAACCGCTTCATGTTCAGTCGTGAAATATCCAGGCCGTGGAAGTAAACTCTTTTCTTACTCAATATCCTTTCTCGATCTGCCTCCGACATAAACGCCACGATGGCTTTCCCGTGTGCCCCCAAAGTGATATGGAATCTGTGGCCCAGACGAATGGAAAAGCCGATATTTTGATTCCCTTCACGCTCCCCGACCACAAGAAGGTGCTCGCCGTAAACTAAGCCGAACAGAGCTGTTCCGTTCGTTTTTTTAGCGAGGCTGTCGAGAAAGGGCGCAACGATCTCAGGGTAATGGAGGTTGTCCAAAACATGGCGTGATAGGAAAATTAAAGCAGGCCCTAACGAGTACGCTTTTGACTGAGGATCCTTTTCCACGAACCCAAATTCTCTCAGGGTGCTGAGAATGGAATGGCCTTTGCTCTTATGAATACCGACTTGTCTGCAGATTTCGGTCAGCCTCATCTTGAAATCAAGGCTTTCCCCTAAGCAGAGGAGAACCCGGCACGCTTGTTCCACTGCTGGAACCGAAGGTTTATAAACCGACTTTCCTTTCATCCCATCCCTCGGCAGCCTTTTCACTCCATCCACTCGAAAAAACGCTCCCCACTCCATCTCCCCCATCTCGATGACCGCCGCTGGCGGAGATGTTCTGCAGACAGAACTATGTTCTACAGGTTTATCAACATATTAAAGGAAGGCTTTCTCTTTGTCAACAAAATTCTCATCCAGCGGATGGCAATCTTTCAAAAATCGCGCAGCTCGTATGAATCCCCGTTGGCCTTGACGAAATTTCCCTTAAAGGTTATCAAATCTGTGATAAAGGTGATTTGCTTCTCAACAATCTCAGAAATTTCCCTTGACAAGTTTAAAAGGATTTGGTCTATGAAAAGGAGGGAAAGGGAAAGTGTTAGAGGAGAAAGGGCGAATGGATCATAAGGAGTGCTTTGGCTCATTAAAGGAGGTCAACCTCGGCGGCAGCCGGACCATGACCCAATCGAGACCCGAGTGCCGAAATTGCGATGCGATTCGTGACTGTTTGCGTTACACCAAACAGCTCGATGACGAGAAAAAAGAAAAAGAGGAAATGAGGAAACAGAATTTTATTACACAGATTATCGACCACTCTTTTGTCTTCTCGAACGATCTCGGCTCGTGCATATTAAAGTTTCTGAGTAGAATTTACAGCTCTCCTCTCGGGACCGTCCTTTTCAAGAATCTCTTTCTATTTTTTGAAATCCCCCGAAATTCCCTGTCTTCCAACCTGCCCGTCACGATCTCCCGAGCGATGATCGATCTCCTTCGGGGAGAAAAAGACGGACCGGCATCTTCTCATCCCCTGGCCCCTTCTCCGCGACGGGGAGCCGAAGATGATTTCGCACTCCGGATTATTCTGTTTCACAGATCTTTTCCAAATTCCCCGGAGGCAAATATCGGAATGATCGCTTACGAAGCGGCTCGCGCGCTCGCTTCGGACGATCTCGCGATCAAACAGATTCTCCGGGTTCTCTCCGATTCCGAAGCCAACCAATTGAGAAAAATGGATGCCGAGACTCGAACAAAGTGGCTCATCGAGAAATGGGGTTTTTGGGACGAGATCGAAGCTTTGAAAAAAGAAATGGCCGTCAAGCAATAAAAGATACTACGCCACTTCCTCACCTCATGGAATCCCCTCACCCTTCCCCTCTCTCCGCTGAGGGAGGTCGTGTCGTAATGATGAATACCTGTTCCACGCGAGATGGAGGAG
>Ga0187784_10001419_pt1 | contig 18983 bp, 14 predicted proteins | sample 1015_SJ02_MP15_2_FD_132964 | JGI IMG/M metagenome (GOLD analysis project Ga0187784, IMG submission 132964) | Tropical peat soil microbial communities from peatlands in Department of Meta, Colombia - 1015_SJ02_MP15_20_MG | ecosystem: Environmental > Terrestrial > Soil > Wetlands > Peat | place...
AATTCGCCCGGCGCAAGTGCGACTTCGACCCGCGCGCCGGTATCCAGCGGCGCCGTCGCCGCTCGCTCGACGCGCAGCACGACTCGCTCCGTGTCGTCTTCAAGGATTTCGTAAGCGAGGTCGACTTGCTTCGCGCTGTTACCGGCATTCCTCAGGGTGGCGCGAATGGCAAGGCTGGCATGCGATGTGTTCAAGTCGGGTTGGGCATCCACGTCAACCCGTTCGATATACGTCTTTGGGGTGGCGAGCAAGCTCACAGGGCGAATGATCCCACCGTCCGGCGCCCAATCGTAGGAATTGCCGCGCGGGAGCATGTTTTGATCGAAGGAATTATCCACTTTGACGACAATCGTATTGGGCTGGCCGGGACGTGCAGCGGCGGAAATGTCGAACGCGAAGGGCGTGTACCCCTTGCCGAGATGGCTCCCCATCTTTTGGCCGTTCAGCCACACGACGGCGCTGTGAAACACGGCCTCGAACTCGAGGCGAATAACTTTGCCGGACCACGATTCCGGGAGCTCAAAAGTGTTCCGATACCACGCCACCCCCAGATACCCCGCCGAATTCTCAGATACCTGCCAGGTGTGCGGAACGTTAACGGTGGACCAGCCATCGCTCGCGACGCTCGGGAGATGCCAGCCCTGAGATTCCCCCGCGCTCTTCGGGTCCAATCGAAACTGCCATTCGCCTTCGATTGAGCCCTTGATGGTCAGTGGGCAATCTCGAGCCTCTTCGCGAGGTACTGGCTTAGCCGAAGGCACCAGCAGGGGAGCCGCAAGCCCGGCCAGCCCCATGTTTTCAACGAAGCGTCTTCGGGATATCTGACTCAAGTGTGACGCCCTCCTTATGCTCGTAGTGGCTCCGCGTTCTCTGTACTGCTAACGTTGAAATTCGTCGCGGCGTGCGAAGGCTTTTTCCTGCTCGTCACTCGCGGCCGTCTTGGTTGCGGCCAACGCCGCGCTGTGTTCAAGCGGCTTCGGCGCGTAGCGTAACCTCCAGCATTCGGCTCTCCTCACCAATCGAGGATGGCTCCATCACTGGCTCGAATGCTGGTGGCAGGCATCACCTCTTGCTGGAAGGGGTGCTTAGCTGCTTCCTCTTCGTTGATTTCCACGCCGAGTCCAGGTTGTTCGGTCATCAGCCAGTAGCCCGCGCGCGTTTCGAGAGAATGGCGGACCACCTCCCATCGCCAAGCGACATCCGTGAGCATATCCTCCTGGATGAGGAAATTGGGGGTGGAGAGAGCAAAATGCAAGGCGGCGGCATTGGCCACCGGGCCCAGCGGGTTATGCGGGGCCACACCCATGTAGTAAGCCTCCGCCATGGCCGCAATCTTCTTTCCTTCGAGTAAGCCGCCGCAGTGGCAAAGATCGGGCTGAATAATATGGCAGGCTTGCTGCTCGAAGATTTCGCGAAACTGGTGCCTGGTCACCAGCCTCTCGCCTGCGGCAATGGGGACGCGGACCGCCCGGCGCACTTCCCGCAAGGCGGCGACGTTTTCAGGTGGAACCGGCTCCTCACAGAAAAAAGGACTGAACTCACTGACCGCGTTGATGTACTCGATCGCCATGGCGGGGTAGGTTCGGCCATGAAAGTCAATCATGATGTCCACGCCGTCTCCCACGGCGCGGCGCAGCCTTTCGATGGCCTGGGCAAACCTCTTTACGTAGGACACATTCATTACGGGCTCGGAATAGGGAACGCACACCACTTTGACGGCGGTATAACCTTTGGCCACCACGGCGAGCGCCAAGTCGATGAGGGGCGCCGGGTCAAAGGTCTCGTAGACTGATTTCATGTCTCCGCCGCCCAGGTGAGTGTACATGCGCACGCGCTCGCGCACCGCTCCGCCGAGCAACTTATAGACCGGGAGGCCAAGCGACTTTCCCAGGATGTCCCAGCAGGCCTGTTCGATGCCGCTGACAGCGCTCATGCCAATCACGCCCAGCCGCCAGAAAGACTGCCGATAGAGTTTCTGGTAGAGGTGCTCGATGCGGGTGGGGTCTTCTCCCACGACCATAGGAGCAAGGTCCTCGACAGCTCCCACCACCCCCCTGGTTTTCCACTCGAGCGACGCTTCGCCCCAGCCGCAAAGACCTGGTTGGTCGGTCTCCACTTTCACGAATATCCAGTTGCGCATCTCGGCGTTGACTACTAAGGTTTTGACGGCAATGATTTTCATGGCCTCAATCCATCGGGTAGAGGCTACAGCCTCCGTCCGCCAGCAAAGTTGTTCCAGTGATATAGTCCGAGGCATCCGAGCAGAGGAAAATGAAGGCATCCGCTACGGATTCGGGGGGTTGCAGGTAGCCCAAAGGAATGGCGCGCTCCGCGCGCCGCCGGTAATCGGGTTCGGTGTCCCACTGGCGCTTGCCCATTCCAACTCCCACGATGCCGGGGGCCACCGCATTAACTCTAATGCCCTTGCTCGCCAACTCCCGCGCCATCCCCTTCATGAGCATCTTCATGCCGCTCTTGGTTACGTTGTAGGGGGTGACGTCCGGCCAGGGAACATCCTGCACCCACGACGATGTGAAAATGATTTTCCCCTTGATGCCGCGCTCCACCATGGCCCGCGCCGAAGCCTGAGCCACGAGAAATGCGCTCTTCAAGTTCAGGTCCATAATCCTGTCCCATTCCTCCTCCGAATACTCGAGGATGGGACAGGCGCGAGCCATCCCGGCATGGCAGAGGCCTACGTCGAGGCGTCCGAAAGCCTCTAGGGTTCGTCTAACAAGCTCCTCGGCGCCTCCAGGCTTGGTGACATCGGCGCGCACATACACGAATCTTTTGGCTGGCCAGGCGAGTTGCTTTCCCAGTTGGTCGGCTTGCTCAGCGGTCAAGACATCGTTCACCACTACACGGCCTGAATGCGCCAGCAGTGCCGAGACTACCACCCGCCCAATCGCACCGAGTCCACCCGTGATAAGCACGGTTTTTCCGTCCAGGCAATCTTTGGCAAAAGCTGACATGAATGGTCCCCCTCGTTGAAGAAAGAGAGTTTAGCACGGAGAGCCTGGGAAGATTGCCTCGTCATCTGATTCCCTGTCGCCAAATCGGAGCGTCCCTCAGCAAAGGGGGAGTATCTAGCCTGAGTCCTCGGCCTGGATCTTGCGAGGCGAACTGCTTAAGCCCGACCGCCCAGGGCGGTTTCCGGAGCATTGGCGTTCAATGCGGCCTGGACACCCTCAAGATGCCTGTGAAGTTGTGCAGTTTTTGGCGCCGGGGATTGCCCGCAGGGGCTGGTGAGGACGAAAATGGAAACTACCAAGAGGAGTGCCGGAAACTGCCGCCCGGTTTGGTACCTGCCATTCTGGCCGCACTCCAAGGTCACAATTTGCGAGCTTGAAGGCGGAACTGTTCTTCCGCCTCGAGGTGGGCACGCATTTCGCGAATCATGCGGGCGCCGAGGGTTATGAGCACAGTAGGGTCTCCGGAAAGACCGTAAGAAACCATTTGCCGCTCGAATTTATCCAGGTCTACGCCGAAACGCTCGTGGTCTGCCCGAAAAACCGCCAGTTTTGAAATGATGTCGTCATCCCCGTGGGCCGCCTGGCTAGCACAGGTCACGCGCTTCGAGCCTGCGGTCCTCCTTGAATTTGCCTCAGCTTCCCTTTGGAGGGCGGGGAACAATTCCGATTCCTCTTGCCGGCAATGGGTGGTCAGAACAGTTTTGAAGTACTCGAGAATTTCGTGCAAAGCGGCATCCGCCGCCTGGCGCTCGAGGGGCTGGCCACCGTTCATGGAAAGCCGGGCAAGGACCATTTCCCAATCTTTCAGCCGGGCGCGCACCTGAGCGTGCTGGTCGATCCAGCGCTTCCCATCGATTGCTGTTCCCGCGGCCGGCGTGGTGCGGGTAATCTCGCACGGCATCTCTTCGGCGAGATATTTGCAGGCAAGGCCACGCCGCTCGAGCGTCGCCCTCACCTCCGCGCGCGGCGGATAATCGTGGGTGGAAAACTGGCCGGGCAGATGGCGCCGCAAGTAGGCCCCCGGAAGCGTTTCGCAATCTACGGTAAAGAGATCGCCGGCAGCCACCAGCGATATGTTCAGGTCGTAGCTCTCCCGGGTATTGAAAAACAGGCGGGAGGTGGGGAAAGCCATGTGATAAACACCGACCAGCAAGCGAAAGTCATCGTCGGAGACGGTGAAGCGATTGGGCTTCTGCGAGGCCAGAACGCCGCGCGCGGGCTTTAAGCGTGGGATTCCCAGGGCGTGCGGCTCGATACCGTAAGTGCGGCGCAAATAATTTCCGTGCTCGATGACCGCCAAGGCGTCGTAATGGAAATCGTAAAGCCCCAACAGCACGCCCATTCCAATCTTGTTGATGCCCGCGGCAATAACGTGATCCCAAAGGTCCAGGCGAGACTCGTAGTTCCGCTTGGGCGAGCCGCCAAAGTGCCAGCGGTCGAAATGCGGGCGATGGTAAGTCTCCTGCCACTCGACCACCCAATCCAGCCCGGCCTCCCGCAAGCGAACGTAATCCTCTTGTTGGTAAACAGGCGAGCACAGCGCCACCGCTCCGCCGCCCAGGGCTTCGAGTTTGCGGCGGGTGGCGGCGATGTAGCGAGCTACCGTTTCCGGGCCGAATTCAGGGTCATCGGAGAGCACCAATTCGATTTGGCGGTGACCCCAGGAGAGAATCAGGTCCAATTGCCTTTCAAAGTCTTCCGGGTTGAGCCGGACGCGCTCGGCGATGGGATTGCTATGTCGATAACCGCAATACAAGCATTCGTTCTGGCAAAAGCTTGTCAAATAGACGGGGATGATGAATTCAACGCTTGGCGGCGCGCAACGCGCGCGCGCTCGGTTCGCTGCCGCCTGGATTTCAACTCTACGTTTCTGATCGCGCGCTGCTGCGAACAAAGAGGCTGCTTCTTCGGCGACGAGACCTCTTCCATTCTCGGCAGTCCGAAGGATTTCCTCCGGCTGTTGGAGGGGCTCCGAGATTGCCGCCAAGCCTTCGATGCGGCTTTGCTCGCTTGCAAAAAACTCACTGAACCATGCCAATTCCCGTAATCTCCCCAGCTACGCCTTAATAGGTGATTTTACTCCCCTGGAATCGAAGGTGTAAAACTAATCTCGCGAACGGCCGGCTGTTTCACGCGAAGACGCAAAGTGCGCTAAGCTCGCCAAGGAAATCAGCGGGTTAATGCCCGAGGTTGTTTGCGGCCTTTGCGTGAATCCGAAACCTGATTCACACCTTCTCACGCGGGTAGTGGCTTCAGATGAGCCCTGCCGCTCCCGTGCAGGCCGGGCAAAAATCGGCCTGCTTCAGATCGATCCTCTCCACGGAATGCGAGGCGCTCATCACGCAAAGGTAATCCGGGCAATGGCGAAGGCCAAAAGTGTGGCCCAGCTCGTGGAGGGCCTCCTTCAAGAGGCGCTCGCGCAGCAGCGCAGGGTCCTTGGGCATGCCGTAGAACTCCGGGTGCAGGCGGTGAGTGGACACCAGAGCGCCGGCGTCGCCCAGTTGGGCTTCGCCAAAGACGAAGGTCAGGATAGGGATGTAAAGGTCGGCGTCGGTCACTCCCAGGATTCGCCAGCTTTCGGAGGGCGAACCCTGCAATAGCCGCTTAAGAATCTCCGTGGAATGGTATTGCCCGCGCACCGGATTGTAAGCGAATTCGCCATCCGGTCCATCCGGCCGAATCCAGCAGGCTACGCGCAAGCGCGAGGCCAGCCCCGCCGCAAGCGATTCGAGGTGGCCCCGCTCGACGCGCCCGACGGGAACCAGCGAGATGATTCTCATGACGCGGCAGGCATGCCTTTCCGAAAGCCATATTTCTTGATCTTGTTATAGAGGGTGACGCGGTCAATCTCGAGGGTTTTTGCCGCGCGCGTCTGGTTCCAATCGCAGGATTCCAGAACGCGAAGAATGTGCGCGCGCTCCATCTCGTCAAGCGAAAGTCCTGCCTCGGGTTGCCGGGTCGAGCCAATCTGCAAGGGGAAATCGGAAGCCTGAATTTCCGGCTCGCGGCCGATGACCATGGCCCGCTCGATGGCGTTCTCGAGCTCGCGCACATTGCCGGGCCAACTGTAATTCATCAAAATGTCCAGAGCCGCCCTGCTAATGGAAGCAAACCGCTTGTTCATGGCGCGGGCATACTTCTTCATGAAATGGTCTGCCAGAAGCGGGATGTCCTCACGGCGTTCTCGCAGGGGCGGCAGCTCAATCCCAAAGACGTTCAAGCGGTAGTAGAGATCGGGCCGGAAAGATCCTTCCTTCACCAGAGCCGACAAATCCTTATTGGTTGCGGCAACGGCACGAAAGTCAACCTTGAGCGCCTGATTGCCTCCCACGCGGGTTATCTCTTTTTCTTGCAGGACGCGCAGCAGATCGGTCTGGGTCTTCAGGCTGATATCCGCGATTTCATCCAGGAAGACGGTGCCACCCTCGGCGACTTCGAACTTGCCTTTCTTACGGTACTGGGCGCCCGTGAAGGCGCCCCGCTCGTGCCCGAAGAGCTCGCTTTCGAGCAGAGTTTCGGTCAGGGCGCCACAATGAATGGTAACCAGGGGCATGAATCGGCGGGGGCTCAGGTGGTGAATGGCGCGCGCCACCAACTCCTTGCCGGTGCCGCTCTCCCCGTGGATCAGGACCGTGGTATCCGTGGGGGCAACGGTGCGGATAAGTTCCATAACCCTTTGCATCGCCTTGCCCTGCCCCACCAACTCGACCGCTTGAACCTCCTCCAGGCTCTCCCGCAGCCGCACGTTTTCGGCTTTGATTTGGCGGTGTTCGAGGTCCTTCCGAACCAACCGAGCCATGTCATCGGGATCGAAAGGCTTGGTGATGTAATCGTACGCCCCGTCTTTCAGCGCCTGGACGGCAGTCTCAACCGAAGCGTAACCGGTCATGATGATGATAATAATCTCCGGATCGACCTCGCGAATCTTGCGATGGAGCTCGAGACCATCCATGCCGGGCATTTTGATATCCACCAGAGCCAAATCCCAACGCTGGCTCGGCAACTTCAGCAGCGCTTCGCGCGCGCTGGTAGCGGTCTCGACAAGGTAGCCCTCTTCCTCGAACCACTTACCGAGCGATTCGCGGACGACGTTTTCATCGTCCACGATCAAAAGACTGGCTTTGTAGTCCATGTGAAACTCCCGTGCCGTTGTCAGTGGTCTGTTGCCCGCCGTCGCCGGATGCCCGGTTTGATTTGGTACATACGTCTTCTGACTTCTGGCTCCTGACTCCTGACTTCGCACTTGCCACTCGTCACTGCTCTTCCGTCCTGGCCCCCACAGCCGTCAACCGCAGCTTGGGCTCTTCCGGCAGGGTAACCGTGAAGGTGGTTCCCTTCTGCGGTGTCGAAGACACCTCGATGTTCCCTCCATGTTGCTGGACAATCCCGATGGCGATGGCCAAACCTAAGCCAACGCCTTTGCCCTCCGCTTTGGTGGTGAAGAAAGGTTCAAAGATATGCGGCATGACATCCGCGGGAATTCCCATGCCGTCATCGCTGACCGTGATTCGCGCCTCGCGCGGCTCGGCATGATACGCAGTCTCTACTTTCAGCCGCCCGCCGTGCGGCATGGCCTCGACGGCGTTCATCAGCAAAGCAAGAAAAACCTGCTGAATCTGGCTCGCGTCACAGTAGATGGAAGGCATCTTGGGGTCCAAATGACTCTCCACATCCACCTGTTGCAGTTCGCATTGGTGCCCCACCAGGAGCAGGCAGCGCTCCACAATGCCAGCCAGATCGTTCTTTTGCGGGTTGAGCGGCGCCTGGCGGGCGAAGGTGAGCAGGTTCTTGACGATGGTTCCACAGCGTCGGCTTTCCCCTTCGATCTCCAAGAGGTCAGTCCTCACCTCCTTGCGCCGCTCCTCGTTCTCCAGCCCTTTGTCCATCAGGCGGGAAATCAGCTTGCTGTAAGTGAGAATGCCCGCCAGAGGGTTGTTGATTTCGTGGGCGACCACCGCGGCGAGCTTTCCCAGCGAGGCCATCTTCTCCGACTGTATCAAGCGGTGATAAGCGCGCTCGAGTTCTACCGTCTTCTCCTCGACCCGCGCTTCCAGTCGCCGGGTCCACTCCTGGTTTTCCTCTTGCGCTTTCTTCAGTTGCTCCGTCATGCGATTGAAAGAAGCCGCCAGGCTGCCCAGTTCGTCACCACTTTCCACCGGCAAGGAATAGTCCAGCTCGCCCTCGGCCACTTTTCGGGTGCCCTCCGCGAGTTGGCGCACCGGCCGGTGCACGGTCACCCGGATCAGGCCCGCTGAAATCAGGCTGAGGATGACGATGGAAGCGATGGTAAAGACCGCCATCAGACGTTGGCTGCGGGCCACGACCTGATCCGCGGCGGCCAAGGAGAGGTTGGTGTCCAATACGCCGAGGACCTGGTTGCCCACGGCGTGGGCGTGGCAGGCGGCGTTCGAGCAGTCGGGCTCGTTCTCAATCGGCTGGATCAGGCCCAGAATGCGTGTTCCGTTAGCCGCATTGTAAGTGCGCTGGCGGTCGGGGCGATTCAGACGCCTGAGGGGTTGCGCCTGAGTATGGCAGGCGTAGCAGGCCTCCGCCTTTTTATCGACGAACTGCCCAACCTCCTGCGGGTCGGTGGAAAAAGTGATTTGGCCTTCCTTATTGAAGATCCGAATGCGGCTGATGCCCGCTTCGTGCCCGATGGTGTTGATAATGTGGAAGACTTCCTCGCGTTGGTTGCGGAGCATCGAATAACGGATGCTGCGCAAGATGATATCACTGTTGCGGTCGGCGCTCTGAAGAACCATCTCGTGCGCGGATTGGCGCCAAAGCAGCAGGCTCCAATACCCATACAGCCCTAATAAGAGAGCCATGCTGCCGACCACGCAGGCCGTAAGTTTCGTCGCCAGGCTGTCAGTGAACCGACGCATAGGGGGTCCCTCGTGAACGGAGACTCACCCAGGAGGATAAGGTGGACTCTCAGCTTTCAACACTGCGCATTTCCCCATGCGGCTCAGCTTCAAACACATTGAGATAGCGCACCGCCAGGGCGAAGCACAGAAACATCGCGCCCACCATCGAGAGTGTTACCGCGACCTCCGTCCACTTCGGAAAATAATGCGCGTGGGCGGAGTACTCGAGCCCGGTAATCGACACGTTCAAGCGGTTGAGCAAAAAACCTGTGATCACCAGCACGGCGACCGCAAAAAGCCCCTCCCGATCCTCGCGCACCCGGCGGAGCAGCAACAGGAACAAGGGGACTAGCAGCCCCAGCACTATTTCAAGCGTGAACAGGACGGTCTCAGTGGAAGGCTCGCGCAAGTGGACCAAGGCGCCTCTTCTCCACAAGTCTTGCAAGCGCAGGATTCCATACACCCCCAAAACTACCGCCATCGCTCTCCCCAGCGCTGTCAGCAGGGGCATCTCAATCTCCTGGCCGAACGCCCGCGCGCTCAGGTTGGATTCAAAAATCACTATCGCCATCCCTGTCCCCACCGCCGAGATGAAAAAGAACAGCGGCAGCAGGGGCGAGTACCAATAGGGGTGCAGCTTCGACGGCACGATCAGGAACAGGCTTCCCAGTGACGATTGGTGCAGCGTGGAGAGCAGCACTCCCGCAATGACCAGCGGGATAGTGATGGCCTTGAACAGTTTGAGGGGCCTCTGCATGCGAAAGCGCTCGAAAACAGCAGGGGAAAACTCCAGGGCCAGCACCGTCAAGTAGAGCATCACGCACCAAGCTACCTCGAACATTACGGAATGAGGGTTCCACATGATCAGCGGGTGCCAGATGTTGTAAGGCTTGCCCAGGTCATAGAGCAGCGCTACCGCTACCAGGGCGTAGCCCAGGAAAGCGGTCAGAATGGAGGGCCGCAGGATGGGGTGGAATCGCCGGAGATTGAACACGTAAACAGTTGCTGCCAGGGTGAACCCACCCGCCGCCAGCCCCACTCCACAGATCACGTCAAACCCGATCCACAAACCCCAGGGGAAGCGATCGGTCAAATGGGTAGCAACCCCCAAGCCTCGGGTGAAGCGAAGCAGTGTCGAATAGAAACCCGCGGCAAAAATCACCACAAGCACCGCTCGCCAGAAGGTGACCTTTGGCCATTTCTCAAAGCTCATGGATGTCCTCCGCTTTTTCAGTCGGTCGCCAGCACTCCGTCGGCGGTTGTTTTTCCGGCGCCAACCAACAAGGAGCCGTTATTTATGCCTTCCCACTTCCTCTTCCGCCTTCGCCACTTCCGCCCGGCGTTTGGTGATCCACCAGATTCCGCCCAACAAGGCTCCGCCCAGCGCGACCTCGGTGGGAATCTCGGAGAGCACGCGCCAGGTGTACATGGGCAGCGCAGCGTGGGGCAGGTTGTTGGGCAGTCCGAGGCCTTCAAAGGGAACAGCGGAGAGGTACAATACGGAGGTGCCGCCCACTTCCTGTTTGCCATAGATATATTGCAGGTATTTCGTAGGCTCCTGTCTTAGCCGGTTTTCGGCTTCCCGCAATAAGTCTTCCCGTTCCCCAAAGACCGCGGCCTGCACCGGGCACACTTCCGTACAGGCAGGCTTGAGCCCTTTTGCCTGGCGAGGAGCACACATGTGGCACTTCTTGACTCTGGGCGCCAGGACATTGCTCCACTCGTAGCGCGGGACACCAAATGGACAAGCCATCATGCAGTACCGGCAACCCATGCAACGATCTTCTGCATACACCACGGGCCCCGCTGCGGTTTTCCGGAAGGCCCCGACAGGACAAACGGAAACACAGGTAGGATCCTGACAGTGCATGCAGAAGCGACGAACGTAAACGCTTCCACGGGTCTGGACGACGTTAAGCGCGTTGGCAGACAGTTCTTCATCGCCAGTCTCGTCCATCGCGAGGTCGGTGTCTGGGCCGAGAGTTCTCAAGGCATCGGTTGACATAAAGTCGCGGCGACTGGCTTTTAGCAAACCGTTCACAAGCTTGCATGCAGCAACACAGCGCTGACAGCCAACGCAGCGGGTCGTATCGACAAGAATCGTTTTGCTCATTTTGTCCGCATCCTAGGCAGGCGCGGGCAAGGGCACAAGTCTCCCGCGCCAAACATACTTCGCTGCATTTCTATGCACGCGAGATGCCGAGAAATTCAGCAGGGTGGAGGCTAAAAGCTTACCTTTTGTCCCTAAATCCCGCGTTTCTCCTGCCTTATATGCCCATTGTGGTGAAATCACCCAACCCAGTTAGAAGTCTGGTCCTGCAGGGGCGAGTTTACCGCGCGACGTAGCGGCGTAAAGCCGCTACACCAATCTGACCCACCACCCTTCGATTGGTAGCAGGTCAGTTTGGGTCCGCAGCGGTGGTCCTCTTCCACGCGGCTGGAAGACACAGCCTTTCAGCCGGCGTGGGAGAAGTTACTCAAAACAGCCGTCCTCCGGAAAGTCGAACCTTCTCCGCAAGTCAGGCGGTAGACCCGCAGGTCACCTTAGACAGCGTTGAGCGTAGTTAGGACTTTACAACAGCGGCTTAGACCTCATGGGGCGAGCGGGGTTCGATGAAGGCGCAAGAATTCCTCCTCGAAGGCGCGCCAAGCGCCGACTCCGAGGTGAGTCAATGAGCCCACCGCAGGCAGACCGCCGTCCGGGTAACTCACGTTCAAGATGGGGTCAGGAGAGACTTGCAGGGAGAGGAATTCTCGAAAACGATGGAACTCCTGCTCGAGCCAAGCGGTCGCCTTCTCACCTGAGCGCATGCCGCCGGAACCCCCGTTCGATTGCGTTGGGGTGATAGCGCAAATCCACCCGGAACCATAAGGGTCTTGCGCAACCAGTTCCGGCCGCTTCCCGAGATCTGCGTTGAGCGCCGCCACATGGCCGGTAACCGAGCTGGGGATCTTCAGGTCGCAGCCGTGGAATCGCAGTTGAAAGAGAGGTTGGCCGGCTTTTACCAGCTCGCCTAATCTCGGCAATAAAACCCGCTCCACAGCGCCCAGGGCATGCGCTACCAGCGCATCCGCGCCTACTCTCAAACCCACTGATGACTCGGAATGAAACCAAGTGTGTCCTTCAGACAGGTAAAAACCCTCGGGAACAACCCAAGGAAGGCCCACCGCAGCAGAGACTGCTGCGCGTCGCGCCTGGAGGCGTTGCACAATGAGATCTGTCAAAACGAGGCTTACAAACATTAGGGCTACGAATAGTGCCACCATGACTTGTCCTCCTTAAGATAGAGACCGGCGTTTCCTCAAACCACCCGCGCCAGCGCTTGCCGGCCAAGGCCTTCCGCCTAGGCCAGAAACAGTTCATGGACTATCTTTTCCCAGCGCTCTTCGGGAAGCGCGCTTAAGACGTCCGGAACGGCGTGCCCGCCATCCTGCAAATGAACTCCCGTCGAGGGGCTAAAGTGGGTATAAAGCGTCGCGACGGATTCTTCCATCCATCGTTGGGCTAGCCTACCCCGCAGCAGGTTCTTCAGGTTCGAATCAGCAGCAGGAGAGTTAACCGCGACCAGCCAGCCGACGCCGTAGGGATCCTTGTGAATGATCGAGGGGTCTTTCAAGACTTCCGGGTTTACATCCACCACCTCGCCCTCAATGGGCGACAGCATGTCGAAGCGGTGACCGCCGCGTGCCAGCGTCCAACCCTTCTCGCCTTGGCGCAGCCACCGACCTCGAGCCGGCAGCTCGAGTTGGTCAACCTTGCCCAACAAGCGAACTGCAAAGTCGTCCAGCCCGATACGCACGACGTTTCGGGACTCCTTTGCAGCCCATGAATGTCCAGAGTGATACGAGAGTCCGGCGGGAAGCTTGAAGCCACCGACAATGTTCATTGGGAACGACACTTCCTCAGGCTCCGCTGTAGCCATCACCGTTTTCGCAACTTGCGGCCGCCGGGTCTGAAGGAAGTAATCAACAATGACGAAGCAAACGAACGTGCCGAGGACGAGTGCTGCAACCATGTGATACCTCACCTTTCCGCACCCTTCTGCCTCAGGTGCGAAGGCTTTGAATTCCACTGTCGGTTAATGCAGCTTCAGGGCCACAGATGTGTCCAGGACGGAGTTGCAGAGATCAAGGCATTCAACTTAGTTTCATCGAGATAGGGGCTAGCGTGATGAACTCGTGAAATGGACAACAGGCCGCTGCTCAAGACGATTGATTAGAATTACAACACGCGAATCGTGAAAGAGCCACGGAAACTGGCAACGCCTCTCATTTTCAAAAGGATACAAATTGATAGGAATCTCAACATGGACTGCTGAGAATATTAGCAGAGAAATCCTGATGCCAGTCGAGACTTGAGTGAAACCCCCTGATTCTTGAGTGTCAATCAGAGGGCGAGAGGCAATCCTCCTCAGGGCACGCGACAATGTCTTGCTGAACTAAGAATTCCCATCCCGTTGTCATTGATCGATTGAGAACAGAGACCGGTGTGAGGCCAAGGGGCTCAGTGAAGTTCACCCGGTCCGTGCCGATAGCTGTGTCGGAGGCCCACCGGTGAAGGTCCTGTACTTAATTGGCGCGCGACCAACCTTGTTGGTCTTGGTAGTGGCGTTCCTGCCGTGGCCGGCCCGCGCCCAACGACGCGATGCATTGCTGCCGGATGGCGTTTGTGGCAATCGCAACGCCATGCTGGAGGCCAGCCACAGGGGTAGAACCATGCTCCACCAAGCGCTTACCGCCGGCATGCCTTGGGCTGATAAATCCCTGAATGAATATGTCAACCGATTGGGACAGAATTTGGCGCGCAGCAGCGGAAGCCAGCAGGTGTTCTCTTTTTATGTTCTCTATAACCCCGAGGTTAACGCCGTGTCGTTTCCAGGGGGATACATTGTAATCAATTCCGGAGCGATCAGCTTGGCGGAAAGTGAGGCCGAACTGGCTTCCGTCTTGTCCCATGAGATCGCCCATGAGAACTCCTGTGATTGGCGAACCGCACCTGGGAAGCGCAATCTCCTCGAGTTAATCTGTATGCTTCCGATGGTAATTCTAGGGGAGCCAGCGGGGATTGTCGCGGAGGCGGGAAGCGGCTGGGGGGTGAGAGTGGTGCGCGCCCGCTTCAGCCGGGCCGTGGAGCAGCGGGCTGACCGCTTGGCGGCCCAGTACATGGTTCGTGCCGGGTACGACCCGCACGCGGCGGCGCAATTCATCGAGCGGTTTCATGCCGATCAAGAACGCGGCGGGGGTGAAACCGGTGGCTTGCTGGCCACGCACCCGCGCTCAACCGAGCGGCGAAAGAAGTTGGAGAAGATTATTCTCCATCTCCCCCCGCCGGCATTCGCGCTACACGACAAGGCGGAATTCCTTCGCATGCGGCAGGCGGTCCGGGAATACGATGAAATGTATTCGCGCCTTGTGGGCGTACGCGTGCCCGGACACAACGCGCCTCCACCCGTGCTTTCCCGTCGGACGCCATCGCCAGCCGCACCCTAGATGTCCGCGCCGCCACGCCCCCTTCGTTCTCTCCCAATCCCGGCAAGCGCCGCCAGTTTGCCGGTGTGAGTTTGCCGGCTTCCCATCGCAATAATTCTCGCTTGGTGGGTGGAAGAGGCTCTATTGCGCGTGGGCCCGTTTGAGCGGGTCCGTGGCAAGGGCTTGAAGGTGTTTCTCGAACTTCTTAGTCGCCATCTCCCGCAAGGCATGCCCATAAGGGACCAGTTCGAGGTTCAACTGGTCGCAGGCGGACTCAAACTGCTGAAACAAGTCGCGGAAATAGGCCTTGACACGAGCTTGGCCGTCCTCGAGCCCCAAGCCGTATTCATGCAGTTTAGCCCGCGCCTTCTCGGCAAGTTTATCGAGCTCAGCGCCAAGATCGGCGCGAACTTTGTCGAACTTATCGAGCGCGCGGGCATAAGGCGCGCTGTCGCGCTCAATCCGCCGCGTAAGATAACCGCCTTGGAGGCGGATGGCGAAATCGAACCAGCGCCCGTGGATCAGGTGCCGGAGCGCTTCGCTGACCGAATAGAACTGCCGGGATATGCGGAAGATGCCGGCTTGCAGCTCCGAAGGGCTGATGCGCTTGGAGCAGACCACAGCGTGCTGAGCGTCGAAGAGTTGCCAATCACCCCAAGCAAAGATGCGCTTCTCCTCCGCCAGGCGCCGAGTCAGGGGAGGGCCGGGCACGGCGGTAAGGGCGAAGAATTGGGTCGTGGTAAGCCGTGACTCTCGGGCGAACTTCAGAGTCTCGCGCAGGGTTTCAGGTGTGTCGGCGTCGGAACCCAGCACGAACATGCCATGCACACGGATTCCCGCTTCCTTGAAGGCGGCAATGGCCTGGCGGTTCTTCTCCAGGGTTGAGTGCTTGTTGAACAGCCGAAGGGTTTCCTCATTTACGGACTCGAGGCCGATGAAAACCATGGCGCAGTTAATGCGCTTCATCAATCGCAGGAGGTCGCGGTCCTGCGCGGTCTCGACCCGCACCTGGGCGAACCAACGCGGCATCTTGACGCCCTCGGAAAGCAGCCGCTCGAGCAACCGTGAAGTGCGGGCGCGATTGGCCGCAAAGATGTCGTCACCAAAGAAGATCGGCCTGCCGTTCAACTGGATGGTGTGGCGGATCAGGGCTACCGCCGCATCGTCGCTGAGGAAGCGAAATCCCCGCCCGAAGTTCTCAATCACCGAGCAGAACTCGCACTCATAGGGGCAGCCGCGCGAAGTGTTTACGACGTTGTGGGTGATCCCCCGGCTGACGCGATCGGAATAGACAGGGAAGGGAAGCGCGGAGAGTTCTTCGCTGGTCAAGTAGGGACGGTCCGGGTTGCGGATGATTTCGCCCTCCCGGCCAAGATAATTCACTCCCGGCAAATCGGTGAACTCCGGGTCCGTGAAGTTGTCTCGCAGACGCTCGAGCAACAGCGGCAGCGTCGAGTCCCCTTCGTGCGTAACCACTACATCCCCGAACTCCAGCGACTCTTCCGGCAGCGCAGTGGGATGCGGGCCGCCAAAGATTATCTTGACGCCGGGATTGAGAGCGCGCACCCGCCGCGCCAATTCAAACGACTGGTTTGCGGTGCGCGTGATGACCGAGAGCCCCAGGACATCCGTGCCGGCCAGGCGCTTCCAATCGTCCGCGTCCAGGCGCCCTGGTGCGCGGTTGTACTGTGGGTCGAGTGTGACGATGTCGTCATAACCCGCGCGGCGGCAGACCGCTTCGAGCAAGGGCACGCCGCGACCGGGATACCGGAACAGAGAGTAGACGTCTTTGGCCATACGCCCGTCCAGTCGGCCATCGATTGTGGCGGGCAACTCGACCATTGTAAGGCGCAGATTCTTCACCTGACCTCCTGCCCCGGCGTGCGCAGCTTGCGTCCATCTCCAGTCTGTCGCAATGCGATCCACGTCGCGAGAGCAACCGCCGAACCACAGTGTAACAGCCTACCATATCCCGCGCAGGAAATCCGTTCAAAATTCTGAGCTTGATTGAACCTCGGCGGGTGATTGCTATAGAATGACACCTTGACATCGGCTGGGGACGACACGTACCCAGAAAGCGAAAAGCCCTTGCTGCCCCTGACGAACTCCCTACGATTTCCTTGGCGTAAGGTTCTGCTTTCCATGACCGTCTTACTCGGGCTGGCTTTGTTTTTCTGGCCCTCGCGAATTCTGCGCAGTGATAATTTTGTTTTCTACTTTCCCAATTCGCGGCACGTAATTCCTTTGGAAGTCATCGAGAACACCAAGTATCTCCCTCTCCTTCAAGTCCTCAACCTGGTGGGAAAGCTCAACGGGTTGCAGGAAAAGCGTAATACTCTCAAGGTGGGGTTTGGGAACATTCAGATCGAACTGCACGTGGGCGACCGGAAGATACGCATTGCCAAGGAGGCGATAAGCCTTTCGGCGCCCGTTCGTGTTTCGAATGGAAAATGGATGGTGCCCACCGACTTCCTCACCAGCGCGGTGCCCTTGCTTACCAGCCAAGTGGTGGAGTACCAAGCGGGGACCAACCGCATTTTCCTGGGCGATGTCAAGCCGGGATCATTTACCTTGCGGCTGGAGCCGGTGAGCAATGGTGCGAGGCTTACCTTCCAGTTCACGGACAAGGTAACGGTTCGGACGGCCTCCGTCAATGGCAAGTGGGTGATGTTTCTGGGCGACCACCCCATCGAACCCCTCGAACAATCCTTCCACTTTCAGAATCCCTATGTAACCGACGTTTACTTCGAGGACCAGGATGGGCTGCCCAAAGTCGTGATCACGCCGTCGGCGGGAGGGCTCAACTTCTACCCCTTGCTGGCGGAGGGAGGGAAGATTCTCCTGGCCGACGTGTTGAAACCACCTCCGCCCCTTCCCCAGACGCCCCCGCCTTCCGGGCCGACACCCACAACCGCCACCGCGCCGGCGGCCCCAGCGCCTGCGCCCGGTGTCACCGAAGAGGGGCCAGCCACGCAGCTTGGCCCACCTTTGCCGGTGGTGGCTCTGGATGCCGGGCACGGCGGCGACGACACGGGCGGGCACAGTCGTGAAGGCGTCACCGAAAAAGATCTGGTCGCGCAACTAGTGGCGCACGTCCGCCTGGCATTGCTTTCGACGGGAAGATACCGGATTGTCTTGACGCGCATCGCTGACGCCAATGCCACGTTCGAGCAACGTGCCGAAGTGGCGAATGTGGCAGGGGCTGTTTATTTCCTCACCTTTCATGCCGGGGATTTGGGCGGCAGCTCGCCACGCATTGCAATTTACACTTATCAACCTCCCAGCCCGCCTCTCCCTTCGCCGGACGGCGAGGGAAAGTCTGGCTTCATACCCTGGAGTCAAGTCCAGCAAGCCTACTTGGACCAAAGCCGGCAACTCGCTCAGTCCCTCGAGCAACAGTTCGCCCAGATTGCCGGGGTGACCACGGATATGCCCGGGACGGCCCCAGTGCGCACCTTGCGCAGTGTGAACACGCCGGCCGTGGCCATAGAAATCGGCAGCTTGTCACCCGATAACGACGTCGGCCCTCTGACCGATCCCGCCTTTCAACAGCTCTTTTCTGCCGCCGTGGCGAAGGTTCTCGCCGCTATGCAGGGTGGAGGTGCCTAAGACATGAGCCGGCGCGCCAAACTTCTTTGGATCGCTCTCTTGGTGGTCTTTGCTGGGGGGCTCTTCTATCTGCGCTCTCTGGTCAGGCGCACCTTCTTTGAACTGCCTCTGCATAGTGAAGAGTCTGCCAAGGCGCGCCTGAGCGCGGCAGTTTTGCAGTCGGGCGCCGGACCCAATGAGATTGCCCTCCTTTATTTCCCTTCCCTCAATGACCGCAAGCTGGTGGGCGAGAGTCGGCCGGTCAAATGGGCGCCCTCAGCGAATGATCGAGTTCGGCAGGTTCTGTTGGCGCTGGCGGAGGGACCACGTCAGGGTCTTGGTCACCCCCTGGCCGCTTCAACCAATGTTCGCGCCGTCTTCCTGACCTTGGAAGGCACTGCTTATGTAGACCTCTCGAACGATCTCCTCAGCAGTATTAATCCGGGAATTGAGAGCGAGTCCCTTGCCGTCTATTCCATGGTGGATTCCATCACCGCCAACATTCCTTCGGTGAAACGAGTTAAAATCCTTATTCAGGGCCAGGAAGTTGAAACGCTGGAAGGGCACGCTGACTTGACCGAAGCCATCGTTCCCGATCCGACCCTCATCAAAACCGGCCCTTGAGAACGGCGTGGCAGGGGCTCCCCGCGCGGGTGCCCAGGTTAAAGCAGAATTGCGGGAAAGAAGTAGGGGCGGTTCGCCCATCGACTTTGCTCAGGGCCGTGAGCGGAAGCCGAACCGGCGAACCGCCCCTACAACTGATAAAACCAGCGAGAAAGCGATGGTTTTGCACGGCCTCATCGCGCAGGAGATTGCATGTCCACTATGCCAAGACCCTTGACTGGCCTTCTCTATTCCGGCGGCAAGCTGGTTCGTCCGGACCGGCGTCCCCCTACCCAGCTCAGGCCTGTCGAAATCGTTCCCCAATTCATTAATTCCGCGGAGGGTTCGGCGCTAATTCGCCTGGGAGAGACGCAGGTGATTTGCACGGCCTCGGTCGAAGATGGAGTTCCTCCTTTCCAGAAAGGCACGGGCCGAGGATGGATCACCAGCGAGTACGCCATGATTCCCCGCGCCACAGAAAGCC
>Ga0187784_10001420_pt1 | contig 18980 bp, 17 predicted proteins | sample 1015_SJ02_MP15_2_FD_132964 | JGI IMG/M metagenome (GOLD analysis project Ga0187784, IMG submission 132964) | Tropical peat soil microbial communities from peatlands in Department of Meta, Colombia - 1015_SJ02_MP15_20_MG | ecosystem: Environmental > Terrestrial > Soil > Wetlands > Peat | place...
CGGATTTTGATTCCGCCATTCCCAGGTTCGAATCCTGGCGCCCCAGCCAACTGATTTCGTTAAGATTTAGTCGTTTCAGCCTTGCCGATTTTTGTCGCAGTCGGGAGCGCAGTCGGGAGTTTTTCGTCCTCCTTTTGTGCCCGGTACTGATTCAATTTCGCAATCGCGTTGCTCGCAACCTGTGCATCCCTCGGAAGGTAGTGTGTTGTTAGGATCGCTTGCACGTCGCTTGGTTTGTGGCCGGTGATCGAGTAAATCTCGACTTCGGTACATCCAGCTCGCGCTAGTGTTACAATCGCCGTTCCGCGCAGGTCGTGGAACGTTAGTCCGCGAACGCTGGCACGGGCCGTCGCCTTTCCCCATGCTCCTTGGAAGCCGCTTTCGCTCCACGGCTTGCCCTCGCTGTTGGTGAGCATGATGGGGGGACATTGGAGCAACGGCTGGGAGCGAGCTTTAAACTGGTAAGCGATCAGCTAGAACAAGTATTCCGTGGTATCGGTGAAATGCAGTCGTTGGCGACCGGCGTTGGCGATCTAAAGAAGATGCTTAGCAACGTAAAGATGCGAGGTGCATGGGGCGAGGCATCCCTCGGCAACCTGCTTGATCAGGTTTTGACCGTTGATCAGTACGAACGGAACGTCGAGGTAAAGCCCGGCAGCAATCTGCGCGTTGAATACGCAATCAAGCTACCTGGAGGCGACGACGGCAATGCGCAGCTGTGGCTTCCTATCGATGCAAAGTTTCCGCAGCAAGACTATGAAAAGCTGGTCGACGCCTCGGAGCGTGGTGACGTGGCAGCTGTCGAAGCTGCCTCCAAGGCAGTTGAGATGCGAATTCGTTCATCCGCCAAGGATATTTGTGAGAAATATGTTCACCCGCCGCACAGCACTGACTTTGCCGTATTATTCCTGCCGACCGAGGGTCTTTTTGCTGAGATTGTCAAACGGCCCGGCCTGGTGGACGCTCTTCAACGGGAGTGCCGAATCGTTGTCACCGGCCCCACAACTCTAATGGCGCTGTTGAATAGTCTTCGAATGGGCTTCCGCACCCTGGCCATTCAAAAGCGATCAAGTGAGGTGTGGCAGGTGCTTGCTGCCGTGAAGACCGAATTCGGAAAATTCGGGGAAGTTCTTGATAAAGTTCAGCAGAAACTCCACGAAGCGTCGAACACAATCGACAAAGTATCGGTGCGACGGCGTGCGATTGATCGCAAGTTACGAGGAGTAGAAATCTTGCCCGAAATGGAAGCTGGCGCAATTTTAAGTTTGCCGGGATCAAACGGCTTTGATCCTGAAGAGTTGGTAGAAACAGAAAGTTCAGTGCGTTAGTCGCTTTGTCATGACGCGCTCGGAGCCCCTTGGCCGGGAGACGGCTATTCTTGTTTGTCTGCTACCTGAATGACAGCGGCAAACCCGCAAAGCCGGATTACCAATCTCGCGGGATATGTCGCGCCAGAGGAAGAATGGGCAGCGTTTGAATCCGAAGTGGAGCCTTGGTTTTGAGGAATTTCACGTCAAGACTCGAACATTGGCTGACGTAAGACTCTCTCTGTTTGAACTCTCCTCGGCTTCGTTAAATTGAACGTTCTTCGCGCACTCCCGCCGCGTTATAGGTCTCCTGCCAAGGTAGGTTATCATAATCTGGTTCGTACCCGAGGGCGCGGTATTCCGTCTCGGGAACGTGGAATGCCATGGTACCATTCGTTAGATAGGCCCACGCAATCGTGCGGTAGAGCCCGCGAAACGCATTTGCCATGGCGGCAATCATAATGGTTTTTTCGCTGCAAGAAGATGACGATTGCGTTCTCATTTTGAGCGGCTATGCGACTTCATACAAACGAATGGGGGATGTCGCACGTGTATCGTCCTGTGAAGGGCAAATTCCCAATGAGAACAACAGACGAGGCCCGGCATGACCCTAGAACTTGAATGCATAGCAATCGAGAAGGATGAAGGCACCAGCGCAATATTCGGGCACGCTGGTTTCATAAAGACGGTTGAAGACCTCTATGAGGCTATGGTCGGTTCAGTTCCAGGAATAAAATTCGGCATTGCTTTCGCCGAGGCCAGCGGCCCCTGCCTCGTAAGGAGTGACGGAAATGATGATGGGCTAAGAAGGCAAGCGGAAAACAGTGTGCTCAAAATAGCTGCAGGCCATAGCTTCCTGATACTCTTCAGGGAGGCTTACCCGATAAACGCGATAAACAATGTCAGGAACGTCAGCGAGGTCGCATCGATTTACTGCGCCACCAGTAATCCTGTACGAGTGATCGTAGCGAAGGTAGAGGACGGCCGCTCAGTCATCGGGATTGTCGATGGCTTTTCACCGCAAGGAATCGAAAGCCAAGATGACAAACAGAATAGGTCGAAGCTGCTGAGGGACCTCGGATACAAAAAGTGACGGGTCTGTCCGCGGGCCTTGACACGGATCGAGTTCGGCGGAGGTAAAATCGTCCGCACTCTTACCTAGCTTCTCATCTCTCTATGCTTTCGGCGGAATTTGGCTGAAGCGCTCCCACACATTGAGCTCCCACAGGGACAGGATGACGATGGCGAGGCCGACGGCTAGGTGATTGGCTGTCGCCGGCAGCGTCCTGGTCGGTCCCAAAAGCGCGGTATAGCCGAGGACCCATGGAGAGCCGATCAACCAGAAACCGGCAATAATGTTGATCCATTCTTCCCATGTGGTGAACTTGAGAATCGCAGCCAGCGAAGCCGCCGCGACGACAATTCCGACGGCGAACCCGTTCCATACTGGCAGGCGGACATCGTTGTAATTCATCATCCACGGCGAAACGAACAACCATAGGGCCAGCAAGATCTTGCCGGCGTCTTGCCCGTGGGTGAACTGCGGTTTTTCAGCGTTCATGATCGATTCCGCGGCCATGCGCGTTCGGAGAATGAGCTCAAACGCCGCATGCTGCCCTTAAGAATACAAGACGGTATGCCCTCATTCGGTCGGTGAAGACGGATCAGCTTCATTCTCCTCGGCGCGCAACATCCACTGGGTCTGAACCGTGGCGGTCTTCGGCCGATTTGGAGCGACCGGAACGACATGCACAACATGGAAACCCGCCGACTTCAATCTGCCAAGCAATATCGGCAACGCCTCGGCAGTGCGTTCATGAATATCATGCAGCAGCAGTATTCCACGCCTCTTTCGCCTGAGTCCATCCAGGCTACGCTGAACCACTTGCTCCGGCGAAATCTGCTTCCAGTCATCCGGAATGACGTCAGCGCTCCAAATTATGATCCCTTGAGACTCGAGATACTTTTCAGCTGCCTCGCTGCGTCCTAGACCCGGAAATCGAAAGAACGGCGCCGGCACCGCAACGCCCCCAAGTGCTCTCGTCACCTTGCGCGGACGCTGCAGCATCCGCGTCCAAGCCTACCATGTCGTTGCCGCGGCCGCGAGAGCGGCCAACGATATTTGCTCCACCACGCGATCAAAGTCGCCGGCAGCAGCGCAGCAAACGACGGCACACTCACTTGTCGAGAAAATATCCGATACTGGCGGTGGACTGCGCGCTCGATTTCAAAGTGGCGTGATTGGGGAAGATCATCGTACTTCCGGCCGCATGGGCGTTCTCGACGTGCTGCCACGTCGGTTCACGCTTGCTTGCCGGCGCCGGCCGATGCAATTGTGCCATGTCATGCTTTCCCTTCAGGAATTTCAGATCGAGCGTCTCGAAAAACATCTGTCCCACGCGAATACGGTTTGGTGCATCGGACATCGCCCGTGCCCATCTTTCTACGCCGGCGCGCAGCTTGAGACGCCTGACATGCGCGGTCCAGGATCCATCCGAGACTTGGCTTCCCGGCAGGACATGTAGATCGAGCCCGATCGGATGGTGGTCAGAAGGACCGCGCGACAGCACCCGGGCATATGTACAGCGCAAACCGCGCGCCATGCAACGATCGAGACGAAGGGAAACGATATTGCTTGGACTGTGGGTGGGTTGCCGCGGTCCGATGTCCTTGAAGCCGGCAAGCTTGATCGGCCCAATCGCATTATAGTCGCCAATGACGGCCGCCGGCCCGTCGAGAGCATTTGCGATGTGCGCCAATTGCCAGCGATTCAGGAGCTGCCCATGCGAAAGATGGACGTTCGCGAAAGCAACGTTGCCCAATTGCACGATTTGTGCGACGCGAGGTGGCGCGCGACCCGGCAGCTGCGAAACTGGCAGAGGCAGCGCATATGGCGGTCTAAGTGGATGGGGGCTCCATACGGCCAGACCGTAAATGCGGCCGTCCAGTGGCTCGCGGAAAAAATATCCACCGACCCACTCCGGTAGTTCCGCCAATTCCTCGGTCGCTTCCTGCAAGAGGAGAAGGTCGGGACGATGCCGTTCGATAAGGGCGGCTACGTCCCCGACACCCGCGCCCGTCAAGCGCAGCAGGTTCCAGCTTATGACTTTCAAATTTCCAGTCCTTGGCCGGCGTTCGTGGGCTCCGTTCTCCCGGAATGACACTGGGGGGGAATGTGCCGCGGACCGGCAAACAATAAACGTGATTCTGAAAGGAGACTCCATAACTTAGTGAATGGTACGAACAATTCAAGACAACCGACAGGCGGAGCGGTGTCCAAGGCTAGGAATGTCACGAAAGGCAGGGAAATCCACTCTCATACGCGCGCCCGAAGATCGGAATGCCGCATATAGCTAGAGTTCAAGGAGCGATGAACCGCCGGAGGCGTTACGCAAGCGTCTGAATTCACGCTTCTACAAACAGGTCATCGACTGGGCGCCGGGCGTAACCTGCGTTGCGTTTGGCGCAGGCTGGTTGGGAGCCACGAGGAATCCATCGTCCAAGACGTCGACGTTTCGATCCGAAACGCACCGTACTTTCTTGAATTCTTTCAGCGCGAGATCGGACTCGCTCCGATCTGGATTTGTCCCTTTCAAAGCATATAATCCGCAACATAACTTATGCGGGGGCCCAAGCGACAAACCGTAGTGACAAGCCCATCCCACCTGGCGCATAGCCGGTCCAGGGTTGAGCAGGTGCCGGCCGCGGCTCGCGGCCGGCAGACGTTGCTCAATACTCAGCCGGCAGATAGCCGTTGATCTCGAGGCCAATGCACACTTCGACGAGTGTCGGAGTTGTCCAAGCCATGATCATTTCCTCCTTCATCTGACCAAATGTAGGGCTTCGCCCAGATACCCCATGTAGGGCCGCCACATAGTAAGACCCAGTCAGAATTTCTGAAGTGACGATTTGATTTTCTTATGAGCCTCGCCATCATCAGATCGAGCTAAGCGTCGATATTGAGTGCTTCATAGAATATTTGGGTCGGCTGCGGCTCCTTCCGCGCATTCTCGTTTTTTGGCGCTGCCTTCGAAGGGATCGCCTCTGAAGTTCAAAGAATGGCCGCAGGGGGTACATCCATTGCGCCCGGTACCGGCTCCGCGGCCACATCAACGATGCCGGTCTTGACTGCAGTGGTGCTCACCCCCTTCGTGGCCTCCACATTTTTCCGCGCAAGCTTCTTGGTCCGAGAGCGTTTGGGTTTAGCCTTGGCCAAACGCTTTCGCGGAATCGGCTTGGCCGCGGTCGGCTTCGCCGCTTTTCGCCGCGCAGGCTTGGAGGGCTTGCGCGTCTTGGTGCGCGCTGTCGACTTGCCTCTCCGTACCGTCGCTCGCTTCCTCCGTTGAGCCATGATAGCCGCCTGTTCTGGTGGGAGCCCGACTAATTCGTTCAGTATTTAACTGACCTCGAAGAAAGCAAGGTAAGCGCATCGCGTAATAGCCGCAATGGTCCGGAATCACTCAACCTGCGAGGCAAAGCTGGTCACGGCGGGTTGGGTGTTGGAGCGCGCGGAACCTTGAGCGATCGGCCACCGGGTACGGCCTTCTGGTATGAGAATTCTAACGGACTTGTTGAAATTGCCGTCAATCAGGGGCGCGCGGACCAGGACCTCGGCCTGGCGATTGGCATTCGGATCGAAACCGTCGTTTGATGCAGCAGCGTCGAAACAAAGGAACCTGTAGCGGACGGCAATAGCCGCGCCGAGCGGACAGGTCTGCTCTCCCGGCATGGACCCTATCCTGTTCTTAAGAGACCTGGGACGTTCTCGCTGGACCCTAGCGCCAGATGCACCAAGGTTGCTCTCGGCACATCACTATAGCGCTCCGAACGCCAGGAATTAGAGACGGTCCGATGGATCAAGAGCTTGCGTCCGGACGAGCAAGGACGCTCGGCGAGCCTGCGCTATCGCCGTGAAGACGTCGGCGATCACGGGATCGGCGGCAATGTCTTTCAGCGTGCGATCCAGACGCCTACGCCAATTCGGGTATTCAGCGGCAGTCCCAGGCAGGTTCGGCTGTTGTTTCTCATCCGCAAGATCGTCTAATTGCACCGTGAGCAATAAGGCTGGCGAGCGCGCAAGATAGATATGCACCGCAGCGGCAATTTCCGCGGACCACGGAGCCTTTGCTGTATCTCCATGACGAAGGCCGCTCGGCAGCAGGCCTTCATTCCCTAGTGCCTCGACAAGCAGTTGCTTGTCTCTCTCGCGCTCGCTCCGCGCCCGCTCCGCCTCCTCGGCGCTTTTGAAAATTCCGAGGCTGGTTTTGAGTGCGATATCTTCCCCCGTCCAGTATCCGCGCAGCGTCGCAAGATCATGGGTGGTCGCAGAAACCGCGGCAAGCTCCGGGAACTCGGCAGGCTTGCGGAAACGGCCGTGGTGCTGCTCGAAATAAAGCACACGGCAGGACAATACATTCGCCTCCATCATGCGCTCGCGCAAGCCGGCGGGAACCGTGCCCAGATCCTCCCCGATCACAATGCACTTGTTTCGCTCGCTTTCCAGCGCGGCAATCGACAATAGGTCGTCGAGCGGAAAGCGGAGATAGGCGCCCTCGACAGGTGACGCCCCTGCGGGAATGACAAATAGTCGCTGCCACCCCATGACATGATCTACGCGCAGCGCGCCCGCATGGCGCATGTTTGCCTGCAACAACGCGATGAAATGGGCATAGCCAGCGGAGCGCAGGCGGCGCGGATTGAGCGGAATGATACCCCATTCCTGGCCCTTCTCGTTGAACGGATCGGGCGGCGCACCCACCCGCGTATCGCGCAAAAAGCATTCCTGGTTGGCCCAATGATCGGAGCTGGAAACGTCAACGCTTACGGCGAGATCGCGGTAGAGCCCGAGCGCCATCTCCTGCATTTTCGCGCTGACGGCCACGGCGGCGAGTTGAATCTCGCACTGCCACTGCAGGTATTGATAGAAGGACAAGCGGTCTTCGCGGTCGCGCGTAAATCGAACGACCTCGTCCGAGTTCGGATCGCTGCTACGATCCGGCCAGCGCATCCAGTTATGCGTTGCAAACGTTTCGCATAATGTCTGGAAAGTCGCGAAGCGGTTGAGAGACACGCCGCCTCCGTTCACGAAACGCCGGAATGCGCGGCCGTGCTCATCGTCGGCTCGCGCGTGCGTCGTCCGGAAGTGCCTATAAAGCTCCTCAAGCACGGCAAGCTTTGTCGCCGCGACCGTCGCGTAACTCACGAAGCTCGAACGCCGCGCTGTATCAAGGGCCTCCGCTGTAGCGGAAGAATTGGCCAAGAAGCGGGCCGCTTCGGATTCAGCAAAATCCGGAATTGCGGTCACGTCGAGATACAGCGGATTGAGGAACAGGCGGCTTGAAGGCGAATAGGGACTGGCACTCTCCGGCGCGTCCAGAAACAGCGCGTGAAGAGGATTGACGCCGACCACGCCGGCCCCGCATGCGGCCGACCAGTGAACGAGAGCGCTGAGATCGCCAAAATCGCCAATCCCCCAATTCTTGTCGGAGCGGACCGCATAGAGCTGGGTGGATATCCCCCAAAAGCGCGGCGTGCTGCGATTATCCGGCAGATGGCAACGTGCGGGCGCGACGATGAGATCGGCAGCGGCTTCGTTAGTCAAAGCGACGCGCAAGCGATGATGGCCGAGCGGTTGCCTCGGTAGTTGGAGCCGGTAGAGAGCGATCGTCGAACCGGCGATATCCCTGGTAGCCTCGACGCAGAGGTCTTGCAGCCGGCTCTCCCCTGCCGCGCGTGGGCCGCCTTCGAGGTCGATCGACCAACGTAACGACCGCGCTGCAGTCGGGGCAGCAAGACGGACAGGTACGCAGATGGGGCTTGCTTCTTTTGCAACGATCACCGGCGGCAGCGTTTCACGCCAAGCCTCTTCAGCCAGCAGGACCAGGCTGGCCGCGATTTCCGCATCGGAATCTGAAGAAATACCGAGGGCGCGAAGCAAATGTCGCGCCGTATCCGGCGACCGTTCGTGGAGACGTCCCTGAATGTCCCAATATCGCGCCTCGATGCCCGCCGCATCGGCAAGCGCATCGAGGGATGCATCGCTCATCGAACAGCGGCCGCCAACAATGCAAGCGAGCGGCCAGCAATCACGAACATCACGGTCTCGGAAACCGGCTCCGGTGGTACGCCGTCTTCGAAAATTGTATTCAGCATGCAGCGCCATCGCAGGCCAGGCTCGATCGCCGGCAAGCTGAACCTAACTTCACGGTCTGACGCATTCATTAGCAAGAGAAAAGCCCAAGCCTCCTCCGCGGAGTCGTCGTCGAGCGGCGTTACCGCATATTGAGTGCCTAAGCACAGTCCCTTCGCTGCGCTCCAATCGGCTTCCGTCATCTCCTGCCCATTGGGCAGAAGCCAGCAAATATCCTTGAGGCCACCGCCGCGGAGATGCTTTCCGTGCAGGAAGCTCGTTCGGCGAAATACGCCATGCCTCGAGCGCAGTTTGAGAACGCGCCGCACAAAATTACAAAATTTCTGTTCGGCATCCAGCTTGTTCCAATCGACCCAGCTGATCACGTTGTCCTGGCAATAGGCGTTGTTGTTGCCTTGCTGGGTCCGACCGAACTCATCGCCGGCAAGAAGCATGGGCGTTCCTTGGGACAGCAAGAGCGTCGCAATCATGTTGCGCTTCTGGCGTCTTCGCAGTGCCGCGATTTCGCAGTCGGAAGTTGGACCCTCAACGCCGCAGTTCCAGCTGAAATTCTCGTTTGGTCCATCGGCATTGCCTTGACCGTTGCGCTCGTTGTGCTTAGCACCATAGCTCACCAGATCTTCGAGAGTGAACCCATCATGACTGGTGATGAAATTGATGCTCGCACCGGGCCTGCGACCTGATCGCTCGAACACATCGCTCGATCCAGCGAGCCGCGTAGCAAGGTCAGCAAGAAGGCCTTTGTCGCCGCGCCAAAATCGCCGGACCGTGTCGCGGAACCGGTCGTTCCATTCGCGCCAGTCCGGCGGAAAAGCGCCCAATTGATACCCTTCGACGCCGAGGTCCCACGGCTCCGCAATCAGTTTCGCCTTGCAGAGCAAGGGATCTTGCGCGATGCGCGCAAACAGCGAAGCGCTGCGTGAGAAATGCTGGTTTTCGCGGGCAAGACTTACCGCAAGGTCGAAGCGAAAACCGTCGACGTGCATCACCGCGACCCAATAACGCAGGGCATCCACGACCATCTGCAATACCCGCGGATGATCAAAATTCAGCGTATTTCCACAGCCGGTGAAGTTGAGATAGCGGCGCCTATCCTCCGCAAGGCAATAGTAGGACACGTTATCGATGCCGCGAAAAGAAAGTGTTGGGCCGAGTTCGTCAGCTTCAGCGGAATGATTGAAGACGACGTCCATAATGACTTCGACGCCCGCCTCGTGGAAGGCCCGCACCATGTGCTGAAACTCGGCGACGTCACCGTTGGAAAGGTATCGCGGCTCGATTGCAAAAAAATTGATTGAATTGTAACCCCAATAGTCTTTGAGACCGTGGCGCCAGAGCCGGCGCGACGTGCCGATCGCGTGCACAGGCAGCAATTCAATCGCCGTGATGCCGAGCTCACGGATATGCCGAATGACGTCGGCGCTGCAAAGGCCTGCGAAGGTGCCGCGCAATACCGGTTCGACGGCAGGGTTGCGCATCGTATAACCGCGTACGTGCAGTTCGTAGATCGCGCTCTGCGTCGCCGGCAGTTGCGGCCTTGCCTCGCCTTTCCAATCGAATGCCAGGTCGATGACGCGGCATTTCGGCATCCAGGTCGCGTTATCACGCGTATCGAAGGAAAGGTCTTCGCGGGGATCGCCGACAACATAGCCGCAATGCAAGTCGTTCCACTCAAACGAGCGGTCGAGCTCGCGCGCGTAGGGATCAACGAGAAGCTTGTTCGGGTTGAAGCGGTGGCCGTTTAACGGGTCGTAGGGGCCGTGAACGCGATAACCATAAAGCTGGCCAGGCACCGCCTCCGCAAGAAATCCATGCCAGACGTTGTCGGTGCGTTCGGTCAGCGGCAGCCGCGCTACCTCGCGTTCACCATCATCATCGAACAAACAAAGCTCGACCTTGTCCGCATTCGCGGAAAAGAGGGCGAAATTGACACCGCTTCCGTCGAAGGTCGCGCCTAAGGGCTGCGGACGACCTTCCGACAGCCTGAAGCGCGTCATCACCATCGCTCCTTTTCCGGACGCAGTACGACGACGCCAAGCGGCGGCAAAGTAAGCGGCAACGAAAATGCAAAGCTATGGGCTCCAATCTCCTGGGCTTCGATCGCGCCCAAATTGCCGACATTGCTGCCGCCGTAGTGCGCGGAATCGGTGTTGAGGCGTTCTTGGTAACGTACCTTGCGCGGAATGCCGATGCGGTAGCCATAGCGAACGACAGGCGTGAAATTGCAAACGACCACGACGAAATCATCCGGGTTCGCGGCCCGCCGCACATAGGCAATGACGCCGCTTTCGGCATCGCCGCAATCGATCCACGAGAAGCCTTCCGGCTCGCAATCGCGCTCGTGGAGAGCTGCCGTTTCGCGATAGAGCCAGTTCAGATCGCGCGCGAGCTTCTGCATACCGGCGTGCGGAGGGTCTTTGATCAGATCCCATTGTAAGCTTTCGTTGTGCTTCCATTCGCCAGTTTGGGCAAACTCGCCGCCCATGAACAACAGCTTCTTGCCGGGTTGCGTGTACATGAAAGCGAGATACGCGCGCAGATTGGCGAACTTTTGCCAGCGGTCTCCAGGCATTTTGCTGAATAGAGACCCCTTTCCATGCACGACCTCGTCATGCGACAGGGGGAGGATGAAATTCTCTGTAAAGGCGTAGATGAGTCCGAATGTCAGGCCTTCATGATGATATTTTCGGTGGATTGGGTCCTTTCCCATATATTCGAGCGTGTCGTGCATCCACCCCATGTTCCATTTGTACCCGAATCCAAGACCGCCAAGATAAGTCGGCCGCGACACCATGGGCCACGCTGTGGACTCCTCAGCCACCGAGACAGCCCCTTGGCCCTCGGCGTAAATCGCTTCGTTGAGTCGCCGTATGAAGGCGAGCGCTTCGAGGTTCTCTCGCCCGCCGTATTGATTGGGCAGCCACTCTTCCGGCTTCCGGCTGTAATCGAGATATAGCATAGAGGCAACTGCATCGACCCGAAGTCCATCGACATGAAACTCTTTGATCCAATAGAGGGCATTCGAGATTAGGAAAGCGGCGACCTCGCGTCGGCCGAAATTGTAGATGAGCGTTTGCCAGTCCGGATGCAGGCCTTTGCGTGGATCGGCATGCTCGTAGACGCACGTACCGTCGAAGAACCCGAGACCATGAGGGTCGTTTGGAAAATGTCCGGGGACCCAGTCCAGCAGAACGCCGATGTTCGCGTCATGGCAACACTGTACAAAATGCCGCAAGTCGTCCGGTGTTCCGTAGCGGCTCGTGGGTGCGAACAGGCCAAGCGGCTGATAGCCCCAAGACCCATCAAAGGGATATTCCGAAAGCGGCAGTAGTTCGATATGCGTGAAGCCATGCTGTTGCACATAAGGCACCAGCTCATCCGCAAGTTCGCGATAGGTTAGATACTGGCCGTTGTGACTGCGCTTCCATGATCCAAGATGTGCCTCGTAGATGCTGATCGGTGATTCGCGGGCATTCGCTCCTTCACGGTGGGTCATCCATTTCTCGTCGTGCCACTCAAAATCGGATCGATAGACGATAGAAGCAGTCGCGGGAGGCCGTTCTGCAAAGAAGCCGCACGGATCGGCCTTCAAGGGCAGCACCTCGCCGGACTTGCTCTTGACTTCATATTTGTAGAGTTCCCCGGGGCCGATCCCCGGTATGAAGATCTCCCACACGCCGCATTCTCGCCGCAACCGCATCGGATGGCGGCGACCGTCCCAGCAGTTGAAGCCCCCAACAACGCTGACGCGGTGCGCGTTCGGTGCCCAGACTCCGAAGACGACCCCAGAGACGCCATCGACAATTTGAGGGTGCGCCCCTAGCATCCGATGGATCTCGAAGTGGTTTCCTTTTTTGAATAGCTGTAGCTCGGTCTCTCGCAGCAGAAGGGGGAATTGATAGGGATCTTCGAACTCGATTTCGCCTTTAGCTGTGGCTGCTCGCAGCCGATAGTGGAAACGTTGTCGGCGATCGAGGAGTGGGCCGGCGAAGAGACCAGCAGTATGGAGTTTTGATAATTCACCGACCAGAGACTTGTCGTGTGCGTCGACGACCCATACCCGGGCCGCCCAGGGCACGAGGGCACGCACCACAAGGGCACCCTTGAGGCCCGGCGCATGGTGCATGCCGAGGACGGCGAAGGGGTCGCCATGTTCGCCGCTCACGATAGCTGCGATTGTCTCTTCGTCGACGCCGGCGATGTTGGCTTCCGTTCGCTCCATCGTGGCTATCCAGCAGTACCCGGACGGGGCCGTTCCTATCGAAAGCTAACCATCCAATCCCGGCGACTTAGGAGCGCTTTACGCTAGGTCAAACCAACGGCCGCCAGCACCGAACCGAGGGCCATTGCGGCGAGTGATGCTCTTTTGTTTGCGGGGGTGGTTCACCGAGCCAGAACGCTTTTGTGAAAAAAGCCGCAACGGAACGTATTTACGGCTGGGGTAGATTATAAAGATCATGGGCCCAACCATTCTGATGGATTTGTTGTCTGGGAGAGTGTCGCATGCCAGCGCGTGGCAAACCGTTACGGAAGACGATATCCAACATTTCTGTCATGACCGCGTCCTTGATCTGAGTCAATGCTCGGCAAATCCGGCGACGGTTTAGTTCTTAGTCCGTCGTGAATGGTTGGGGAGGCTGCGTTGCGCGTTCTCTTCGGATCTTCCGAGGTTTATCCTCTCGCCAAGACTGGTGGCCTTGCGGACGTAAGCGCAGCGCTTCCAAAGGCGCTGACAGCGCTTGGCGTCGAGACGCATCTTCTGCTGCCGGGCTACCCGAGGGCCATCCAAGCTGCTTCTAACAAGACGGTCGAGATCGAGCTCGCGGATTTCATGGGCGCTGGCCCTTTCCGCCTAATCTCCGCACGCACACCTGACTCGGCTCTTCCGATTTGGCTCGTTGACTGCCCTTCGCTGTTTCGACGCCCGGGCGGCCCGTACCAGGATCAAGACGGGCAAGACTGGCCGGACAATGCGCGACGCTTCGCATTGTTTAGCCATGTTGCGGCCCGACTGTCGCGCGGCCAACTTTTTGGTGGTTGGCATGCAGATGTCGTTCATGCCAACGATTGGCCGACAGGGCTTGTGCCGGCGATCTTGGCGGAAATTCCCGGTCAGAGACCGGCGACGATTTTCACGATACACAATCTTGCCTACCAAGGTTTGTTCACCGCCGCCATCTACTCGCAACTCGGTCTTTCCGACGAGGCTTTCAACCCGGAGGGCTTGGAGTTCCATGGCAAGATATCGTTTCTCAAGGCCGGCATCCGTTACAGCGACCAACTGACGACAGTCAGTCCGACCTACGCCCGAGAAATTCTTACCTCGGAGTATGGCTGTGGCTTGCAAGGTCTGCTGCAGCAGCGTGCACAAGATCTCGTTGGTATCCTCAACGGGGCGGATTACGAGATCTGGGATCCCTCAAGGGATGTTTATCTCCCGAACAATTTTAGCTTGGCAAATATGGCCGGGAAACGAGCATGTAAGACGGCGCTGCAAGACGAGTTCGGCGTCAAAGCTGATTTAGAGGCGCCATTAATCGTCTTTGTCAGCCGGATCACGGACCAGAAAATGGCCGATGTTGTTGCTGCCGCACTACCCGAGGTCATCGGCGACGGCGCCCTGTGCGTGTTGCTGGGAGATGGAGAACGGCACCTCGAAGAGCAATTCGAGGCAGCGGCGCTCCGCTACCCGGGGCGGATCGCGTTCCGCGTCGGCTACGAAGAGCCGCTGGCGCATCGGCTCGTGGCTGGTGGCGATATCTTGCTTCATCCTGCACGCTATGAGCCCTGCGGGCTTACCCAGCTTTATGCGATGCGCTACGGCACTTTGCCCGTCGTGAGAGGCACCGGCGGGCTCCGCGACACTGTCGTGGATGCAAATGATGACACACTCAATCGCGGAACGGCGACGGGGTTCATGTTCGAAGGCGCCAGTAGCGAGGATATGGTTCGCTGCGTGGGACGGGCGCTTGCTCTGTATCGGCAGCCTGTCGCCTGGCGGAAGGTACAGCGGCATGCAATGGCTCAAAATTTCGGATGGGAGGACTCAGCGCGCCGCTATCGCGCACTCTACCACAGCCTGGCTCCGGGGGCTGTCGCGACACCCCAGCCTGTCGTAGCCGACCCAATACTTGAGCATGTTGCAGGATAGGAGGAGACGCAACACAGGCCTTATCGTACGTTTGCAGCCTTTATATCCTTAAGAAAGCCTTTATATCGTTAGACGCCGGAACGCGCGGATCCCGCTTTCGCCGACCACCCCGCCCGGCGAAACGATCGCGGTGGAATGAGACAAATGGCAATGTAAAGGTTAGTATTGAGCATAACTCATGGAAACGGAAGCTTGGGGCAATCTGGCCAATGAGTGAGAAACGGGGAGGAGATGTATGGCCGACACAGACCTTGTCTTGCCCGAGGACGCGATCAGACTGCGCAGCTATTTTATCTGGCAACAAGAGGGATGCCCGGCTGGCCAGGCGCTCTCGCATTGGCTGCGGGCAAAAGGAGAACTCGAGGCGGAGCTGCGCGCCGGCGTGGGTCCGCGCATGCTGCTCAGCTTCGTCATGCCGCGGGTTCCGATTTCGGCGCCCCCGAACAGGCGCATATCCGTCAAGATCGGGCGTGAGGCGGCCTAACGCTGCCACGCGATAAGCGGAAACTCGGTCGGCAGAAGGGCGTCCGCGTGATAGGGTACGGCCCGCACGGTGTAATCGTCCGCGGGGCGTGATGTTTCGACGGCACCAGCGTAGATATAGCCGTTCCTCGAGCCCGGTATCGTCTGCTCTTGATGCAGAAGGATCACTTCTGACGAATGCTCCCCCGTGGCGTCGGCAAACAATTCGATGCGTACCGACGACGCCGGCACTTCACCGAGATAAACCGGCACGAAAACGTGCCATGCTTTGTTGGCGCGGTTGATGGTTGGGTTTCCGATATGAAGGGTCGGCCACTGCTCATGTATAGCTCGCGACCATTTGTTGAGGTTGCGCGCTTTTGCACATTTCTCCTTCAGACGGTCGCGCACCGCTTGAGCTCGAGGCAGATAGGCCTGTTCAACGTATTGCTGCATCATGCGGGTACTGCTGAACGCGGGCGTCAGTGTTGACATGCTCTTGCGGATGAGCGCCAGCCAGGCACGTGGAAGGCCGGCAGCATCGCGATCATAAAAACTCGGGATCACCTCGGATTCGAGAACCCGGTAGAGACTTTCTGCGTCGCGCGCATCAACCACGACCGCCTCGCCGCCACTTTCGTCGCCGACTGCCCAACCTACCTCGGGTTCGTAGGCTTCATTCCACCAGCCATCACGGATGGAACAATTCAGTCCGCCATTTACCAGAACTTTCATGCCGCTGGTCCCGCAGGCTTCCCAGGGCCGGCGTGGCGTATTGATCCACACATCGACGCCCTGCACGAGGTCCTGCGCAAGATCGATATCGTAATCCTCCAAGAAAACGACGCGCCGCCGCAACCGCGGCTGCTGCGCGAACTCGATCCATTCCTGGATCATCTGCTTGCCCACAACATCCGCAGGATGGGCCTTTCCGGCTACAACGATCTGCACCGGGCGTTGCTCATCGAGAAGGAGCCGACCAAATCGGTCCGCGTCGCTGAGCAACAAGTTAGGTCGCTTGTATTCCGTGAACCGACGCGCAAAACCCAACGTCAAGATGTTCGCATCGAGCGCGATGTCGGCTGTGTGGACTGCTTCACGCTCATAACCCCGTTCGCGCAACTGTGTGGCGAGGCGGGCCCGGGCGATGCGCACGACCCGTTCGCGGACTTTGCCGCGCATGGCCCACAGCTCCTCGTCGGGGACGCTCACGATATTCTCGGCATCAGCATGCGGCACCGAGCGCCAACGCTCCTTGCCGCACGACTCGGTCCAAATCCGGTCCGCTTCAGCGGAATCCCAGGTCGGAGCATGTACGCCGTTGGTGATGTGGGACACTGGCACCTCGCCGGTCGGCCAGCGCGGAAACAGCGGCTGGAAAATGCGGCGGCTGAACTCTCCGTGAAGTCGGCTGACGCCGATACACATGGCGGATCCCCGCAGCGCGAGATACGCCATATTAAACGCTTCGCTGTCGTCATGCGCATTAAGCCGACCAAGCGCCAGCACATCATCCAGATCGACGCCGCCCTCGGGGAGCACGCCCTCGACATAAGGCAGATATTTGCGCAGGAGATCGGCAGAAAATTGATCGAACCCGGCGGCGACTGGTGTATGGGTCGTGAATATGTTGCCGGAACGCGTCGCCCACAGCGCCGCCCAAAAGTCGATGTTCTCTTTCAACGCCACGTGCCTGGCGCGTTCAATGATGGCGAAGGCAGCGTGACCTTCGTTGACGTGGCAGATTTCGATTTCCGGATGGAGGAGCTCCACCACGCGCCAGCCACCGACGCCCAGTACAATCTCCTGCATCAACCGCATTTCGGCGCCACCGCCGTAAAGTTTGGCGGTTATGCCGCGGTCAGGAGGGTTGTTGAGCACATCGTTGCTGTCGAGCAGATATAGCTTTACCCGACCGACTGAAGCCTGCCAAATACGCAATTGGACGATACGTCCTGGCAACTCGAGCGGGACGCGCAACCGTCCGCCCTCCGGCAGTATCACCGGCTCGATCGGCAGCGCCGCGGGTTCGTTAAAGGGGTAGAATTCTTGCTGCGCGCCGGCACTGTTGAGAAGCTGCCTAAAGTACCCTTCCTGGAAGAGAAGCCCGATGCCTACTATAGGAACATCGAGGTCGCTCGCGGCCTTCAGAAAGTCTCCGGCAAGAACTCCCAATCCGCCCGCATAGAGTGGAAGCGCAGCGCCGAGACCAAACTCCATGCTGAAATAAGCTACGCCGCCTAGTCGTGTTCCGTCTTTGCTGCAGCGAAACCAGCCCGGCGTTTGCAGATACCGCTCTCGCGCGGCCACGAATTTGGATAATTGATCCAGAAATTTCCGATCGCTGGCGAGCTCGTTGAGCCGTTCCGTGGGTGCGCTCTGCAGCACGACCCATGGATTGTGGGTCTTGGCCCAAAGTTGCGAGTCGATATAGGACCACAGCGCATCGCCTTGGTGACTCCAAGTCCAAAGCAGATCAAGCGCCATCGTCCGCAGGATCGTGATTTCGCGAGGCAATTCGGGCGAAGGAAGTGCAACCATGACCTGATACCTGAAGAAGGCGGAACGCTAAGGTAAGATCCGTAGAAACGCCAGCACCCCAAACGCTCTGCAAGCGCCAAACACTGCGCTCACAACACTCCGATTTGATGCGAAGAAACGTGATGCCACGCAACTCGGACTTAGCACGCACGTGAGGACGCTATGGCGCCTCCAATTGTGCTCCACCTGCCTCCCACGCGCACACTTCACCATCATGCAACCGGGAATGAAGGTCAATGCATCGAGCGGTAGCAGACGTGATGACTGAAGCGGTCATACATGTTGATCCCACGTCACCATTGACGCGAGTTTTAGAACTGATGGTGAACCTCAAAGCCCGCAGCTTCCCGGCGCCGGACCATAATCGCCAACTGCAGGGCATCATCTCACAGAGGACATCATGCGCGCTCTCAAGGAAACGACACGGCAAGAGGTCAGTTAATAAACACTGCGCTTGTGCTAGCATGATAACGCTGGAAGATTGCATCGGGTTGTGCGGCTTAACCGAAGAAGAAGTGGTCGCCATCGCAGAGCACGAGCATCTCCCAGAAATAGCTGCCGCGGCAATGGCTCAGTACCTCTTGGCCCAAGAGCACGGTAGTGAAAAAGTTCGGGAGATGATTGTCGATGATATTCGACAGGCTCAACGCGTTGGGCGCGACAAGGAACATGTGCTGACGCCGCTACACGTTCTGCATCATTTCTTAAAGACGCATCCCGGGGCCAGACCATCTCACCATCCCTGGAGCAAGCGGCTCTAGTATCCGTCCACGAGCTGCGGTAATTCTAGGCGGGGCTATGCGAAACATTACTGAAGTCTGGCGGATTTTCCCAAACTTCACAGGTACATGCGCCTTCGCCCGATCCGATCCGATAGATGACCGGAAACTGGGATCGTAACGAACGACAGCACGCCCGCGGCGATCAACGACGTCAGCAAGAAGTTCCGTGGGGCGTGTAACACCTGCGTCCCGTAAGCAAAGACGAACGCCAGATAGATGTAGGCGGGTGCCTGCTCCGCCGTACGCGCCAACGCCGAGAGGATGATCTCCTTGGGCTGCCGTTTGATTACTTCCCACACTGGCGCCCTCTCGATTCTGTTTTCCGCCACCACCCGCTGGAAGGCGGGCGTTTCGAGAATGCCGAGCCGGATGTAAAGGCCGACCGCGACCATCACGATGCTCAGCAAAAACGGCACACGCCATCCCCAGTCCAGGAATTGGTCTCCGGAAAGTCCGCTGAACATTAAAACCGCCACATTGGCGAGCAGCAATCCGGCCGGTGCCCCGAACTGTGGCCACGACGCGATGAACCCGCGATGCGCGTTGGTGCGCGCCCATTCCATGGACAGCAACACGGAACCGCCCCA
>Ga0187784_10001421_pt1 | contig 18978 bp, 15 predicted proteins | sample 1015_SJ02_MP15_2_FD_132964 | JGI IMG/M metagenome (GOLD analysis project Ga0187784, IMG submission 132964) | Tropical peat soil microbial communities from peatlands in Department of Meta, Colombia - 1015_SJ02_MP15_20_MG | ecosystem: Environmental > Terrestrial > Soil > Wetlands > Peat | place...
GTTACCGGGCCGTCGATCGAAAAATCGATCGCGCCGCTGCGCAGCTTCGTTGCCGAACCGATGCGCTACGGCGCGCTGTTGCTTGCCGGCGACGCCGCCCACATCGTGCCGCCGACCGGAGCGAAAGGTTTAAATCTCGCGATCTCCGACGTCTATTATGTGTCCCGCGCGCTGATCGAATTCTACCGCAGCGGCGCGACGCGCTATCTCGACAGCTATTCCGACACCGCGCTGCGCCGCGTCTGGGGCGCCGCGCGCATGTCGTGGTGGCTGACCATGCTGCTGCACCGTTTTCCCGACGAAACGCCGTTCGAGGCGCAGATGCGGCTCAATCAGTTCGATTATCTGTGCAGTTCCGAGAGCGCTCAGGCGTCGCTCGCCGAGCAATATGCCGGCCTGCCGTATTGAGGCGGCTCAAGCATTTTAATGGAGCATGATCTTTTCGGACCTTGCTTCGCCCGCCGAAGCGGCGTGTGAACATAGAAGCGACGGCGATCATGCTGCCGTGCGCCTGCGCATGGTGCCAAGCAGCCCGCGCGGGAAAAACAACACCACCAGAATGAAAATCGCGCCGACGAACGACATCCAATTCACCGTCATCGACGAGATATAGTCCTGTAGCACCACAAACACCGCGGCGCCGAGCAGCGGACCCCAGAACGTGCGCATGCCGCCGATCACGGTCATGACCACGAAATAGCCCGACAGCGAATAGTGCAGGGTCAGCGGATCGGCAAAATTGTTCAGCAAGGCATAGAGCGTGCCGGCGAGCGCGGTGAAGAAACACGAGATCGAGAACGACAGCCAGATATGGCGCTCGATGGGAATGCCGAGGAACCGCGCGCGGCGCTCGTTCTCGCGGATCGCAAGCAGGGTGCGGCCGAACGGCGAGCGCAAGATGAGGCCCATCAGCGCTACCGCAACGGCGAAGATCGCCAGCAGAAAATAGTAGAACGGCGTTCCGCCCTGGGTGATGTCGAGTGTCAATGGTCCGATACCGATCGGCTCGCGGTGAAAATCGCGCAGGCCGTCGAAGCCGCCGGTGAAATCGTTCCAGCTATAGGCGAGGTAGTACCACAGCTGGCCGAAGGCGATGGTGCACATGGCGAAATAAACGCCGCGGCGCCGCACGATCAGGGCGCCGAACAGCGTGCCGGCCAAGCCGCCAAGGAGCGTGCCGAACAGCATGGCGAGCGGGGTGGAATGCACCAGATAGCGCAGCGTGAGACCGGCGCCGTAGGCGCCCAGCCCGAAATAGGCGGCGTGGCCGAAGCTCAATACGCCGGTAAATCCCAGCAGCATGTTGAGCCCCATCGCCGCCAGGCCGAACACCAAGACGCGCGCCGCCAGCGCGGTGTAGCCGCCAAGCAGCGGCAGCCACAGCGGCACCGTCAATAGCACCGCCCAGATGGCGACTAGCAGCAAGAATTGGCGGCTCGCTCCGTAGCGCGCAGTGGCGGGAAGCGTGACTGCGGTCATGACAGCATGCCTTCCTCGCCAATCAGCCCGCGCGGCCGGATCAGCAGCACCGCCATCAGCATCGCATAGATCACCGCTTCGCTGGCCGCCGGGTAGAACACGGTGGTCAGCGCCGCCGCCATGCCGATCAAGAGGCCGCCGAATAGCGTGCCGATCAGGCTGCCGACGCCGCCGACGATGATGGCGATGAAGCTTGGCATCAACAGATCGTCGCCCATGTTGGGATTGAGCCCGATCTGCCCGGCGGCGAGCACGCCGCTCAAGCCGGCAAGCAGGCAGCCGACGGAGAAATTGAACGACCGCAGGTTACGGACGTTGACGCCCAACGTGGATACGGTTTCGAGATCCAGCGTTCCCGCACGGATACGAAGCCCGATCCGCGTGTAGCGCAGAAAGGCGAACAGCCCGACCACGGTGACGATGACGACGCTCACCATGAAAATGCGATACCAGGTGATGAAGAACAGGTCGGGGGTGATCGGCTGCGCCAGGCCGGCGGGCAGCCCCAGCGGCAAGCCGTTGGGACCCCAGATGTAACGCGCCGCGTCCTGCATCACGAAGGCGAGCCCGAAGGTCAACAGCAGGCTGTAAACCGGATCGCGGTTGTAGATGCGGCGGATCATCAGCCGCTCCACCGCAACACCAATCAGCGCGGTAAGGAACGGCGAGACCAACAGCGCCCCCCAATAGCCGAGCGTCGGCGACAGCGTGAAGGCGAGGTAACCGCCGAGCGCCAGGAAATTGCCGTGGGCGAAGTTGATGACGTTCGACAGGTTGAGGATCAGCGACAACCCGAGCGCCATCAGCACGTAAAACGCGCCGATGATCAGCCCGTTGGTGACGTTGAAGACGACGACCTGCCACATCTGCCCGCCCCTGCGCGTCAAGCGTCATTGTGAGGAGCGCGGCGACGAAGCAATCCAGAACGGGTAGTTGACCGGATTGCTTCGCTTCGCTCGCAATAACGCAAAGTGAATCCCGCGGCTCAGAAGATCAGGCCGGACGTTCCATCTTGCATCCGGTTTCCTCGACCGTGCCGGCGGCCTGTTCGCCCGGCACCAGCACGGCGACGGTGAACACGTCGTTGGGATCGCCCTTCGGCGGATGCATCTCGCCGACAAAGATGCTCGGCATGAGTTCGTGATCGCCCTTGCGATAACGGACCTGGCCGGGCTGCAAGGCCACGTCCGGCGGCAGTTCCATGTCCTCCATCGCCATTGCCAGCTTCGGCCCTTCGAGCGATTTCGCCTTGGCTGCGGCGAGCCGCACCGAATGCATCGACACGTAGCCGAACCAGTCGCGCGCGGTCGGCGTTTTGTTGTTGTTCGCGGCGCGATAGTCGGCGACGAATTTGACGACCTCGGGCACCTTGGGCTGGTTCCACCACCACTCCATGTCCCACCAGCCGGCTTGCGCCTCCGGCGGACAGGCCTTGACGCTTTCCAGTTCGAACAACGCGCCGCCGAGCGCCATTTCCTTGCCCAAGCCGAATTGGGTGAGCTGCTTCATGCAGTTGATCTGGGTGAGCCCGCCCATATTGTTGAGCAGCACGTCGGGCTTGTAGGCCTTGGCCTTGATCAGCGTGGCGGAGAAATCGGTATTATTGATCGGCAGGAAATCGCCCTCATAGCTGCCGCCGAGCTTGGTCAGCGCCTTGATGAAGGCGTCTTGCAGCGAGTGCCCGTAGGCATAGTCGGGCGTGATGAAGAACCATTTCTTGCCGAACCGCTTGACCAGTTCCGGCGTCACCGCCGCGGTATCCATGGTCGTGGTGTTGCAGACGCGGAATACGTTCCATTTGCAATTGGTGCCGGTGATCGGATCGGTATGGCCGCCCGGCACGATGTGGAACACCTTCTTCTCGTTGGTGACCTGCGACATCGCGTAGGCGATGCCGGAGTTGACGTCGCCGAGGATCACGTCGACCTGATCGCGGTCGATCAGCTTGCGCGTCTTCTGCACGCCGGTGCCGACGTCGTTCGCGGAGTCCTCGACCAGCAGCTGGACCGGACGGCCGAGAATGCCGCCCTTCTTGTTGATTTCGGCTTCGGCGTATTTGGCGCCGTCGACTTCGCTCTGCGCCAATGCCGACAATACACCGGTCAACGGATTGACCATGCCGATCTTGACCGGCTCGTCGGCCAGCGACCTGACCACGAACGGTGCGCCGATGACCTGGCTGGCGCCGAGCGCGAGGCCGGCCTGGAGCAATGAGCGGCGGCGTACGGGCAGTGCAAGTTTTGACATTTCGACCCTCCCTAGTGTCGTCGCAGCGTTGCGCTTGTCGATTTCCGGCTTGTCAGGCACCGGTTGGAGCGCCGGCGGTTTCTGACCGGATGCGGCCGCGCCCGCGCTTTTTTCACATCTTCTGCCGCACCTTAAGGTCGGTCAAGGCGAGGCGACGCGGCGCATGCTCAAGTTTGCGCCATACCCGCCATTGCCGACGGCGGCATTTGGCCGCGCAGCATGGGGCCCCCGGCAAGCTGCGGCTCCGCCAACCATGCGCGCTCAGGCCGAACCTTGCTTGCGCGCCTTGGCCTGCGCGGCGAGGAAGCGCGACAGCCGCGTCCGCACGGCGTCGGCTTGCTCCGGCGTCCATTTGCGGAAGCCCTCGCCGGCTTTCATGCCGAGCTTGCCGGCTTTGACCTTGTCGCGCAGCAACGGATGCGGTCCGCCCGTGCAGTCGAGATGCCGGTAAAGCACCTCGGCGATATCGAGCGCGAGGTCGAGCCCGACCAGATCGGATTGCTCCATCGGTCCGAGCACGGCGGTGCGCGCGCCGAACCCCTCGCGCACCACGATGTCGATGGTTTCGGCATCGCAGACGCCGGCGGCGACCAGCGCCATCGCCTCGCGCTTCATGGCGTGCTGCAACCGGTTGCCGACGAATCCGGGAACGTCGCGCCGGACGTGCACGGCCGTCTTCCCGGCGCCGCACAAAAGCTCAATGGTGCGGCGCACGACCTCGTCGGCGGTCTTTTCGTTCTGCACCACTTCGACCAGCGGCACCAGATGCGGCGGATTCCAAAAATGCGTACCGATGACGCGGTCACGATGCTTAAGATGGCGGCCGATCTCGGTCGAGGGGATCGCCGAACTGTTGCTGGCGAGAATCGTCTCCGCCGCGACGAGCGCTTCCAGCTCGGCGAAGATTTGCTGTTTCAGCGGCAGTTTCTCCGGCGCCGCCTCGAAGACGAATGCAACTCCTTGCATCGCCGGAGCGAGCGCCTCGTGCACCGCGATGCGCTGCAACAGCCCGGCATCGTCGCCGAACAGATCGAGGATCGCGCGCAGCCGTTGCGGCAGCGAGGCGCGAACCGGCGCTGCGGGTTCGAACACGCTGACGTGATGGCCGGCGGCGGCGAACAGATAGGCGATGCCGTGACCCATCAAGCCGCCGCCGACCACGCCGATTTTAAGCTGTTGTCGATCACGCATGTTTGTTTCGGTCTGAGAATTTCGTGGAACGGCCGCGACGTGCCGGCAGGATGCCGCACAGCCATCTCGCGTCAAGGGGAATGACGATCAGCCGGCCGAATAACCGCGTCGAACCGGCGATTCCTGTATTGCAATTCGAACCGCCTGTGTCACGATCCGGCCGGATCGTCGCACAGCCGCGCGTAAGTCGTCCAAGGCGCACGCGCATGTTTCGGGAGGAATCGTCATGCGCACTCGCGCCAATATGATGGTCTGTCTCATTCTGCTCGGAACCACGCTGGGCGCGGGCTTTGCCGTGACCGGCCGGCAGGCTCAGGCCGACGATCCCAACAGCGCGCCCAATCCCTATCACCTGGTCGCCAACTGGGCGAAGCTGCCGGAAGGCCGGCACTGGGGCATGGCGATCGGCGTCAGCGTCGATCGCGACGGATCGAGCGTCTGGGTGTTCGATCGCTGCGGCGGCCAGAGCTGCGCGGGTTCCAACATCGCGCCGATTCAAAAATTCGACGCCACCGGACGGCTGATTGTGACGTTCGGCTCCGGACTGTTCGATTGGCCGCACGGCCTGTTTGCCGCGCCCGACGGGTCGCTGTGGGTGACCGACGGCAAGACTCAGACGGTGATGCAATTCGCCCCGGACGGCCGCGTGCTGCGAACCCTCGGTAAGCTCGGCGTCGCCGGCGACGCCCCCGGCCTGTTCAATTCGCCGTCCGCCGTGCTGGTCGCGCCTGATGGCGACATTTTCGTCGCCGACGGCCACGGCGATTATCCGGTGCCGCATACCAACGACCGCATGGTCAAGTTTTCCAAAGACGGCAAATTCATCAAGGCCTGGGGCCACCATGGCTCGGCGCCCGGCGAATTCGACGTGCCGCATGCGCTTGCCATGGACTCCGCCGGCCGGCTCTTTGTCGCCGACCGGGCCAACAACCGAATCCAGATTTTCGATCAGGACGGGAAATTCTTGGCGGAATGGAAACAATTCGGCCGGCCGAGCGGCCTGTCTATCCGCGACGACATCATCTACGTCGGCGACTCGCAGTCAGACGACAAAACCAATCCGCCATTCCAGCAGGGCATCCGTATTGGCAGCGTCAAGGACGGCAAGGTGACCGCGTTCATCCCGCGGCTCGACCCGAAGCGGTCGATGCCGGAAGGCGTGGCGGCCGACAAGGATGGCAACGTGTTCGGCGGCTTCGCCACCGGCATGGACTTCGAGAAGTTCGCCAAAAACTGAGATTGCGGCGGCCCCCAGGGCACGCCACGGCGGCCGCGTGCGGCGCGGCGCCGGCAACGCATATGGTTGCGGGCAGCGCACCCCGCCGGTATCTATACGCGCCCCTGGCCAAACACCGCGCGAAACGCCCGCATGGCCCGTCTCGTAATGAAATTCGGCGGAACTTCGGTCGCCGATATCGACCGCATCCGCAACGCCGCGCGCCACGTCAAGCGCGAGGTCGACGCCGGCCATGAGGTCGCCGTCGTGGTGTCGGCCATGGCGGGCACGACCGATCAGCTGGTTCGGTGGTGCGAGGCCGCGCTGAAACAGCGCCACATATTCGACGCCCGCGAATACGACGCCGTGGTCGCCGCCGGCGAACAGATCAGCGCCGGACTATTTGCCATCACCTTGCAGGATCTCGATATCAATGCGCGCTCCTGGCAGGGCTGGCAGCTGCCGATCCTGACCTCGGAGGCGCACGGCTCGGCCCGCATTCTCGACATCAACGGCGACGAGCTGATCCGGCGCTTCAAGGGGCGCAAGGAAGTCGCGGTCATCGCCGGCTTCCAGGGCGTGCACAAGGCGACCGGCCGCGTCACCACGCTCGGCCGCGGCGGCTCGGACACTTCGGCGGTGGCGATCGCGGCGGCGATCCGCGCCGACCGCTGCGACATCTACACCGACGTCGACGGCGTCTATACCACCGACCCACGCGTGGTGCCCCGCGCGCGCCGGCTCGAACGGGTGGCGTTCGAAGAGATGCTGGAATTGGCTTCGCTCGGCGCCAAGGTTCTGCAGGTCCGCTCCGTGGAACTCGGCATGGTGCACAACGTGCGTATCTTCGTGCGCTCGAGCTTCGAGGCGCCGGAGAGCATCGACCCGCACGGCAATCCGCCGGGAACGCTGATCTGCGACGAGGAGGAAATTATGGAGCAACAGACCGTCACCGGCATCGCCTTCTCGCGCGACGAGGCGCAAATCTCGCTCCGCCAGGTCGAGGACAAGCCCGGCGTCGCGGCGGCCATTTTCGGCCCGCTCGCCGAAGGCAATATCAATGTCGACATGATCGTGCAGAACGTCTCCGCCGACGGCAAGACCACCGACATTACCTTCACCGTACCGGCGGCGGACTACCAGCGCGCGCTCGATGTCATCGCCAAGGCCAAGGCCGCGATCGGCTATGCACGGCTCGACGGCGCCACCGACGTCGCCAAGGTCTCGGTGATCGGCATCGGCATGCGCAGCCACGCCGGCGTCGCCGCGCAGGCGTTCCGCGCGCTGGCTGAGCGTTCCATCAACATCCGCGCCATTACGACGTCCGAGATCAAGTTTTCGCTTTTGATTGACGCGGCATTTACCGAGCTCGCGGTGCGCACCCTGCATGCGCTCTACGGGCTGGATAAAGCGGGGTAATTTCCGCCTCTCGCTGCAGCGCACCATAAACCGCGCCGTCATCACGGTGTCTTTGGCTTGCGGTTTGCATGCGGCATTCGATATAGCCGTAAGGATATTCGCCGCGGTACGGGACCCGGGCGAATTCCTCTTTGATTGAGGCCGGTGCGCTACGGGCTCCGCTCCGGCCGAAACCATGCCCGCGGGAGCTGTCGCCATGCGTGGCGCGCTCGGCGGTCCGCGCGTGCTGTTGCGCCGGCTTCGCGAAGTGATGGCGGAGCCGGTCAGCGCGCAGGAGCGCCTTGACAAGATCGTGGTGCTGATCGCCGCCAATATGGTCGCGGAGGTCTGCTCCGTCTATGTGTTGCGCGTCGACGCAACGCTGGAGCTCTACGCCACCGAAGGCCTGAACCGCGCCGCGGTGCACCGCACCGTGATGCGCGCCGACGAAGGCCTGGTCGGCCTGGTGGCAAGCCAGGCCAGCGCGATCAACTTGTCCAACGCGCAGGCGCACCCGGCCTTCTCCTATCGGCCGGAAACCGGCGAGGAAATCTACCATTCGTTCCTCGGCGTGCCGGTGCTGCGCGCCGGCAACACGCTCGGCGTGCTGGTGGTGCAGAACCGCGCCCGGCGCACCTATTCGGAAGAAGAAGTCGAGGCGCTGCAGACCACCGCCATGGTGCTCGCCGAGATGATCGCCTCCGGGGAACTCTCGGCGCTGGCGCCGCCCGGCGCCGAGCCTGCGGCGCGGCGTTCGGTGCATGTGAAGGGCGAAGGCTTGAGCGAGGGCATAGCGCTCGGCCACGTCGTCCTGCACGAACCGCGCGTCGTCGTCACCAATTACATCGCCGACGACATGCCGAAGGAGCTGGAGCACCTCAAGGCGGCGCTCGAGACGCTACAATCCAATCTCGACGAAATGCTCGAGCACGGCGACGTGGTCGAGGGCGGCGAGCATCGCGACGTGCTCGAGGCCTATCGCATGTTCGCCTATGACCGCGGCTGGGTTCATAAACTCGAAGAGGCGGTGATGACCGGGCTGACCGCCGAAGCGGCGGTCGAGCGCGTGCAGTCCGACACCCGCGCGCGCATGCTGCGGCAGACCGACCCGTTTTTGCGCGAGCGGTTGCACGATCTCGACGATCTCGCCAATCGGCTGATGCGCCAGCTCACCGGCCGCGATCACGCGCCATCGCGCGACAGCCTGCCCGAGAGCGCGATCCTGGTCGCGCGCTCGATGGGCCCGGCGGCACTGCTCGATTACGACCGCAAGCGTCTGCGCGGCCTGGTTTTGGAAGAAGGCGGACCGCATTCGCACGTTGCCATCGTCGCGCGCGCGCTCGGCATTCCCGCGGTCGGCGGGCTCGACAACGCCACCGGCATCGCCGATCCGGGGGACGCCATCATTGTCGACGGCTCGACCGGCGATCTGCACGTCCGCCCGCTGCCCGACATGGAAGCGGCCTATGCCGAGCGGGTCCGGTTGGGAGCGCGCCGCCAGCAGCAATACCAGGCACTGCGCGACAAGCCGTGCATCACCAAGGACGGCGAAGAAGTGACGCTCTTGCTCAATGCCGGCTTGAGCGTCGACCTGCCGCACATCGCCGATACCGGCGCCGCCGGCATCGGCCTGTTCCGCACCGAGCTCCAATTCATGGTGGCGCCGAATTTCCCGCGCAGCAGCGAGCAATATACGCTGTACCGCGCGGTGCTCGAGGCCGCCGGCGACAAGCCGGTGACGTTTCGCACCCTCGATATCGGCGGCGACAAGGTGCTGCCCTATATGCGCAATGTCGAGGAGGAGAATCCGGCGCTCGGCTGGCGCGCGATTCGGTTGGGTCTCGACCGGCCCGGGTTGCTGCGCAGCCAGTTGCGCGCATTGCTGCGCGCGGCCGGCCATCGGGCCCTCAAAATCATGTTTCCCATGATCTCCACGGTCGAGGAATTCGACCAGGCCAAGGAATTGGTCGAGCGCGAACTCACGCATCTGCGCCGCCACGGCCACAAATTACCCGACGCTGTGGAGATCGGCAGCATGGTCGAAGTGCCTTCGCTGCTCTACCAGCTCGACGAATTGCTCGAGCGCGTCGATTTCCTCTCGGTCGGCTCCAACGATCTGGTGCAGTTTCTCTACGCCGTCGATCGCGGCAATCCGCGGGTGTCCGGCCGTTTCGACGTACTTTCGGCGCCGGTTTTGCGGGCGCTGAAGGATATTGCCGATAAAGCCCGCGCGCATAACAAGCCGGCGACCGTGTGCGGGGAACTCGCCTCGCAGCCGATCGGCGCGCTGGCCTTGGCCGCCATCGGCTACCGGTCGCTGTCGCTGACCCCTTCGGCGGTCGGGCCGGTCAAGGCCATGCTGCTCGATCTCGACTGCCGCAAGGCTGCCGCCTTCCTGTGTCCGCTGATCGAGCACGGCGGCCACGGCGCGCCGCCGATCCGCGCGCAACTCGAGAAATTTGCCGCCGCCAACGGCTTGCAGATTTGACGCGGTTTTCTTATGTCAATGCTCTCAAGACATTTTGCCATTATCCCCGCGAGCGTCCGGCCGGGCGCTGCGGCGCCGACGCAGACCCGTCGGCCGTAGCGATGACCCGATGTCCGCGGCGCGCGGACGCGGCAACGGACCTTGCGATGCTACCCGAACACAAGCTCGATGCCCTGCTCACCCGCCATGCGGCGTTGGAGCGCGATCTGTCGTCGGCCTTGCCGGCGGATAGCTACGTCAAGCTGTCGCGCGAATTCGCCGAGCTCGCTCCGATCGTCGAGGTGGTCAAATCCTATCGTGCCGTGCAACGCGAGCTCGACGACCTGGCGAGCCTGATCGCCGATCCGTCGACCGACGCCGAGATGCGATCCATCGCCGAGGCGGAAAAGCCCGCGCTCGAGGCCAAGCGCGCGGCGCTCGAGCAGCAATTGCGGCTCGTGCTTCTGCCCAAGGACGCAATGGACGAGCGTAACGTCATCCTGGAAATCCGCGCCGGCACCGGGGGCGACGAGGCGGCCCTGTTCGCCGGCAATCTGTTCCGCATGTACGAGCGCTATGCCGCCAAGCAGGGCTGGAAAGTCGAGATCGTCGCCGCCAGCGAGGGCGCGATGGGCGGTTTCAAGGAAGTGATCGCCGAAATCCGCGGCCGCGGCGCTTTCGCCAAGCTCAAATACGAATCCGGCGTGCACCGCGTCCAACGCGTGCCCGATACCGAGGCGTCCGGCCGCATTCACACTTCGACCGCGACGGTCGCCGTATTACCCGAGGCCGAGGATCTCGACGTCGCCATCAACGACGCCGATCTCAAGATCGATACGCTGCGCTCGAGCGGCGCCGGCGGGCAACACGTCAACAAGACCGAATCGGCAGTGCGGGTGACGCATATCCCGTCGGGCATCGTGGTCACCATGCAGGAGGATCGCTCGCAGCATCGCAATCGCGCCAAGGCGCTGGCGGTGCTGCGCACGCGCCTCTACGATCTGGAGCGGCAAAAGCAGGAGGCCGCGCGCGCCGCCGAGCGCCGCGGCCAGGTCGGCACCGGCGATCGCTCCGAGCGGATTCGGACCTATAACTATCCGCAAGGCCGCGTTTCGGATCATCGTATCAATCTCACGCTTTATAAGCTGCCGCAGATCCTCGAAGGCGAAGCGTTAAGCGAAATCATCGATGCGCTGGTCACCGAGCGGCAGGCGGCGCTGCTCGCAGCCGAGGAGACCGCCTGATGACGTCCGCCGCGGCTGCGGCCGCCGCCCGCGCGCACCAGTGCGCAAACGCCATGACGGTGGCCGCGACGCGGCGCGCCTGGGCCGCCAAATTTTGCGCTGTCGGCGTCGATTCGCCGGAACTCGACGCCCGCATCCTGGTCGGTCATGCGCTTGGGCTGGATCATGCCGGCCTCGCGAGCGCGAGCGCGCGCCGCCTGACCGCGGCGGAAGAAAACGCAATCGCCGCACTGGCGCAGCGTCGTCTCGCTCATGAGCCGGTGGCGCGCATCGTCGGCGCGAAAGAATTTTGGAGCGTGACACTCGCCGTCGCCGCCGCAACGCTGGTGCCGCGTCCGGAGACCGAGACGGTGGTCGAGGCGGCGCTGGCGGCCATCGACGCCGAGCCGACGCGTGCGCGCGTCCGGCGCGTCGCCGACCTCGGCGCCGGCTGCGGCGCCATTTTGCTCGCGCTGTTGACCGAACTGCCGAACGCCTGGGGGGTTGGCACCGACGCCAGCGCCGCGGCGCTTGCGGTTGCGCGCGACAATGCCCGGCGATTGCGTTTGGCACGCGCAAGCTTTGTCGTCTGCGATATGGCGGCGGCCTTGCGCGGCCCGTTCGACCTCGTCGTCTGCAACCCGCCCTATATCGCATCCGGCGAGATCGCGGCGCTGCCGCCCGAGGTAGGCCTGTTCGACCCCCGAGCGGCGCTCGACGGCGGGGCCGACGGACTGGACTTCTATCGGGCGCTTGCCGCGGTTGCTCCCGCGCTGTTGACGCGGGAGGGCGTGCTGGCGGTGGAGCTCGGGCCCGGCCAGGCGGAGCCCGTCGCCGCATTATTTGCTGCCGCGGGGCTTGCGCCGTGGCCGCCGCGAACCGATCTTAACGGTGTGCCGCGCGCGCTCGTTGCCAGAAAATAACGCTAAATGGCCATGTCGCGTAAGCATCGAGCCCCGGCAAAATAGCACTTGGAATATCGGCCGGAACGGATTAGCTTGCGCGTCACGGAATCGGCCCAAGATGAGTTGCCGCGTCGCCCAGAACACCCGAGAGCATAAAGTTGGCTCCGATAGGTTGGTTCATAGAGGCCACAGCATAGGCCAGGCGGATAAGCGATAGCTGGATAACGAAAGCCGAATTGGACGGCATACGGAATCGCCAGACTTAAGAGCGCGAAAGGTTAGAGCGCGAACGTTCAGATCGCGAAGGTTGAGGCCCGAGACGTTTCATCGGTTCGGCGCGCATTGGCTACGCGACGAACGGACATTTGCGACACCGCAGGCGGATCGCAAGTGAGGGCTGTTCGCCAGGGGGCTTGCGACGTTACACGGCGGCGATTTGCGGCGGCGAAGCGGCCGAGGGGTGGATTCGAGTGGCAGTCGGTGACTGGAAACGGTGAAAGGAAGCGGCGGCATCGGTGCCGCCGCACATAACGGGGTTTGTGGAACAGCAAACATGAGAAACGGTCAGAACAAACGCATGCGCGGACGCAATCGCAAAGGTGGGCATCATCATCACCAAAATCCATTGTCGCGCGTCTACGAATCCAACGGGCAAGACGTAAAAATCCGGGGCACCGCCTCTCACATTGCCGAAAAATATCTCCAGCTCGCCCGCGACGCGCAAAGCTCGGGAGACCCGGTCGCCGCCGAAAATTATTATCAACACGCCGAACATTATTTCCGTCTGATCGCGGCCGCGCAGGAACAGCTTCGGCAAAGCCAACCCTATTATCAACAGCAGCAGCAACCGGGCGATATGCGCGGTAATCCCGCCGACGATGGCTATGATGACGGCGATAACGATCAGCCGGCCATGGGCGGCGAGCCGTTCGCCCCGCGTGAGCCGCAGCCGTTTTATCCGCGTGAAGGTCATCAGCCGCACTACCAGCCGCATCAGCAACATCAGCCGCATCAGCAGCATCATCAGCCGCAGCCGCAGCACTTTCAGCAGCGCCCGCAGCAGCAGACGCCGCAGGAGCATGATGGCGACGTCGAGCGGCTGCCGTCATTCATTACCGGCGGTCAACCGCAGCAGCACCAGCCGCAAGGGGGCCAGGGGGGCCAAGGCGGCAACGGTCCGCACGGCCAGGGCGGCGGCAATGGGCCGAACGGCTATGACGGTCCGGACCGCTTCGCGTTGCATCGCCGGCGCCGACGGCATCACCGCGGCGGCGGGCCGCGCGACTACGCCATGGATCAGAGCATGCCCGGCGATCCGCCGACGGCCGGCGACAGCGATCGCGCAGCCGACCCGCAATCAAGCGACGAGTAAATCCGCCTCGACGCGGCGCTAGAGCCCGCGCGGCGCTTTCGCCAGGCGGACCAGGAGCCAAATCGGCACGACGATCACCGCGCCGAGCAGAAAATAACGCCACAGCCAGCGCACGGCGTCGAAGCCCATATTCCAGACGTGCTCGATCAGGCGGCGCACCGAATCGATGATATTCCAGGGGTCAAGGCCGATCGCGGTGAGGATGACGCCGACCAGGATCGACAGCAGGATCAGCCGGCCGATCACCGCAAGCGGCGGGCCGCCGAAGAAACGCCGGACATAATGAGGGACGTATTGCTGGGCGTCGTCCTGGGCCATCGAAACCTCCCGCTTGCGTCCAATTAGGAACTGGCGCGGCGCCGCGCAAGCTCCTGGCGCGCCCGGGTGATCGTCGGCGACCGCTGTCCCGCGCCGTCGCGCCGGCGCCGCAATGACATTGCCTCGGCTTCATGACTGGCGCTAAGTTGCGCCGGTCCGCCGCCCGGTAGGGCGTATTCCGAGGATATTCCATGGCCAAGGCCGAAGACCGCGCGCTCGCAGCCAACGCGAGCCTCAACGACGATATCGGCGAGGAAATCCGGCTTCGCATGTATCGCATCCAGGTCGAAATCCGCGAGGCCGAGCAACGCGCGTTCGATCTGTTCCTGCAAAATTTGGTCAAGGGCACGAGCCACCTCTCGCTCGGCCAGGAGGCGGTCGCCACCGGCTGCGCCGCCGCCATGCAGCCCGGCGATCTGTCGTTCTGCACTTACCGCGGCCACGCCCATACGCTGGCGCGCGGCGTGGCGATCGAAAAGGTGCTCGGCGAACTGATGCAGCGCGACAACGGCTTGATGCGCGGCAAGGGCGGCTCGATGCATCTGACCTCGGCCGAGCACGGCGTCATGGGGTCCTACGCGATCATCGGCGCGCATTTGCCGATCGCCTGCGGTGCGGCCTGGCGAGCGCAATACAAGGGCGCCAACGACGTCTCGGTCTGCTTCTTCGGCGACGGCACCACCAATATCGGCGCGTTCCACGAGGCGCTGAATTTCGCCGCGGTGTGGAAACTGCCGGTGATCTTTGTCTGCGAGAATAATCTGTACATGGAATATACGCCGATCGGCGACGTCACCGCCGTGCCGCATCCGGCCGCCGACCGCGCCGCGTCCTACGGCCTGCCACGCATTCTCATCGACGGCAACGACGCCGATATTGTCTATCGCACCGCGCGCGACGCCTACGACAAGGCGCGCCGCGGCGGCGGACCGTCCCTGATCGAATGCCTCACCTACCGCCACAGCGGGCACTCGCGCGCCGATCCGGCCAAATACCGGCCGGAGGGCGAATTGGAGAAATGGAAGGAACGCGACCCGATCAAAATCTATCGTGTGCGGCTCAGGCAGTTTGGCGTCAAGGAGGACGTCATCATCGGCATCGAGACCGAGGCGAAGCGGCGCGTCGACGAAGCGACTGAAAAATGCAAGGCCGCGCCGCCGCCGCCGGCCGATATCCTCACCGCCGACGTTTATGCCGATGGAGGCTTCGCATGGCGGAATTGACTTACCGCGATGCCGTCATCCGCGGCATCGCCCAGGAGATGGCGCGCGATCCCGACGTCGTTTTTCTCGGCGAAGACGTCGCCAAGGCCGGCGGCGTGTTCAAGGCCACCGTGGGCCTTTACGAGCAGTTCGGCCCCTTGCGGGTGCGCGATACGCCGATTTCCGAGCAGGCGATCATGGGCGCCGCCATGGGCGCGGCGATGACCGGACTGAAGCCGATCGCTGAAATTATGTTCTCGGACTTTTTTGCGGTGTGTTTCGATTACATCGCCAACGAATTCCCCAAAAGCCGCTACATGTCCAACGGCCAGCTCAAATGTCCGCTGGTCGTGCGCACCGGCAATGGTGGCGCCGCCCGGTTCGGCGCCCAGCATTCGCAGAGCGTCGAAAACTGGTGCATGATGATTCCGGGATTGAAGGTGGTGGCGCCGTCGTCGCCGCGCGACGTCATCGGGCTGCTGGCCGCGGCGGTGCGCGATCCCGATCCGGTGATCTTCCTCGAGCACAAATCGCTCTACCCGACCAAGGGCGAGGTGCCGGACGGCGAGATCGTCGATAAGCTCGGCACCGCCGCCGTGGTGCGGCCGGGCCAGGATGCGACCATTATTGCGCTCGCATTGATGGTGCCGCGCGCGGTTGCCGCCGCCGACAAGCTCAAAGCCGAGCACGGCATCGACTGCGAAGTGATCGACGTGCGCTCGCTGGTGCCGCTCGACACCCACACCATCCTCGGCTCGGTGGCGAAGACGCACCGGCTGTTTTCCGTCGAGGAGAACCCGCGGCTGTGCGGCTGGGGCGCCGAAATCGTGTCCATCGTCGCCGACGAGGCGTTCTACGATCTCGACGGCCCGCCGGTGCGCATCACCACGCCGCACATTCCGCTGCCGGCCGCCGACATCCTGGAGGATATGGCGCTGCCGAGCGTCGAGCGGATTGCGGAGCGCGTGAGGATGTCGCTGCAGTCATGATCGTCATGCCCGGGCTCGACCCGGACATCCATGAGTCCTCGCAACTGCATGGATCGCCGGGTCAATGCCGACAATGACGAGGAAGGAAGCTGTGCCATGGCCATGTACGATAATCTCCTTGCCAACGTCCCGACCGACCTGTGGATCGGCGGCAAGTGGCGCAAATCGAGCGACGGCGGCCGCTTCGACGTGATCGATCCGGCAACCGAGAACAAGGTCGCCTCGGTCGCCAGCGCCACCGTCGACGACGCCATGGCCGCGCTCGATGCGGCGCAGGCTGCATTCCCTGGCTGGGCCGCCAAGAAGCCGCGCGAGCGCGCCGAAGTCTTGCGCAAATCCTACGAACTCATCATGCGCGACGCCGAGCGCCTCGCCAAACTGATCACCATCGAGAACGGCAAGGCGCTGTCGGATTCGCGCGGCGAGGTCGCCTATGCCGCCGAATTCTTCCGCTGGTACGCCGAGGAGGCGGTGCGCAATGTCGGCGCCAATTCGGTGGCGCCGGCAACCGGCGCCCGCATTTTCGTGCACCACAAGCCGGCCGGCATCGCGGTCCTGGTGACGCCGTGGAATTTCCCCGCCGCCATGGCCACCCGCAAAATCGGCCCGGCGCTCGCCGCCGGCTGCCCGGTCGTGCTCAAGCCGGCCTCCGATACCCCGCTCACCATGCTCGCTCTGATGCCGATCCTCGCGGAAGCCGGCGTGCCGGCCGGCGTCGTCAATGTCATTCCGTCGCGCTCGTCCGGCAAAGTGGTGAGCGCGCTCCTGCACGATCCGCGGGTGCGCGTGGTGTCGTTTACCGGGTCGACCGAGGTCGGCCGCAAGCTCTTGCATGAGGCCGCCGACAATATCGTCAAGCCGGCGATGGAGCTCGGCGGCAACGCGCCCTTCATCGTGTTCGACGACGCCGACATCGACGCCGCGATCGACGGCGCCATGATCGCCAAAATGCGCAACATGGGCGAGGCCTGTACCGCCGCCAACCGCTTCTATGTGCACGAGAAGGTGCGCGACGAATTTACCAAGAAGCTGACCGCCAAGATGGCGGGACTGAAAATGGGCAACGGGCTCGATGACGGCGTGGCGCTCGGCCCGCTGGTCAACAAGGACGGCCTCAACAAGGTGATCGAACTGGTCGACGACGCGGTCAAGAAGGGCGCCAAGGTGCTGACCGGCGGCAAGGCGCCCGGCGGCCCCGGCTTCTTCTATCCGGCGACCGTGCTCGCCGACGTGTCGAACGATGCCAAAATGCTCAACGAGGAGATTTTCGGCCCGGTCGCCTCGATCCAGACCTTCAGGTCCGATGACGAAGTGATCACGCGCGCCAACGACACCGAATACGGTCTCGTCGCCTACCTCTACACCAAGGATTTGAGCCGCGGCATGCGCGTGTCGGAGAAACTCGACTTCGGCATGATCGGATTGAACCGCGGGCTGGTGTCCGACCCGGCGGCGCCGTTCGGCGGCGTCAAGCAGTCCGGGCTTGGCCGCGAGGGCGCCCACGAAGGCCTGATGGAGTTTTTGGAGACCCAGTACATTTCGGTGACGTGGTGAGCGCCGCTACATGGACGTCTTGATGCCGCAACTCGGCGAAACCGTCGCCGAAGGCAAGATCATCAAGTGGTTCAAATCGCCCGGTGAGCCGGTCAAGCCGGGCGATAATCTGTTCGAGATCGAGACCGACAAGGTGTCGATGGAAGTGCCGTCGACCACCGCCGGCGTGCTCGCCGAGATCCGCGTGCCGGAAGGGCAAGTGGCGCCGGTCGGCGCCGTGGTCGGCGTCATCGCCGGCGCCGGTGAAACGGCGAAGCCCGCGGCGGCAACGCCGCAAATTGCGGCAGCGCCTGCTCCGCTCATTGCCGCGCCAGCGGCAATCCAGACTTCCAAAACCCTGGGTCCCCGCGTTCGCGCGGAGGAGCCGCCGAGTGCCCCGCTCGATCCGTTCTTCGAGGTGCGCACGCCGGAGCGCAATTTCGGCCCCGCGCGGTTAGCCGGCGGCATCGCGATTACGCCGCTGGCGCGGCGGCTTGCCGGAGAGGCCGGCATCGACTTGACGCGGCTGCACGGTTCCGGCCCGCACGGCCGCATCATGGCGCGCGATATCGAGCATGCGGCGCGGCCGGCGCCGCGCGGCGCACCGACCGGGGGACCGAGCGCCGCCCAGGTCGAGGCGCTCTACCCGGCGGGCAGTTACCAAGAAATCCCGCTCGACGCCATGCGCCGCACCATCGCGGCGCGGCTCAGCGAAGCCGTGCAGACCGTTCCGCACTTTTATCTCACCGCGGACGTTGCCATCGACCGGCTGATCGCGCTGCGCGCGGAAGCCAACGCAGCGGCGCCGAAGGACAAAGACGGCGCGCCGGCATTCAAGCTCTCGCTCAACGATTTCATCATTCGCGCGCTGGCGCTCGCGCTGCAGCGGGTGCCGACGGCGAACGCGGTGTGGGCGGGCGACCGCATTCTGCGTTTCCGCAGCTCCGACATCGGGGTTGCGATCGCGCTCGACGGCGGTCTGATTACGCCGGTCGTCCGTAATGCCGAGAGCAAATCGCTGACCGCGATCTCGGCGGAGATGAAGGATTTTGCCGCGCGCGCGCGCGACAAGAAGCTCAAGCCGGCGGAATATCAGGGCGGATCGACGACGATCTCCAATCTCGGCATGCATGGCGTGCGCGAATTTGCCGCCATCATCAATCCGCCGCACGCGACCATCCTCGCCGTCGGCGCCGCACGGCGGCAGGCGGTCGAGACCGAGAACGGCGGCGTCAAATTCGCAAGCATGCTCAGCGCGACACTGGCCTGCGATCATCGCGTCGTCGACGGTGCGCTGGGTGCCGAGCTGCTCGAGGCCGTCAAAGCGCTGCTCGAATCGCCGGTGAGCATGCTGGTGTGAGGAAGCAAGATGCCCGCTGCCAAACCCGAGATCATCCTGCTCGGTCAGCTCAAGCCGTTGATCGTCAACGGCCTCGAA
>Ga0187784_10001422_pt1 | contig 18978 bp, 17 predicted proteins | sample 1015_SJ02_MP15_2_FD_132964 | JGI IMG/M metagenome (GOLD analysis project Ga0187784, IMG submission 132964) | Tropical peat soil microbial communities from peatlands in Department of Meta, Colombia - 1015_SJ02_MP15_20_MG | ecosystem: Environmental > Terrestrial > Soil > Wetlands > Peat | place...
GCTCTTTGTCCTCAAGCAATACGGCAGCGCCCCCCTCTCCTGGAATGAATCCGTCCCGCGCCCGGTCAAGCGGCCTGAATGAAGCCGCACCGTGCCTGCACTTGGACAGGATTCCCAGTCCGTCCATTTCGTACATGGGGATTTCCGTGATCCAGTTGCCACACCCTACGGCAAGTGCAACATCCGCCTCTGCGGTACTGATTTTGCGGCAGCCAAGTTCGAGGGCGTGGGCCCCACACGGTGAGAGGCTTGCAAGGCTGGTATTCGGACCCATAAATTCAAACACGGCCGACAGAAAACTGAAAAGATTGTTGGCGATCGATTCGAGCAGGAAAAATGGATTCACCTTGTCCATGACGGATTTATTCAGGGCGGTGAAATCGGTTCCTTTTTCGGCGTGCTTGGTAGCATCTTTGATGGCAGGGTGCATGAACTCGCATCCGACCAACGTAAAGTCGCCCGAAGACAAAAATAAAGACCTGCGCTCTCTGGGGATAGCCGACAGATCGATATTCGAGTTCTCCACCGCCTGCCTGGCGGCTTCAAACCCCAGTATCGACCCTCGGTTAAGGAACCGTACCTGACCAGCCATGTTGCCCGGAATACCGTTCGGCCGCTCCAACCCTTCGACATGGCCGAAAAACTGGAGACATTCAGGCAGGCCTTTTCGCTCGTGGCGTGCGATTCCAGTCGTGCCGTCCAGCAGACCACTCCAGTTAGCCTCAACATCAATTCCCAGAGGCGTGACCAGGCCTGTTCCGGTGACGACAACCCGCCTTGCTGAAGACATTTAGAAACCCTCTAACTTGAACACATTTGAGGAATTGATTCACAAATTCTTGAATTGCGAATTCCCGAATCCCTCAATTTTTAAATCATGGAAGTCATTCGAGTAAGTATTTGAAAAAACCTTTTCTGTTCTTGGACTTCCTCAATCGTTTCCAGGTCGACCAGGTTCCCCTGGAACTCTGCTTTAATGTTTCTTTTTCCATTGACTTTGGCTGCCCCGCTGTAAATCTTGAGGTCATTGGAGGGCGCGGGGCCCACGCTTACGCTCAGTTCCACCTGGTCGCCGGGAAGAACGAACCCGTAGAAACTGCACTTCAACACCCTGGAAACAAGAAACCATTTCCGGAAATCGGAAGACGCCGCCTCGAGCCAGCCGCTAAGCTGAACGAGAGCTTCAAGGAGCATTATGCCCGGCATGATAGGGTTTTTGGGAAAATGGAATTCCAGAAAGTCCTCGCTCATGGCGACATTTTTTACACCGGTTATCCTATTCCCGGGATCAAGGGCTGTTATTCGGTCAACAAGAAGATATCTCATTGGATGGCTCCTTGCCCTATTCTTCCACCGGTTTCCCGGCGGCTAGAATTACGGAGGCGATGGCAAAATCGTCGCAGTGGGAAATCGATACCGTGTATTGGTAAACTTTTTTTCGGCGTCCGATTTTTTCTGTCCAGCCGCCGAGCCGCAGAACCGGCCTGCCGGATTTCTCAGGCACTATTTCTATCTCTTGCAGCGCCCCGTCTATGCCGACCCCTGACAATCCCGTTCCGAGGGCCTTCAGGCAAGCCTCCTTGGCCGCGAACCGACCGGCCAGATGGATGTATGGGTTCGGCCTCGAAAAACAATATTCCCGCTCCATGCTTGTGAAAATTTCCGTGGCGAATTCCGGGCGCGCGAGGATAATATTCCTGATTTTCGAAACAGGTACGATATCGACTCCCTGCAAAATGCGTGTCATGAGACGCTCAAACCTCCATCCACCGGGATTGCCTGCCCCGTAATATAATCCGATAGTTCCGAGGCAAGGAAAAGGACCACGTTGGCCACATCCTGCGGGCTGCCGCATCTTTGCGCGGGTATGCGTTCAAAAAGCGCTTTCCCGGCCCGCTTCCTCACACGGGCGCTCATCGCCGTTTCTATGACTCCGGGTAGGACGGCATTCACCTGAATTCCCTTGGGTGCAAGCTCGACTGCACAAGCGCGGGTGAATGAAATCATGCCGCCCTTGGAGGACGCATAGTTGGTCTGGCCTCGAGGGCAGTGCAGTGCAGCAATGGAAGCGATGTTCACTATTTTCCCGCTGTGTTTCGGCACCATCAGTTCGGTTGCCATCCGGGTCGCCAGAAACACACCTCTTAGGTTCAAATCATGGACCTTATCCCAATCCGAAATATCGGTGGCGAGCAGAAGTGAGTCATGAACGATTCCCGCATTATTGACCAGGATATCGAGCCGGCCGCAGGAATTCCTTATGAATTGAAAAAGCCCCTCCACCTGAGCCGGTTGGCTCACGTCCGCCTGGAAAATCTCCGAATCGTACCCTTTCGAACGCAGTTCGTCCCGTAGATTCTCGGCCCTTTCACCGGATTTATTGAAGTCTATGACAACCTTGGCACCGGCTACCGCAAATGTACGACTTATGGCCTCGCCGATCCCGCGAGCCCCTCCGGTAACAAGTGCGGTCTTTCCGCTCAGGTTAATTTCACAATTCACCGGAATACTTCCTCACTACGATCGTGGCATTCTGCCCGCCAAAGCCGAATGAGTTCGACAGGGCCGCGCGAACGACTTTTTGCCGCCCGACGTTTGAAACGTAATCCAGATCGCATTTCGGATCCGGATTGGACAGATTAATTGTCGGATGGATTTCACCCCTTGCAACCGAGAGCACTGTAAATACAAACTCCGGCCCTCCCGAACCGGCCAGCAGGTGGCCTATAAGCGATTTGCTCGAACTTATCGCCAGTTGGTTTGAACATTCTCCGAAGACCTTCTTTATGGCAACCGTCTCGGCCAGATCGTTGAGCTTAGTCGATGTGCCATGGGCATTTATATAATCGACTTGGTCAGGCGCGATCCCCGAATCCGCCAATGCCCGCGACATGGAATCCTCCGCTCCCTGTCCCTCCGGATGGGGAGCGGTTAGGCGCCACGCATCGATCGTGGAAGCGTATCCGGCAACTTCACCGTAAATCCTCGCGCCTCGAGCCAGCGCGTGGGACTCCTCTTCCAGAGCAGCTATGCCGGCCCCTTCGCCCATCACCAGTCCGGACCGTTTTCGGTCGAATGGGCGGCAAAGGCACTCGGGCTCCATTTTCGATACGGCGGCAGAACCAAGCAACACGAAAAATACGAGCCCCACCGGGTTTATCATCGAGTCGGCGCCGCCGGCAAGAACCAGATCAGCCTCCCCTCTTTTGACCGCCCTGTATGCGGTACCTAATGCCTGCGTGGCCGATGCGCAGGCGGTGGTAGTTGTCCCATTGATCCCTTCAAAGCCGAATTTTGCGGCGATGAGGGCCGTCGGAGCGCTCGAATTATTGCGGATTATGGATTCCCGGTCAAGCCTGCCTAATTCGACCGAAAACCTCGCCGAATCGAACCCCTTCTCTGCGCTCAGCCAGTTGTAAATGTCTTCCAGCCGATCGATTCCCAGGCCCGAGCCCAGGACCACGCCAAACCTTGAGCGGTCTTTCTGGCTTGACTCCAATCCCGAGTCGCTCAATGCCTTTTTCGCTGCCCACAGAGCAAAAAGCGTCCGGCGCTCCCCCTCCAATTCGGCCTCGGATGGGAACTCGCGGCAAATACGGCCCCAATCCTCGGCTGAGACTTGCCCGGCTGCCTGCACGGGAGATTTTTCTGCGCCTGGAAGCCTTATCCTGGACACCCCAGAGACGCCCGACAGTGCCTTGCGCCAGTTCTCCTCGACTTCAAGCCCAAGTGCCGTGGCGAGCCCAAGGCCTGTTACTACTACCTTTCGGTTGCTCATATCAGCCTTTTTTCGGTCAAATGCGGGCCAGCGTAATAGCGAAACAGTCTGCGCAAAGCATCCTGATCGGTCGTATGGGAATGCACGTAAATGATTCTGCCGATTGAAGCGATTTCGCGGCCGTCGATCGTCATCCGTGCTGAGCCAAGCGAATCGTTTTCCGATGTCGAGAGAAGACGCCCGGAAATCTCGGCGGAAAAGCCGGGCCTTAGATCAGGGGCGACCTTTACCTCCTGGATGAGCGACATTACAGCCGAGAGCCGGAAACCATGAGTACGAATAATCAGCCAGCCAAGAAGCTGGGCCATGGCCTCGATGAACATCACTCCCGGAATAAGCGCTTCTTTGCTGAAATGCCTTCGGAAATACTCTTCGGAAAGGCAGAAGGTCTTTATCCCGGTTATCGATTCCCCTGGGGTCAGGGCGGTTATCCGGTCATAGAGCAGGAGTCTCATATCGTTTCACCGACCTTCTCCACAATCATGGATGCACACCGGCCTTCGTAGCTTATGCCATTTACCAGGATGCGCCGAGCGTGTAAGGAGCCACCGAACGGACGACCGGACAGAAGACGGAAAACGGAAGACTGTGGGCAAAACGGAAATGGTGTCGAATCCGGAATACTCAGCCCAATGGCGGCATTCAGGATGGGTCCGGCTGCAAGTATTTCGCCCAATGCGGCTTCCGCAGAAACCATAACCGGGGCTTCCCCACCCGTGTCGAAAATCTCGTGGACGGCTTCCAGTTCGTTTTGACTCGAGCTTCCCGCCATGATCAAATCGATGCGGCCAGGAACAAGCGCAGCCTGAGAAAGCGCTCCTTCGATCGCGGAGGCGATTGCCCGCCGGGAAGCGCAACCGGGTTTTTCTTCCCTGTGGCATGAGAACCCGAAGCCGGCGATCCTGCCAAGTATATCGGCCCCTCTATTCAAGGCGCCGGACAGCGGTTCCAAAACAAGCATCGCTCCGCCTTCTCCAAGGAAGATATCCGCTCCGGGGTTCTCACCGGGTGGCCGAATCAATCCTTTAAGCCTGGCCCGAGCTAGGCTGAACGGCGATATCTGTTCGCCTACGCCCCCGGCCAGCGCTACTTTTGCCTTTCCTTCCTCCAGAACTTTGACTGCTTCGGAGACAGCAGCAATCCCAGCGTCCCCGTGCGGCGAAAAAACGCAGTTCTCGCCGCGCAAGCAGAAGTGGATGGCAGCCTGGCAAAAAGCTACATTATTGAGCATGCCGAGAGGCCATAACGGATAAATTTCCTGGTAGCCGGAGAGAAAAAACCTATCGTAGTCCAGATCGCCGTCTTGATTCAGCGATTTGAGCACCGCCGGGAGCAGGTCTTCGATGTGGTAGTCAACCATACCCATGCCGGCAAAAAAGCCGATATCACGACTATCGAACATACCCGAGCCGATTCCCGCCCTGTCCAGAGCTTCCTCGATCGAAGGCAGCAGGAGCGAAAGATGTTTTCCCATCGTCCTGGCAAGCTGGGGATGAATATCAGTCTTGACCGCCGGAGGATTCTTCACCTGAGCCGCCTGGAAGGCGAGTTCGCCCGCATCGAAATCGGTGATTTGCTGGGCGCCGGACTTGCCGGACATCAACCCCCGAGTGATTTCGGCAATGGAATTGCCGAGCGAGCAGACCGCTCCCAGCCCGGTTATGACGATTGGATCGGTAGAAGGATAAGAAAGGCTGTCAAGCGTGGCTGTCATTGGTGGAATTTACCAAGGCACAGACAGGCGTTCTGCCCGCCGAAGCCGAATGAGTTCGAGAGCGCGACCCCGTGTTCGAGTTGGCGGGACTGATTGGGAACGTAGTCAAGATCGCATTTTGGATCGGGGAACTCGTAGTTTATCGTGGGAAGGAGAACCGAGTTGTTCATGCCCATTATGGTGAGGCACGCCTCGATTGCTCCGGCGGCTGCAATGGTGTGGCCAATCATCGACTTGTTGGAACTGACCGGAATTTTCTTCGCTCTTTCTCCCAGTACCCTTTTGATCGCCAGGGTCTCTATGTGATCATTTTGGAGGGTCGACGTCCCATGCGCGTTGATATACTCGATATCGGAGGGAGAGAGGCCGGCGTCGTCAATGGCCCTCTGCATGGCAAAAGCGGCCCCATCTCCTTTAGGATGAATGTCGGTTATCCGGAACGCATCGGCCGATGCACCATACCCCAGCACTTCACCAAATATGTGGGCTTTTCGTTCGATGGCATGATCGAGACTTTCGAGAACCAGCGCACCGGCCCCCTCGGACATCACGAAACCATTTCTTTTCCTATCAAACGGCCTGGAAGCTTTCCCAGGAGAGGAGTACCTCTCCGAAAGCGCGCGAATCAACACAAACCCGACAAACCCCATAAAGTTAATATTGGATTCGCACCCACCTGCAATCATGGCGTCCGCTCTGCCCTCTCTGATTATTCCGAGGGCCTCGCCGATTGCCTGCGTCCCGGCGGCACAGGCGGAAACAATGGTAAGGTTGCTCCCCCTGCAGTTGAACATGCTCGAAAGGATCGAGGTGGCCACATCAGCTTTTCTGCGGAAAAAATTGAAGAAGGAATAGGTACCCCTTCTGGCGAGATCGCAGATATCCCAACCGTCTTTGTCCCGATAGCGGTGCAAGAGGAGTAAGTCTTCTAGAGAAGGATTTTCCCCATGATACCCTAGACTTACGCCAATTCTATGCCTATTTTCGATCAAATCCAGGCCGGCCGATTCTACCGCTTCGGATGCCGCCGATATCATAAGCTTAAGGCCGCGAGAGGAACATTTTTCGATTCCCTTCAACCCCCTGGCCGGAAAAGGGTTCAGCCAGGAATCGTTCACCTGTCCCCCGATACGGCAGGGCAACCCCTCCGTTTCGAAAGAACTTAGAAAGTCGATACCGGAGACCCCCCTCAGAGCATTCTCAAAGGTTTCCCGGCTGTTTTTCCCGATCGGGGTGATCATTCCGTAACCCGTAATGACCACCCGCTTCCTTTTTGGCGGCATACCATTGAATCCAAACACGAGGAGTGGACGGGCGAAAAGAAAACCCTCTCAAACTCCTCATCTCGACCCTACAGGAAATGCAACTTCTCGTAGTACAATACGAAGATAACCCACTCATACACGGGTGGAAACAAATAAACACAGACAGGTATGGGCTGAGACTTCGGCATTCCGTGCGGCGTTTGCAAGAGCTAAACAACCCGACCGAACTTATCATCTTGTCGCATCAAAATATCTTTTTGCTCTCTTGGACCTGCTTCAGCCAGACTTGCATGAGGTCGTCGCCGCTGGTGAATGTGGCCGCCTCTCCGCACGATCCGCACCGAATCCGGGTTTCCTCTTGCAGGACCCAGTTCTGTGCCTCGCAGTTGGCACACTTCTCCGGCAGCGTATCCAGAAGATTCATCACTCCATCGGCCATAGAGCTGACAGTAACCATTGCAGGCAGATCGTCCATGTCCATGCCCGCCTTGACCTCATACTCGGCCCCGTCGTACCTCATGGACAATACTTTCGCAGCTTTTTCGGTCAGCTTGCCGTCGGAATCGATAGCGCTTTCTTCGCCGAATAGTTCCTCCATATGATCGAGGACGGTGCGCCGGGCCATTTTTATGCCGAAAGTCTGCTCCAGCCGGTAGTTTATGTCCAGAAAATCCAGCGATTCAGCGCCCAGGTCTTTCATCAGGGAACTCTCCGGCGTAACGATGGCCGGATTGATGTCGATCCCCTCCGATATCGCTTTCCTTACTTCCTCCAGGACCCTCTGTTCGGGAATGAGATTTTGTTTCATTATGAATCAACCCCTTTTCTCGATTTCTGCTTTCCTGCCCATGCGGGGCGATATAGTCTATTGCTCAAGCCATTGTCAACCACGATGGTCTGACCGCAAATCCCACGAGCCCCCGGACTGCAGAGAAACACGGCCACCTCCGCGATGGCGTCCTCACTTACGGCAAGCTCATCGGGAATTTGATCGAGCTCCTCCATATTCTGCCGCAGGATTTTGAACGAGTCGGTCTTTACCACCCCGCCGCAGATTCCGTTGACCGAAATATTTCTGGCGGCAAAACTTTCGGCGCAGTCTCTCACCACCGTTTCCATTGCCGCTTTCATGCTTCCGAGTGGATAGGAGGGATTGTAGAAACGACTCCCCAGACTCGATATGAAAACGATCTTGCCACCAGCAGCCTCCAGGAAAGGCAACGCCTGCTGAATGCAGAAGATATTCCCCATGAAGTTGGTTTCGATAAGCTGCCTCATTTCCCTTTCCAGCAGTTTTTCTATGGGTCTGAAAGGGGCCTTGGCCGCATTGAGCACCAGAAAATCGAGCCGTCCGCGCCAGGTCGAAACTGCCCCTACCATATCCCTGACCGATGATTTCTGTCCGATATCGGCCAGCACGACTAAAGCTTTCCGCCCCAAGCTCTCAATTTCCCGGCAAACCTCCTGCGCTTTTCTCTCCGATGCGCCCCCGGCCTTGGAATGATTTATAACAACATCGGACCCGGCCCGCGCAAATGCCAATGCAATAGAGCGGCCGATCCCCCGTGAGCTCCCGGTTACAAGCGCCACTTTCCCCGCAAAAAAACTCTCTTCTTCCGTCACGATTTAAAAGCTTTCCCTTAAATTGGATGATGAGCCCGGTATGGCCATAACAGATCATTCTAGCACAATAAAGCAATTTTACAACCGATTGAGACGGACAACGGAGGGTGGCCGGGGGCCGAAACCCGTAGAAGTGAGGCCGGGTTCCCAAGACTGGATACCACGTTTCATTGAAAATACAATCCGAATTCAACGGCTTTGGAGTCCCTCATTGTTCCGGATGAATTCATAATCACATTCAACCACCAAAATCCTTCCACTCGTGCGGTTTCGTTTCGCGATATTTTACTGCACCTTGATTTCCCCGGCAAAACGGCAACCGGAAGCCGCAATTGAGTGGCAAAATGAGATTGGTTGCGAACGGGCGAAGGATCTGGGAGGCGTGCGCTCTGCGGGAGAATCGCCTTAAACCATCCTTTTTCGGCGTGAAGAATGCCGCTCTGGATACGGACTGGATAAACAGTTTATTCAATTAAATGCGGACGCTTCATTTGACCCGATCCCAAGCTGGGGAGGCAATTGGCTTTGACCTTTCGCACTTTTTCCACCTGTTGATGAAAACTGCTGCCACGCTTCCTGGTCATCTCAAGTCATCGATAGTCTGGAGGTCACATGCGCTTGAAGAACGCCCCTTCTATGCCCCCGATGATGAACTGTATACCGAGGGCCAGCGTGATTAGGCCGAAAATCTTGGACAGGACGTCCATGCCGGTTACTCCCAGAAACCGTATAATGAGGGTAGAGTAGCGAAAAGATAAATAGATGAGGAGTGACATGCAGACAATGGCGCCGAGGAGTTCGAGCGCCGGCTGTTCCGGGAGATGAGCCTTTTCGGAAAAGAGAATCACCGTCGATATGGTTCCAGCTCCCGTGGTAAGCGGGATGCCAATGGGGATGACCGCCATGGAAATCATTTTTGAGAAGGCGGTGTCACCTTTGGGCACAATGGTCTCCTGGGAAGATTTCATCATCGACAGCCCGGTGTTGAGAAGAAGGAGTCCGCCGGCGATCCGAAACGCGCTGATGCTGATTTCGAAAAAGTTTAAAACGGCCATGCCTGTCAACATGGCGGTGATCATTGTGATAAGCGATGTTGTCGAAGCGATGAGGCAAAGCTTGTGCTGCTCCCTGGGATGCAGCCCCTCGCAGATTTCCAGGTACAGAGGAATCGCTGGAATGTTGTTGGCCACGGCAATGAGTCCGAACAGAAAATGTTTGAATGAATGATCCACTAGGGGCATATCGTTTCGCTCCGATGTCTTGAATGATCGGCGCCGCAAGACATCGCATTTTTCATCCCCCTTGCAAGATGCGAGTTCTTACGACGAGCGGCCGGCGGAAATGACTTGATGCTGGCAGGATAAGGTCGAATCGGAACACCGTCAATCATGACTGAATTCATATGGAGACAGCGAACACGATCGTTCGTGCATGGAAAGCGATTGCCGGCGGAGTCATACCTCGACATCCTTTGGGTGCATCAGGTAAGCGAGTAGTCGCGGGGGAACGCGAGACGGGGGCTGGGCAATCGGAACTTGGGAACCAAGGGCTGAGTCCTGGAGCGAAGGTCCATACGGCCGGCCGGGAGATGGTCTCCGGGAGGTCAGGCCGGGCGCTCCGCCGGGACCAGGTCCTTGAGGGCGGCGCGCTCGACAAGCAAAGCTTCAATCGATGCATTTCCCGTTCGTTCTCCCAATCCCCCCAGAGTACCCGACGCCCCATGGCAGCCGTAGAGCCACGCTGTTGCTGAATTGGTAAGCGCCTGGTGGAAATCGTTATGCCCATGCCATTCGAGCAGATGCCCCGGCACGCCGGCATCCTGGATAAAGGCCCTTACCAGCGCCGGTACTCCCCGGGGCAGGGATGCTCCAGGGTAGGTCAGTCCTAGCCCGAGTGTATCTGAGAGCCTGATTTTCAGGTCAATGCCGCTCTGCTCGCGCAGCCGCATCAATTCCGCGGCGAAGGGAATGCAAAAACCGTAGACGTCCGCCCTCGTTATATCTTCAAATCCGCACCTGGGAACAATGCCCTTGTCCAGGGCTTTTCGGATGACTCGCAGATAACGGTCGGCGATCGCCTTCCGGGTGGAACCCAACTTGAGATAGATATGATAGTCGGAGACGGAAGTAAGAATTCCCGTCTCCGACAGACCCGCTTCGACCACAAGCCGGAGGTCTTTTTCAGATGCGCGAATCCAGCCTGTAATCCGGGGGTAGTCATGACCTCTCGAACGGCACAAATCCACCAAACGCCTGTCCCTCTCCGTATAAAGAAAGAACTCGGTGTCACGTATCACTCCTTCCGGACCTGAAAGGCTGCGCAGCAGATCGAACAGGCCCAGCGCCTCATCGGGAAGCAAAGGGCCCCCCGCCTGCCGCCCCTCCCTGAAGGTGGAATCCGTTATGAACATCTCCCGGGCCGGCGTGAGCGGAAGTTGAGGATGGCCGAGCTTTATCCGGGGAACTTCCGAATAAGGGAATATATCCCGCAGCAGGTTCGGCCTGGGGGAATCGCATATGCCAGTTCGATGCACGACTTCATCCTCTCCTTCTGTTCTCTTCCACAACCCTGTCCAGGCTGAATTTCCTTATCCTATAGCCGATTTGCCTGAGCGTAACGCCGAGTTCCCGTGCAGTTCGCGTCTGGTTCCAGCCATTGCGCTCCAAAGCGGCAATCACTTCCTTGCGCTCGATTTCCTCAATCCGGGACAGGGGCGGCTCGCTTCTCCGATCCGTTTCATGTTTACCCAAAAAAGACGGCAATATGCTGGTATCAATCTCGTCATTGTCGGCCATGATCACCATCCGCTCGATCAGGTTCTCCACCTCGCGCACGTTGCCCGGCCAGTCGTATTTGGTCAGCAGTTCCAATGCCGTTTTGGAAATTCCGACCTGCCGCCCGTACTCCTGGGATATCTCCCTCAAAAAATGATGGAGCAGATCGGGAATGTCCTCTTTGCGCTCCCTTAGGGGAGGAACATAAATGGGAAAGACGTTCAGCCTGTAGTACAGGTCTTCCCGAAACGTCCCTTCCGCTACCGAGGAGGCCAGATCCTTATTGGTTGCCGCCAATACCCTCACGTCCACCTTCCTGGTCAGAGTACTGCCCAGCCTTTCAAACTCTTTTTCCTGCAGGAAACGAAGCAGTTTTGCCTGCAGGGGCAGCGTGAGTTCGCCTACCTCGTCCAAAAAAATCGTACCGCCATCGGCCTCTTCGACCCTCCCCGGCTTCGCCCTGACGGCCCCCGAGAAAGCACCCTTCTCGTAGCCGAACAGCTCGGACTCGAGCAGATTCTCAGGCAGGGAGGCGCAGTTTATCTTGACGAAGTGCGCCCCTGATCTGGTACTTAACTCATGCAGAATTCTGGCGACCAGGGTCTTGCCTGTCCCCGATTCTCCCAGCAGAAGAACGGCAGCCCTGCTGGGCGCAACCTTTTCCATCTGGTGCTGCACGACCTGCATTGATGCGCTCTTGCCCACCATGAAAAAGCGGCTCTGAGACACCAACGCACTCGAACCGGATAGAGAACAGCCTTTCAGCAGTTTGGCTTCACGTAGTTTTACCTGCCGGTTCAGGCTTACAAATTGGGCTATTAGGGTCCCGATTATGGAGAGAAGCCGGATGTCCTCACCGAAAGGGATTTCGTTGCCGAAAAGCCTGTCCACGTGGAGGACCCCGATGGATTTGCCGTGCAGAAGAATGGGAACTCCAAGAAAACTGATGGATTCCTTTTGAATGAGCCTCGAGCGCGTCTTGTTCAAAAAAAGCGGCTCCTTGCTGATGTCAGGAACGATGTACGGCTCTGCCGTCCGAAAGATCAGGCCGGTTATGCCCTCGTCCTTTCTATAGACGCCGCGCTTTTTTTCAGCTTCGGTCAGACCATGGGACGCCCGGATGACTAAATAGCCGGTTTCTTCGTCCTCCAGGGTGACCGTTGCACGTTTCATGGCAAGTGAAGAGGAGAGGATGGCCAAAATGGTGCCGAGGGCCTGATCGAGTTTCAGCGCCTGTCCGATCACTCGGCATGTTTCAAATATCACGTTGAGTTCAGTCTCTCTGATCCTTTTTTCCATAACACCGGATGAGATAGTCAATATCCATGCCAATCTCCTTTCCGGAAGAGATCGGAGCGGTCCACCCTAATGGCCTCCGGTCCATAAAACGTCCGAGTAAAAGGACCAGCCAATGATTTGACAAAATCTTTCCGGCCCGCAATTTCCCGGCAAATTCGGAATTTGTTTTCCAGAATGTTGACTAAATTGGAACAATTTTGTACATCAACTGGGAAAAGTGGACCGACTAAACATTTTTGTAGCAAGACAGGAAGCAGTTCAAGATTTACAAGCCCGGGCTCCTCCGGGTAGTACGTCAATCAACCGGATCGGAAATCTCCTTCCCCGCCGGCCCTATTGACATCCCGGGTCGGCGTAAGCATGAATTCGGGCCCCAAACCTCCGCCGGAACGACGACGTCTGTCAATGTTAAGTTTCAAGACATTCGTGACCACTAGCATCCCTCGCCGGACCCCATACATCCGAATCCCTTGGAGCAGCCGCCCTGACGTCGCACTTTGAATCCGTTCAAGCCGCGACCGGAATAAACCGCCTCAAGGGCTGGCTCGATGAACCCGCTTAACTCGATGGGCTCGATGCCCGATTCTCTGAGTATCCTTGCCGGATTGTCTCCAATCCCGGCCACCAGGACCGCGCGGCAGTCCTTTAGAATTTCAGCCAGTTGCTTCCAGCGCGCGATCCCTCCTCCCGGTTCCGGAGCGATGCGCTCTTCGATGTATTTTATGCCCTCTGCGGTCTTCGACCAGATCTGGAGCCTGTACGCCTCACCCAAATGCTGATTGACGAGCTGCCCCTCCATGGTCGCGACGGCAACATGGGGCCGCGTTGCCACGTCCGGGGAAGCACCGGCGCATTCAGCGATACATCCCAGAAGTTCTCCACTGCGGTCCTCTCCCAGAAGCCCGATCGCGTCAGCACGACACCTCGTACAATGCCTCATCTGGGGCAGGTATTTTTCGGCCGCCTCCCGGATCTCCTCGATCATCTCGTTATCCGGCTCACGAATATTTTCAAATGGCGTGTCTGTGTTAGGGTACATCGGCATGCAGTTGAATATATCCACTCCCAACTCCGCCATTTGCCGGGCCACCGCAACGACATGACGGTCGTTTATGGTAGGCACGATAATTGTGTTGACCTTGATCATGATGCCCTTTTTCTTAAGCGCCTGTATGGCGCCGATTTGTCTGCTCAGCAACAGTTCCGCGCCTTTCACCCCACGGTAGATGATCTTCCCGTCCCGGACCCAGCCGTAAATTTTACACCCGATGGCCGGATCTATGGCATTAATGGTTATGGTCACGTGAGAGACCCCGATTGCCGCTATCTCCTCAAGGTAGTCCGCAACTCCGAGCCCGTTGGTGGAAAGGCAAAGCAGCATGCCGGGAAATTTTTCCCGCAAAAGGCGCAGCGTCAGCATAGTTTCTTCGGGGTTTGCAAATGGATCGCCAGGTCCTGCTATTCCGGCCACCGTCAATCGAGGCTCGCGCTCCAGGACGCGTTCCATGTACCGGGCAGCCTGTATCGGGGAGAGCACTCTACTGGTCACCCCCGGCCGGCTCTCGTTAACACAGTCATACCTGCGGTTGCAGTAGTTGCATTTGATATTGCAATTGGCGGCCACCGGCAGATGCACCCGGCCGTACGAACCCTTTACGGCGCCATTGAAACAGGGATGGCGGTCCAGATGGCGTGAAGCGTCCATTTCCATTTCCTTTCTCACATATACCCGTAGCCGACAGGCGAATTTTCCTGCTCTCGTTCGATTATAGCGTTGACGATGCGGTCGAGGACAGACTGAGTCCCCCGGTAGCCCACATGCAGCAGCCTTTGGCCTCCGAACCGGTCGTGAATCGGGAATCCGACCCGGATCAGGGGGATACCGAGCTTTTTGGCCGACGAGAAGCCTTTGCTGTGCCCGATCATGAGGTCAGGCGAAAGCTCCCCTGCAAGCTCCTCGATCTGTTGGAAATCCAGGCCTTCTTTTACAAGCGGTGGACAGGAAAGTATCCCGGCCGTGACCTGTTCTACCGCGGATTCAAACCGGCCGCTGACGCCTCCGGAGGCGCAAAGCACGGGTCTAATACCGATCTCGACCAGAAACGAAGTCAGTCCGACAACCAGATCCTCTTCGCCGTACACCACAACTCGCTTCCCAAAAACATACTTGTGAGCATCCACGTAAGAATCGACGAGGCGTCCCCTCTCCAGTGCGAGCCGGGCTGGACGGGCCACGCCTGTAAGGGTCTCCATCGCTTCGATGAAGATGTCGGTCTCACGCAAACCTATCGGAATTCCCATTGGGAGCAGAGGCACATTGGAGCGCTTCGCAAGAAGTTCGCCAGCGGTTTGCCGGCCGCCCAGTGTCCTGCCGAACTCGACAGTCGCTTTGGCTCCCCCCATAAGGCGTATTTCGTCAATGGGAGTCCCGCCTCGGGGGATCTTTTCGTAGTCGTCGAGCGCGGGGCCATCCAGTGTCATGGAGAGATCGGGCAGAATTACAGCAGGATACCCGAAGTCCTCCACGATCTCCTTCAGGTGCCGGAGGTCTTCCGGCGACAAAAAACCAGGCAGCAAATTGATCAACTGTGCGGGGCGCTCATCTGTGGCGACCAGTTCGACAACGGCCCTCACCGCTGCATGAAACCCTTCCATGTGAGTTCCCGAATAACTGGGGGTCGAGACCGTAACAAGCTCCGGCAAGTACCGCTTGTCCTGGCTCTCCATCTCCCGGCGGAATTCTTTTACGATCATCGGAAGGTCGTCGCCGATGGTTTCGGTAAGGCACGTTGTGGCGATGCCAATCATATTCGCTCCGAATTTTGTGATGACGTTTTTGAGCCCCTGCTTGAGGTTTTGCCCGCCGCCGTAGACGGCATGCTTTTCCCCGAGCGAAGAAGAGGCGATATCCATCGGCTCTCGGAAGTGGCTGATAATGTATCGCCGCATATACGTTGCGCACCCCTGGGAACCATGCAGCATCGGCACGGCCCCCTCGATTCCCCTGAAGGCCAGGCAGGCGCCGAGAGGCTTACAGAGCTTGCACGCATTGGTAGTAGAAACGTAGTGGGGATTTTTCATCTCAGTCTCTCGCTTTTCTGCGGTGCACAAACCGCCAGACCGGGCTCATCACGGACGAATGAACTTCCTTTGCGAAATTTAGCATGCCGACAAATCCTTCGAGCGGCCGTTTGCGCTCGTGGTTGTGATCGCAGAACCCTACGCCGAGCTTGTAGGCAATGGGTCTTTCCTTCACTCCTCCGACAAAAATGTCGCAATCCTTTTCTCTGAGGAAGTTCGAAAGCTCCAGCGGATTGGAATCATCGACAATGATTGTCCCCTCGTCACATATTTCGTAGAGTTCCCCGTAGTCTTCCCGGGTGCCTGTCTGCGACCCGACCAGAACGACCTGCATCCCGAGCAGGCGAAACGCCTTGACCAGGGAAAAGGCCTTGAATGCCCCGCCGACATAAATGGCTGCTTTCTTCCCGCAAAGGTCTTTGCTGTATTCCTTAAGCTTCGGGTACAGATCTGAGAGCTCGGCACTTACCAACTCCCGCGTGCGCTCCATTATCCCGGGGTCCTTGTCTTCAAAGAATCCGGCAACCTTGTAGAGCGATTCCGCCATATCCTCCACGCCGAAATAGGATACCCGCATATAAGGAACACCGAAGGCCTCCTGCATCATCCCGGCCAATTCCATGGTCGCCCCGGAGCATTGCACAAGATTCAATGAGGCCCCGTGGGCTCGCATGATGTCTTTTACGCGCCCGTCCCCGGTAATATTGGCCACCACCTCGACCCTCATCCGGTCGAGGTACTCACGGATTATCCAGAGCTCGCCGGCCAGGTTGAAATCCCCGAGAATGTTCACGCTAAGGGGAGAAATTCCGGCGGTATCCCCCGTTCCGACCAGGCGGAACATGGCCTTGCATGCCGCCCCGTATCCCTCGCGCTTGTTTCCCTTGAACCCTTCGGACTGGACCGGGAGGACGGGGATGTTCTTCTCGGCGGCAACCCGCCTGCAAACCCCTTCCAGATCATCCCCGATGATACCAACGATGCAGGTCGAATAGACGAAGGCGGCGGCGGGATGGTGGCGGTCGATCAACTCCACCAGTGCCTTATAAAGCTTCTCCTCACCCCCGAAGATTACGTCTTTCTCCTGCAGGTCGGTCGAGAAGCTTAGCCGGTGCAATGAGGGTCCGGAGGAAAGGGCGCCCCGGATATCCCAGGTGTACGCGGCGCAACCGATCGGACCATGCACCAGATGCAGCGCATCGGCAATCGGGTAGAGTACCACCCTCGAACCGCAGAAGACGCACGCCCTCTGGCTGACAGCTCCCGCCAGGCTGTCGCGGTTGCAGTCCATTTCGAAGGCCTCACATCCCTTGGTGTGAATCTGGCCCTTCCGTTCCTTAAATATTAACGAGGCTGCGGTATTCATTGCAAAGCTTCCTTCCAATCGCCTCTAGAGAAGGTAGTCTTTGGCCGGTCCACCCTCTTCGAGCGCATCCAGTATTTCATCGACCACGTTTTCATCTGTTACGTTCCGGTACCAGTATCCCTGCGGGTATACCACCAGGATCGGCCCTTCCTCGCAGAGCTTCAGGCATCCCGTGCTGGAGACCATCGCGTTCAGACCGCGGTCGGCCAGCTCTTCTTCGAGGTAGTTTATGAGCTGCATAGATTCTTTTTTGATGCATTTCCCCTTGGCTTCGGTGCCTCTGAAGCTCGCGCACACCAGTATGTGATGATCGGGTTTTTGCATGTTCATCATCCTTTCAATCACCCCCGCACGACGGGTTTGAATGTATTCTTACAAGACCAACTCGAACGACTCTTCGGGAGAATCCCGGTCTTTGCGATCCAGCAGAGCGTCGAGTATTTTTTCCAGCAGCCGCATTCCACCCCTGTAGCCTACAGTCGGGAAGTAGCTGTGGCCTACACGATCTAGAATCGGGAAACCGAACCTCACGAACGGGACGTCTTCATCTCTGGCTATATACTTGAGGTATGTGTTCCCCATTATGAGGTCCACGGGATCGTTTTTTATCCACTGGTGAAAAAGAAACATGTCGCCCGAGGCACGGACGTTCAGGCCGTGAGGTATACCTTTTGTGATTTGCCGGATAATCGATTCGAAGTTCTTGCGCGGCGTGCCCGTGACGATGTGTATCGGCCACATGTCGATCGAGACCAGAAACTCGGTGAGGGATATGAGTTGGTCAGGATCTCCTACTAGACCCACCTTTTTGTGATAAAAATACTGGTGCATATCGGTGATGATGTCCACCAGACGACCGCGCTCCAGGTTGATCGAATCGGGGACGCTAGCCCCTGCAATGGTCCTCAGGGTATTGATGAACGTGTCCGTTGCGGCAAGGCCTATTGGAACTTCGAGCAGTTCACAGTGAACGTTGCATTTGACGTCAAGCGCACGTGCCGCGGGCCAGGAAGCAGTCCTCCCCAGAGCAATGGTGGCTTTGCTTTCCCCGGTGCTCATCAGAGCGCCGACGCTGACGCCTCCCTTCGGGTACATTTCGAATTTTCCTGTCTGGGGACAATTCAAAACGTTGGATGTGTCCGGAAACATCACCGTCCGGATGCCCAGTTCGTTTGTAATTCTTTTGATTTCTTCCATGTCTGAAGGCTCCACGTACCCGGGGATGATGTTTATTTGCTCAATCCGCTTTCCGTTCGAAACCGCGAAGTAATCGACCATCGCCTTGGTCATGTTGGCAAAGCCTGTCACGTGAGACCCTACGTAGCTGGGGGTATTTGCATGAATGACAAACTTGCCCTCCGGTATCTTGCCGTCTGCGGCCGCTTTTCGCGAAATCTGAGGGATGTCGTCCCCGATGGTCTCCGAAAGGCACGTAGTGTGAACGGCGATGATATCGGGCTCGTAGACGGTGAAGATGTTGTCAATCGCCTGCAATAGATTTGCCTGCCCGCCGAATACTGATGCGCCCTCGGTGAACGAACTGCTTGCCGCCATGACCGGCTCTTTGAAATGCCGCGTGAGGGTGCTGCGGTGGTATGCGCAACACCCCTGCGAGCCATGGCTGTGGGGCAGACAACGGTGAATGCCCAGGGCGGCGTACATTGCTCCGATCGGCTGGCAGGTCTTAGCCGGGTTGATTGTCAGGGCGTTTCTTTCCCTGACCTCTTTGGGTGTATGTCGCAACAACATGAGGTTCCTCCGTTCACTCCATCACTCGCAAGCATAGGTGGCGGCGAGTTCGGGATTGGTCTGCCAGGGTGCTTTGAGATAGGACCACACTTTGCTGTTCACCATGCGGTCAATCTCCCGGTAGAAATTGATCGCACCCTTGAACCCGGCGTAAGGACCGCCTGAATCATAGCTGTGGAGCTGTTTCATCGGGACGCCCTTCTTCTGGATGGCGTATTTTTCTTTTATGCCGGCGCAGAAGATCGCCGGCTTGTAGAATTCGATCATCCTCTCGGTTTCGTACTGGCTGATGTCGTCGATTACCAAGGTACTCGACGGCATCTCGCGCA
>Ga0187784_10001423_pt1 | contig 18977 bp, 16 predicted proteins | sample 1015_SJ02_MP15_2_FD_132964 | JGI IMG/M metagenome (GOLD analysis project Ga0187784, IMG submission 132964) | Tropical peat soil microbial communities from peatlands in Department of Meta, Colombia - 1015_SJ02_MP15_20_MG | ecosystem: Environmental > Terrestrial > Soil > Wetlands > Peat | place...
ACTCCGCCGAGCGTGTGTTCTGCCATGTGCCACACCGCCATGGACAGCAACCAACCTCTGCTCTTGCCGTCCAAGAAACCGGGAACCCACTTTGCCCGTTCGTTTGCGATCGTGCCGTCTTCAAGCATCTTGTCTAGTTGCCTACTGTCTACTGGCTTGCGCAGGCCTTCCGCTGTGACTGTACGGGCAACGTCCCTGACAGCCTCGGCAACGGCATCGCAATAAGCATGTAGTGCTCCAACATTGATGGCCTGATTGAATTCGGCGCATACCTCCCGTGTCATACCCGTACCGATGTCATGACGAACGACATTCAGCTGCGCCATCCACTCTGCATTTAATACCTGCTTGCGACCGGGGCTGATGAGCGTGTTTATGAAGTCTTGACACCGGGCTGTGTGCCACATCAACCACGCGATTGAGTTCAAGCCTTCTTTCGGCTGATACTTCAACTGGTCATCGGTCAAATCCTTAATTCATTCGTGGACAAACCCGCAAACCGTATCAAATTGCTCCAAGAAGAAGTCTCGTATCTCCATGCAGCATGACCTCCGTGCAGGAATCGTAATCCCTAAGCTGGAATCTCCTATTTGACTGCAAAAACGGCTCCATTCTACGCAACACCAAATAGTCGCTTCCAGCCCGTGTGCGTCTTGTTCGGGTTCGCACACTCGACGTGCCTCACCCTTGCATATTCTCAGCGCCGTCCGCGCCGCAGAACCCGTCGATGCCAGCAACGAACATCTTTGTATACTCCGACGTGTTTCAAACGATCAGCCCGGAACAGAGTATAGAACTGCCGCAGTGGCTCAGATTCGGAATCTTGACCGTGACGGTAGTCTACTTCCCGTGAACTTTCGCACATTCGTAGATTTTGACTCTCTTATTCGCCATGGAACTAAATACTCTGGGCCACGGCGAATCGCGCAATTCGGCGAAAAATAGTCCAAGAGTAGTCCAACGGCAGGAAGACCGTCCGGAAACGCTAGAAGCTTAGAGGCTTAAGAAAAGTTGGTAGCGATACCGGGATTCAGTCATCGCCCTAGATTCAATGAGACTTGCGGCTGGCTTCCGGCTAAACGTTTTCCATAACGTCCATTCCGTGTCGCCCAATCTCACGCAACGGAAGTCAGTCTACAACAGAAAGCTCGCTTGCGAACGAGAAAAGGTAACAGGGGTAACATGGGTACTCTGCATCAGACCGCGTCCTTCGTTCCAGAACTTTTGTCCTGTCTCATCTGTTTCGGGCGCTTCGACGTTCGAAAGGAAAAAATCCAAACAACGCTGACTCGGCACCGTTTAACCCGTTGGAGCGCCTATCTTGGGTTACCTCGGGATTGACAGCAACTTGATTGGACGTTGGCTTCTCACGATTTTCTGGCAACGGCGGTAAGGATGGAGGCTTGTTTCTTGCCCTGCCAGCGACGCTCTTCGCCCACTGAGGCATGGAACCCAACTCGTGTCGGGCGCGTCTCAAACCTCGTCGTTCTCAATCTTATCAATCCGACCGAAAACGCCAGCCGAATCCCTCTCCTCGTCCATCTGTCGTGATAGCTCGCGGCTCCTCCGCAGTTCCGCATTCATAATTGTCGCTAAGTGCCGCGAAAATTTTGCTCTGAAGTCTGGTACCGATTCATAGCTGTCGCACAGCCCGTGCTGGAAGCATTCCTTACGAAACTGCATTAATGCGTGGTACTGATCTGGGTCAATCGCATTTGGGGGAACGGGGGCATTTGAGAAGTAAATCATGGCATGCTTATGTGAGCTAAGATGTTTTTGAATCTCTTCAACTGTACCACTGGGTGCCACTCCTGTTGGCGATCCGAGCCGCGTCCAAAACACTGCAACCAGCAGATCGCATTCCTTCAGAATCTGCCGATTTAGGATCGCCTGCGGCCTGTCGCCCATCTCAGGTGTTGCATTGGTTTCAGAGGAAACGGGGAGAAGCACAACGCTCCTGTCATCGTCCTGTTCAGAGTTAGCCGCGTTCCAATCATTGATCGCCTCACGAATAACTTGACGTTCCGCCGCGACATCCTTTGGAGACGCGATCATCACCTTCCAGACTTCCGCATAAAAGGACACAGGAGTACTCCGACTAGGGCTAGCTGATTCGACAAAAGCGTAGCACTCTGGGACAGATGATGCCACGCCCCGACCAGCCCGTGCTATAAATCTCTCATGCCCAAAATCGTTGAGCGGTGGCTCCTCTTCAAATACGTCGGCAAGGAGTTCACGCCCTTGTCCAAGCCCCTCAAGACGAAGGAACGCGCAGAAAAGGCGCGGCTGAAGTATCCAGAAAAGGAGCGCAAGTCTATCGGGGTCGGCGTGATCCGAACGAAGGGCTAATTCGAAGGCAATGCGTCTCGGCCCATGGATAATTGGGCGCGGTAGAACACCTAGACTCGCACGCTAGACCACTCCCCGACTTTCGTGACGCGCACGCTCCCGTCCGGCTGCCCGCGCACCGAGACCTTCTCCAGCCGCGCAGCCGCGTACAAGCCGGAGCGGAATCGGTTGCGGCTCCGCTCGTCCGTGCCGATGCCCGGAACGTCGAAGTGCTGACCGACTTTCAGCCTGTGAACGCGGGCCGCGATCTTGCGGTACTTGCCCGGTTGCTCGACGCGAGGACGCAGGCAGGCGTGCCGCACCGTGATGCACCGCTCGTTGCCGCACCGGGCATCGACAACCTGACCACGAGGGACGGCACCGTGGGCGTCGATCCAGTTGCGCCGCCTCCGACCGTAGGCGGTGGACGGGTTGGCGACCTCCTCGCAGTCGCCTTCCTGCTTTGTTGGTGAGAATTTTCCCATTGCTAACCAAGGCGTGCAGCTTCAAAACTGTAGAGTGATTATATGGCTTTCCCCAGTTCAGCGAGTACTTCATTCATGAACGTGGTGAATTTCTGAAAATTCCATGACGTATCGTTAAGAGGTAAGATGAAGCCCTTTTTCCCGTCGATTTCAATCAGCACTACGCCGTCTACCACCTTACCTTTCTCGTAGTGCGCCATTTTGAAGTTGGTGCGAACAATAGACACCATGGTGTCGCGCAAGTCTCCCGGTGGCATGAAGCGGTAAACGATGTCTGCACCAGCTTCGGCGATTTCCGCGTCAAGCTCTGCTTCGGTCGGTTCCTTGGCAGGCGGGTCGACGATTTTCGCGGGCGCGAGGGAACCTCTATGTGAGGCGTAGTGTCGAAGTGCCGCGATCCTCTTCATGAATTCCACGTGCTTCGGGTCTGTGAAAATGGCGTGCAACTTGCCGTTCTTCGCCTGAAGAGCATCTAGGAAGCCCTTATACGTGGCTCCCACATTCTTCTCGCCTAAGCCGAGACCCAAACAGTGACTCACAATCAAAGCTAATTGATCGAAGCCTCCGAAAATAAGCGGATAGTAAAAGTTAAGATAGTAGCCGACCTCGAAGTTGAACTCTTGTCGCTTCCAGCCCGCTCTCTGCCCCGCACGTTTTTGCATCTCGAAAAACAGGAGTCTGTCTCTCGTGAAACATATGTTAGGAAGGCGATTGTGAATTAAGGACCTGCCTGCTTCCTGACCCTCTGCGGACACACTCTTCTTTTGAGCGGCGTAAAGAAAGCCAAGACCGTGACTAAGTGTTTGCGGCTCGGCAAAATGATAAAAGCCGTTCCAAGTTATGTCGACGACGGGATGAGCAAAGGCCCATGGTACATCGTGGCCGCGAACGAATATCTCGCAGCAGTACAGCAGAAAACCAGAGTCCACGATGAGTAGCGCAAGGTCCATAAAGTCTTCTACGTACGGAAACCAATCCGAATTGTTGGTCACCAGAACATCAGCGTCGCAGGACAAAGCGGTTTGCATGGCTGCACCCAACTCTTTGTCCTGTACCTTCTTGAGAATCTCCGGCGAAGCCTCCCGGACATCAATCGGAATAAACAAGATTCCCATCCCCTTGAGCATCGCAACGGTATCGGCGTGGTCGACTGGGGCATACACCCGAATCCCACAAAAGCTGGGCCGGATGCTTCGCAGGTATTCACGTAGTACTTCTAGATCGTCGAAGTCGCGCTGACTTTGCGGCGTCCAGTTGGCACCCCAGAGGAGGATGTCCATGCACTTCTTCGGTCGGCCAGTGCTTTCTATCTGAGGTACGAATCGGCCCCGGAATGTCGGCATAGCTGCCCTCCACGAGTAAAACAGCCAGAGTCTAGCACGCGGCAATACGTCACTCATGTATAGCTGCTCATACGTAATCGGGGAATCTCTCTTGGAACTTGTCGAGGTCTTTCGGAATCGCCAGCGGCGTGCGGGAACCATCTGAAACCGCTGTCCTAGCCGTTCAGGCAGAGCTAACGTGGAAACCATTTCTGCGCCGATGTCGCTGCCCGGAGGGGTTTGGAGCGGCTGGAGCGTTTCCGAGGCGCGGGGAAGCCTTTGTGACCACGTTGCCACTCATGTCTGGTACCCGAGGCGTCCCATCCGAGGGCATCGGTGGGCTTTACCGATTGACGCGTATAATCACCCGGTGGCAAAGCGCCCCAGCCTTGACCCGATCCAGCAGCCGAGCCTCTTCGGACTGGATAAGCCACCTGAACCAGCGAGCCAGCCAAGCGCGGAGCGCCCGTTCCATTTGCCCTGCATCCTCCTTGGCACTTCGTCCTTCACGGCAAGGGGCTGGGAGGCTTCGTTCTACCCGCAGGGAATGCGCTCCCGGAATTTTCTCTCGTACTACGCAACCCAATTCGCCACAGTAGAGATCGACAGTACGTTCTACGGAACCCCCAGCGCCTCAACGGTCGCAGGCTGGAACGACGAGACCCCGCCAGACTTTGTCTTCGCCGTGAAGGTTCCGCAGGTCATCACCCACGAGAAAATCCTTGTCGGCTGCGAGCCTGAGTTCGACGAGTTTATGGAGAGGATGAGCCTGCTGGGCGGCAAGCTCGGCCCGATGCTGTTGCAGTTTCCCAAGTTCGACAAGTGGACGCTCAAAAGCTCTCACGAAATTGTCGCTCGCCTGCGTTCCTTCCTCAAGCGGGTGCCCGACCGGAAGACCCTTCGGTTCGCCGTCGAGATTCGCAACAAGAACTGGCTCGATGCACGGTTCACGGACTTGCTCCGCGAGCACAACGTCGCTTTGGCGCTTACCGATTCCTCATTCATGCCCCGCCCGTGGGAGATGAAGGACGAATTCGATCCGATTACTGACAACTTCGCTTACGTGCGTTGGCTCGGGGACCGGAGAGGTATCGAGGAGCAAACGACAACTTGGGACAGGACAATCGTTGATCGGCGGGAGGATTTGACGAACTGGGTCGAAGTGTTCCGACAGTTCGTGGCGAGGAATTTGAAGGTATTCGCCTATGCGAACAATCACTACGCTGGACACGGCCCGGCGACGGTCAAACTCTTCTGGGAACTGTACAATCACAAGTAGCCCCTCCTCTACCAGACAAGGCGGCTGCGATGAAACTCTCGTTCGAGCAGGCACTCGTTGAAGTCTGGCGACAAGCCCTAACGGAGAACGCCAAAACTGTCCAGCTAGGGTCTGAGACTTATCTTGTTCGGAGGACTCCCAAGCGCGGTCTACGGCAAGTGGACTTCGTGTTCGACGGGAACGAGATTCGGGGGCTGGAACAGAACCCTCAGACCAAATCCCGTTGGGCACAGTTGGCGCGGTCAGGCAAGAAGGTGATGCAGTTCCTCAGCGAGGGGCGCTACGTGGCGAATGTGGTGGATGGGAAGGTGACGATCTACGGCGGTGCTTGAACATCGAGATACTGACCGACTCCCAGCCGACGAACGCGCATGCCCATCCTGCGGGAATTTGGCTGCCGGAAGGGGTTCGCGTCGGCGGGGGGAGTCCACATCCATGTACGCCGATTTCGCTACTCATTTCATTGCCCACCTTACGGCGAGGCGAGCCGCACACCTTGACTAGGACTAGCAATGGACTAGACTTCGAGGAAAGTGCCGGAGCAATGTCGTGCGCCAACTTCAGAATGCTGTGATTCTTGGTTCCCTCCTCGCACTTCTTGTGCCGTACTCGGTGGCACAGGAGAGTGTTGCTGATGTTGTAAAACGGAGCAGCGATGCCGTCGTTCTGATAGTGATCTCTAATTCAGTGGGGCAGGAGACCGCACTGGGTAGCGGTTTCTTGATTTCTGCCGATGGTCAGATCGTCACAAATTATCACGTCATAAAAGATGCCCACGCTGCCATCGTGAAGTTGTCAAACGGAGCGTTCTTTCCAGTAAACAGCATTGTTGCTTCTGATGCCGACAAGGACTTGGCGATCATCAAAGTCAACGGCAGGAATCTGCCTTTCTTGCAGATTGGCGATATTGAGAGCCTGCACGTGGGAGACCACGTCGTGGCTATTGGAAGCCCGCTTGGACTTGAAGGCACCGTCTCCGATGGCATTGTCAGCGCCCTTCGAGATGCCGCGAAAACAAAATGGATTCAGACGACGGCACCTGTGTCGCATGGCAACAGCGGCGGCCCACTGCTTGATATGAACAACCATGTGGTCGGCGTCATCACTTGGGGTGTCAATCTCCAGTTGGGGCAGAATCTCAATTTCGCGGCACCTGCCAATGAAATAAAAGCTCTGCTATCCGCACCACCGCCTTTGCGTTCACAGTCTTCTCCGGGGTTGAGCGATGCAAACACGATCCAGCGCCTATCAGATGTCCGAAAGATCGCCGTGGGGTCGTTGGGCAACACAGAAGGTGCTGGACTTGTGCGGGAAAAACTGATCAATCGGCTGGCGGGGTCAGGCAAGCTCGTCGTTGTGGAGGATTCGTCTGATGCGGACGCCGTTCTGAATGGGGCAGTGGCTACGGACATGTACGGACGCGCCAGCGGAGCGGCAATTCGGCTGGTAACGAAAGACGGGCGCACTCTTTGGGGAAGCGAAGCCCGAGCTAGGGCGCACATAGGCGGCAGCACAAGCAGCAGCCTAGCTGATCACCTCAGTAAAGAACTATTGGCTGCCATTGCACGAGATGGACACAACTAAAGACGGAAACGCAGGTGTCATTCCTCGAATTCTTCAGGAGACTGAATTCTCCGTGCCATGTCTCCCCACTCAACCGCCATCGACCATCCATCCGCAAAGGCGTTCAACCGCGAACATGCTCTCATAACCCACGGCAAGAATTCTTGTATCGAGGTGTTCATGAATTCTGCAAATTTGTCAAAATACTCGTCCCATTTTTGCGCCCCGCCCCGCCCCTCTAGCCAAACATCAATGCTTGGACTGATCTTAGATTTCTGAACGGACGGCAGCCCGGCAAAAATCTCCTCTCTTTTTTGTCCATTGAGCCAGCCTTCGATTACACCTTCGATGTCTTCGGATTTAACACGAAACTGAGTTCTCTGCCCCGTAGCAATCTTCCTTAGCTCACGATTCGTCTGTTCAGGTAATGTTCCCAACTCCCGAAGTATTCTTCCTGAGAGACTGACGATGTTCACCACTCGATTTGGGCTACGTAGGAATGCAACTATTCGGCGACAACTATCCGGCGAAAAACCTGTGACGTTCGCTGCCTTTCCAAAATCGGTGAGTTGTAGTGGGCTTGCCACCCGCGCGAGGGCACCATGTTCCTCATCCAGAAGCGAATCTGTGACTCGTCGAAACGTGTGGAGAACCCTCGTTTGAGTTCGTTCGCGGAACGCCCACAGAGTGCGCCGAGCAAACGCGGACGCCAAGTCCTCCGCTTCTGGATTCTCAGGGATTGCTGCCAAAAATTGGGATGCAAATGCAGCGACGTATTCATCATTCTCAAGCCCCGACACCCCGTCCTCCATCGCACTCTTCAATTCTGCGGACTCTGCCGATAAGAAAACCCTCTCTTGAATCCGACTCCGTACCGCTGCGCTCGTGTAGTTGGCATCGCCGAGGAGGTTGTCGAAAACAACTGTATCGCCTTCGGTATAAATGCCTGCTCGACCACACCTTCCCGCAACATTGCGGAACAGGAGACCAGACATGGGCTGTTGCCTGTCTCCTCTCCAAACGAGCCAGTCAACAATAATTGTGAAGCGGAACGGGAGGTCAACACCTTCAGCCAATGTTGTCGTGGATGTGACTACTTTTAATGCTCCCACTTTTGCACAGGCTTCGATAAGTTCGCGGACTTTGTGAGGGAGACCTGCGTTGTGGTAAGCGACACCGCGCCGCAGCAAGGTTCCCAAGGGACGCAGAAAGGTGTATGCGCTTTCGATATGGGCAATGGCGGCTGTAATTTGCGGAGCCGGAATTTCTATTTCGGGAAAGTGAACAGCTAGGGCAAATGCCAGTTGGCGTGTGTCATCCTTAGAGGCACATACGCAAAGCACGGGGCCAGCATAGCTCGCCCAAAGAAAGTTGCAGAGATAGGCCACATTCGCATGAACGAGCGGCTTTTGACTCTTTACCTCGGCAGGGATATATCTTGGGACATAAAGATTAGGTTCGGGCCACGGAAGATTCCTCTGTCCGAGAACTGATCGGGGATTCGCACCGCTGAGCTTGACTGCATCTCCCGCCACATACCACACCAACCGTCCTTCTTGTTTCCAGAACGCCAGTCTTCTTGCTGTGGGCCTCCAACTGTCGGTTACCACCCGCTCCGTAGGAACGTTGGCCCAGCTACGGAGAGCTTCATAGTCGGCTAAGACAGCCGAGAGTAGCATCAGCCTGACCCGGTTCCCAGACTCCTGCATCAATCGAAGCCGCGTGACAAGCCCTTCCATTCGAATACCACGAGAATCGTTTTCGATTAAATGTGCCTCATCAAATACGACGTATCGTAAGTGTTCCATGAGATCAGGAGAATTCCTGCACATCGCATCGAATCGTTCTGGCGTCGCAATTACGATTTCCATTTCTTGGCTCGGTTCGAGACGTTCCGGTTCTTGATACCCGCCTATCCATGGATGGACGCGAACTGATTCGGGCAAGTGTCTCCTAAAGGATTCAGCCACTTGACGACCGAGAGCCACATAGGGTGACACGTAGCAGCCGAGGCCCGGACGTTCTCCAAGGGCGGACATCAAACAGATTTCTCCCAAGAGAGTCTTTCCCGTACTGGTTGGCAAAGATACGAGCGCATTGGCAGTGCCGTGGGCCAAGCGGTTGCGAGCAAGTGCCCGATATTGCGGTGGGAGCAGCATTCGAACGCCACTGCTCACGAGTTTCAAGGGGTAGGACTCCAAAAGTGTCGGGCAGAACTCACGAAGATTTCTTGCGGTTGACAATCTCAAGACATGTTCAAGGGACAGCCTGACAGACCGTAGCAGACTACTCTCGAATGGACTTGAAGCCCCAATCAGACACCGTACGAAGTCTCTCCGTAGAGTCGCCAAAAGTGCCGTGTCGCCTGTAGTTAGGAAATACTCTAGCCCCTCAAGAAACTTTCGTTCCCCCGAGCGGGAAGGACATAACGGCATAACTTTACCCATATACTCGGGTGCGCACGTTGCTATCGCAACGGCGAGTGAAGGTGACATTTCCTTTAGGCTTGGAAGGATGCCTCGCAGCACAGCCGCACTCGAAGGGAAATTTCCATACATGCTGAAGGCAATTGCTGCCATCAGCCCTATGTTCCTGCGTTCCTCTTCCTCGATTTCGACTTGAGGTCGGGCTGCCGTATCCAAGATGCGACTCGCTGCAATTAAAGGCAGCACATTGTCTTCTTCGAAAAGACTTTCGTGTTCGGACAGGGGATGTTCCTGAAAGAAGCCGAGGACTGCCTGAGCGACAGCGATCAGTTCTCCCCAACTCTTGGGTGGCCCTGAAAGCCCTCGGTAGATACGGGCGGCGGTGTTTTCGCTGAATGCGAAGTCCAGCCAATCGGGCATCACGGGGAGCATGGCTTAATTTTGCCCCCTAGCCAACCTTTTCAGACGGGACTCCAGTTGCGACAGTCCAATCGCCCAAGGGTCAACAGAACCCGCTGACCATCCTCGTCCGATGAGAGTGCTTCTTATGGCAACCATCTTCTTCACTGGACTTCCCGCAGCGAGGTCATGAACCAACGTCGGTAGCAACCTAATTTTTGGGGAGCTTTGGGGAGATTTTCCTGCCAAACCAGATATGCGCGGACAGAGTTGGGGTTTTCCCAGCTTGTACTCAACCTCGTTCTTGATGCCTTGGAGTCTAGTGTGCAGCGTCAGAGTGACACTTGTTCCAAACAGTTTGTCATAGTCGTTGATCAAATTATTCGCGTAATCCAACGAAGAAGAAGACGTTGTCGTTTTCACTTCATGTAGGATTGCAAAATCATCAGAGGGACGTTTTCCCAGAAATATCCAAACGATGTCAATGTCAGGGCGGGAGATTGAACCGAGGGGAGAAAAGGCATTAGCGGGAAAGGGCAGGAATTGTAAGAAATCGAAAGTGCTACCTACGTAGAAAGAAATTGCTTCTCCTAGATTCCCCTTTATAGCCTCGCTGAGAGTGCCCGAGACTGTGATGAACCTCTTGCAGTGTACCTTGAGCCAACCAAGAACAGCCACGTGAGCCGCTTGGCAGTCAGGATTCCCGACCCATATTATCACTCCAGTGTTGTTAGATTTTGCGAAGGCAGCGTTTGGGGGACTCATTCCTAAATTCCGGCGAACGTAGTATACATTGCATCGAGGACACCTAGCAGGTGACGTATCTACTTGCGTAGCAGGCACCTTAGACGTAGAAGAGGTACTAGCTAGTTCCGATAAACCACTGTACAAGGGTGAGTCACGTGGGTAACGCCAGCGTTGTCGGTGTGGATGAAGCGAAGCTCTGGAGCATGGCGGATGCGCTCCGCAACAACATGGACGCGGCGGAGTACAAGCACGTCGTCCTTGGTCTTATCTTTCTGAAGTACATCTCCGACGCCTTCGAAACCAAGCACGCAGAACTCGAAGGGCAGCGCAGTCAGGGTGCCGATCCTGAAGACCCGGACGAGTACCGGGCGGCGAGCATCTTCTGGGTACCCAAGGAAGCCCGATGGTCTCACCTCAAGGGCAACGCCCCGCAGCCGAAGATCGGAACCATCGTTGACGAGGCGATGACCGCCATCGAGCGCGACAACCCATCGCTCAAGGGTGTACTCCCGAGAGACTACTCGCGTCCGGGGCTAGACAAGCAGCGCCTCGGTCAACTCATCAACCTCGTCAGCGACATAGGTCTCGGAAACCCGGCAGCCCGCGCCAAGGACATCCTTGGTCGCGTGTACGAGTACTTCCTCGCGCAGTTCGCCAGCGCCGAGGGCAAGAAGGGCGGGCAATTCTATACGCCGTCACACGTCGTCCGCATTCTGGTCGAGATGCTGGCACCGTACAAGGGGCGCGTCTACGACCCGTGCTGCGGGTCGGGCGGCATGTTCGTGAGCAGCGAGAAGTTCATCGAGGCGCACAGCGGCAAGCTCGGCGACATCTCCATCTACGGGCAAGAGTCGAACTATACGACGTGGCGGCTGGCAAAGATGAACTTGGCGATCCGAGGCATCGACGCCCAGATCGCGCACGGCGACACCTTCCACAGCGACAAGCACCCCGACCTTAAAGCTGACTGGGTGTTGGCGAATCCCCCCTTCAACGATAGCGACTGGCGTGGAGAACTGCTGAAGGAGGACAAGCGCTGGGTCTACGGCGTGCCGTCCGCTGGGAACGCCAACTTTGCATGGGTGCAGCACTTCATCTACCACCTAGCGCCGACTGGTCTAGCCGGGTTCGTTCTCGCGAACGGCTCCATGTCCTCTAACCAGTCCGGTGAAGGCGAAATCAGGAAGGCAATCGTCGAAGCCGACCTTGTGGACTGCATGGTCGCCCTGCCGGGTCAACTTTTCTACTCAACACAGATTCCCGTCTGCCTGTGGTTCCTCGCCCGCAATAAGAGGAACGGACGATTCCGCGACCGCAGGGGTGAAACGCTCTTGATCAACGCCCGCACGATGGGAACGCTAGTTGACCGTGTCCACCGCGAACTTAGCGATGACGACGTAGCCAGAATCGCCGGGACGTATCACGCATGGCGCGGAGATAAAGATGGGGGAACCTATGCCGATGTGCCGGGCTTCTGCAAGGCGGCGAAGCTCGAAGACATCCGCAAAAACAGCCACGTACTCACGCCGGGTCGTTACGTCGGTGCAGCCGAACTCGAAGATGATGGCGAGTCGTTCGAAGAGAAGATGAAGCGTCTCACGGACTTGCTACGCGCCCAGACTGTCGAAGCCTCGAAGCTCGACAAAGCCATCGCCGCTAACCTTAAGGAGTTGGGGTATGGCGAGTGAGTGGGTAGTCAGGCGTTTGGGTGATCTCGTGGAAGTCTACGACGGTCCCCACGCCACACCCGAAAAGACCACCGCAGGCCCGATCTTCCTTGGTATCTCGAATCTCGTAGGGGGACGACTCGACCTTTCGGAGGCCGAACACCTTTCCGAAGAGGACTTCGTCCGCTGGACGCGCAGAGTCACGCCGCAAGCAGGCGATGTCGTTTTTTCTTACGAGACACGACTCGGCGAAGCTGCGCTAATTCAGCAAGGTCTGCGCTGTTGTTTGGGTCGGCGTATGGGAATACTTCGTCCACGAAACGATCTCGTCGATTAGCGTTTCTTGCTGTACGCCTACTTGGGAACGGAGTTTCAAGAAACCTTGCGTGCCCGCACGATTCACGGCAGCACCGTTGATCGAATACCGCTCATCGACATGCCGGATTTTCCGATTCGTGTTCCCTCCATGGATGTTCAGGTGGCCATCGCCAACATTCTTGGTGCGTTGGACGACAAGATCGAGTTGAACCGACGCATGAGCGAGACGCTGGAGAGCATGGCTCGGGCGCTGTTCAAGTCGTGGTTCATGGACTTCGATCCCGTCCACGCCAAAGTTGATCGGCGTGATACCGGGCTTCCAAAGAGGATTGCCGATTTGTTCCCCGCTGCCTTTGAGGATTCCGAAATGGGCAAAGTTCCCAAAGGGTGGCGTATTCACACGGTCGGCGATATTTGTTCGCGGATCGCGATGGGGCCATTCGGATCAAACATCAAGACCGACAATTTTGTGCCGGAGGGCGTGCCAGTAGTGAGAGGCGTCAACTTAACCGAAGGCTTTGTCGATGACGATTTCGTTTATTTGTCCGAAGCAAAGGCTGACGAACTGAAAAATGCTAATGCGTTTCCGGGGGACATCGTCATAACGCATCGCGGTACTTTAGGGCAAGTTGGTTTGATCCCAAGGCGACCGCGCTTTTCACGTTACGTGGTGTCTCAGAGCCAAATGGTGCTAACGGTCGATCCGGCCCGGACTCCACCTGAGTTCGCTTTCAGATTTTTGTGTTCACAAAAAGGCCAGCATCAACTTCTCGCCAATACCAGCCAGACGGGTGTTCCTGCTATTGCGCGACCGACGTCGAGTGTGAAGGCAATACCAATCGTCCTACCTCCTGTGGAGTTGCTCCAATATTTTGACGGAGTTGTTGGACACCTCTCAGAACGTCGTTATCTTGCATGGAAGGAATCTCGCACGCTCATTTCTCTTCGCGATCAGTTGCTTCCGAAACTCATTTCTGGAGAGTTACGGCTGCCTGCTGCCGACCGAATCGCTGGAAGGCGGGTGTAGATGGAGCCATTCGACGCTTTCGTGCCACAGTTCCGCCGCGCAAAAGAACGTTGGCAGGAAGCTCCGACGCTCTCCGCTCACTACGATGCTGTGGTCGCAAGCTACGAAGGTAGCGCGTACGGGATCATCGCCAGCGTCAAGTCGTTCATAGAATGTGTTTGCATCACCATCCTCGGAGAGTTCGGAAAAAGTTCACCTTCCGATTCCACGACGACTTCTCTTCTCGTTGAGGCATTGAAGCTACTAGGACTCGATAGCGGAAAAGGTGCCAGCAAGCTCAGCAAGCTGCTCTCTGCCCACAACAAGATGGCTGATGCGTTGAACGAGATGCGCAACGAACACGATCCGGTTGCGCACGGCAAGGATGGGTTCCTCGATGCGCTCACCACGAACGAATGCCGGGCGTTTCTGGTCACAGCCGATACGATCCTCGCCTTAATTCTCGCCGCGTATGAGGGAACTGAACCCGACCTGAGGTTCACGCGGGAACCCTACGAACGATTTGTGCGATTTCATGACAGGGTGGATCAGGCAACTTCGATTGAGGCTGATGTGGATGTTGATGGAGACGTGGAAACGCTAGTCGTCAGGCTTAGCACGGCAACGTTGCCGGAAGGCTTCGAGATCAGGCTAGAACCAAGCAAGCTGCTGTACGCCGTTGACCGCGAAATGTATGTCCAACTGTTGGCATCAGCGTTGGGCGTCCCGCAACCTACTCCTGAGACCGCAGCGCCGACACCTTCAGAAGGCATGCCTCTTCGCGCTGCTACGCCCGTCACCATGATCCCAGAAGTCGTACCGACCTACGAGGGCGCACTCTCCAGCTTGAAGACGCCGCTTCAGGATTTCTTGCAGAAGCTCGGCGGGCTGGAAGCCGCGGCCGCCACAGGCACTAACCTACGAGACTCAATCTTGGCAACGGCCGAAGGCGGGATGGGGTTGGACTGGACATCACGCGAGCCACTGCTAGCCGCGATGAAGGTCGCGCTACGCAGGACGTTGATCAAATTTGGGATAGAGCCTGCCCGTGGGGAACGGACGGCGGAAAAGCTCGTAGCTTGGCTCAAGGCGAATGCCGACACTATCCCGGAGGGCACATCGGCTGCATGAGCGCGGAACAGCAACTCGTCGTTTTGCTGGGGGCTGGAGCGACTAGAGGTGCGCTCGGAGAGCGAAACATCTTGCCCCCTCTCGACCGAGACTTCATCGACATCGCACGCCAGATTAAGGGACATGGGACACCGAAGCTAGCCTCTCGTGTTGCGAAAGACGTCTTCGATTTGTACGGACACGTTAGCGGCGTTGGGCTAGAACAGTATTTCCGGGAGATCGAGGCTCGCGCAGAGATTGGCATGTTCGCGAAATCAAAAAACAAGCCAAAGGACTGGAAAAGAAGGCAGCGGGATTTGGAAGAGTTGATCAGGCGCGTGCTTATTCAAACCACAAGCGATCTCAGCGACCAAGAAAAGGCTACTTACCAAAACATCTTCCGGCATTTAGAAGCTGGAGACACGATCATCACCTTCAACTACGACACCGTGATCGAGGAGTCGCTCCCGTCCGATTTTGGGCTGTGGAATCCTAAAGACGGCTACGGAGTACCTGCGAGTGGCATCACCAAGGATTGGGCAAGAAATTGGCTTGTGGATAGGAACTTAGGCTCAGCCCAGAAAAGCACCTGCCGTCTCCTGAAACTACATGGGAGTCTTAACTGGACTTTGTATCAGACCAACACCGTTCGATTGAAACCCCGCCCCTATGTCGTCAGTACTCGGAGTGGCAGAACGCGATACGACAAATGCGCCATCTTGCCTCCGGGCTGGCATAAGAGGATCGAAGTTAATCCCTATCGTCAGTTGTGGAGAAAGGCTCGCCTCAAATTGGAAAGCTGTTCTAGCTTGGCGATCATCGGTTATTCCATGCCAGAGACAGATTTGCTTGCCAGAGCACTCCTCGCCGAAGCGAGCCGCATGCGTGCGGCGAGAAAACAATACCTCAAATATCTTCACGTTGCCGACCCAAGTGATGCGGTAAAGGAACGTTTTGTATCGCTCTTTGCCCCCGCCCTTGGTTCCAAAGGTCGTGTCTACCGATACTCAGACATCACAAGCTTGAGCACGGCATGGTCGCGAGGGAGCGTGCGGTGAGTGCCTTTACCGAATCCGTCGTTGAAGACGCCGCCCTAGAGTGGCTCGAACGACTCGGCTACACGGTCCTTCACGGGCCGGAGATCGCCGTAGGAGAACTCGCGGCTGAGCGCACCGATCCCGGCTACCGCGATATGATTCTGGAGAACCGCCTCAGAAAGGCTCTCACACGTCTAAATCCGGGATTGCCGCCTGAGGCTATCGAAGATGCCTATCGGCGCTTAACTCGGGCCGGCGAACCTTCGCTGGAAACACGGAACCACGGGTTCCATCAAAAATTGGTGGAGGGAATCACAGTCGAGTACACCCGACCGGATGGCTCCATTGGAGGAGCGCTCGTCCACTTGATCGACTTCGATCACCCGGAAAACAACGACTGGGTAGCGGTGAACCAGTTCACCATCGTGGAAGGGCAGAACAACAGGCGACCCGATGTTCTCGTCTTCATAAACGGACTTCCCATCGCGCTGATGGAGTTGAAGAACCCGGCTGACGAGAACGCGACCATCTGGTCTGCGTTCCAACAGATTCAAACCTACAAAGCCCAAATACCGTCGCTGTTCACGTACAACGAACTCCTCATCATCTCCGATGGCATGGAGGCGCGGGTTGGGTCTCTGACGGCGGACACCGAGCGGTTCATGCCGTGGCGAACCATCGAGGGAGAGGAACTCGCACCTTCGTCCTTGGTGCAGCTTCAAGTGGTGATCGAGGGGCTGCTAGACAAGCGGCGGCTGCTGGACTTCATCCGCTACTTCGTCGTCTTCGAGGACGAGGGCGGCGGGGTTCTCGCCAAGAAGATCGCTGGGTATCACCAGTACCACGCGGTCAACCGCGCCGTGAAGGAAACCATCTCTGCGTCTGCGGAGGGCGGTGACCAGAGAGTAGGAGTCGTCTGGCACACGCAAGGCAGCGGCAAGAGTCTGACGATGGCTTTCTATGCCGGGCGGCTGGTGCTCGAACCAGCCCTCCAAAATCCCACAATCGTTGTGATTACCGACCGCAACGATCTAGACGACCAACTGTACGGAACCTTCTCCCGCTGCTACGAGTTATTGCGTCAGGCTCCTGTGCAAGCGGAGGATCGGGAGCATCTGCGGTCGCTGGTGCAAGTCTCGTCCGGGGGAGTTGTCTTCACAACCATCCAGAAATTCATGCCATCGGAAGGCGACCGGTATCCCCAGCTTTCTGATCGGCGGAACGTGATCGTCATCGCGGATGAGGCGCACCGCAGCCAGTATGACTTTATCGACGGCTTCGCACGCCACATGAGGGATGCGCTGCCCCACGCGTCGTTCATCGGATTCACTGGGACGCCCATCGAAAAGACCGACGCGAATACCCGATCCGTCTTCGGCGAGTACATCAGCATCTACGACATCCAGCGGGCGGTCGAGGATAAAGCCACGGTTCCGATCTACTACGAGAGCCGACTGGCGAAGCTGGAACTACCGGAAGCAGAAAAGCCCAAAGTCGATATTGACTTTGAGGAAGCGACGGAAGGCGAAGAGGTGGAACGCCGCGAGCGGCTCCGTACGAAGTGGGCTGCGATGGAAGCCATCGTTGGTACCGAGAAGCGGCTTAGGACGGTCGCCAAAGACCTAGTGAAGCACTTTGAGGAGCGGCTCGAAGTGATGGAAGGCAAGGCGATGGTCGTCTGCATGAGCCGCAGAATCTGCGTTGACCTCTACAACGAAATCGTGAAGCTGCGCCCGGACTGGCATAACGAGAACGACGAGGCTGGAGTACTGAAGATAGTGATGACAGGCTCAGCCACGGACGGCCCGGACTGGCAGCAGCACATCAGGGACAAGCGCCGTAGGGAGGCTCTTGGCAAAAGGTTCAAGAACGCCAAAGACCCCTTCAAGGTCGTGATCGTGCGTGACATGTGGCTGACGGGATTCGATGTGCCGTCGCTGCACACCATGTACGCAGACAAACCGATGAGGGGGCATGGGCTGATGCAAGCCATCGCCCGCGTGAACCGGGTCTTCAAGGACAAGCCCGGTGGTCTGGTGGTGGATTATCTCGGTATCGCGCACGAACTCAAACTTGCGTTGGCGACGTACACAGAGAGCGGCGGCAAAGGGCAGACGGCATTGCCACAGGAGGAAGCGGTTGCCGTCATGCTGGAGAAGTACGAGATATGTCGTGGTCTGTTCCACGGCTTCGACTGGTCGCTGTGGATCACGGGAACCCCCGCGCAGAAGCTCGGGCTACTGCCGAACGCACAGGAGCACATCCTCAAGCAGGATGATGGCAAGAACAGGTTGCTGAAGGCAGTCACGGAATTGTCGAAGGCATTCGCGCTGGCGGTGCCCCACGAGGAAGCACTGCGCATCCGGGACGACGTAGGCTTTTTCCAAGCGGTGCGGAGCGTGCTCGCAAAGACCGCCACACAACAGCATCGTCCCGAGCAGGAATTGGACAACGCGATCCGCCAGATCGTGTCGCGTGCAGTCTCTTCCGGCGAGGTCGTGGACATTTTCGCTGCTGCTGGTCTGAAGAAACCGGACATTTCCATACTCTCCGCAGAGTTCCTGACGGAGGTCAGCCATCTTCCGCAGAAGAATCTTGCGGTCGAACTCCTGCGGAAGCTGTTGAACGACGAGATCAAGACGAGGTCTCGCCGAAACGTGGTCAAGTCCCGGCTGTTCTCGGCGCTACTGGAAAATGCGATTCGGAAATACCAGAACCGTGCCATTCAGGCCGCACAGGTCATCGAGGAACTCATCGGGCTTGCGAAGCAGGTGCGGGAAGAGTCGGCAAGGGGCGAGGAATTGGGTCTCAGCGAGGACGAGGTAGCGTTCTACGATGCTCTGGAAGTCAACGACAGCGCCGTCAAGGTGCTCGGTGAGCCTACGTTGAAAACCATCGCTCGTGAGTTGGTGGATACGGTTCGAAGGAATACCACCATCGACTGGACTGTAAGGGAGAACATCCGGGCGAACCTGCGGGTGCTGGTCAAGCGAATCCTCCGCAAGTACGGCTATCCACCCGACAAGCAGGAGAAGGCGACCCTGACCGTGCTTGAGCAAGCCGAAGTCCTGTCTGCGAATTGGGCCACCGCCTGAGACACCCAACTGGCTGAGTAGGGGCGGGGGACGTACTGGGCAGGCGTGCCACAGAGGAAAACAACATGCTTAGGATCGAACGCCAACAAAGACGCTTTACTAGGCTTGAACAACCAAAGTTAGCAGAAGCGTCCATCACCGAGAGGTACGACCTTCAGGAGTTCATCTTCAACAGCCCCGGCGACTTTTTTGCAG